>QQTW01000100.1_pt1 | contig 47163 bp, 53 predicted proteins | sample 1904831 | NCBI WGS metagenome assembly QQTW01 (sample SAMN09435610, study PRJNA476489) | Subsurface metagenome, whole genome shotgun sequencing project.
TCATCTATTTCCACCGGAATATGATTGCGTAGCCATCCACACAGGTCTAACCAATATTGCTCTTTCGCTCGTGCGATTGCTTTTCTTAGTTCAGCTATCTCCTTATCTCTTAAAACTGCGTCTGTTGGGTCATGAAAGCGGCTCAGATGCCCTAGTGCTTTGATACTAATCTTGGCTCCAGCTTTACATATTGCTGCCGCCAATCTAGAAGCTTGTTGATTGGGAGCGTATAGCTGCACTGCCTTAATCAACTTGTTAAATCCTAACTCCTTGGTCGCACCTTTTGAAATTGCTCCTCGCTGCCACACGTAAATCGAAGCATCTCGATAGCCAACTACTATCACAACAATCGTCCGCTCCTTTAGACTACCACTCCCCGCAGGTCGTCCTCGTGACACTAAGCCAAATCCTTCAGGACGACACACTAACCTCTCTAACTCAAAACTCCTTTCCTCTCCCCGAAAGCGAAAGCTGCCAATCGCTTCAGTTATCATCTCTTGAAACAACTTGTGGTCTTGATACTCTCCATAAGGAAACAGTAATCCTAGACTCACCGATGTTCCATTTGCTATGCCATTCTTTTGCGCGATCGCCCCAATCGCCGCTAAAGTCTTGTACAAAGCAAGTTGGACTTTGGGTGCTTGGAGATTTAGGTCAGCATTGAAGCGGTCTTTTGCTAAGAACCCCACTGCTCGATGTTCTCCTTTGTATTCTACCCAGGCAAAGTTTTCTGGTGTCAAGCTACCTAACTTGACTACCTCCTCATGTTCCTCAATACTTTGCTGAGAAACCTTTGCTACTTCCGACTCTATCAACATCAGTTCTGGTTTGAACTGCTTAACCGTATAGAAAAATTTGCTCTTTAACGAGCCGAGGTCGCAGGCAATTGTAGTGTCAGCCATTGATTGATAAGTTCTCGCACTTCTGCTTATTGGACGAAATGTAACACTTTAACTATTGGCTAGATGGACAAGCCCATAGCAGTGAACTGTTTGGATTTGACTAGGATAGACAGGGCAAGGCATGGCTCTTGTTGCCAGTAGAAGAATGCCATGTTTTAGTAACGGACAATAATCAAATTTTATTGACACAATTGATTATCGCTCTAGAAATCAATTCCATCAATTAAGGTAAATATAAGGTAACTTCAAGGTAATTGCAACACTAAGGTAAATACAAGTTTTCTGGAAGGAACCATTAGTAAATACTAAGGTAAATGTAATACCAATTCTTTATAAAGCTGCGCTAAACAAAGTTTCAAGAATGAAATCATAAGAGGTCAGAGAAGTAACTATTTCTGGTGTAATTGTCTCTAGCACCTGAGTTAACTTCTGTCTTAATTGAGTAAGACAGGGATAATTTTCCCACTGTAGTTTGCTTTTAAGGAACTCCCAAAACCGCTCAATGGGATTAAGTTCAGGACAATGAGAAGGTTGAAAAATTGGGATAATATTTTCTGGATAATCAAGAGCTAAGGAACGATGAAACGACCCTTGATCCATCTGCATTACCGCCACATCATCACCAAGCTCCACCGCAAGTAGGTCTAAAAACCGTTGAAAACAGTCACTATCAAGATGGGAAAACTCGTAAAAAAAACTATAGCCTGTTAAAGGTTCTACTGCTCCATACAAATAAAAGTTATCCCGTTGCCATTGGTTTAGTCCCAAAGGTTTAACTCCACAAGCAGTAATTAAACGCCCAGAGATGGTCTTGAGTCCTAATCGTGTCTCATCTTGGCACAAATATCTTAATCGCTTTCCATCCCCAAACTCTTGCTGTAGGAACTTGAAAGCTAAAGGAATTTTTTTTGAAACTGAGCTATAGCTTCTGGGTGTTGTTTTAGGCTTCGAGGGCGAGGAACTTTAAGTTTTGCCCCAAGTTCGTAACGAACAAGCTGATACACTGTTTTGTAGGCTATGACTAATCCCAACTCCTTTTGAATCCATTGTTTGATTTGACCATAGCTATTGAACCCTTCCACCTCTTGTAATCTTTGTTTGAGACGTTCCAAGTCTAATCCACGTACAATTCCTACTTTCCCTGGTGGAGACTTCACCTCTAGCAAACTTTTTAGCCCATCATCTTTATACTTTCTTAGCCATCGAGTAATCGTTGCTTGATCTCGCCCGAGCAATGAAGCTAGTTCTTGTCTACTATTCACCTGTCCGCTTTTGAGCAAGTAGAGCATTTGTAATCTTTCTTTGCTACTTGCTGTCCGAACCTGTTTGAGGTCTTTCCCTAACTTTTCTTGGCTTTCAACTATCTCTACTTGGAACGGACGACCCATTACTCTTACCTTCCGCACACATTTATCTACTTTAGCGCAGCTTTATAAAGAATTGGTATGAGTTGTGAGATTAAGTTGAAATACATGATTGATTTTTCTAGTTTTCCAGTAGTCGAAAGTGCTGGCAAAGAAGAATCATGTCTAGCAATAGCAGATTATGTCGCAGCCGTATTTAAGGATTACGAAAAAATAGCATCAGTAGCGAAACCTGAAACGCCGAGGAACTCAAGTTCTTGGCAGGCAAGACATTTTTCTATGCTACGTCCCAAAATTCGAGTGATCCACAATTATGGAACGGGGGAGTTTTTTAACCGCTACAATCCATTCCCGTAATTAAAAGCTGGCAGTTTCAGGGTTAGCTAAGGTATAATCTGCTAGAGATATGGGGGCGTAAACATTATTTTACGGGTGCGAGTCGCGCTCGGTTTAGGATACCTCAATGTATTACCTTACTCCTTCATATCTCTTCTCATGAACCAATTTAATTTTAACTTTAAAGACCTAGATAATATTACTCATATTGCAGGAGCGCTAGGTTGCGAACTAAGCTTTGTTCAATTCGTTCTTGATTATCCTGCCAGCTTCTATCATCAACTATGTGTTCCCAGGAAGAGACGCTCAGAACCTCGAATCGTTTACGAAGTAAATGATGACCTTAAGAATCTACACACAAATATTCTTACCTGTATTGCGGCAAAAGTTAAGTTTCCTGTATATGTACAAGGGTTTGTATCTAAAAGACCAATTGTTACAAATGCCTCTCTACATCTAGGTCATAAGTACGTCCTTAATTTAGATATTAAGGATTTTTTTGACTCCATCAAAATTAAGAAAGTTGCTAGTGTATTTGAAGAGCTTGGCTGTAACCATGAGGTTGCATTTATATTTGCACAGCTTTGTACTCTTAACGGATGCTTGGTACAGGGAGCCAACACAAGCCCGATTTTAGCTAACTTAGTTTGTATTGAGTTAGATAAAGAGTTGGTCTTAATATGTCAAGAATATGACTGCGTATATTCTAGATATGCGGATGACATTACATTTTCCGGTGAAAAAGTGCCAACAAAGAAGAGCATCTCCCAATGCCTTGAAAAATATGACTTCAAACTCAACCCAGATAAATGGAAGTGGCAGTGCCGAGGCAAAGCTCAGTATGTAACTGGATTAACAGTTTTCGATGAAGAGATACCCCGACTGCCAAAACAAATGAAAAGGCATCTCAGACAAGAACTTTATTATGCTTATAAGCATGGTCTTCCAGAGCATTTAGAGAAGAGTGGTATTCAGGATTCAAGAGGAACATATATTAATAAAATTGATGGTCTAATTGCTTTCATGTACTCGGTTGAGCCAAACCGTGCATATCAGTTTGATACAATATGGCAAAGAATTAGAGCAAGGGAAGGCTTATTACAGTCCCGTGACCCTGCCAAAATCTTCAAAAAATGGGGGCAGCAAAGCTTGAGCTATCCGAGTTTAAAAGAGCAAGGCATTCAACAAGTAAATACCAGCAATCAATTACATTAGCCAATCCGCACCTAAACAAATCAATTGCAGGAACGTTTAAAAACTGCTTAGGAGGCTGCAAAGCTCATTTGCTGCTGATTATCTTAGCCGTCATGCCTCCTGCATTATTAGTTAAGTTTCCTATTAACTAAAATGGCAGAAACATTTTTACAGCCGCCGAGCCTAATAATCCCAAAATATTCATAAAGTTACCTTTACTTTTTGGCTTGGCATCGCTTGGTAATGGCGCTTCCAACTCTTTAATAAATGCCTGCGCTGTCTGAGTTCCAGGAACATTACCTTGAGCTAAAAACAATTCATCAGCAACTCTAGCATCATCTCTAGCGCCTTTACGATCTAGTAATTGGTAACGAGCAACACTGCGACCCATGTAGGCTAAAGCAAACTCTGGATCTATGGTCAAAGCTTGGTTAAAGTAATCAATCGCCCCTTGAGAGTCGCCTTTTTGCCCTTGTAACATCCCCCAGCGATAAAAGTCTTCAGCTTTCCCGGCGGCTATGGGGATACCGATCGCACCTTGCAAGTGAGCTACATTTACATCAGCATTGCCAAAGCTGACATTGTACAAGTAAGCATCTCTAAAATCTGCCCCAGCTATTTGCGCTCCCCCTAACTTTGCACCCGTTAAATTGGCTCCAAACAAAGAAGCGCCAACTAAGTTTGCACCCGTCAAATCAGCCCCACTCAAGTTTGCCCGGCTCAAATTTGCTCCGCTTAAGTTAGCCCCCGTTAAATTTGCTCCTGATAAATTCGCCATAACTAACCCTGCACCACTTAAATCGCAACCTTGACATTGTTTAGTTGCAAGCAACTGTCTGGTATGAGCAATGCTTTCTGATAAAGCTGGATGAGCAAAACTAATTGTAGTAAGTACCGTAGCAGCGACAATAAAAATTTTCATAAATGGGAGATTTGACAAAGGACAAGGCGCTAATTTTTGTAGAGTAACATTTAATATTTGAATTGACGATATTATGCCCCAAATCAGCTTAATAGGCGACTTAGGACAGATTAATTTAATTTCTGCTCGATGTATTAAAGGAAAGTAACAATAGCCTATTATTTTTAACTTAGTTATGGAATTGCGCCGCTTAGGTAGATCAAATTTACAAATTAGCCCGATTTTGATGGGAACTTGGCAAGCTGGGAAAAAAAAGTGGGTGGGAATCTCCGATGAGGAGACAACTAAGGCAATTAGAGCCGCTTTTGAGGCGGGAATTACTACTATTGATACGGCGGAAGTTTATGGGGAGGGACATTCAGAACATATTGTTGCTAAAGCTTTGTCTGACGTAAGAGATAAAGCCGTTTATGCTACTAAAGTTTTTGCCAATCATTTGAAATACGATCAAGTAATTGAAGCTTGCGATCGCTCTTTACAAAATCTGCAAACTGACTATATCGATTTATATCAAATTCATTGGCCCAGTGGCACTTTTAAGAGTGCTGTTGTCCCTATTGAAGAAACGATGCGCGCCTTAAATAAGCTGCTAGAACAAGGCAAAATTCGCGCTATTGGGGTTTCTAATTTTTCCCGCGATCAGCTAGAAGAAGCTTCGCAGTACGGGCGAATTGATAGCATCCAGCCGCCTTACTCGCTGTTTTGGCGACAGGTCGAAAAAGATACTGTACGTTATTGCATTGAAAACGATATATCTATTCTTGCTTACTCGTCTTTGGCGCAGGGATTATTGACGGGCAAATTTGCCGCCGATCACAAATTCGATGCTGAAGATAATCGGGCTAAAAATAAGCTGTTTCAAGGAGAAAATTATCAAAGGGCGCAATTAGCTTTGACAAAACTGCGTCCAATCGCTGATCGCCATCAAGCTACTTTAGGTAATTTAGCTCTTGCTTGGGTAATTGCTCAACCTCAAACTAATGCCATTGTTGGTGCAAGAAATACCGAACAAGCTGTAAATAATGCTCTAGCTGCAAATATCGAACTCTCTACAGATGAACTTCAAGAAATTGATGCGATCGGGCGCACCGTTACTGAGCATTTAGACGATAACCCAGTAATGTGGAACTTTGCCGCCTAACATAATGTTGAGAAGTTTCAAGAAGGTTGAATTTTAGTAAACTTACCCCTGCTAAAACAAAAAGTAGTGATAACTTAAGTATTAGGACGCAAAAAGTTAAAAACAGCTAAACCAAAAACGGCGCTTAACCTCGTGTCCCCTGTTAGAGAGCCGAACTTGTAATTGTTCCAAGCATAGGGTTAGTGGCAAAAAGCTCTATAAAGTCGTAGCCAAACTCAGGTCTAGAAAGACGCTACTGTGCTGGAATTACGAGAGATGTAAACTTTAGTTATTTCTCCACTTTATTTGTTAACTTCTTTGAATAAACTGAATCCCGAAATTTGAGGGGTCTTGTCATAAGCGGATAAGACCCCTTAAATTTGCTTAGGCTACATCTGCAATCGATAAAACCCAGGACTTTAAAAGAGAATTAACTTGTTCTGGGACTTCATCATGGGGACAATGACCAGCGCGCAAGAAGTATTCGGTCAAATTAGGGCAGTATTGGCGAAATTTAGGCGATCGCTCTTTGGTATTCATCCACGGATCTCCTTCTCCCCACAGCATTAATAAGGGGGATTTTAACTGTTGTAGTAAGATATCAACTTTTTCTCCTTGAGGATTGCTAAAAATTGCCGCAAATACTTGGGCTGCACCAGCATCGCAAGAAGGGCGATAAATTTCTTCTACTAATTGGTCGGTGACAGCGCTTTTGTCTAAATAAACTCTTTCTAAAGTTTGGCGAATCACCCAAGGTTGGCGCACGTATTGAAATAATATTAACCGTGCCAATGGTTGCCCAAATATCCATTTAGCCGCCTCGCCCAAAAACTTTTGCCACACTTCCGGTTGTTTAGGCGGTTGTACCTCTGCTTGCAAAGGATTAGGTTCTGAAGATAACTCATCGGCGGAAAATGGCCCCGCACTATTAAGTAACACTACTCCTAATGCCGCTTCCGGGCGCTGGGCTGCCACACACAAACAAGTATAGCCACCGAGAGAATTTCCGGCTAACACCGTTGGTTGACCAATAACTTCGGTAATAAAATCATTTAGTTGATCTCGCCACAAGTCGGCGCTGTAAGCCATTTCAGGTTTTGCCGATCGCCCAAAACCCAATAAGTCAATTGCCCATACTTCAAAGTCTAATTGCAATTGAGCGATATTTTTGCGCCAGTGGTCTGTAGAAGCACCAAACCCATGCACGAGTAATAAAGGTGGGCGTTGTTGCTTTTCTCCCGCTTTGACATAATAAATTGACTGTCCGCGCCACTGCCAATATTTACCGGGAGTTGGAGTAGTAGAGACGGCTGGTGTTGCCTGCATGATTTAATTATAAATAATGTTAAGTTACTTTAATAATTCTAACGAGCAAGCGTTAGGTACAGCAGGGAGTATGTCGCAAATAATTACCGGAACAACTAAACTATTGGGCGTAATTGGGCATCCTATCGAACATTCCCTATCGCCAATTATGCACAATGCCGCGATCGCACATCTAGGTTTAGATTACGTCTATCTACCTTTTCCAGTGCGTCCAGACAATTTACAAGCGGCAATTTCTGGCTTTGCGGCAATCGATTTAGTAGGTTTTAATATCACAATTCCTCATAAACAAGCAATTAAGCCTTTTATTGCGGAAATATCACCCACAGCTAAAGCAATTGGCGCTATCAATACAGTTTGGAAGACGAGTAGCGGTACTTGGGCGGGTACGAATACAGACGTTGAAGGTTTTATTGCGCCTTTGCAGACTTACAACCAAGATTGGAGTCAAAAAACCGCCGTAGTTTTAGGCAATGGTGGCGCAGCACGGGCTGTAGTAGCAGGTTGCGCTCAATTAGGCTTTGGGGAAACTTACGTAGTCGGGAGAAATGCCACAAAGTTAGCCGAATTTATTGCTAGTTGGGAAAACTCCCTTTTAGCTACAAAGTTATTAGTCCGTACTTGGGATAAATTACCTCTATTAATTCCCCAAGCACAGGTAATTATCAATACAACTCCTATCGGGATGTATCCTAACGTTACCCAGTCGCCTTTGAGTGATGAAGAAATGGCACTATTACGGGCGGATGCGATCGCCTATGACTTAATTTACACTCCTCGTCCGACCAAGTTTTTACAACAGGCAAAAGCAAGAGGTGCGACGGCTATTGATGGCTTAGAAATGCTTGTACAACAAGGGGCGGCTGCTTTGGCAATTTGGTTACAGCAACCTGTTCCTGTCGATATCATGCGTCAGTCGTTGCAAAATCATCTCAGTAAAAATAAATAGGTCAAAGTTTAAAACTTTCCATATTTTTAGAAAATAACGTTCAAATTGTGCTGATTTCCAGTATCGTTGGGCATAGTCTTCAAGACTAGCTATAGCTAAGTTTAATTTTGGCTATAGTGTGCTATCTATTTTTAAGCAAATTTGCCCATGCGATCGCGCCCTACCCCTGAAGATCCAAATTTATCGAACCCTACCGTCGCCTATGCGCCCTCTGTACCTGTTTCGGTGTACAAGGAATTAGCAATCCAATTGCAAGCATCCAAGGCGCTATCGGAGGCTTTAAATGCTCAAAATCAGCAATTGCTTAGACAAAATAATCAACTGCAACAAGAATTAGATAAAGCTATAGAGTCAGTTTTGTATTGGCGACAGCTAAATAAAGTTCCTAATCGTCCTTTCTCTGAGACACAAACCGTTAACCATAATTCACCGCTATCACCCGCAGGATCGTTACCCTTTCTTCCCAAGCAAGCTAAGGCTGCATTTCCCGAAATCACCGAACAAGAACAAGGGCGCTATCGTCGTTATCCACCAGAAAGAGTTGCCGACATTAGCAGCCGGTCATTGGCGATCGCCCTAGTATTAATTATGGTGACAGCTTTTGGCGCAGGATACTTAATGATGCGTCCTTTAGTTCTCCGTCGATAACTTTCAGCCTAATTGTATTACTTGTTACGCATTGCTGACACGGTTGAATGATATTCAATGTCCTTGGGTATTAAATATGCTACGACTAGCGCGTTTAATTTATAACAATTTGGATTAGGGAAATATTCTAGTATTGTACCGATGGAAATACTTGGTAAACTCTCTAAATAAAGTGCTACACGCAGTAAGGAGTGAAGAAATTGAAAAAGGTTGAAGCCATTATCCGACCATTTAAACTAGATGAAGTCAAAATTGCTCTAGTCAACGCTGGAATTGTGGGAATGACAGTTTCCGAAGTTCGAGGTTTTGGACGACAAAAAGGACAAACTGAACGCTATAGGGGTTCGGAATATACTGTTGAGTTTTTGCAAAAACTTAAAGTAGAAATTGTCGTAGAAGATAGTCAAGTAGATATGGTAGTCGATAAAGTAATTGCCGCCGCCAGAACTGGAGAAATCGGCGATGGCAAAATCTTTATATCCCCGGTAGAACAAGTAATTCGTATTCGTACCGGAGAAAAAAATCTAGAAGCCGTGTAATAAATGCCCCCCGAAAATGGGGGGTTATTAATTGCAAGTTTTCTGCTACAAACTTAGGTGCAAGGCTTGTAACTGGGGAAGTAACGCCTGAAATGCTTGTCCGCGATGGCTAATTTCGTGCTTTACTTCTTTGGGCATTTCGGCAAAGGTACATTGATAAGCTGGAACATAAAAAATCGGATCGTAACCAAAACCACCCATCCCGCGAGGATGGTAAAGAATTTCACCTTGGCAAATTCCCACCGATTGCAAAGCAATTTCCCCACTAGGAGCAGAAATTGCCACCGCGCAAACAAACTGCGCTTGCCTATTTGCGGTATCTCCTAACTCTGCAAGTAAGCGTGAAATCCGCTCAGATTCACTATTGGCATAACGTGCCGAATAGATGCCCGGTGCGCCATTTAAAGCCGCAACTTCTAAGCCAGAGTCATCGGCGATCGCATAGTTCCCAGTAGCAATGGCAATTTGAGAGGCTTTGAGACAAGCATTAGCAGCAAAAGTTGTTCCCGTTTCCTCAATCTCCAATTCGTCAGGCTTTAATTGCAATTCCCAATCTAAACTTGTTAAATAAGCTTGCATTTCCTGCAATTTGCCCGGATTTCCTGTAGCTACTACAAGTATTTTGCTCATTTTATGCTGCCCACTCTTTCGCCCAGGCTAGGGTTTGATGTACCTGCTGCATAGTGGGGGCTTCGCAATACAAACGCAATACGGGTTCTGTACCGCTAAACCGAATCATTAGCCAACTGTCATCAGCTAAACGAAACTTGTAACCGTCAATGCTGAGACAATTTACTACAGCAATGCCTGCTATTTCTTGAGGTGGCCGGGTTTGCAGTTGGGTTAATAGCCGACTACGCACGTCCATACTCGCCAAAGGTAGGTCAATGCGATCGTAGGTAGAATAGAAGTTTGTACTAGCTTGCAAGCCCTTGTAGAGTTCGCTTAAGTCTTTTTCCGCCGCCGCAATCGCTTCTAGCAAATACAACGCTGACAATAAACCATCCCGTTCGGGAATGTAGTCAGCATAGCCAATACCCCCCGATTCTTCACCGCCTAGCAATACGTTACTTACTAGCATTCGGTCGGCTATGTATTTGTAACCAACAGGAGTTTCAAATATTGGCAAATTGTACATCTGGGCAACGCGCGAGATCAAATCGGAACCGCTAACAGTTCTGACAATTTCCCCGGTTAACCCGCGTTTTGAGGCTAAGTGTTGAATTAAAATCGGTATTAATATTTGAGAAGAAAGAAAATTTCCTTGTCCATCAACGGCGGCTATGCGATCGCCATCACCATCAAATACAAAGCCCACCGCTATACTACCTGTGGCTTTGGTGCGGTTATAAGTCCGCATCGTGCGAAACAACTTAGATAAGTAACGGGGTAAAGGTTCCGGCGCACCACCACCAAATAAAGGATCGCGATTACTATTTATTTCTTGTACGGGTACGCCTAATATCTGCGCCATTCCTCCGGTGGCTGCACCGTGCATCACATCCACAAACACCGTTAATTTACCGGAGGTAATGCTATTTCTGATGCTGTCTATATTTACTTTTTGGCTTAAAGTCTGGCAATAATTAGCCCAAGGCTCAAAGGTTTGCAGCGTACCAGGTTTAGGCGGGGGAGACGATTCGACAGCTAATAATTCTTCAATTTGTTTGGTTACGTCTTCTGGTACTGAACCCCCAAAAGCGCCTTTAACTTTTAATCCCAAATAGCTACCAGGATTGTGACTTGCGGTAATAACTAATGCACCCAAAGCGTTGTAATGTTTAACAGCCCAACTAAACGCTGGAGTTGAGGCGTAGCCCCCAGCTAGTAGCACGTCAAAACCTGCGGCGACAACTGCCTCGGCAGCTTTTTGGGCGAAAGTTTCTGCCATAAAACGGCGATCATAGCCCACAATAATCATATTGTTGCCTGTGGTAGCCCCGTAAGTCTGCGCTAATACTTTTGCCGCGATCGGGGCGACTAATTTTAGGCGATCAAAAGTAAAGTCATCGCCAATTATTCCCCGCCAGCCATCTGTACCAAATTTTATTTCCTGTATAGCTACTACTGGCATTCAATTTCCCCTAAGGTTTCTCAGGCAGGATTTTAACATTATTAGATTACAACTGCGATTGGAAAAACAACACCACCCGCCCTAATACTCTTTTCCAAAGTTCTCGCTTGCGCCAGAGATTGACATTTATTTGCTTGCACCTCGAAAACCCAGTAATGAATAGGTTTTCAATATGTTTGACTAATTCTGGTTGAGCGGTAGAAATATCAAGTTCGTCATTATGGAAAAAGCTGCGCGGGTCAAAATTTGCGCTTCCTGTACTAATCCAACAATCATCGAGCAACAATGCTTTGGCGTGCATCATACTTGGTTGATACTCATTGATTTCAATTCCGGCGGCTAATAAACCGCCATAAAGTTCGCAAGAAGCGTAATAAACAAACTTTTTGTCACACTGGGAGCCATTAGTTAAGATGCGAACTTCTACTCCCTTTTTCTTGGCAATAATTAAAGATGCTCTTAAATTGCTATCAGGTAAAAAGTAAGGGCTAGAAATCCAGATTCTTTTTTTGGCGGCGTGAATACTGGTCAAAAATAAAGCTTTTACCGACGAAGATCGATAGGAAGGGTCGTCTCCCGCCGTTACCATAATTGCCGGATCTCCGATCGGCTGGGGGTTAAATACTTGAACGTTTAGATCCGCCGTACCATGAACATACGTCCAATGCTGCATAAACATACCTTGCAAGGCGGCGACAATTTCCCCGGTAAAACTCATCTCAAAATCGTACCAAGCCCCGGTATCTTTAATATTGTCTACTCCATCCCAAAAATCTGAAATTCCAGCGCCGCCAATTAAAGCTTTGTTGTTATCAATTACTAGCAACTTCCAGTGAGTGCGAGCGAAGTAATCGATTGGGGCTTTCCAATTAAACTTATTGAAAAAACGTATATCTACGCCACAAGCTTTTAATCTTTTCCAGTAACGTTTTGATAGCTTTTTTGAGCCGTGATGGTCGATAATCATTAGCACTTCTACCCCCGCAGAGGCGCGATCACATATAGCATCAGCAAACTCCGTCGCCCGTCGCCCTGGAGTCATAAAAAATGTTTCAAAATGGATGCTATGCTTGGCTGATTTAATCGCGGCAATTCTTGCTGGATATATATTCTCAGCTTCAACCCAATGCTCTATATATTTTCCTGTAGTAAATACAGAGTTTGATAGAGTTGCCAAAGCTAAACCAAATCGAGACTCGTCAGGACTAGGAACATTGATTAATTTGTATTCAATGCGATCGCGGAATGTTCCCCGAAAGTACAAAACAAATACTATTACAGCAATAGCGGCGAGGATAAGCCCGCCGCTCCACAGTACTATTGAAATAGGAATCATAGCTATACCTCTATACTTTAGAATAGAGGCTTTTGCCAATCCAAAGCCCGATAGCTACGCTTTAGAGAGCTTTACTGATAAAAGCTACGCGATCGTCAGCACTTAATGACTGAAGAGATTGCAAAAATTCAGTAACTTCTGATGAAGGCTTAATATCACTTACACTACTCTCTAGTTTTTGACCCATTTGATACCAAAAGGCAAGTTTGTCGTCTTTACCTAACGAACTATATTCATCTATTGGTATTGTCTGGTTGCTTCCGGTTACAAGTTCAGCTAATGCTTTACTAGGATTTGGATCTAACGCAACTTCATCGCCATCTTGCCTTTGAGCATCTAACATATCGCGCAAAGCTTGGGTTTGCAATTCGGGCGATAACTCCCCAACTTTACTTACTACTCCGCTTGCTTTTGCTGAATTGTTAACAGCATTTGCAGGTATTTGTCCGGCGATATGTTTGTACATTAGCGCTAAGGCTGCTAGGCGGTCTTCTATTTTTAAACTACGAAATGCGGTTACAGATTGCTTAATAGCGTCGGGTTGAGCAGAGGTCATAATTAATACTTAGAAGTTAACAACTTTGGGCAAATGTTAAGCTAAAAGGTTTGTTTTAGCTTAACAACTCAATTACTAATGGCTAAAAATTAGCTTTAGTTAAATATCTGCGCCGGGCTTTGCTTCCGCACCCATTGGGCCGACATAATCGCGGAATAAAGTAATTTGTTTTTGAAATTCCATCTCTTTAATCTTGCCAAATAATTCTTCAGCTTGAGCGGAGATTTGGTAATCTGAAGGCATAGGGATAATTTCGCCGCTATCCATACCTTGCGATAAACGATACCAAAATAGTAGTTTAGTAGTTTCGCTCATCGAGCCATACATCCGAGTATACTCATTATCTGCATTATTAATTAAGTCGCGTTGTAGCTGCAATTGCTCTTCGTGAGCCTTTTCTTTTACTTGATTAAACAATCCTTCGGCGATATCTGTTCCGGCGGTACTAGCCCCTGGCGCAGCCGGAGTAATTGATTTACCCATTTCTTTATATATAAAGTAGAACAAAGCTAATTGATCGTCTACTTCCAAGCTTTGAAATGATTGTACAGCTTGCTTAATCTCTGGATCGTTAGTTTCAGTAAATGTCATAGCAACCTCTGCTTAATTGAATAACAACAGCGCTCTTTCAAATCAATTGAAATCTTTATACTGTGTTTAATTTGATACCTAAAAAATGTCTAAAATGACAACTTTTTCATCAAGATTAACAAAGGCATAAATAACAATTAAACCCACTATAGATAGAGGTATATAACCTAACTAAAGATAGAGGTAACTAAGAATTTTCTGAGCAAAAGCAAAATAAATAATTTGAGTTTCGATTGCTCCTTTTTTGGGACACAGCAAAGCAAATTATCCTGAAAACTTCTAATTTCTTTACGAACACTGGACATTGCTCTACTTCTAGAGCATATTGTATGCGTCCCCCTAAAGAAGTAAATCAATTTGTGAAAACTGAGATTCGTTACAAACCAGCTTTTGCTACAATTTTTCTGACTCTGAGCCCCGGTGAAACAATCACGGCGGAAGCTGGGGCTATGACTAGCATGGATTCGCAACTATCGATACGAACAGAGTTTTCGGGCGGGCTGATACCAGGACTATTAAAAAAGTTTTTTGGTGGTGAGTCTTTGTTTGTAAATGTTTTTAGTAATCAAACTCAAGCTCCACGGAAATTAACTTTAACTCAATCTACCATTGGTGATATTGACAGAATCGATTTAAACAATAATGAAATTTGCTTTCAACCCGGGGCTTATATTGCTCACACTCCAGGGATAAAGATGGCGGTACAATGGGCGGGATTTGCTAGTTTTTTGGCGGGAGAAGGGCTTTTTAAACTGAGACTAAGTGGCAAAGGTAGAGTATTTTTTGGGGCGTATGGGGGGATTACTAAAAAACGCATAAGTAACGAGTTTATCGTTGATAGCGGTCATTTGGTCGCCTATGAACCACAAATTAAAATGAGGATCAAACTTGCGGGTGGTTTGCTAGGTTCGGTAACTTCGGGCGAAGGAATAGTAAATAAGCTTTCTGGACAAGGTGAAATATATTTACAATCTCGTAGCGTCGATGGGCTAGTTAGATATTTACGTCCTAAACTTCGCTGGTAAAAATCAAGAATTTAAACATTGTTAGTAAATAAATTACTGGATTAAAGCCGATGAATGTAGAAATTTTACATCAACCAGATAGCGCGATCGCCCGTGTAACTCTCGAATCTGGTGAAGAATTAGTCGCCGAAGCTGGCTGCATGATTGCCATGAGTGGCTATATCAATGCTAGTACCACGCTTAGACAAGGTAAAGGCGGCGGAATTTTAGGCGGACTCAAGCGATTAGTTGCTGGAGAATCGCTGTTTTTGAGCGTGTTTCGTTCCCCAAAATCTGGCGGCGACGTATTTCTTGCACCTAAGTTTATGGGCGATATTTTACTTTACCAAGTAACAGCAATTGGCTTAGTTGTGCAATCAACTTCTTACCTAGCTAGTGAAAACAATGTTGATATCGAATTAGGTTTTCAAGGCTTAAAATCTGTATTTTCTGGAGAGTCGGTTTTTTGGCTTAATGTTACGGGTAATGGTGGCGTTATTTTGAGTTCTTTTGGCGCAATTTATGAAATAGATGTAGACGGCGAATATATTGTCGATACCGGACATATTGTTGCTTTTGAAAAAAGTTTGAATTTTGAAATTACTAAACCTGGATCTAGCTGGCTGGGCGCTTTTTTAGGCGGCGAGGGCTTAGTTTGTAGGTTTAAAGGACAGGGTAAAATCTATTGTCAAAGTCATAATGCTGGGGCTTTTGGTAGTGTTATCGGTTCAAAATTACCAGCTAGATAAAACAAAGTTATTTAATATTAGGAGTTAAATAAATGCCCATTAAAAATAATGAGATTGCTTACGAAATTACTCACGCTCCCGCCTATGCTTCTTTACGTTTGTGCTTGCAACCCAATCAAACCGTATTTGTAGAATCGGGGGGAATGGCAGCAATGGACTCTTATATAAATATGAAATCTAAGGTGCAAGGGGGCTTGATGAAGGGGTTGGGGCGAATGTTGGGGGGTGAATCGTTATTTTTAAGCGAATTTACAGCCGTTAGCACGGGAGATTTGTATATTTCTCCAGGAGTACCGGGAGATATTCAGCATTACTACCTCAACGGTACAACGGGTTTGATGATTCAATCTTCAGGGTTTGTGGCTTCTAGCACTACCGTAGAAATTGATAGTAAGTTTCAAGGTTTTAAAGGTTTTTTTAGCGGAGAAGCTTTGTTTTTAATTAAAACCACTGGACGAGGTGATATTTGGTTTAGTTCTTATGGGGCAATTGTTGAAATTCCGATTGCTGGCGATTATATAGTCGATACAGGTTACATTGTGGCTTTTGAAGACACGTTAAATTACAGCGTTGAGATGTTAGGTGGGTTGTCTTTTAAAGGTTTGAGAACAGGAATATTAGGCGGTGAAGGGTTAGTTTGTCGTTTCAGGGGAAATGGGCGTTTATGGGTGCAATCGCGCAAATTATCAACTTTAATTAATTTCTTAAATCCTTTCCGTCCTACTAATAGTTAGAAAATTATATTTAACTAATGTCATCAACAAATTATAAAAGTCGCAACCAGCCTCCTAGCAATCGTCAGTTATTAATTCTATTGGGCATTTTTGCCGGATTTACTATAGGCATTATTTGGTTAATTAGTTGGATTGCAAGTAGCATAGTTTGGTTAATTCCCCCCAGCGTCGAACAACAATTAGGATTGGTAATAGTTCCCATCTTTGAGAGCCAAACAAAGCCCTCTGCCGCCCAAAATACCCTAAATGAACTGTTAGATCGATTAGAAGCTCAATTGCCCCCGCAGCAGCGCCAAAATAGAGATTATCAAGTGCTGTATATTCCCGAAGATACCGTTAATGCTTTGGCAATACCAGGCGATCGCATTATTATCTATGCTGGGTTAGTCAAACAAGCCCAATCAGAAAATGAGCTAATGATGGTATTGGGGCATGAATTAGGACACTTTGCTAATAGAGATCATTTACGCAGTTTAGGACGGGCGGTAATTGTGCAAATTGCGATTAGTTATTTTATCGGTGATGTTGGTACGATTGGTTCTGTAGCCGTTTCTGGAGTAGAAACAATCAGCAACGCTCAATTCTCCCAATCTCAAGAAAGCCAAGCCGATGAAGTTGGTTTAACCTTATTACAACAAACTTATGGTCATGTCGCTGGTGCAACAGATTTTTTTGCGCGGATGAGTGCAAAAAAGGCATCCGACGATATAGACTTTTTAGCGACTCATCCCGCACCAGATAGACGGGTTAAACAGTTGCAGCAATTAATCAAACAGCGCAACTATAAAGTAGAACAAAAGCTACCTTTACCGCCCACCTTGCCATAGTGAAACGCGAAAATTGATTGTATTAATCTGTTTTGAGTTAGAAATTAACAAAAAAGTTTGTAGAGACACTTTTACAAATGTCTCCACAAGTCGTACATTATGCAAGTCTGAAATTTTAGCAACAAAAAGTTGTTTCCAGGAAAGCTCCATAAGCAAAGCGCAATATCTGGGGATTTTGGTTAATTAGTGCAAATAGCTTTGAGCTTCAGTAGCTACAGCTTCTACATCATCTTTTGCCAAGGCTTCTAAAGTAGCACGAGCGCGATCGCCACCCAAATTATTCATAGCTTGAACAACCCGATAGCGAATTTGCCAGTCAGAATTTGTCGCATAGGGAACTAATAGCTCTACAGCGCGGCTTTCGCCCAATTCTCCCAAAGAGCTAATCGCCGCCGTTTGGACTAGATCGTTATCCGATTGTAGAGCTTCATTAAGCAAATCAAAGGAACGCGGATCGCCAAGTTCGCCTAAAGTTGCCACAATACTAAACTTTACGAGCCATTCAGGAGTGCTGTAATAGAGTTGCTGCAAGTCTTCAAAAGCCTCAGTAAGTTTTAAAGCGCCCAAACAATCGGCGGCGGCGGCTTGTACGTCGGGTTCGGGGTCGTTGTGCAGCCTTTCGCGCAACAATTCTAGGGATTTTTGCAAATCTTGTCCGCCCAAAGTATCCATTTGGCTTACCGCCGCGTAACGAACGCGGGTATTGCGATCGCTTGTGGCAATTTGGATCAATTCAAAAGCGATTTTTTTGTCTTCTAGTTCGCGAATTTGATTTACCGCCCGTAATCTTTCGCCCAAGTCTTCGGAAGTGAGCTTTTGCTTAATAAACTCAGAATTAGTAGTCATTTAATTTGGGTTGTAAAAAGGATAATTTAGTCTTGATTTGCAGCCATAGCGCGGACAATATCGCCGCGAGTTAAGATGCCAATTACAAGCTTATTGCTATCAACTACAGGTAATCGCCGGATATCGCGATCGTGTAGCAATTGAGCGGCGGCTTTTAGGGGTTTATCGCCAGCAATACTCAGAGGATTTTTGCTCATAACTTCGCCTACAGTTTGCCCTAAAGCCTTGTGTAAGTCGCGTTCGTAGGTAGCAGGATTTTGCAGAAAAATCACGCTATCGAGAACCATAATATAGGCGGGAGGGGTGACACCAGCTTCTTGCCACATTAAGTCAGTTTCTGAAATAATCCCCACCAAGCGATCATCTTCTCCAACGACAGGAAGCCCACTAATTCGGCGCTCTGCCATGATTTTGATAGCCTCATTTAGGGGAGTTTGGGGCTTAACAACGATGGGCGTAGGAGTCATCGCGTCAGCAACGGTTCTAGACATTTTTTGGACTACTACCAGTTAAAATTTGCTACTTTTATTGTAGAAACTAGCGGCGATCGCCCGGATTTAATTTAATGATTATTACTACTTAGGTGAATTGCGTTAGCGTAGAAATTGATAGTTTCTTTTCTTACTTGCCGTGTTGCCTGACAAACTTGCTGCCAAAATTGTTAGTTTATTCGTACTGAGCGTATTAACAGCCTGTGCAAACCCTACAGGCAATAATTTAGAGCAAATATTGAGCGCCGAGCCTCGGTTATCGGCTACAGAAAATGGACAGAGCGATCGCCCATCTCAACCCATTGCTGGCTTACCGACAGATTTTCCGCTTTATCCCAATGCTCAATTCCAAGGAGTAATTCCAGCTACACCAACGGCAAATACGTCAACTATATTAACTACTTGGGTTAGTTCCGATACTGCAAACCTAGTTACAAGCTTTTATCAAAACCAGTTACAGGCTCAAAATTGGCAAATTGTCAGCCAGCCAACAGCGCAAAGCAACGCTATAATCGCCACTAGAAACGATGTGCAAGCAACCGTAGCAATTCAAGATTCACCAGAAGCGACACAATTTACGATTGAGTATGTTCGCAATGGAGTTACAACCCAAACTATCCCAGATTCAACCGCTTCAGTTCCTCAAAGTGGGGATGAAAACTTTATTGGCCCTGTAGCACCATCCTCTACTACACCATCGCCTACTACGGCAACAACGACGTTTCAAGTATTTACAGATATAGACAAAGCGCCGCAACAATTGCGCCCATATATTAAGGATTTGGCAGCATTAGGTGTATTATCTCTCCCAAATCCAGCTAATAAAACCACTCAAAGCCAGCTATTTTACCCAGCAAAAACTATCACTCGCCGCGAATACGCCCGTCTACTGTTTGCAGCTAATAACCAAATTAATAGCAGCCGTCCGGCGTTGCAAATTCGAGAGGCTGCTTTTGGCAACCAAAAAACCTTTCAAGATGTCGTTTCAAGCGATCCAGATTTTGCCGCAATTCAAGGATTAGCCGATGCTGGCTTAATTCCTAGTGCTTTATCGGGAGATAGCAGCGCTGTATTATTTCGCCCTAACGCGCCTTTAACCCGCGAACAATTGATTGCCTGGAAAGTTCCTTTAGATACCCGCCAAGCCCTTCCTAATGCGTCGCTAGAAGCTGTAAAAGATACTTGGGGCTTTCAAGATGCGGGTAAAATTGACCCCAAAGCATTACGGGCAATTCTTGCCGATTTTCAAAATAGCGATAGATCGAATATTCGCCGCGCTTTTGGCTATACAACCCTATTTCAACCTAAAAAAACTGTTACTCGTGCGGAAGCTGCCGCCGTTTTGTGGTACTTTGGCAACGCTACAGAGGGCTTATCGGCAGAGGAAGTGTTGCAAATTAATGAAGACAATAGTACGACAGAAACTCTGCCTCAGTAATTTAAAATAGGAGACTTTAATCTAGAAAATAAATTTTGAACGCTTGGTATAGTTGAAAAAGTTTAAGTATTTTTGCTTGTACTTGTAAAAAGCAGCGCATATTTAAGCTAGAGCAATGAAAACAATAGGCAAATTTAGGACATTTTTCCTTATGCAAAAACAATTTTTGATTATAGGTATTGTTTTTCTATCTTCCTTGTTTCCATTACGGGCATTTGCAGCCAGCTTTACAGATATTTATATTTTTGGCGATAGCTTGTCAGATACGGGCAATTTATTTGCCGCAACGGGGGGTTCGCTGCCTCCTAGTCCGCCTTATAGCCAAGGACGCGCTTCTAACGATCGCCTATGGATAGAATATTTGTCAGAAGACTTAGGCGCAACTACAACTAATTATGCTTTCGCTGGTGCAACTACTGGCAGCGTCAATACCTCTGTACCTGGTTTAATTGGACTAGAGCAGCAAATTACTAATTTTCAAGCCACTAATTTCTTTGCCGAATCTGATGCCCTTTACGTCGTTTGGGCGGGTTCTAATGACTATCTTGGCGCAGGGATTACTAACCCTAGTGTACCTGTGGGTAATTTGGCAAGTTCTATTACTACTCTTGCAAATTATGGAGCAGAAAACTTTTTGGTATTGAATTTACCAAACTTAGGGCAGATTCCCGCTACCAGTCGTAGTATTTTTTCAAGTAGCCTTACTGGTTTAACTAATGCCCATAACTCGGGCTTAGATAGCGTACTAAATAGCCTAAGCTTAAGTTATGGTATAAATATTTACGACGTTGATGTAAGTTCGCTATTTGCCGATGCGATCGCAAGTCCCGAAGTATTTGGGTTTACAAATGTCACCGATACTTGCTTAAACTTAACTGCCGCTAGTATATGTTCAAACCCTAATGAATATTTATTCTGGGACGACTTACATCCTACAACGGCGGCGCATGAACTAATTGGCGACTTAGCTTCACAAAGGTTAAATTCTCAGCCCATTCCCGAACCTAATAGCGGATTTGGGATATTAGCATTGGCAGCATTGGGTCTTGGCGCAATAGCTAAACGCAAGTACAAAAAAACGACTCTTATCCCTTAGTCCTTTGAGCAATAATTTTTTAAACTACGACGAGCTATTTCTGACCATTGAAGAATTGGTTATGCACCATTCTCCTAGCGGTGTAGAAACTGAGATTAATCAGCTATTACTGCGCCGCTTTGCCGAAATCGGCGTTGAAGTTTGGCAAGATCAAGCAGACAATATTATTGCTAAAATTCCTGGACGAGAAGCTGGTTCTATTGCTATTACAGCGCATAAAGATGAAATAGGCGCGATCGCCAAAACTATAGAAACTGATGGTAGAGTATCGGCGCGCAAATTAGGCGGCTCTTTTCCTTGGGTATACGGTGAAGGTGTTGTCGATTTACTCGGAGATAATGCCACAATTAACGGTATTCTTAGCTTTGGTTCGCGCCATGTATCCCACGAATCACCCCAAAAACAGCTTTTTGAAGATAAGGCGGTGCGTTGGGAAGATGCCTGGATTGAAACTAAATGCACTGCAAAAGAATTAGAATTAGCTGGGGTACGCCCTGGAACACGCATAGTAGTAGGCAAACACCGCAAGCGCCCAGTTAGATTAAAAGACTATATTGCAAGTTATACGTTAGACAATAAAGCTTCCCTCGCTATATTGCTTGCTTTAGCAAAAAACCTAAAAAAACCTGTTTACGATACTTCTTTAGTCGCTTCTGCAAAAGAAGAAGTAGGCGCGATTGGAGCGCTTTATTTTAGTGGACAGCAACGATTAGATGCCTTAATTGCTTTAGAAATTTGCCCTTTAGCCCCAGAATACCCTATAGAAGACGGAGCTAAACCAGTAATTTTGGCTCAAGATGGATACGGTATTTATGATGAAGGCTTAAATGCCCAACTGCGTCAAGCAGCAAGACAACTAAATATGCCCGTACAAGTAGCAGCAATTAGCGGCTTTGGTAGTGATGGCTCTATTGCCATGAAACTAGGTCATGTAGCCCGTGCGGCGTGTTTGGCTTTTCCTACCCAAAATACTCACGGGTTTGAGATTGCCCATTTGGGGGCAATTTCTGCTTGCGCCCAGCTACTCCAGGTTTTTTGTGAAACTCCTGAAAGCACGATAAGTTTTAGTTACAAAAGCTCTCAGTAAGTAGATATCGTCGGCGTTTAAAAAATTTTGATTGTAAAAAGTTAAGGTAAATATTAAGCTATACCTATGTTCAAAATCTTAAATTAATATTAAATTTATATAGAAGTAAATCTAATACATTATTAGTTTATATGTCTGCCCAAATTCAAAAAGTTGCCTGTTTTCAGTGCTGAAAAAAGTTTGCATGCAGGTTTTGCCCCAGTCTACTTACTCCCAAGTGCCGCTTCAACTATTACTATTTGTTGATGAACGTCCGAGTGCGCGAAGTCAAGAATTAGAAATTCGCCGCTATCTCAAACAGTTACAAGCCGATTACCCCTTCCAATTACAAATTGTCAATGTGGGCGAACAGCCTTATTTAGTAGAACATTTTAAGCTCGTAGCAACCCCTGCTTTAGTCAAAATTCATCCCGCACCCGTGCAAGTTCTCGCGGGTAGCAATTTAGACGTGCAAATAAAAAATTGGTGGTTTTGGTGGCAACAATCGGTAGAAGCGTACTTAAGAGTAGCGCAACCTCCCGAAATTTTAGACCAAGACTATAATATCAACTTATCCCCATCAACGATTCGTTCTGTGAGTGACTCTGCTGAATTAATCAAACTTACTGACGAAATTTTCCGTTTAAAGCGAGAACAAGAAAAACTCACCGAGCAGCTACAGTTTAAAGATCGAGTAATTGCTATGCTTGCTCACGATCTCCGCAATCCTTTGACGGCGGTATCTATTGCGCTGGAAACTTTAGAAGCAAATTTAGCTCAAGAAAACAAAGTTTCTCGCCTCAAGCCAGAATTAGCGGCTCAGTTGTTTAAACAAGCCCGGAATCAAGCTAAAAGTATTGATCGCATGATTGCGGGATTATTGCAGGTAGCTGGCGGTACGGGCGCTCAATTGCATATTGAGCCAACTAAATTAGATATAAACGCGCTTTGCACTGAAGTTTTAAGTTGTCAGGGCGATCGCGCTCAAGCCAAGTTTCAAACTTTAGAAACCGATCTTCCGGCGGATTTACCCTGTGTCTATGCTGATAGCGAAAGGCTGCGACAGGTATTAGTTAACTTGTTAGATAATGCGATTAAGTACACGCCAGAAAATGGCACGATTCGTCTATCAGTGCTACACCGTACCAGTCAAAAAGCCCAAGTAAGTATTTGCGATACGGGACCTGGGATTCCACCAGAGGCGCGCGATCGCATTTTTGAAGACCGGGTGCGTCTAGAACGAGATCAAACCCTTGATGGCTATGGAATTGGTTTATCTTTGTGTCAAAGCATTATTAATGCTCATTATGGGCAAATTTGGGTAGATTCGCCCCTGACTGGCGGCAGTTGTTTTCACTTTACAATTCCCATTTATCCCGCCTGACGCAACGCGGCGATAATCTGAAAATTTGCTTCAGGAAAATTAAACTGGTCTAATTCCTCTAAGTTTACCCAGCGAATTTCGTCGCATTCGATTGGCTGCGGTACGCCGTCTATATACTTGCAATGATGCACGATCAATGTAACGTTTAAGTGCGCGTAAGTGTGGGCGATCGTGATTAGATGTTTGCCAACTTCAATTACAATTCCTAATTCTTCCCAAATTTCTCGTTTAATACATTCTTCGCTAGTTTCCCCAGTTTCAATTTTGCCGCCCGGAAACTCCCAAAAGCCGCCTAATACTCCGGTGGGACGACGGCGATCAATTAAAATTTGCCCTTGCTGGTTCCAAATTACGCCCACACCAATAGTTTTTTTTATCATAAATTATACAAAACAAGGGTAGACTAATGTCTGCCCTTGTTTTAAAGAATTCAAATTTACTTTATTCGCTGACTTCTGATGCTTGCAGAGCTTTGTCAAAGGTCATTCTTTGTTCGGCATTACGCAAAAAATAGCCGCTAATCATTGCTGAAGCTAAAAGCCTGCCCAAATTTTCCCGGTTGGTGCTAATTGTGACATCAAAGTGTTCCGAGGGTAAGCCGCCCAAAAGCCCAACTATATTACGCTCCATGACTTGGAACACTTCACCAGAACTAGGCTTAGATAGCTGATTAATTGTTTCTGGATTCAGAGATTGGACGTAATGCCACAGCAAGTTAGTATTTTCTGATTCGCCGTTAAAAAACTCTGAGATTTGATTGGGTGAATTGCTCACTTGATGCCTCCGTTGGGTTTGGGCTTCCGTAGCTTAATTTGTTGCCTAGGTCGCCGAGAATTTTGCTTTGTGCTAACTAATGTAACAAGCTAGGTATTGATTTGAAGTCGATGAAACCGAACCTATTTTGGGGTAGTTTCTGGCTTTTAGCCTTAGCTTGCCAGGTATTGATCCATATCAGCTTTACGCTTGCGGAGTTTAGTCAAAGCTTCCCGTTCAATTTGTCTAACTCGTTCGCGGCTAATATTAAGGCGATCGCCTATTTTTGCTAAAGTTAGCGCTTGTCCGTCGGCTAAACCAAAACGCAATATCAATACTTCTCTCTGCTGCGGTGTCAAATCTGCCATCAATAAATCTAAGTCACTCGCCAAAGAAGATTGCATCACAAATTCTTCAGGGGAAGCGCCTGTATCTTCTAGCAATTCCCCAAGTTCGGTATCTTGGTTATCTCCTACACGCAAATCTAACGATAGCGGTAAACGCGCTCTTTCTAGATACTCTCTAACTTGCTTAGTCGTTAGTTCTAGCTCTGTAGCCAGTTCTGCCGCCGTCGGTGCGCGCCCTAATTTCTGGGAAAGTTGGCGTTGAGCCTTTTTAATTTTGTTAAGTTTTTCGGTGATATGAATAGGTAAACGAATAGTTCGCCCTTTTTCGGCGATCGCGCGGGTTATTGCTTGACGAATCCACCAGTAAGCATAAGTTGAGAACCTATAGCCTTTTGTGGGGTCAAATTTTTCTACCCCCCGTTGCATCCCGATAGTTCCTTCTTGGATCAGATCGAGCAAGTCTACGTTGCGCTTGATATATTTTTTGGCAACCGATACTACTAAACGCAAATTTGCTTCTACCATTTTGCGCTTGGCGAGTTCTCCGGCGGCGATGATTTTTGCCAGTTCTTCACTATCTTCTACATCGCTGGCTTTTGCCCATTCGTCAGAAGTTGGTTCGCGTCCATGTTCAGCGACTAACGCTTCTCTTACTATTTGTAAGGCGCTCGAACGCTGTACTTGCTTTCCGTATAAAATTTCCTGCTCGTGGGTTAGCAGGGGTACGCGACCAATTTCACGCAAGTATGTACGTACTAGGTCGGTGGCAGTCTGAGCGGTCTTCATAACGCTACTTTTTTTTATTATTAATGGGCTTGGCAGGAAAATGGAGCGCTTTATAGTTCAATTTTTTACAGTTTCATTACAATAACTATGAATTATTGTCAACTCCGATTACAAATAATTTTTCATTGGTTAGTAAACTTATACAAGGGGGAGCGTCAATTATACACTAAGTTGCTTTTTTGTTTGGCTTACATCAAATTATACTCACATTAATAATTGTAACATTTATGAAGATTTATGACTACTTGTTTTAAGGATATTTGGCGAGAGAGATTTAACAAACTTTCCTATAGTTCGGTTAGTTGTAGAAGCCCAAGATTTGGCAAGTCTGTTTCCAAACCCCCAGTAAATAGCCCACACGCTCTAAGCAACGAGGTTGTTGGAAACCTCGTTGGATTTTTCTACTACAGTTATTTATTAAATTCCTGTAGCAACACTAGGCTGTAAGTAGTCTTGTAATGCTTTGACATCTAAAGGTGTACTTTGCATGGAGCGAATTGCCGCCGCCGTAGCTTTAGCGCCAGCAATAGTAGTAATAATGGGGATTTTGTAAGTTATGGCGGTACGACGAATTAACCGAGCATCGGTTTGAGCTTCCGAGCCAGAAGGCGTGTTAATAATCAGTTGGATGTTGTGGTTTTTCATTGCGTCTAAAACGTGGGGGCGACCTTCATGGAGCTTTAGGACTAATTCAACTTCCTTTAAACCATGCTCAAGCAACGTGCGGCGCGTGCCATCGGTGGCTAAAACGTGGAAGCCTAGCTCAATAAATTCTTTGATGACAGGAACTACCAAAACTTTATCGCGATCGCTCAATGATACAAATACTGTGCCGCTTAATGGTAGTACCTGTCCTGCGCCTAATTCACCTTTGGCAAAAGCCCGTCCAAAGTCGCGGTCAATGCCCATTACTTCCCCGGTGGAGCGCATCTCTGGCCCTAAAATTGTATCTGTCCCAGGAAATTTATTAAAGGGCAACACGGCTTCTTTAACGGCAATATGGCTAGGTGTAGGTTCACTCGTAAAGTTGAGCGATTCTAAGGTTTTGCCGGACATGATTAAGGAAGCAAGTTTTGCTAAAGGTACGCCCGTTGTTTTCGAGACAAAAGGTACAGTACGCGAAGCGCGGGGATTGGCTTCAATAATGTAGACTTGGGGGTTGTAGCTGTGGGCATTGACAACGGCAAACTGAATGTTCATTAAACCAATCACATTTAATGCTTTGGCTAATTGGGTTGTCCAGGTGCGAATTGTCTCTAAAACGGCTGTAGGTAGCGAGATTGTCGGTAAAGAGCAAGCTGAGTCGCCGGAGTGAATACCTGCTTGCTCAATATGTTCCATAATGCCGCCAATTACTACTTTTCCGGTGTGGTCGGCGATCGCATCTACATCAACCTCGATGGCATTTTCTAAGAACTTATCGATCAAAATTGGGTGGTCAGGCTCTACTTGCACTGCATAAACCATGTACCGCTCTAATTCTGCGTCGGAGTAAACAATTTCCATTGCCCGACCGCCTAAAACGTAGCTAGGACGGACAACTACGGGATAACCGATTTTTCCGGCGACAACTAAAGCATCGTCGAAATTACGAGCAATGCCATTGGCTGGTTGAGTAATTTCTAGCTCGTTAAGAATCTTGTCAAAACGTTCGCGGTCTTCGGCTGTATCTATAGAGTCGGGGGAAGTTCCCCAAATTTTGGTTGTGGATAAGGTATCGGCATTTGCTGCTAAATATCTCTGCAATGGTATTGCAAGTTTTAAAGGAGTTTGACCGCCAAATTGTACAATTATCCCGATAGGGTTTTCAGCTTCAATAACGTTGAGGACATCTTCTTTAGTGAGCGGTTCAAAATATAAGCGATCGCTAGTGTCATAATCGGTCGATACAGTTTCGGGGTTAGAGTTGACCATAATTGTCTCAAATCCCGCCGCTTTGAGGGCGTAACTTGCATGACAGCAACAGTAATCAAATTCAATTCCCTGTCCGATTCGATTTGGCCCTCCGCCTAAAATCATTACTTTTTGCCTGTTTGAGGGTCTAACCTCCGATTCTTCCTCGTAGGTAGAGTAGTGGTAAGGAGTCAAAGCCGCAAATTCCGCCGCGCAGGTATCTACGGTTTTATAAACCGGAATCACCCCTAACTGCTTACGATAAGTTCTAACTTCGTCTTCGGTTGTTTTGGTGGCAAAAGCAATTTGGCGATCGCTAAATCCTTCTCGTTTAACCCCATACATTTGCTCTTTTGTCAACTGATTTAACGGCGTTCTTTTGATAAACTTTTCCGTATTGATCAAAATTTGCATTTTGTCCAAAAACCAAGGATCGATGCCTGTTAGCTCATAAATTTCCTCTACACTCATCCCTAAAAGCATCGCTTGACGCACTGCAAAAATCCGTTCGGGGTTGGGAGTTCGCAATTGAGGGCGGAGATATTCGCCACTGGGTAATTTTTCTTGGCGATCGCATCCCCAACCAGCGCGCCCAGTTTCCAAACTCCGCAAGGCTTTTTGAAACGACTCATTAAAGGTGCGTCCAATTGCCATAGCTTCGCCTACGGACTTCATTTGCGTAGTTAACACAGGTTCAGAACCGGGGAACTTTTCAAAAGCAAATCGGGGAATTTTTGTAACTACATAGTCAATAGTTGGTTCAAAAGATGCGGGAGTTTTTTTAGTAATGTCGTTAGTAATTTCGTCTAGGGTATAACCTACCGCCAACTTTGCCGCAAACTTAGCGATCGGAAAGCCTGTAGCTTTAGATGCCAACGCCGAAGAACGAGAAACGCGCGGATTCATTTCAATGACAATTACATCGCCATTTACTGGATTAACTGCAAATTGAATATTAGAACCGCCCGTTTCTACGCCAATTTCGCGGATAATTTTAATCGCCATATCTCGCAAACGCTGGTATTCTTTATCTGTAAGCGTTTGAGCCGGAGCAACAGTAATTGAGTCTCCGGTGTGAATGCCCATCGGGTCGAGGTTTTCAATCGAGCAAATAATTACAACGTTATCTGCCAAATCGCGCATTACTTCTAATTCATACTCTTTCCAACCCAGTAAAGACTTATCAATTAAAATTTGGGAAACAGGGCTTGCATCAATGCCTACTTGAGCCATTTCTTCAAATTCTTCTTGGTTGTAGGCAATACCGCCACCACTACCACCCATAGTAAAGGCTGGACGAATAATTAAGGGGTAAGAGCCAATCCACTGCGCTACAGCCTTTGATTCTTCTACCGTTGACGCTGTACCGCAAGGACACATTGCTACCCCAATGCGATCCATTGCTTCTTTAAATAATTGCCTGTCTTCAGCTTTTTCAATGGCTGGCAATTTTGCGCCAATCAATTCTACTTTGTACTTTTCTAATGCACCACTTTTTGCTAAAGCTACAGCTATATTTAGAGCCGTTTGTCCGCCCATTGTTGGTAGTAAAGCATCGGGACGTTCTTTAGCAATAATCTTTTCGACAAATTCTGGTGTTAGTGGCTCAATGTAAGTGCGATCGGCGGTTTCCGGGTCGGTCATAATGGTCGCAGGATTAGAATTGACCAGTACCACTTCATAACCTTCTTCTCGCAGTGCTTTGCACGCTTGAGTCCCAGAATAGTCAAACTCGCAGGCTTGTCCAATTACAATTGGCCCAGAGCCAAGTAGCAAAATTTTATGGAGGTCGTCACGGCGGGGCATAGTAGTTAATTCGTAGTACGAATAGGCAAATCCTGACTATTTTAAGCGCCTAATGTAATTCTCGTTGCTATTTATTTATCATTTTTGCAATTCATATTGTGTACGGGCAGGGCGCACCGATAATACGCCCCCCGGTTAATTAATTTTTGCCATTGCCTACAAACCCCAAGGTGAGGCTGTCATGAGCTAAAAAGTGGGCTAAGTGATAGGCTCTTTCTTCGGTTTTGAGTAAGATTGTTTCGTATAAATAACGGGTAGCGCGATCGCCTAAACTCTCGGCTTGGGTAGCTTGGCGGCGAATCAAGGTAATCATTGCTTGTTCAGCAACTAAGTTGTGTTCTACCATCGCTCTACAGTTGAAAACTCCGTCTTCTTCTGGCTCGAAGCAGCATAGTTGGGCTAATTTATTAAAACTTGCCACTGGTACGCCCCCAATGCCATCTAAGCGTTCGCCAATATCGTGGACATGACCTTGTACTTGCTCGTAGCTTTCCCCAAAAAACTGATGCAGCATATAAAATTCTGCACCTTCAACGACAAAATGGTGCTTTTGGTACTGCAAATATAACGCTTGAAAACTTGCTAAAGCTACGTTTAAGCCTTCACAAACTGGCTCAGTAACACTGCGCTCTAGCATCACTGGATTGTCGTAAACCTGACCGAAGTTGCGTAGTTGGGTTTGAGATTCTGACATAGTTCTCCTCTCTTTTGGGCAGCGTATAAGTTGTTTCCGACTGCACAAAAATTTATTTAGCAATTAACACTTATCATTTTACGCCCAACCCAGGCGATCGCGCTGTCTCCGCTAATACCGCTAAATCTTTTTACAATCTTTATGAGAATAATTTGCAATTAGTGTATGCTAATAAAAAGTATTAGAACTGCGAATCTTGTACTTTTGCTACAAAAAATGTCTTTCATCTTTGGAGATAATTGTCAGTGAAGTTGCCAAGTTGTCAAGCTGCAAGCATAAGGGTTGAAGTGAGTTGGGCAGACAGGTGGTACGTTTACAAGCGTCTACAAGAATTAGCTATTCCTTGTACTTGTGCAATTGACCAACCTTTGCAAGTGCAAATTACCAATACTTCGGCAGCTATTCAACTTTGGAGTATTTCTAGGCAATTAAATGCTTCCCGGCAAGAATTGGTGAAATGGTTAGAGCATTGCTGGTAACACCTTTAAAGATTCTTGGTTGTAGTTAAAAATAAGCAATAAAATTATGAGTAAAAAAGTAGCAAGTTTTAGCATTGAAGGGCGATTTCTTGGTTTTGAAGTAGAAGACAATAAACCAAAAAAGCTGATAATTGCAACCTCTGACGGAGAGTGTACGATTAAGCTTGCCAAGACTCTGCGGTACAATTTTCAGTTGCGTTTGATTCCTGGAGACTGGGTACAAGTTTCTGGAGAAAAGCAGCTTGACAGCAAAACTTGTAAGCTGAAGCTAAAAGCCGATCAAATTATTCCCAGCACGGTTAGCCAAGAGCCAACCAGTGTAGTCCCTCCAACCGATAAAGGGCAAGCAACTATATTAGTTTGTCAAAAGTCTAGCTGTATGAAGCGAGGCGGAAAAGAAGCTTGTCAAGCAATGCAAGCCGCTTTAGAAATTCGCGGGTTATCAGAGCAAGTTAGCATTAAAGGCACAGGATGTCTAAAAGACTGCAAAGCTGGCCCTAATATAGTAATGATGCCTGACAAAAAGCGATACACCAGAGTTGAAGCTGCCCAAATTCCGGCGCTAATTGACAAGCATTTTAATAAAAAAGAATCAGTTACTAGCCTAAATAGTCAAAATTGTCTAGTTAAAGGCTAATACTTAGCTTTGAATTGGAGAGCCTCTTGGTAATTTATTAGTAAGAAAAGCTCTAGAAGTTGCTACCTTAGAGCAATTTACACCATTGGTTGAAATAGCCCAATCAAATTGTCATCAGGATCGCGTAAGTAAACAGTTTTGAGAGCGTAGTAAGGGTTGTTTAATGGATCGGTGACAAAATGCACTCCCTTAGTTTTTAGCTGATGATACGCTTCATCTACATTATTCACAGTAAAGACTAGGGCAACTTTATCTTGACATTCTACAGTCACGGGAGGGCGATTACTTCCAATCATTTGAGCCATTTCTTGTCGTCGAAATAGCGATAGTTTCATTCCTGGGATGCTAAATTCAGCATAACCATCTTTTAAGGCTTCTATAACTACGGTAAATTCCAGCATATCGCGGTAGAATTCAAAGCAAGCTTTTAAGTCATTTACCAATAGCCGCGTGTAGGAAGTTTTGATATTCATAAAATGCTCCAATAGTTTCCGGCGTTACAAACAAGTGCAGTATCTAAACACAACTAAGGTAGCCAAAGCAAAAGCTACCCCTGCATAGAATACGCTATTAATTCCACCGATACCATAGGCTAAACCCATCAATAAGGGGCCAAGAGTTTGCCCCAAGCCATAGAATGTACCGTTTACTGATATAACTGTCGCTAGATACTCTTTGGGAGCTAAAGTAGCTAAAAGCGTTTGAATGCTGGGAAAACCTATACCTAGACCAATCCCAAAAATTGTTGTGGGAATTAATAGCAGCCACAAAGAGGATATAAAAGGAACGATCGCTAAAGCTACAGCATAAAATACAAAAGAGGCTCTAATTAAAGTAGTTTCAGAATAGCGCCGAGCTAAATTGCCCAGTTGAGAAGCCGTAAAAGCGATCGCTACAGAGACGCTAGACAAAAACAATCCAATTGTAAAAGGTTCTGCGCCAAACTTGTCAGCAATTAAACTCGGCAAATAAGTTACGTAAGCGCCGTATAGCAGTACAAAATTAGCTGCACTAGCAATAAATAGCCCAAATAGCTGCCGATTTTTGAGCGTTATTAGCGCATTACTCAAATAGGCTTTGAGATTTCTTTGTCCTTTAGGTTCGGGGTTTTTGAGTCCAAATAGTACCCATAATCCTACCGGAATAGCAACTATAGGCAACATAAAAGGAAAATACCACCCCATAGTTGCTAAAGCGCCGCCAATAGTCGGATAAAGTGCTGTACCAATGCTGCTAACACTAGCGTTGTAACCCATAGCCGTAACGCGCTTGTCACCAGAGTATAAGTCACCAATTAATGTAACACTCAGAGAAAGTAAAGGTGCTGCGCCAACGCCTTGCAAGAAACGCAAACAGAGCAAGAGGTTAAAATCGCGGACAAAGGCGCAGGAAAACCCAGCAATACCAAATAATATTAGAGCAGGGACGAGGATTTTTTTTCTACCAATGCGATCGGCAAAAACGCCGATAATTGGGCCGAGTATTAAAGTAGGTAAGGTAAAAACTGTAATTAATAAACCAATGTTTTCTACAGGAACATCTAATGCTGCTCTTAAGCTAGGAAAACTTGGCGTGACGCTGGCGACTCCAAGAATGGCAATTAGAGAAACTGCGAAAACAATTAGGAGGTTTGGATCTTGAAATAAATTTTGCTTTGCTCTATGTTTGTCAGTTTCTATTGGTTTCACAGGGTTCTTTCAAGTGCGATCGCTACTTTTACCTTACATACTATTTTTCACTCTGTAGGTTCAGTGTAGACAACCTCGTATAAATGAAATTGGTTTTCGGCGATACCTTGCCAATACTCGCTTAATGGTTTGTACTTGGGATCTTTGAGCAATTCTTCAAATTCTGCAAAACTGCTCCATTGTCCATAATTTACCGTATGTACGCCGTCAAGCGATCGATGGAAGTTGGCAGATAATAACCCTGGATTTTGCAATCCTACTCCAACATATTCTTTTTCTAACTCTACTAAATGCTGCTGATTTTCTGGTGCTACTCGAAATTCTGCTAAGTGAATTAAACCACCTTTAGAAATCGTAAGATTAGCATCATCGGGTTTAGATACTGCTACCTCGTAGACGTGTGACTCATGAAGTTGAAACTTTGCTAGTTTGTTGCCTTTTGCTTGCACTTCGGCATTATTAACAAAAGCTTGATAATCTTCTTGAGTTTTCCACTGTGCGTAATTCATTACCCGCACTCCATCAATACTTTTATGAATGCTGGAGGATACAAAACCTGGTTGCTGCTTAACAGTCGTTTCCAGAAACTCAATAATAGTATCTACTAACTCTTGCTGTTTTGCTGGTTCTACAGTAAAGATAACGATTACAGTGATGACATCATTGTTTTTAGCGATCGCAGGCATTTTTGTTTACCTCACCCTTAAACTTTGACTTCCTCATAAGCTATTTCTCTAAATTTGTCAGTTATTTAGAAAACTTTTGCGGTAATTACAACAGAATTAACAAAGTACGCGATCGCAATATATCAAAGCTGGGAACAGCGTATAATTCACTATATCCCAGCTTGAGAGTTAAATCTTAGGTTCTTCGCCTTCAATATACATAGGTGGTTCAATCGCAAAGTTGTTTAGCAAACCAGCTTCATCAATTAAATAACCGTCAGTAGTTGTGAAACCTTCTCCTTCAACTTCTTCTTCATGTTCAAAAGCTTCTAGTTGCTTCTCACTGAGTTCTGTCGGAGCATTAGAAGGAATGATGGCATCGGGGGCATTGACGGCGGTTGTTTGCGCTGTCTGGACTCCATAATGATTGTCTCCGGGCGCACCTCTACCGGGTTCGGCTTCGGTCGGATCTTCGGGCAATACTTGATTTGGTTCGTTACTCATATTCTCTGACCTTGCTTTTGCTGTTTTAGAAAATGCCGATTGTATAGCTTTTTGGCAATGGGTATTGATTAAAAAATATCTTAGTTTTGATTGAGTTTGTCTCCTTCGTGGGGCTTAAATTGTGTAAAGTTTGAGACAGATATTTGGTAATGGGTAATTGGAAAGGGGGAATTATATTTAAGTTCAGCAATGTTAGATATCTTGGAAATTGCCTTAATTTAAGTATCTTTTCCACCAAACAGCGCACCCAAGCCCAAAGCCGCCGCTAGAGCCACCGCACCCCATTTAACAGGTGGATTCATATCTAGCCAATCAGTAAAAGTTGGAATAGTTAAGTTGCCAAAATCACCTTCTACAGTGTCATAACCTGCGATCGGTTCAAAGACATTATTGGGCGCATCTTCAGACTTTTGCTCGTTTGTCCGTTGTCCGGCAAAACCGATAAGTAGTAATATATTATCTACAAGCACTGGCGAAATACGCTGCATGATATCCAAAACTTTCCCTACATCCCCCACAATAAAATCGCGGGTGGGATGTTCTGCAACATATAAAATTGCCTCAGCAACTATACTCGGCTGATAGTAAGGCGGTACTCCGGTTGGTTTAACACCTAGCTTAGTGCGAACTTTGTTATAAAAAGGCGTATTAATTACCGAAGGCAGGATATTTGTAACGCTGATTGGCCAGCCTTCGTGTTGCAATTCTACCCTTAATGAATCTAACATACCTTCTACACCATGCTTAGAAGCGGAGTAGGGGCTTTGCAGAGGAATTGATCGCCTAGCTTCTACCGACGATATATGAATTAGCGCCCCGCGCCCTTCTTTTTTGAGGTGCGGTAAGGCTGCCATTGCGCCGTATGCTTGCCCAGTAAGATTGACATCGATTACCCGTTTAAATTCTTCGGGGGTGATTTGGTCAAAGGGTGAAAGGACTCCTGTAGCGGCAGAATGTACCCAAGTATCGAGCCGCCCGTAAACTTCCACGGCTTTATCTGCGATCGCTTTTACTTGGTCAAATTCGCTGACATCAGCTACTATAGCTACGGATTCGCCACCAAAAAGTTTAATTTCACTGACCAAACTTTCTAACCCCGACTGACTACGGGCAGCAACTACTACTTTTGCTCCCTTCTTGGCAAATTGCAAAGCGGTTTCTCTACCAATTCCGCTAGAAGCTCCAACTATAGCGACTACTTGTTGGCTAATAGGCTTTAATTGCATTAGTAATACTCCTAAATAATTTTGCTAAATATGAACTTTTATTAACTATTTAAATCAATTTTTCACTTAATTACATCCGCCGCAGGGTTGACGAATTGGTTGGGTGTTTACGGGGGAGTAGTTGCAGCATTTGGGGCAAAAGTAAATTTTTCTCATCCGCGAATGTCAATAAATGTAATTTGTAGCGTTCAAATTGGGCTTGTAGAGTGACGATAAGAGGAACTTGCCCCTTTAAAGTAAAAAGCTGATGTTTGAATTGACTAATTTAGCTGAACTATCGCGATCGCATTGCGTTTCTCTTTGTGCCTTTTTGGTTCCAGCTAACTTAATTGCGACTTGTCTAACGATGGGATTAGCAGTGCTGCGTCGTTCAAAAATTAGAGTATGGCAGTCAGCAGGAGTTGCAGGTATTTTTGCTGTAGTGCTGCTGTGGCACGTTTATACATGGTTTGAGGCGGGAGTTGTGATGATTCCTACTTATGTGCTGTTAGGGCTGTCTAGCAGTTGTTTGATGAGTAATATCGGTGCGGTTATTTATAGCTACAGTCGCGTTAATAGATTGTCAGTTATCAAAGAAAGATTAATTAATAGCTTGATGTTTTAGGTAGTAAGTTCAGTTAGAGTGAAATGCAGGTAATACAATGCTTTGAGGCTGATATAGTAGAAATTAAAAGATTGTATAATTTTTTATGAGTCAAGCCGCAAAAACATCTCTATTTCAAGAAGCTCTTAGTGCTATAGAAGCATTGTCGGTAGCCGAGCAAGTTGTATTAATTGAAATTGTTAATAATCGCTTAAAGCTACGCCAACGCCAGCAAGTTGAGCAAGAAATCAAAGAAGTTCAGCAGGAGTATCGAGAAGGTAAATCTAAATTTGGATCTGTTGATGATTTTTTGGCAGAGTTAGATAGTTGACAATTGGCTGGACTAAATCTTTACAAGCTTTTAAACGTTTAATTCGTAAAAATCCTCAACTGCGACCATTAATTGCCAAGACATTACAGCAGTTAGCGGACGATCCTTTTCATCCTATAAGAACACACAAATTAATAGGAAATCTATCAGATATTTGGTCATGTTCTATAGATTACAGTTATCGTCTGCTGTTTGAATTTGTAAAAAATCCTGAATCTGATTTTGATGCCATTTTGTTGCTCAATATTGGCACTCATGATGAAGTTTATTAGATTTTTGTGATGATCCCTTGACGTTAGGTAGTAGCGCGGTTTCACCTATGCAGTACGCAAGCGTTCAATATCTCTAATCGGCGGCGCTCCAAACATTCGGGAATATTCGCGGCTAAACTGGGAAGGGCTTTCGTAACCGACTTGATAAGCCGCCTTTGTTGCATCGGAGTTTTCACTAAGCATCAACCGACGGGCGGTTAGAAGTCTTAATTGCTTTTGATATTGAAGCGGACTCATTGATGTGACTGCTTTAAAATGGTGATGAAAAGAGGAAGAAGACATATTCACTTGTTCGGCAAGAGTCTCAACCCGCATCGGCTTTGTAAAATCAGCTTTGAGTAATTGTATAGCTTCAGCGATGCGCTGCATATTGCTACCAGATGTCGCAATCTGACGGACAGCTTCGTTTTGTTCGCCGATTAGCAGGCGATAATAAATTTCGCGGATAATCATCGGTGCGAGAATAGAAATATCTTGCGGTGTATCCAAAAGCTTTGTCAATCTAAGCGCACAATCAATTAATAAAGCATCGGCATTGCTGACAAATAAGCCTCTGACAGAGTTTTCCGTCTTACTCGCGTTTGAACTGGTTTGATCGGCGATAATGTCATAGAGTTGGCGCAAGTCTAAATTCAGCTTGAATCCCAAATAAGGCTGCTCTGGGGTAGCTTCTACAGTAAATCCCTTTAAAGGTAAATCAACAGAAACAACAAGATATTGAGCCGCGCCATAACGATAGGTTTCATCACCCAGCAGTGCTTCTTTTTTACCCTGAATGATGATACCGAGGAAAGGTTCGCAGACATTTTGTAGAGGAATAGAAGCAAGGGATTCTCGTGCAAATTCCAGATTTTCTATACCTGTTTGATGAAGACCGTTTCCCTTACCGTCGGTGTGCCGAGTTACCAGTGCCGCCAATTCTTCACACTTATTATTGATCGCCGGGCGATCGCGCAAGTCCACTACCATAAACTTACCTATTTTCTTGTAAGCATCGTAACGCAGCTTTATCTATTCATAGAATCTCCTTTTGGAGGATTAGGCAATAATCAGCGAGGTCTGTGTATTTAAAACCCCAGTATCTACTCTTACTATGAACCTATCCAAATCAAACATTAGTAATGACAAAAATTGCATTAATAACGGGAGCAAGCAGAGGGTTAGGCAAAAACACTGCTTTGAGCCTTGCCAAAAAAGGAGTTGATATTGTCGCAACCTACCATAGCAACGCCCAAGAAGCTAATAGCGTTGTCGCTGCTATTGAAGCGATGGGTGCTAAAGCTGTTGCATTGCAACTTGATACCTCTAACACTAAAACCTTTGATAGTTTTGTGGCACAAGTTCAGCAGGTACTTAAAGATAAATGGCAGACAGAGCATTTTGATTTTCTGGTTAATAATGCGGGTGTTGGCGTTTATGCACCATTTGCCGAGACGACAGAGGAAGATTTCGACCGATTGATGAATATTCATGTTAAAGGCGTTTTCTTTCTCACTCAGAAACTTTTACCCTTGATAAATAATGGCGGACGGATTGTTAATCTTTCCTCTGGTCTTGCCCGTTTTACTTTGCCCGGTTACGCCGCTTACGCCAGCATGAAGGGAGCAATTGAGGTTTTAACCCGCTACATGGCGAAAGAATTGGGAAACAGACAAATCGCTGTAAATACGATTGCGCCGGGGGCGATTGAAACAGATTTTGCTGGCGGCGCAGTGCGTGACAATCCAGAAGTTAACAAATTTATCGCTTCGCAAACTGCCCTAGGTCGCGTTGGTGTTCCTGATGACATTGGCAATGCGATAGCGAACTTGCTATCAGAAGATAACCGATGGGTGAATGCACAGAGAATCGAAGTCTCTGGTGGTCAATCTATTTAATTCAAATCAACCAAAACAGCGAGAAAATAAGCCATGTTAAACGTAGAAAACAAGGTTGTTATTGTTACTGGCGCTAGTAGCGGCATTGGTGAAGCTACAGCCCGTTTGTTGGCAAAAAATGGCGCAAAAGTAGTTTTAGGGGCGCGACGCACCGATCACCTAGAAACCATCGCTAAAGACATTCACGCCGAAGGTGGAATCGCCGAATACCAAACCCTTGATGTAACGAAACCAGAGCAACTAGAGGCGATCACCCAATTTGCCAAAAGTAAGTTTGATCGCATTGATGTTTTAATTAACAATGCTGGAGTTATGCCACTATCAGCCCTCGACCAATTGAAAGTTGAGGAATGGGATCGGATGATTGATGTCAACATTAAAGGTGTTTTGTACGGCATCGCGGCGGTACTTCCGATTATGAAGGCCCAAAAAGCAGGACAAATTATTAATCTTTCCTCGATTGGCGGACACGCTGTATATCCAACTGCTGCTGTTTACTGCGCGACTAAATTTGCTGTTGGCGCGATCTCTGAAGGATTAAGACAAGAAGTTGGCAGCGATTTGCGGGTGACGGTTATTTCTCCAGGAACAACAGAATCGGAGTTAGCCGACAGTATCAGCGATGAAGCTGCCAAAAAGGGGATGCAAGAATTTAGAAAAATATCTATTTCTGCTTTTGCGATCGCGCGTTCAATTTTATTTGCGATTTCCCAACCTGATGATGTAGATATTAGCGAAATTATAGTTAGACCAACTGCAAGCCCCTACTAGGCATTGACTTCTAAACCTATGAAATGTAGATTTTGCAGTCATCTCAAGACTCCTAAACATGGCTCGATTTAAATGCCCTAAAACGCATCATAACTTTAGTGACACCCTTGATACCCTCTACTATCGAAGCCAACTCAGTCCCGAAGAAGTTAAGTTGCAATAAATTGTCCCTTAAATTAGAATTAATCTCCCAATCATATCTTTAGATAATAGTTACTAAGGGCTACCAAACCCTTGACCACGCATACCTTTTGACCAAATCAATAATTCACCACTTTGACCTCCAGCAGCGAGTTGTTGTCCTTGGGGATGCCAAGCTAGGCAAGAAAATCCATTAGGTGCGCCTTGGAGAATTTGGGCTAATTTCTTTGCTTTTTGCCACAAACAAACCAAACCATCCTCTGAGGCTGAAGCTAGTAAAAAGCTATTGGGTTGAAAGGCGAGTTCTTGTACCACTCCACTATGCTGTTGCAATAATCTACTTTCCCAGCCCAAAGACTCATTAGCCTCCCACACTACAATACCTTCAATGCTAGAAGAAGCTAATAAAGGGGCATCTAGCCCAGTTTTAGTTTGTGACCAGGCAAGGTGGCGAATTTTACCGGGGAAACCGCGCATTACCCAAGGAAGCAAATCTTCGCTCTTATTATCAGTTTTTGAGACAATTTTGTTCCAGTCTATGACGGTGATAGTTCGATCCATATTTCCACAAGCAAAATACTTGCTATCCGATGACCAAGAAACCGCTAAACTTGCTGAAGGCACTACCAAAACATAAGGATCGTCATTCCAATCTTGAGCATTCCAAATCTTCGCTCCCTGATAACCTGCGATCGCTAAGTACTGCCCATCAGGACTCCAATCTAAACTCAGTACAGAGGAATTATCAAAATTGAGTGTAGCAACTACCTCGCCCATATCAGCATCCCACACTTGTACATAGCGCCCTAAGCTAAAAGCAAGTTGATTAATACTAGGACTCCAAGCTAACTTGTCAACCCAAGCGGGGGCATTTTCTATAATGTGCAAGGGTTTACATCGGTACGTTCTAGTGTCATTATGCAAACACCAAATTTTTACTTGCCCAGCTTGACCACCAGCAGCGAGTCTCTGTCCATCTTGAGAAAAAGCGAGGCAGTCTAAGGATTGACCTTCAGCCATTTGTAAAGCTAGCAAAGGCCAGTTTTTCTCTTGCGTATTAGCGAGATCCCGCCAGAGCATTACTTCTCCTGCGGCGGAACTTACTGCTAAAACTTTACCTTGAGGCGACCAAGCGATCGCTGTTACATAATCTGAAAGTGTCCCACGCCAATGCAAGTCAAATTGTTGGGAGTTAATAGTTGAGGATTTCATCGCTTCTCACTTATTGACAACTACAGAGAGGTTTTATGATTTACTTCGGCGCAAACGCCGTGTATTGACCGCCCAAACCTTCGACGAGCGCTTTTGTGTTCGCAATCAGCATTTTGGGGTAGGTATCCCCCTCACTGCCTGCTGCTCCTAGTCCATCGGTAAACAGTTCTCGCTCTGACAACTTCACATTCGCCTCTCTTGCCACTGTTTTAATCAGGTTGGGATTGGCTGACACTTCCGCAAAAATGGTCGGCACCCGAGCGGCTTTAATTTCCTCTGTCAATTCTCTTACTCGTGCGGCAGTAGTCTTTTCTTCCGTACTAATACCTTGCAATGCCCCTTCAACCGGAATGCTGTAAGCCGCAGAATAGTACCCTAGCGCGTCGTGGGTTGTCACCAGTGTACGTGAGTTTGGTGGAATGGTAGCTATTTGAGACTTAATCCAGCTATCAATCTGAGTTAGTTCTGCTGTTAGGGATTGAGCATTTTTGGTATAGAGGTCAGTGTTTTCCGGTGCAGCTTTTGCCAGATTGTCTTGAATCACTTTCACCATCTGAACCCCATTTTTGGCATCATGCCAGATATGTGGGTCGGGTGCTTCGGCTTCTGCCTGCTTTTCGTCCTTAGTATGTTCTTCACCGTATCTATGCTCATGTCCGCCCATCAGAGGTTTGGAAACTGCTACTTCTCCAACCGCAACTTTGGTAGCCCGATTAGAGGATGCTCTAATCAGTTTGCTCAAGCCCGGTTCAAAGTCATAGCCAGAGTACAGCACAAGTTGGGCATCTTCAATCGCCTTGCGGTCTTCGGGGGTTGGCTCATAAACGTGGGGGTCAGTTCCCGCTTTTACCAAGCAAGTTAGGTCAATAGTGGTGGCGGCAATGGTCTTTGTTAAATCACACACCACGCTACTGGTGGCAACCACTTTTAGATTCGTGCTGGTAGCGACGGTATTGGTAGAATTTGCGCTGCTAGTTTGACTGGTGGTTGTAGATTGGGTGCAGGCGCTGAGTATACTGACAGTAAAAGCCAGTAGCGTAGTTCCCCAGGTTCGATAGCACTGAATAGGCATGATGTTTTAATTTATGAATCGCTGCGTAAGTCTATAATAATAATCATTCTCATTACAAGTTTTTATGTTAGAGGTTCGGCAGCTTGCTGTCAATTATCGGGGCGTGCGTGGACTTGATCCGGTGAGTTTCCAAGTGAGTCCAGGTCAACTGGTGGGAATCATTGGACCAAACGGAGCAGGCAAAAGTACACTGTTAAAAGCATTGTTAGGATTGATTTCAGTGTCGAGCGGCACTGTTCACTATTGCAACTGCCCGCTACACCAGCAGTTAGGGCGAGTAGCGTATATCCCACAGAAGTCGCAAATTGATTGGGATTACCCGATCACAGTTTGGAACGTCGTCATGATGGCGCGGACTCGTCAGCTAGGATGGCTCCGCAGACCTAGCCCTGCGGCAAAAGAAATTGTCAAAGCGGCATTGAAAAGAGTAAAGATACTAAATCTTCGCCATCGCCGCATTGGTGAACTCTCTGGTGGGCAGCAGCAACGGGTGTTTTTAGCGCGTTCTTTAGCTCAACAAGCGGATCTGTTTCTGTTTGATGAACCCTTTACTGGTGTAGATAAGAAAACTGAAGCTATTATGCTGGAAGTATTTGAGGAGTTGCGATCGCTTGGTAAGATTCTGCTTCTCAGCACCCATGAATGGGGACAGTCACTCGGTCAACTTGATCGCTTGCTATTACTCAATCAATCCCTGATTGCCGATGGTTCACCCCAACAAGTGATGACTCCTGAAAATCTGCATCAAGCTTACGGAAGCCATATGGGAAATCCCTTCCATCAAGATTTGGAAACGTCATTTTTCTGCTAATTAGTTATTCCATCCACTTATTTCCTCACTTCCCGTGATCAACTTCATATTAGAACCTCTTAATTACGAATTCGTGCGAAATGCGATCGCTATTGGCGTGTTAGTGGGCATTCTTTGTCCGGTAGTCGGCAGTTATCTGATTGTGCAGCGTATGGCAATGCTAGGGGATGTCATCGCCCACTGCGTTCTACCAGGATTATCAATCTCTTTCTTTTTAGGTGTTGATATTCTAATCGGTGCTTTTGGTTCTGGTATTTTGGGCGCTCTGTTAATTGCCTGGATTCGTTCTCAAACACGAGTTAAGGTCGATGCAGCGATGGCGCTGACATTTTCTACTTTTTTCGCCCTGGGAGTCACGCTGATTACCGTGCTGAAAAACAAGCTTGATTTGGATAGTTTTCTATTTGGCGATATTCTCGGAGTAACACCTTATGACATTGGGCGAACATTCGCGATCGCTGTTTTAATTTTGCTGGCAGTTAAACTTTTCTATAAAGAATTATTGTTCTATACCTTTGATAAAACTGGCGCTCAAGCGATCGGTTTACCTATTAATACTATTTACTTCGGCTTCATGGCAGCTATTACTCTAACTATCATCGCTAGTATGCAAGCGGTAGGAGTGATTCTGGTGATTTCTCTACTGGTCGGTCCTGCCTTGACTGCCTATTTGTTAGTCAAAGAACTGCATCAGATGATGATTGTGGGAGCCATTTTAGGAGCGACTTCTAGCATTTCCGGTGTCTACCTCAGCTATTATCAAAATTTGCCTTCAGGCCCGGCGATCGTGCTGGTATCATCTAGTCTGTTTGTACTAGCATTGCTTTTCAGCCCGTCTCAAGGAATTTTAACTCAACCTAACCCCAGTGGGAATACAGCAACTATGCGTCGCCTAGGTATATTCAAACGCAGCGAATAGCGTAGCAGTGCTAGAGAGTGCAGGATTGATGCACTATTGAGTAAGCTATCCCCAAAAACTCCAAAGATTATCGTTCATATTATCTGAATGTACGTTCATGTGTTAAACTATTCATAGAACTAAAAGGAACCGATCCATGTCTACTGTTACTCAAATGAAATGTGCCTGCGAAACTTGTCTGTGTGTGGTTTCGCTATCGGATGCCGTAATGAAAGATGACAAGGCTTACTGCGGAGATGCCTGTGCTAACAATCATCCTGCGGGTCAAGGCTGTGGTCATACGGGCTGTACCTGCGACGCTTAATTTTCCAATACGGTTTATCTATGGCAAACGATCCGGCTGAAAAAGTCATTACTAAGCATTTTGAAGATGGAGAAGATATCTGTTGCGATCTTCCCCACAGCGATCGCGCTCTTGCTGCCAACCCTGCTCCAACCGAAATATTGACGGTTGAAAAGGCGCAGCGTATGTCAGAGTTTTTTGGCTTTCTAGCTGATACGAATCGGTTACGAATTCTCTCTATTCTGGCAGCCCAAGAAATGTGCGTCGGCGATTTAGCGATCGCCTTGGGAATGAACGAATCAGCCGTTTCGCATCAATTGAGAACACTCCGAGCCATTCGTTTGGTTAGTTTTCGCAAACAAGGACGGCACGTGTTTTACTATTTGCAAGATCATCACGTTTTTGACTTTTACCAAGCAATTATTGAACATTTAGATGAAGCAACAATGTAGCAGATAATTCAATTTTTAAGCTATGGAAGACTTAGCCCAATAGCACAACTGGCGGTCAAAGTTGAGCTACTGGGCGACTAGGCAATCTTTGTCACATAATCTCACAGCGTTCCTTGCCAGTGCTATTCAAATTCAAACTGCTTCGTTGTTTTTAAACAAAACACGCCTGAAAGTCTTGTTTAAGTTGGGCTGCGTTCAAGTTGCGACCGATAAACACCATTTCATTTTTACGAATTTCATTTTGCTTCCAAGGGCGATCGCGTGTACCATCAAACAGCATATGCACTCCTTGAAATAAAAACCGATTGTCTTCCCCGGCAATATTGACAATGCCTTTCATGCGGAAGATATCTGTTCCTTGAGTTTGTAACAAATCGCTAATCCAATCGTTTAACTTTTGCATATCCAATGCGCCGGATTCTACCAAAGCTACAGAAGCTACAGTTTCATCATGCTCGTGTGCGGTTTCATTCAAAAATTCCGGGTCAATCTCAAGAGCGCGATTGAGGTCAAAGGCTCCTACTCCTAATAGTGCATCCATTTCTAGCTCGGCGTTGCGGGTACGGTAGATTTTAGCTAGAGCATTCATCCCATTAATCCGCTTTTCCAACTCCTCCAGTACATCATCTGTTACCAGGTCAATTTTGTTGAGCAAAATTACATCAGCAAACGCAATTTGCTCTTGGGCTTCACTACTTTCCCAATGCGACCAAATGTGTTTAGCATCAACTACCGTCACTACTGCATCTAGAGCCAATTGACCCTGCATATCTTCATCTACAAAGAAAGTTTGAATTACTGGTGCGGGGTCAGCAAGTCCCGTTGTTTCAATCACCAAATGGTCAAATTTATCCCGTCGCCTCATCAAATTCCCAATAATCCGAATCAAGTCACCCCGGACTGTGCAGCAGATGCAGCCATTGTTCATCTCAAATATTTCTTCGTCTGCATCAATAACCAGTTGGTTATCAATTCCCACTTCTCCAAACTCATTGACAATCACAGCTACCTTTAAGCCATGTTCGTGAGTCAAGATGCGATTGAGTAAGGTTGTTTTTCCTGCTCCCAAATAGCCAGTAAGGACAGTTACAGGCACTACATTCATTGTCTCGTTAGCGACCATACCACGAATACCTCTTTATTTATAGAATGATAATCACTCTCAAACTATCATAGAAAACTTTAGCTACATCTGAACTAAAAACACCAAAAGAAATTGTCCTTTGGTGTCTGATGTGGTTGAAAAAGCTAAGTATTTCTGCTGATTACTTTCTAGTTAAAACTTCACGGCTCTCTTTAGCTTGTTTTTCCGTAAAAATGCTAATAGAGTAAACGCGCCAACTCCAAGAAAAGCTGACGGCTCCGGCACTGGGGTAAAATCTATGCTGAAAGTGCCAGAATCACGGAAACTACCGCCATTGGCATTACCAAGATCCAGAAGTCTGAAAGTTGCCCAGTAAGTTCCAGCAGATGCGGAAGTCTCTGTCCAAAAAGTGGGTGTGAATGATATATCATCGCCACTGCCTATGGTGTAAGTCTCGCCGACTTGTGTCAAGATGTTCAAACCTTGCTCGTCAGCAATGTTTAGCCCATCTGTAATTGACACCAATTCAAGAGCAGGCATAGCATTTGCTAGGGAATTGTTCCAGCGACCATTTGAGCTATTGAACAAGTACTGCGCTCCTATATCTTCGTTGGTTTGGAGAGCCGAAACAGCTTTGATCGTCAAATTGCTGTATTCCTCTCCCGTCGATGTGCTGACAAGTTTGTTAGTGTAGATTCCTGTGCCTGGCTGGAGAGTAATAGGCGGTAGTCCTGAGTAAGTTTCTGGAATTCGGTTATTAGTATTTGTTGAATTAATCGTAGGGTTATCCACCGTGCCTGAATAGCTGTAAGAACCGATGCCGTGAAAATGGTTAGTTGTCGAATCTTCATAAACGTGCGCGAACAGGAAAGTCAGACGATTGTAGCTGGGGTTCTCTAACCCTGCATAGTCCCCACTTTGCAGTACATCAAAACTATCTACCCCAATATATAAGTGTTCATAGTCTTGAGATTGGTTAAATTCGCTTTGAGCTATAGCAACTTGAGTAGAGGTAATGGAACCGATTAGAGCTAGCGGTGCAATCAGCATCAAGCTGGCATTGGGAGAAGTTGGTAGGCGCATTATCTAGTCTCCATGTTTGAACAAATTAATGGGTACTCAAATCAGCAGATTTATAAGGTCTATGCCAATCAACAATTTGTTCAAGCACAGATAAATCCTTATTCATTTAAATAATGATTATCATTATCAACCTATAGATGTCAAGTAAAAGTTGGCGGAAGATGCGATCGCCCCCAATCAAAACAGCTTAGTTTCGCTAATCTAAAGTTGACTGTAAAAAGGGTAAAACAGAGGCTGACATAAGACTATATTCCTATTTTCAACTTAAATCAGACAGTTGGTTAGTTGCTCTTGGAGTTGGGCAGCATTTAAGTTGCGCCCAATGAATACCAATTGAATGCTGCGTTTTTGTTGCCATTGATCTGTTTGTAGCTCAATTCGTTTACCACTGAGTTGAAAGATATGGCGTAAGTTACTTTCTTTGAACCAGATAATGCCCTTAGCCCGAAAAATATTTTCATTTAGGTCAAGCTCTAAAAATTTTTGGAACTGGACTACACTAAAAGGGCGATCGCTTTGAAAAGAAACCGACATAAAACCATCATTAGCCAGGTGATCGCAATGATGATGGTGATGATGCTCATCATGATGGTGATGGTGGCTTGAATCCTTAGCAGATGCAAATAATTCTGGCTGTGAGAACCCGACATCGAGTATAAGCGGAAGCTCATCTTCGAGTGGCAACACCTTCGCTCCTGACAGTTTCTTCGGTGGTGGCATGACTAACAGCAACAATAGTTGTGCTGACTTACCAATTGCTGGTAGTAATAATACTTTTTTGTAATCCTGCTGAGAATTAGTCTATAAATAATTCCTCCGGTTCTCTTAAACATTGAAGGAACAAGGGAATTAATTTTATGGTGATATTAGCTGTTGGCTATTAGCTAATCGTTAATATCAAATCAGTTTGAACGCTCGTAAGATGGATAATGGACAACAGGTAAAAGTAATCATTATGAATTAGTCATCGAATCAAAAGCGCTTAAAGGTAATTCATTACAAATTCAAAAAAATTCGATGGAAATATTTGTACTGTGCCGTTAATTCAACAGGCAACATTTTATACAACTTGCTGTACATTAACCGCGACTTTAAAGCAGTAAAAGGTTTGTTCCGTAAAACCTTGGATTCCAATTATTATCAATCGCCGCTAGTCATTAGTATAGATAATAACCCTGCTTATCTAAAGCTATTAAAGAAGTTATTGACACCAATAAGTTAGCCAACACTTGTAAACTGACAGGAGCGAAGGTGTTGCCACTCGAAGATGAGCTTCCGCTTATACTCGATGTCGGGTTCTCA
>QQTW01000101.1_pt1 | contig 46640 bp, 45 predicted proteins | sample 1904831 | NCBI WGS metagenome assembly QQTW01 (sample SAMN09435610, study PRJNA476489) | Subsurface metagenome, whole genome shotgun sequencing project.
ATTCGCTCAAAAGCATAGTACCAGCCAGCCCAGCCATCTAATATACCTTTTTTGAGAATCAAGCAGTAAAACAAAATAAGCCAGGGAGCAATAATTTTTTGCTTGCGGATGCGATCACTAAAACTAAGTTCGCTAACAGGAGTTTCTACTAACTTCTTAGCTTCAATAATCATGTATCTATCTTGCGCCCATAGCCAACGACTCAGAGACTTGCGATCGTCATGATGAATAAAGGATGAAAGCATTCCAATATTACCCTCTACACGCAGTAGTTGAGTATGCCCATCATCAATATAAATGGCTTTATTTTTTCTAAATAAGGCTGCACGCGGTGGAAGTAACGTACCGCGTAGTGGCTTACCAAAAACACAATATTTAAAATTAATTAAGTAGCTATCTAATTTTAAATCTTTTGGTAATTCTTTAATTTCATTAAGCAATTCATCGGTTACTACATAGTCTGCATCTAATGAAAGCACCCACTCTGTTTGCACTTGTTTTAGTCCATAATTCCATTGAGTTGCATGAGTATCAAATGAGCGTTGAAATATTTGTACTTGGGAATAAAATTGTAATATTTCTATAGTTCTATCTGTACTGTAGCTATCAATAACTACAATTTTTTTTGCCCACTTTAGACACTGAACAGTGCGGTTGATATTAGGGGCTTCGTTAAAAGTGAGGATTAGGGGCGTTACTTCTTCAATCATGAATCGTTCGTTAATAACTTATATTTTTAATTAATGAAATGCAGTTACAGATTCTTGCTGGACAATTGCTGTGTAGGCAGTTTGCAGGTTGATAGCAATCCGCTCCCAAGTGTATTGAGAAAGGATTAGTTGCCGAGCGCGATCGCCTGTTTGTTTGGCTAGTTGCGGATTTTTCAGGCAGTACATTAGTTTACTGGCAATTTCATCGGCATCAACTTTGACTATATATGCTGCCTCAGCTTCCCCGGCTTCAGGAAAATTGCAGCCCGTTGTGATTACACAAGGCAGCCCTGCCGCCATACCTTCTAAAACCGACATACTAAATCCTTCCGAGTAAGATGGCGCAACGTATATACTTGCTGCTGCTAAAGCCGCATATTTAATCTTTCCTGTAAGCATTCCTGTAAAAGTAACAGCTTCCAAACACCCGGATTCGGCGAAGTAATTTTGGACGGTAGGCAAAAACCCAGTATTGTCTGGGCCTGCTATGACTATATGAGTTTGGGGAAACTGAGCGTGTACTTGACTAAAAGCTTTTGCCAGTAAATCTAACCCTTTTTTGGGGTCAATCCTAGCTAAAAAAATAATTAAGGTTTTGTTGCGGGTATAACGAAACTCTTGATAAAAAAGTTCTGGATCTGTTTGAGTTTCGCAATCGTGGCGATGAATGCCATTAGCAACAAAAATCATAGGAGTTTTAATCCCGTAAGACTTAATGCTATTAGCTTCAGGAGAGCCAGTTATTTGAATAGCCGCAGCTTTTTGGAGTGCTGGTTTCTCAAGAAGCTCGTAGTACAAACGCTTTTTTTCTGCTTTATATGCCATTGCCCAAGGCTCTAGCATTCCATGAGGAGTCATGATGTACGGGATCTTGTGAAATTGACAAGCCCAGTGAGCAGGTAAAACTGGATAGGAAAATACTGCATTAGTATGTACTAAATCATAGTTGATTACGTGCTGGAACAACCATTTAGTTAAAGAGAAACTAATTTTGTAATCAGCTACATCCCAGTAAGGAAAATACTGAATGCGGTAATTTTTTTCATTTACCCACTTATATAGTGGAACATCTAAATTAGTAAAGCCGTTAGCGGTGGTAGTTACAATATCAACACTATGACTTAGATTGCCAACGGCTTGAGCCAATTCAAGGACAATTTTGGTAGTACCGCCATAAACATTGCCTACAGCAGGAATAACCATTAGAACTTTCATAAAAATTGGGGGCTTCTCATTTTTGTTAGTTTAAGAATTTAAGCTGATTTTATTAAAGATTGATAGAGGGCAAGCAATTCATCGGTCATTCTTTGCCACGAATAATGCTCTATTAAAGCTGTAAGTTGGGTTTCTGTATAGGTAAAATTGGTAAAATTAGTTTGAATATGAAGTATTGCTTCCAATAATGAGAATACTAATGGTTTGCTAATTACACCCTGTCCTCTACGAATAATTTCTGGAATTGCCCCTTCATTAGTTCCCACAATTGGTAATTGATAAAAGGCTGCTTCTAAGGCTGTAAAACAAAAACCTTCTTCTAAAGAAGGCTGGATGTAAATATCGCTACTAGCATAGGCGGTGTCAATTTCTTGTCTGGGAACGTCAGATTTAATTGTGATGTATTTATTCAAATCCAATTCTGCTATTCGTTTTTGCAAGTAGTCATAATATTTTGGGACGCGAATAGTTCCTAACATAGTCCAAGAAAAATCTACTTGGCGATCGCGCAGTTGGGCGGCGGTTTCTAAAATTAAATGTTGTCCTTTATGAGGAATGTAAGCGCCAATTGTCAGTAAACGACAAGTTAAATTTGCGGTTTTACTAGATGTCGCTTTAACATTAGTAAGAAACCCGTCTTCTATAGGGACAATTTTGCGATCGGGAATCATTGTAGATAATACTTGACCAAATCTGTAGCTTCCAGGAATATAGGCATCGTATTTGTGGCGTAACAATCTGCGATAGTTAACTGCTTTCATCAGATTGAGTCTAATTTTTTCGGTTAAGTAAGCAAGAGGAGAATCATTGTCCCAAGTCTGACTGCATTCTCTGGGCGGGACATTATGCAGGGTTACGCATGATGGAATTGGCAATTTTTCAATTTCTAGTCCTTCCATTAAGTACATTCCAACTAGTACGTGCAATATGTCAGGAGAAAGTTGAGTTATAACTTTACTAAGATAAGCATTGACTTGAGTAACAAAATCTTTTCTTGATTTTCGGTAGTTGCTATTTAATATTTGCAAAGAGCTAATATAGTGAACCCGGAGAAAATCACTTTTATCTACTACGATTACATCTTTGCTATCTTGAGTATTAGGTACAATTAGGTCAACTTCAATTTCTCTTGCGCTTAAAGCATTGCTTACAGACTTTACATAAGTTGCTGTTCCACCAATTAAGGAATCATAGTGTTCGGAAATTAATAATACTTTCATCTTTTTCAATCTTACCTATCCTCCAAGCCATTTAACATTACTTGGGCATAATTAATACTATTTTCAATATAAAAATTTCTTCCATTTGTTTTTAGAAAAATATCTAAAATTACTTGCTTAGGACTATTAAATAGTACAGATATCATTTCAGCTATTGTTGATATAGAAGAATTTTTTAGTTCTGTTGCTGTTGGTCTTGCATAACGGTAAGCTAAAATTTCTCTGTCATATTTAGTAGCTAGTGATAAAAAGCGATCGCTTTCATTTCCCAATTGATTTGCAATCGATCCGCGATTGCGATCGTGGATCTTTTGTATTAATAATCCATTTTCTTTTATTCTATTTTTAGCCGTTGCTTGTCCGACGTAGGAGCGATGACTAGCTTCAATAAAAGGGTGATAAATAATATCACCATACAACCCCATTCTTAAATACCATTCATAATCTGCTATCGCGCCTACATCTTCAGTAAACTTTTCACCTTTTAACAAAATTTCTTTGCGCATTACTAATGAATGAACGCTAGTATAAATAGAGCCTAGAAAGTAGTTAGCGACGTTACTAAAAATACCTTTTACTACGGTTGACTTTTGCAAGTCATTAATCAAAAGCTGCTCCCCCATTAAATTATGAGTTGCTATTTCTAATGAGTTGCCTTTATCGTCTATTATTCTAGTTCTAGCTGCTGCACACACTGCATTCAAGTTATTTTCCAAGCTACAAACGGCTACTTGTAACCAGTTGTTGTCCCAAGTATCGTCGCTAGTAAGAATACAAAAATAAGGATTCACTACTTTTGACAAACCAAAGTTCCAGCTATTATATAATCCATTTCTTGGTAGCTGGTATATTTCAAATCTCGAATCTTGTGCTGCAAAGTTTTTAATGGTTTCCCAAGAACCATCATCCGAAAACCCATCAACAATAATACCACGCCATTTTTCAAAAGTTTGATTTAGCAGGGAGAGCAAACAATCTTTAATATATGGTCTTTTATTATAGTTAGGAACTACAACATCAATTACTGGGTAATTACTCATTTTTAGTTTGATATTGCAAGTATTTTATACTCATTGAATTGCCTAGTATATAGAAAATAATTACCATCAGAGTAATAAAATTAGCGAAATCGCTAAAAGGACCAAAGGCGGGACTGAGAATAATAGAAATTAAAATAGTTGAATAACCAGTAGCTTTAAGAATAGAGCCACTATTAGCAACTCTAGTGTAAGCCCATCCGAGAATCCAGCCAGTAATTAAAGACATTAATGGCGAGCCGATATAGCCAAAATCAATAATGAGGTTAGCAGGGTAGCCCCACCAACTGTATTCAATGGGAGATAAAGAAGCTCTCGCACTTGCTACTATGTTTTGATAATTTTGCCGACAAAAAGTTGAAAATCCTCCGTCTAGTTTTAGTTGGGCTAATATTCTATGAATCGGAAATAAGTTTCTCAATCCCCAAGTTCTCAAATCGCTAGTCATTGCAACTTTACTAACTAAACCTCCATGAGCAACAGTAGAGCCAGCATAAATAGAAAGTTCGGCAATAGGGTTGACAATTGCTACGGGTTGAGATTGAGCAAATTCATTGAACCATTGCTTGCGTTGTAAGTTTGTTGTTGATTCAATGTACTCGTAAGGAAGATCGTATCCGGTGGCAATAATTGAAGAACGAACGTTTGTAAGTATACCGATTGCAACTATTATTGAAATTATAATTGGTACAGTAAATTTAAAGTTTTTTGACCACTTTATTTTAGTAAAATCAATTACTCCTTGGTCTTCTAAAACTGAGTAAATACTAATAAGTATTGGTAATAATCCTATTAAAAAACTTGTTCGAGAGTTTATAAACACACCATTCAAAGCTAGAAGTACAGCCAAAAATGCAATTCGCAAATATCTTTTTCGTTGACCTACTGAGTAGGCTGTAACTATAGCAGAACTAAGGCGAATATAACTGACTTCAATAATTAATATAATAAAAGCAGTTATATTCAATTGTGATTGGATTTGCTCTATCTGTTCAGCACGATTATCTACCCCACTTTCTAAAGTAATACCGTTACTAACTAAATTACTCAATCGTGCGGATAGTATTGCTATCAACAATATATAAATAACCCATAGCTGCAAGTAGCTTATTTTAATATCTTTTACTACTTTTTTCTTGCCTTTAGCACCACCCCAAATAATTCCTAATACAAATGTATAGCTAATTAGCACATACATATAGTAGTAGGAAATTTCTAAATTAAACCCATAGGAATAAGGACCAAAAGCAAAAACTATAAAAAAGCCAGAGTTTATTAAGCAAAAAATAAAGCCGGGATGAAACAACTCACCTTTTAACACCCATTTTCTAAATGCAAATAGTAATAATAAGGCAGATAAAGCACCAGTTAATAAAATATGATCTTCCATTAATTACTCTGATTAATCTAAAATTTATATTCCTTTATTGCCCAATAACTATTTGGTGAATCAAAGTTATATTTGACTATTTTTTTGCTTGGATAACCACCAACAATAGAAGTAATTAATTTACTAGCTAGAGAGATTTTGCTTAACTTCAATCGCCATAAGGTCAAATTAAAAGCATCAAGAGAAGGTTGCCAGTTGCAAGCATTACGCATACTAGATAAAGCGGTTTTAGCCTCAATCATGTACTGTTCAATACTTCTACTTTTTTGATTAACTTGAGAGCGAAAACATCCTAATGGTGAGTCTATAGCATATAGCTCTGTATGGCAAAAGAAATTTGACCACAGAGCAAAATCCCCAGCTAATTTAAACTCTGTGGGTATTTGAGCGCCAGACTTTTGCCATAAACTGCGTCGCCAAAAAGTAGACTCTTGTTGAATAAAAAAGCCTACGGTGGCATATCTACCATCTAAAAATGCTTGTTTTGAATATCCAGGTAAAAAACCAAAACCCGTACATAAGCTATCCCAATCACATCCGCCAGGTTGTAAAGTTGTTAACCATTCTACTTCCGTAAGTTGAGCCATGATACTAGATACAGTTTTTAGCGTCCAAGGAAAGTGGAGATCGTCGCTGTTTAGCCAAGCCATGATTTCACCGGTAGAATGTTGAAATCCTTTATTGATGGCATCATATTGTCCAGCATCAGGTTCGCTACACCAATAATGTAAATGGTCTTGATATTTCTTGATAATTTCTACACTGCCATCCGTCGAACCACCATCAATAATGATGTATTCAAGATTGGGATAATTTTGGCTCAAAACACTCTCAATTGTAGTTTCAATAAATTGAACTTGATTAAACGAAGGAGTGACTATTGAAATTTTTGGAAATTTTTTTTCCATAATTTATAGAAGTTGATAAATTCACATTGATATAAATTGCTTAAATAAGATTCAATTATTGGGGTAAACTTTTATAGAAATTGATTGTATCTGTAAATACATTGCGTTACCAGTTTTAGTCTTTATGCTCGCTTAAATTGGGGAACAGTTACTATTTGCTAATTTTAAGCAACAGAGCGATAAATATCGAGAGTTTGAGCTACAGTAATATCCCAGCTAAACATTTTTGCTCTTTGGTGTCCTTTAGCTATTAAGCGATCGCGTTCTAGAGAGTTATCGAGCATGGAAAGCAGGATATCCGCTAAATCGAGGGTAGCTTGAGGATTAAATAAGATACCCGCATCGCCTACAACTTCAGGAATGCTGGAACAATCCGCCGCAATAGCCACCGTACCGCAGGACATAGCTTCCAAAGGCGGAATGCCAAAGCCTTCATACAAAGAGGGATAAACAAGGGCAATACTGCAACGGTAAAGCTTGGCTAAATGACTATCGTTGGCGTAACTGTAATGCTCTATATGGTTTTCCAGCTTTAATTTAGCGATCGCTTTTTTTTCTATATCGTTAAAAGGCGAACCAACAACACACAATACGAGATCGGAGCAGACGCTTACAGCTTTAGCAAAAGCTGATAGTAAACCATCAAAATTTTTATAACCGCAATCGCGACTTCCTACATAAAGGTAGTAAGGTCGAGACGGTACAGGCTCAGAACCATAAGCTATACTTGCATTTACACCGGAAGCTAGATAAGTAACTTTTACTTTATTTTCTGGCAGTGAATATCTTTCTAGTAGGTCTTTTTTAGTATTTTCAGAAATACAAATAATAACTTGGGCAGCATAAATAGCTTTTCGCTTTTCCTCTGCTTGCTGACCGCCAGCATCCATTTGGTCGGAAAAAATTTCATGGATCATGTCCCAAACTGTTAAAACAACTGGACAACGATACTGATTAATTTCTTGCCGAGATAACAACGTGTAGTAAGTCGGGTGAGCAAGATCGAATTTATGAGTATTGCTAATAGAATTGAAATAGTATTTTTCTAGCCACGAAGAAACCCGTCCGGGTCTAAATCTTTTGTACTTAAATAGTTGGAGATTTGGATGAGTTGGATAACTTACTCCCGCAGCGTAAGTTGTTAATAAGGGAGTATAACTTTCTTCTGGCAATCTACTAATTATATTAGCAAAATACCTACTAATGCCTTGAGTTGGAGCTATTTTATATATTTGCCCATCATAAAAAATCTGCATTACTTAATTTCTTATTTTGACCCCAAAAATGAATATAGCCTACCTGGAAAATTACAATTTCGCGATAGATAATAACGATAAATCTTCTCTAACAAAGGGAGTTTTGAGATAAAACTTGCTGGTAATTTTCCTACTTTTTTATTTAATCTTTCCACTAACGACTCCTGCAATTCTAAGTTGGACATAGGAAAGTGATTTACAACGGTATCAAAAGGAGCAAGTATATTTAATATTCTTATTCCTGACTGCTCAATTGCTGATGTATAATCTTTTAAAAGGTAGGCATTTTCGCCCCCATGAAGTTTATGCAAGGGATGCTCCTCAAGAAAAGTTTGCAGTTGTTCGCGATCGCTAATAACGTGTTCTCTAGTTGCTAACAAAAGTCCTTGAGGTTTTAATACTCTTGAGCATTCAGATAGACCTTTGGGTAAATCAGTGAAATGATGTAAAGCTTGACGAGCATAAATAATATCAAACGTGGCATCGGCAAAAGGCAATGATTCCGCAAACGCTTGGTGAGTAAGTATCGAGCCGTTGCTAATTATAGACGCTAGTTTTTTTGTGGCATTAAGTCCTACGTCTTCACTTATATCTGGATCTATTGCACTAACTTCATGTCCGAGCGATGCAAAAGCATAAGAGGCAATGCCATTGCCACAACCAAGATCGAGGACTTTAAGTTTTTTTTGGCTCTTGTTTATACCGAGAATTTTTACAATTTCAGTAAATTCTTCACTAGAGGCAAAACGTTTAGCCGCCGATAAATTATCTCGATCGAGGTAACAAAGTTCAACTAATTTAGAATACTGAGGTTGGCTTCTTAGCCAATGTACGGAGGACTCATAATTTAATAACTTGTTGTTCATAGAATCATTTATAGTGATTATTTATATTAATTAATTGATTAAATTTCCCAAGCACAATCAGCAAAAACACAACCGTAATCTACGCCTTCATAAAAAGCAAATTCCGAACCCATGTCAACTATACTGAACTTACAAATTTCTTCGATCTGGTCTACTATTTGCACGTTGGGAACGTGCAAAGCTACAGAAAATAAGTAATGACCCGGTACTAAAAAGTTGTTAGGTATTTTCATTTTTATGGTTAGCTCTGCTAAGTTATCATTTTTTACCCGATCAAGTTCTAGCTGACTTGTAAAAATTTTTCTACCTTGAATGTCTTTTACTACTACTCCTAAAAACAAATTTTCAATCCATTTTTCCACTAAGATATTAACCTTTAATCCAATTTCATCTGTATGGCTAAATTCTGCTTTGTTCGTCCCCAGATTGTCAACGGTTTCTACGGCAGTAAAATAAGTTTTTTTCTCTTTATTTTTTGTACTACTTTTAGTAACAAAACGGTTACTTTCATTAGAATTTAACTTTTGTATATAAGCTGATATTGTTTCTTTTGTATCACCTTCTTTAGTAATTTTACCGGCTTCTAAAATAAACACTTTGCTACAAAGCTGGGTAACAGTACCCATTTGGTGACTAACAAATAGAACTGTTCTGCCTTCATCACCAACATCTTTCATTTTTCCCAAACATTTTTTTTGGAATTTAGAATCTCCTACAGCTAAAACTTCATCTACAACTAAAATTTCCGGTTCTAAATGCGCCGCTACAGCGAAAGCTAGGCGCACATACATCCCTGAAGAATAGCGCTTTACTGGTGTATCTAAAAACTTTTCTACTTCGGCAAAAGCAACAATTTCGTCAAACTTTTTTTTAATTTCAAACTTGCTCATTCCTAAAATAGAACCGTTGAGATAGATGTTTTCTCGTCCGGTTAGTTCAGGGTGAAATCCCGTTCCTACTTCTAAAAGGCTTGCTACGCGCCCTTTAATAGAAATACGTCCTGCGGTCGGTTCGGTAATACGGCTAAGGACTTTTAATAAAGTTGATTTTCCTGCACCGTTTCTGCCAATAATTCCTACGCGATCGCCTTGCTTAATTTCAAACGATACATCTTTTAACGCCCAAAATTCTTCAATGTCTTGTTTGGGTGCTTTTTTCGCAAAAGGGTTCAAGACCTGACGACCAACAGACTTTGCGGTATTAGCGAGTACGTCTCTTAATGCCGTATAGCGTTCTTGTTTTTGTTGACCCAAGATATATTTTTTACTTAAATTCTCAACTCGAATTACTGTATCTGACATTTTTATAGTTGTTGCTTAAATCACATCAGCAAAAGAGCGCTCAGTTTTGCGGAAATACCAAATTCCACTAAAAAACAACAATACTACTAATCCCGTAGAAATTATAAATCCTGGTAAATATAGTTGAGCTTCTCCACCTAAAATTGCCCAACGAAAGCCATCAATTACTCCTACCATTGGATTCAGGGAATATAGCAATCGCCATTTTTCTGGCACGATATTACTGCTAAAACCCACCGGGGAAATATATAAACCAAACTGAGCAATAAATGGCACAATATACCGAAAGTCGCGGTACTTGACATTTAATGCTGCTAACCACAATCCCGCACCCATTGAGGCAGCAAAAGCGATAATAATAAATGCTGGCAGCGTCAAAATTCGCCAACTAGGTACAAAGTTATACCATGCCATTAGCGTTAATAAAATCATGCCAGAAATTAAAAAGTCTACAAAACTAACTATCACCGAACTTGTCGGGACAATCAAGCGCGGAAAATAAATTTTGGAAACTAAGTTAGCGTTATTAATTAAGCTATTGCTACACTCGGTCAGCGCGTTAGAAAAAAACTGCCAAGGTAGCATGGCGGCAAATACTAATATGGGATAGGGCGCAGCAGAAGGTAATTTAGCTAAATTTCCAAACACAATTGTAAATACTACCATTGTGAGAAATGGACGAATTAATGCCCAAAATATGCCAATAGCGGTCTGCTTATATCGAACTAATATATCGCGCCACGCTAGAAAATAAAATAATTCTCGATATTTCCACAAGTCCCTCCAATACTGACTTTCGGTTCGCCCAGCTTCAATTATTAATTCTGTCTGGCTGCTATCTACCATAAATTTATATCGTTAATTACCCTTGCTTTTATTAAATTTTTGGCAAACAACTAAGGAGGTTTTACTCTTTTTAAAAGCTGACTGCGCCATCGTTAAAGTATGTCAAAGTACAGCTTTGATAGCAATTAAATCATTACTTAGTTTTAGGTGTTTTTCAATTTATCCTTATTTATGGACTAATCGTATATTAATCGGCAATCTTTTTAAAATAGCTTGACAGAAAAAAAACTCACAAGGAATTTAACTTAGTTACTTAATAATTGCAATCGTATTATTACTGAGGTTAGTTTAAGTGCTGTGTAATAAAAAATACTTATTTAGCTAAAATAAATACAAATAGCACAAAAAAAACTGCCGTCGATCGCCTATCTTATGATTGAATTGGTCGGACAAAGGTTAAGCTGGATAATGGTAGCGATCGCCAGCTATTTATCAATATATGAGTTTTGGGTTATAAAAATCGTTAATGCTGGATCAAATTTTAAATTCTCCATACCATGCAGCAATAGAAGCTGCTTTTATAGTAATTATTTTGTCGTTTCTAGAGGCTGTGCTATCGGCGGATAATGCGATCGCCTTGGCGGCTCTAGCTCAAAGACTAGAAGATCCACTACTCCAGCGTCAAGCCCTAAATATTGGCTTGGTAGTTGCTTACGTGCTGCGAATTAGCTTGATACTAACGGCAACTTGGGTAACAAAGTTTTGGCAATTTGAATTACTAGGCTCGGCTTACTTATTATGGCTGGCATGGCAGTATTTTAGTGCGCCAAAGGGCGAAGATGGCAGCGAGCATCAAGCCCCCAACTTTAAATCTTTGTGGCAAGCAATCCCCGTAATTGCCTTTACAGACTTGGCTTTTTCCTTAGATAGCGTCACGACAGCGATCGCAGTTTCTCAAGAAACTTGGCTCGTCCTAACTGGCGCAACCATTGGCATTGTAACTTTGCGCTTTATGGCGGGCTTATTTATTCGCTGGCTGGATGAATTTGAGCATTTAGAAGATGCGGGCTACATCACTGTCGCCTTAGTAGGCGTTCGCTTGCTGCTAAGAGTATTTGATTCAGCTTTGATTCCGCCAGAATGGGTAATGATTAGCGCGATCGCAATTATCTTTACTTGGGGCTTCTCAAAGCGGAATATAGCATCCTCTCCCACGATCGAAGTAGAAAAAGACCCCGTTTCTAAATAAACAACGGCGTTGTTCAGTAAAAGCCCGCCTACAAACTAGGCGGGCTTTATTTATTCGCGAATCCAACCGCTTACTGTCGGTTGCCAAGTAACGAGTTCATCATCTTTAAACCACAAAGCAATCTCGCGTTGCGCCGTTTCTACCGCATCAGAGCCGTGAATTAGGTTGCGACCAATATTTACCCCAAAGTCTCCTCTAATCGTCCCTGGCTCGGCTGCTAGGGGGTTGGTAGCACCAATCATTTTTCTAGCGGAAGCAACTACACCGTCACCTTCCCAGACCATCGCCGCCACTGGGGCGGAAGTGATAAATTCAACTAAACCGCCAAAAAATGGTTTTTCGCGGTGAACGTCATAATGCTGCTCGGCTAGTTCGCGGCTGACTTTCATAAATTTCAAGCCAACTAGAGTAAAACCTTTAGCTTCAAACCGGCAAATAATTTCGCCAACCAAACCGCGTTGTACGCCATCAGGCTTAATGGCGATAAATGTTCTTTCCAAAACAAACTCTCCAAAACTCAATTGCATAAATTAGATTATCTTAGAAAGCCTCCTTCTTTCTGAGATGCGTTAAACTGGCTATTCGTCAGGTGATAATTGAGGTCAGCAAAAAATGGGTGTTGAGTCAACCGCCGCATCAGCAATTGAGAAAAAAGCCACCACCGAAACTCCCGAATCGGCGAAGCAAAAAACATCGGTAGCATTGGTTAAAACCGAACCTCCGCAATCGTGGAGAATAGAAGATAGCGAAGACCTTTATCGGATTGAAGGTTGGGGCGAGCCTTACTTTTCTATTAATGCTGTAGGTAATATCACCGTCTCCCCTAAAGGCGATCGCGGTGGCTCGTTGGATCTATTTGAATTGGTTAATGCGCTTAAGCAACGCAATTTAGGATTACCGCTATTAATTCGCTTTTCCGATATTTTGGAAGACCGGATCGAGCGGTTGAATGCTTGTTTTGCTAAAGCGATCGCTAGATACAATTATCCTGGTGTTTATAAGGGTGTTTTCCCGGTCAAATGCAACCAACAACGCCATTTAATCGAAGACTTGGTACGTTTTGGCAAACCGCATCAATTTGGCTTGGAAGCTGGCTCGAAACCCGAATTAATGATTGGGTTGGCGCTGCTCGATACCCCCGGCGCATTGCTGATTTGCAATGGCTACAAAGACCGAGAATACATTGAAACGGCGATGCTATCCCAAAGGCTCGGACAAACGGCAATTATTGTGCTAGAGCAGATAGAGGAAGTAGATTTAGTCATTACCGCCAGCCGTCAGTTAGGAATTAAGCCGCTATTGGGTATTCGGGCAAAACTTAGCACTCAAGGCGTGGGACGCTGGGGCGGTTCTAGTGGCGACAGGGCTAAGTTTGGCTTAACTATCCCCGAAATTATCCATGCAGTAGAGCAACTGCGAGGAGCGGATTTGCTAGACTCTTTGCAGTTGTTGCATTTCCATATCGGTTCGCAAATTTCGGCAATAAATGTTGTTAAAGATGCAATTCGCGAAGCCAGCCAGATTTATGTAGAGTTGGCAACTTTGGGCGCGAATATGAAGTATTTGGATGTAGGCGGTGGTTTGGGGGTAGATTATGACGGTTCGCAAACCAATTTCTACGCTTCCAAAAACTACAATATGCAGAATTACGCTAATGATATTGTGGCGGAACTAAAAGATACTTGCGCCGAACGTCAATTGCCCGTCCCAACGTTAATTAGCGAAAGTGGGAGAGCGATCGCAAGTCACCAGTCGGTACTTATTTTTGACGTTTTAAGTACCTGCGATGTCCCTTCAGGGCAGCCAGAACCGCCTAAAGAAGGCGAACCGCCGATTATTTGGAATTTGTGGGAAACTTATCAATCAATTAATGTCGAAAACTTTCAAGAGACTTTTCACGATGTGACTCAGTTTAAGGAAGAAGCTATTAGTCGCTTTAACCTAGGAATTTTGCGCCTGACGGAAAGAGCAAGAGTAGAGCGGATTTATTGGGCGTGTTGCGAGAAAATTTTGGCAATAACTCGGCAACAAGACTATGTACCGGACGATTTGGAAGATTTGGAAAAAATCATGGCTTCCATTTATTACATCAATTTGTCGGTGTTTCAATCAGCGCCAGATTGTTGGGCTATAGATCAGCTTTTTCCAATTATGCCCATTCATCGTTTGGGCGAAGAACCAACTCAAAGAGGCATTTTAGCCGATCTAACTTGCGATAGCGATGGCAAAATCGACCGCTTTATCGATTTAAGAGATGTAAAGTCAGTTTTGGAATTACATTCCTTCAATCCTTCAGAGCCTTATTATTTGGGAATGTTTTTGAGCGGCGCTTATCAGGAAATTATGGGCAATTTACATAACCTGTTTGGCGATACTAATGCCGTACATATTCAATTAACTCCTAAAGGCTACGAAATCGAACACGTAGTTAAAGGCGATACGATGACGGAAGTTGTCGGTTACGTCCAGTACGATGCGGAGGATTTGGTTGAAAGTATCCGCAAGCGTACCGAGCAAGCCTTGCAAGACAAGCGCATCACTCTACTTGAAGCGCAAAGATTGTTGCAAACTTACGAACAATCTTTAAGCAGGTACACTTATTTGAGTAATTAATTTTTAACTTTAGGAGACAGAAATATATTCTGTCTCCTATTTGATAAATTGGGCATTAGCGAATCTAGATCGGGGGAATTGCGGCAATTTCCCTTATTTTTCATCAAGTAACGCCATAAATTGCTAGTGACTGTCTAATAAATCCGCGATCGCTTGGCGCTCCGATGGCGGTTCGGACGGCGGTGCTTGACGAGTATCGGTAATTAGCCAATCTAACGCCGCCGCTTGTACGTCAATAGTAGCTCCGGTTTTATCGACGCAATAACGCCCAAATACTAACTTATCTACTAAGCGTACCCCAGGGCCAAGGCGGGCATATTCAAAAATTACGCTGTTTTCCACCGTCGCATCGCCACAAATCCAGCAGTTAGGGCCAATCATTGTCGGCCCGACTATTTTAGCTCCATCTTCAATATGAGTCATGCCACCGATATAAACGGGGCCCGTAATATCTACTTTGTCCCAATTTACTGCAACATTTAATCCTGTATAAATGCCTTTTTTAACTTCATGACCGGGAATTTTGACATTTTTTACTTTACCCATTAGCACATCTTGAATTGCTTGCCAATAATCGGGGACTTTGCCAATATCTACCCATTGGAAGTCCATAGAAATGCCGTAAAAAGGTGCGGCTATTTCAACTAACTTGGGAAATAACTGACTGCCAATGTCGTATTCTTGACCGGAAGGAATGTAATTTAAAACTTCCGGCTCAAAAATATAAATTCCTGTATTGATATTTGTACTTAAAGCTTCTTCTACCGAGGGCTTTTCTTGAAAGGCTTTAATCCGTCCGTCTTCATCGGTGACAACTACGCCGTAGCTAGATACTTCCTCTTTCGGTACGGACTTCATGACGACTGTCGCGATCGCTCCTTTGGCTTTATGCCATTTGACGGCGGCGGTTAAATCTAGATCGATTAACGCATCGCCGCATAGCACGACAAAAGTATCGTCAAAAAATGGCGAAAAGTCTTGTATTCGGCGCATTCCGCCCGCCGATCCTATAGCTTCTCCTACCAGTTCCCCGTCTACAATTCGCCCCTCAAACGAGTAGGCAATTTGCACGCCAAAATGTTGTCCGTCGCGAAAATAACTTTCAATTTCGTTAGCCAAGTGACTGACGTTGACCACAATTTGGTCAAAACCATGCTGGCGCAATAATTCCAGTAGAAACTCCATCACTGGCTTTTGCAGGATGGGAATCATTGGTTTGGGCATCGTATAGGTAATAGGACGTATGCGAGTACCTTTACCAGCCGCTAAAATCATGGCTTTCATAAAGTTTCACTCCTCCGGTAATGCCATTTTATTGTGGTTAGTTGAGAATTCCATCATCTGTCAATTTCAGCCTTGGATGGTGACTAAAGGGCGATCGCGCTTGGCGCTACGCTTTGCGTAATCGCGCACTAATATAAATTGCCAAGCTTACGAAGTCGGCATTAGGGGAAGTTAAATAGTTGTACGCAATTCAATGAAAACTAGCAAATACCTTTAGGTAGATCGATATTTTAATTAAGATTGCGGCTTGCTACTACTTACCTGTATATTAATCTACTCGGATTTTGAGTTTTTACTAAAAATTTACAACTCCTCTCCACGAGCGCGATCGCTTGCGGGTACGGTTAAAGTGCGAATTTTTATTTCTTGATAAAATTCTTCTTGCTCCAACTCTACTTTGGATTGCGCTGATAAAAGCAGTAAAGCCCAAAAGACGCTCACGCGATCGCCTAATAATTCTGTTTCCGTTGTTTCGGTAAGATTATGGCTAGGCAAATCTGTCTTTGCTGAGGAATTGGTTGTTTTACCATCTTGATTCCATAAATATACGAGTTGGTCTAAATTTAACCAACTTCGATCGGGTAACTGCTGTGAATAACCGAGCAAAAATCGGTCTAATTTGCCCGCAACTTCCGTTAAATTTTCTTGATGAGCAAGTTCTAAAGTTGCGCGAGTAATTTGCGCGCGGGAGGCTAGACGTATATGACGGCGATTTGGTTTGGCTTGGGGTTCTCGAAAGCTATCGCTTGTTTGAGTTGCCATTAACTGCAACTGGGCGATTAATTCGCAAAGAGTTACGGCGCGTTTTTGGGGTGGTAAAGCGGCGGTACGGCGGCGGATGTGTTGCTCTAAATGCTCTCTAGATTTGCCCAGCTTCGCCTCGGCAAATTCTAATAACAACTCATTATCTTCCTCTACGGGGTTCAATTCTAAAGCGCTTAGAGTATTGGCTTTAAATAGAACTAGCATCGATGCGGACAAAAAAGCTTGTCCCGACTGAGACAAGTCTGTTTCATAAGCTGCGGGCGTGCTTTCGGTGTGGGCAAGAAGGTTGATTAAATAGCGATCGATAACTTCAATTACCTGTACGTCCCAAGGATCGATCTCGCCTTTTTCGGCAAGATCGATTAAAAGCGCAATACTTGCAAATATTTTATCCGCATCCATAAAATGTATTTTTTTTAGGAAAAGGGCGATCGCGATTCACACTCAGCATATTGAGAGTTTAGCTATCAGTTATAGAACATTTTTCACTCATTAGTTATGGCTATTTGGCAAATCATCCGCGATCGTAGTTACAACAACTCTATTAACTTGGGCGGCGCGAATTGCATCAATTGTGCCTTTAATAGTGCCAGCAATTGGTACAGCCACAAGCGCTCCTAAAAATCCTGCTATTTCTGCTCCCATGAGTAAAGCAACAAAAATCCAGATGGGATTAAGCCCGGTAAAATTGCCCATTAGTCTAGGAGCGAGAATATTGTCTTTAAATTGTTGCAAGATAATTGCAAAGAAGGCGACTTGCACCGCTAACCACCAGTTTTGAAATAATACTAAAGTTGTTACCAGTCCAATACCTAAAGTTGCGCCAATAAAGGGAATCAACTCAGCGCCGCCAATCAGCAGCGCAAATAATAAAGCAAAAGGCAGCCTTAAAGCTAAAAATATCGGCGTTAACGCCAAAAACATAAATAATCCGAGGATTAGCTGCGTAATAAAAAAATTATGAAAATTTAGCTGTAAAGAATTATTAAAAGCCGAGCCGTAAGGAGAAGGCAATACGTCAATCAAACCTCGCCAGACAACTTCGCCGTACAATAGCATATAGAAAGCAAGTACCGTCACAAATACCGTATCAATTAGCCCAGATAGCGTTCCTAACGCCAAGCCAAAAACTCCCTCCGCTAATACTTGGATTTGGTTTTCCACGCGAGCCGTAATGCGACTGCTAAAGCCCGTTAAGTCCAATGGCAAGCGTCTAGTTCGCGCCCATTTATCCAACCATGCCAAATTATCTTGACTCATCTCTAACCAAGCAGGAATGCCTTGTAATAGTTCTTGGAGTTGAGCAAAAATTAACGGCACAATTGTAAAAGCAACAACAACTAAAACCGTCATGCTGACAAGCAAAACTACAATTACCCCTTGAGTGCGAGTAATGCCTACCCTTTCTAAAAATTTAACGGGATAGTTTAATAAAAAAGCTAAAATTGCCGCAATGGTTAAGACTGTAAATAAATGGTCAAAGTAGCTAAAAGCTTGGGATAGCACCCAAACATTCAATGCGACTACTGGAGCGCCAAAACCAATAACGAGCCAACGTTGAAAAGATGCTAAACGGCGCATTTCAAGTAACCTATAATTGAGACTCCCATTTCAAGCAGCCCAAGATGGACACGAGCGTAGCTACTCTCCGCAAAGATTACACGAAACAAGGATTAAGGGAAATAGATTTAGATGCCGATCCTTTTAAACAATTTAAAACATGGTTCGACCAGGCGCTAAATGCGCAATTACCCGAACCAAATGCTATGACTCTTGCTACCGCGACCGTTGAAGGTAAGCCGTCGGCGCGCATGGTATTACTCAAAGATTTTAGCGATCGCGGTTTTGTATTTTATACCAATTATCAAAGCCACAAAGGACAAGAACTAAATACTAATCCTCAAGCGGCTTTAGTTTTTTGGTGGGCGCAGCTTGAGCGCCAAGTCCGCATTGAGGGCAATGTTGAGCTTGTTTCCCCCGCCGAATCTGATGAATATTTCCATAGCCGCCCCATTAACAGTCAATTAGGAGCGTGGGTATCAAATCAAAGTCAAGTAGTTAATAGTCGCGAAGTCTTAGAACAACGCCAAGAACAATTAATAGTTCAATACGAACAACAAATTATTCCTCGTCCCCCGCATTGGGGAGGTTTTCGCGTCGTACCTACAGAAATTGAGTTTTGGCAAGGAAGACCCAGCCGCTTGCACGATCGCTTAGTTTATCGTCTGCAAGCGGATAATAGCTGGCTAATTGAACGCTTGTCTCCCTAAAACCTATTAATTTTGCGGGGTTGGAGATAAGAGAGTTTGAGGATCGGGCATAAAACTATATCTCAGGAAAATGCCCAAGGCGACAAATAGGCAGATAAATACTGTACCAATGCCTAAAAAGTCTGGCAACCAAAAAACTACTTCTATATGGTTTAGTTGTCCTGGTTGGAGTTTCCAGACCATTTGCTGTCCGTTTGCATAGGTTTCGGGATGGATGGAGTTTGCCGATTTTTCAATGCTCCGCCCTCCCCAAGGAGTATTTAGACTAAATTCTAAATCGAATACCGAACCGGGGCTAACTAAAACATTACCGTTATTGGCAATTAATGAAAGACTTTGCAAATCTAAGTCGTAACTCAAGCGATTGCGTAATAGTAGCAAGAAGTTATTTTGATGCAATTTGAGTTTGGAGTCAATTTTTGGCAGTTCTTCTGTGGCTTGAGGATTTTTCGATGCTACAGGATTAAAAAATTGATTAAATTTTTCTTCTAGTTCCGCGCCGTTATTAAAGGGAATTTTTACAGTAATTTCTTCTGGTGAAGTCCGTAAAACCTCGCCTTGCAATTGTTTGGCACGCTGTTCGATACTACTTAGCCACTGCCTCGCCGAGTCGCCGCTAAAACTTGTCAGTCGCTCTCCTAACTTAATATGCTGGACTATTTCACCGTGATTGGGACGATTGAAAGCCACGCCCACATCGTACTTAACACAACTTGAAAGCAAAAGCGAGGTCAGGAGCATTACCCCAACCATTCGACTGCGCTTAACTAAGCTCTTAATTTTTTGCCGCAAAAATTTATTATTCATGTTTCCCACTGTTTGCGATCGCATTGTATTATCGTACTTTTTCGGAAAAGTTAAAAATTTCCCCAATAGAGCCAGCCAATTGTTAAGCCAATAGCAAGTAGCGATACCCAGATAAATTGATTGTCTTTAGTATTTACTTGGCTTAAATCTATCGGTTCTGGCGGGGGTAGGGGTTTGGGTTTAGCGCGCGGTGAAGTACTGCTGCTAAGGCGAGTTTGGCTAGTATTATCAGCTATAGCTGCTAAATCGGGAATTTGGGTTAGCCATTCAGTCGGTCTTTTTAGCTGGGGTGCTTGCATAATGTAGAGCAATCGCTTTCCCTGCTTGCTTGTTTCCGCATCGGGGTGCTTTTTGATTTGTTCGCATAGCGCGATCGCTTCTGCTTGTTGTCCGGCGGCTTCATAAGCTGTTACGAGCCAAATTAAGACTTTTCCCCCAAAGCCCGAATTGCGATTGACTAGGGCGCTGGCTTTTTCCAAACGCTGTACGGATTCGCGGTATTGTCCGCGTTCAAAAGCCGCTACTCCGTTGAGGTATTCTTTTTTAGCAAGTTCTGCACTTTCTGTCACTTTTTGGCGTTATTAAAACTCATCTTGTTCGATCTTGCCACTTTCTCTAGCTACTTTGCCAATAAAGAAACTATTAGAATTGAGTAAGGCTAGTTGCGTTTCTAAAATAAAGCTATGAATACCCAGCATTGGCGATTTAACTTAAATACTTTTAAGCTGGGCGCGATCGCGCCAATAACGATAATCTCGCTCGGTACAGCTACCATGCCACTTTCTGCCCAAGTTGTCACAATTGAACGTAGAAGTGTTGGTGTAACTTATCCCACCTCAGTGAATAATTCAATTATTTACACTCGCCCAATTCCTGCGCCAGTGAATAGTTCAATTATCTACGGTAGCCCGATTCCGAGTCCCTCCATTACTTATCCCAACAGCTATTATTACCCTAATTATTATCCAGGCTCGGTAACTAGAGTCAGAGATAACACATTATTAACTAATCCTGTGTTAGTTAATCCGACAATTCGCGATTCTACGTTGATTAATCCGACAATTATTCAAGTGCAACCACAAAGACGTTACCGAGCAGTAGAGCGCAATACAACAATTTTAAGACCAATAAATTATTAGCCCGCCTGCTAGTTCAAAAACTCCGAAGCAACGATCATTGAGCCGATCCCGGTATCGGTAAAAATTTCTAGTAGTAAAGCGTGGGGAATGCGTCCGTCAATAATGTGGGCGGCTTTTACGCCTTGTGCCAAACTCCGCACGCAACAATTTACTTTCGGAATCATCCCTCCACCGACAACACCGGTCGCAATTAATTCGCGGGCTTGTTGAATATCTAACTTATAAAGCAAAGTTGTAGGATCTTTATAGTCTTGTAAAATTCCGGCAGTATCTGTCAGCAAAATTAATTTTTCTGCTCCCAAAGCTGCGGCTATTTCTCCGGCTACGGTATCGGCGTTAATGTTATAGGCTTGTCCCGATTCGTCCGCCGCTACGCTAGAAACTACAGGAATATAACCATCTTTGAGCAAAGACTCTAAAATTCGCACGTCCATAGTATTAACTTCGCCCACAAATCCAATCCCCTGACGACCTTCCGGGCGGGCTTTGATTAAATTGCCATCTTTACCGCATAAGCCTACCGCCGAGCCTCCGGCTTTGTTAATTAAAGAAACAATTTCTTTATTAACTCGACCGACTAAAACCATTTCTACTACATCCATTGTGGGCGCGTCGGTGACTCGCAGCCCATTATTAAATTGGGGTTCAATTCCCAGCTTGTCTAGCCAGCTATTAATTTCAGGCCCCCCGCCATGCACTACTACCGGGCGCAATCCTACACAGGCTAAAAATACTACATCCCTAATTACTCGGTCTTTAAGAGTGCTATCTTTCATTGCTGCGCCGCCATATTTGACGACGACGATTCGCCCAGAAAATTGTTGGATGTAAGGTAAGGCTTCACTTAGCACTCGGACGCGCGTAGCTTCAACTTCCCTAATGTATTCGCTATCGTTGACCATAATCTGCTTTAAAGTATCCCATGCAGTTTAATTGAGGATGCGATCGCACTTCAATCACACAAGTTACAGTTTTCTATTCCATATCCTGCTAAGTATCTAGCTGCTTGCTAGTTTGGGGGAGGTAAATTTGGTTTGAGGACGCTGGGAATAAGCTCGATTACGCGGCGGGCTACTTGAGATGGGGCTTCATCATCTCTGACGCTAATGTGCAAATCGGCTTGGTTGTAAAGAGGTTGTCGTTGCTGAAAAATACTTTGCAATTTTTGTAATAGATCGGTTGATTGTAATAGTGGTCTAGTCGTGTCTGCTTTTAAGCGATCGCATAGCACTTCTACGGGTACATCTAGCCAGACAATTAATCCGTAGTGTAAGTAACTCCAGTTTTTTTGCTGGGTGACGATCCCGCCGCCCGTTGCGATCGCTAAATTTGTATAAGCGCACACTTGTGCCAAAATTTGGCTTTCTATTTGCCTAAACTCTGCTTCTCCCACTTCTGCAAATAGTTGATTAATCGATCGCTTAGTGACTTGCGTAATTACCGCATCCGTATCGACAAAACTATAACCAAGTTCGGTAGCAATTAAACTCCCTATCGTTGATTTCCCCGATCCCATCATGCCGACGAGGTATAAATTTACTCCTTTCAACAGATTATTTTTTGTGGTTATTGGCATATTCTCAATCAATAGCTATTTAAGTATTTGCTTAGTTAAAAGCTTATGTCACAAGAATACTAACAATTGAGCCGTAGTTGTTGTTAGCAATTTTGAGTGTACTTACCCTTTATGCTATTTTTATATGAAATTCACAGAAACTTTATTGAGCTTTTTAACGTCAACGCAAAAAGTGCTAGACCGATGTTTGGGTTTAGCATACTTAGCTTTGTCGCCAAACAGCGCAATGCTACTAGCACCTACCCCTTATAGAAATAAAAGGTTAATAGATATTTGGCTCAAAAATTTCCTAGCTTGCAATGTATTTTCAGAGGTTTAAAGCATGGCTTCGATTAGTGACCTCGTACAAAAAACTCTATTAGATGGTTATCTAACAGTTGAAGCAGAAGAACAACTGCGAAAGCTGCTGGCTACTCACTATAGCTCAGAAGACTTAAATGCTTTTGTCACCTTACAAGAAGCAGCAATGACTGGTCGAGTTAAGCAAGAATCCCGCGAACGTTTGCTTAAAAGTAGTCCAGGAAAAAGGTTTGTCTCTCCTTCATCCTGTGGCTACGCAAATATACGATAAGAGCTAAAGGCAAATTAATAGGGAAAATTACGGTAACTTGTCAAAAATATTGCTATAACCTCAACCTCATTGAGAGAAAAAATAGATGCGTCGTGGCGAATTAATTTTTCTTAAGGTTAGATATAGGGCAGAAAGTAATAAGCACGGAAATCGATTTCCGTGCTTATTTAGATTTTAGCTAAGAGAATCAAAATAATCCCGGACGCGGTTGCGTCGCTTGGGTTGACGCAATTTCTGGAGCGCCTTTGATTCAATTTGTCGTACTCGCTCCCGTGAAAGGTCTAAAGCTCGTCCAATTTCGGCTAAAGAATAAGCGTGACCGTCGCCTAAGCCAAAACGCATCAAAATTACATCCCGTTCGCGATCGGTTAAATCGGTAAGTAAGTATTGTAAATCGCGCTGCAATGATTCGCGCATCAGCACTTCTTCCGGCGATATATCATCAGTTTCGAGTAAGTCGCCAAGTTCTGTATCTTTGTCCTTACCGACTTTGGTTTCTAAAGACACCGATCGCGGAACTCGCAATAAAACATCCCGCAACTGCTTGGGTGTCATATCTAACTCGGAAGCAATTTCTTCAATTGTGGGAGTCCGCCCTTTTTCTTGGGCAATTTTGCGCTGGGCTTTCTTAATTTTGTTGAGCTTTTCGGTAATATGGACGGGTAAGCGGATGGTACGACTTTGGGTTGCGATCGCTCTAGTTATTCCTTGGCGAATCCACCAGTAAGCGTAGGTGCTAAAACGATAGCCTTTAGTAGGATCGAACTTTTCTACGGCTCTTTCTAATCCTAAAGTGCCTTCTTGGACTAAATCCAATAGTTCTAAGCCCCGGTTTTGATATTTTTTGGCGACAGATACTACCAAGCGGAGATTTGCTTGGATCATGTGTTCTTTAGCGCGAATCCCTTGAGTTTGAATTTGCTCTAATTCTTCTACTGTTAAGTCAGCAATTTCTGCCCAGCGTCGTTTACCTGCGGACAAAATTGGCTTGAGCAATGCTACTTCTATATCAGCATTTTTAGCCCAGCGCTCCAAAGAAGGGCGGTGTCCAAGTTCAGAAGTCAAACGCTCTTGAACTTCAATTAAGCGCGTAAAAGGAGCAAGCACTTCATCTCCTTTCGCCGCCGCTTTCGAGCAAAGAAGTCTCATTTTTAAGTAGCGTTGAACTTTTTGAGCTTCGGCGACTTCTTCATCTCGCGCCAATAAATCAACCCGTCCAATTTCTTGCAAATACAAGCGAACTAAGTCTGTAGAGCGACGATTGGCGCTTTGCTGTTGGCTTGCAGCTTGTTCGATAGATGTATCCCCAAGGAGGTCATTTACCAAAGAATCAGCTTCAAGGAGGCTGTCATCGGGTACGAATTCTAAGGACGATTGGCGATCGCCTTTGGTAGTATCTGCGTCAAAAGATATTGCTGGCATAAGATAGTCTCAATGGCTCTGGCGTGACAATAGACTGAATCAGTGGTGCTTGTTGTTGCTATTGTTCCCGTCATTTAGCAAGAAATAACACCGAGCGCGAAAATTTCTTAGCTGAATTTTTAACTAAAAGGAAATGTAAATAGCAATTCCCTGCAAGCAATCAAGATTTGGGTTGAGCAGTTGAGTTTATCTACAAGGCAGCAAATGAATATTCCTGAATTATTAGCGCTATCCATTCAACACAGTGCTAATCGCTAGAAAAGTCTTGTAGAGGCAAAATTACTGTAAATGTTGTCCCTACACCTAGTTCGCTTTCTACGAAAATTTGACCGCCGTGAACTTCGACGCACTTTTTCACAATGGCAAGTCCTAAGCCCGTACCGGGAATTTTGTCAATATTTTCTGCCCGATAAAATGGTTGAAATAGTTTCGAGCAGTTTGCTTTTGGAATGCCAATTCCCGGATCTTGGATTTGCAAAGTTACAGTTTTTGCTTGAGAGGTTAGATTAAAACGGACTGTACCGCCTTGAGGAGAATACTTAATCGCGTTGGAGAGGAGATTAGTTAAAATATGCCGCAGCAAGCTTTCATCCCATAGACCTGCACTTGATTCTCCGCTATTGGTAAAAATTAGCTGATGATTGGGAGTAAGATTCGGTTGAACTTCCGCCACTATTTGACGACAAAGAGATGCCAAATCTAGCACTTCAAGATGGCATTCCAGCTTACCAACATCAGCTTTACCAATTAATAAAACTTCTTCTAGCAAGCGATCCATGTTAGAAATCGCCGTGCGAATTAGCTGGTAGTGGGTAAACTTTGTTTCTTGACTTAATCTATGTTCGTTGTATTGCAATAGTCCTGTAGAAAGCAAAATTGCTGTCAAAGGGCTGCGTAAGTCGTGGGAAAACATCGAGACAAATTCAGAGTTTAATTGATTTGCTTGTTTGGCTTTGGCTAATTGTGCTGTTTCTTCCTCGACTTGCACTTGCAATGCTTGATTTGCCGATCGCAATTGTTCGGCTACTTGCTTGCGTTCGATCGCGTAAACTAGCGATCGCACTAATAACTCTGTATTGTTTACTTGACGCTTAACTAAATAATCTTGCGCTCCCTGGCGCACGGCTTCAATTGCTAATTCTTCATCGTTAGTGTTAGTTAGCACTACAATCGGTAAACTAGGCGCTAACTTGTTTAAGGGGGTTAAAGATGTTAGTCCCTGACTGTCTGGCAATGTTAAGTCAAGTAAAATTACATCAAAGCAATTTTCCTGTAGTTGCGCCAAACCGTCTTGCAAGCGATTGACATGAACTAAACTAAACTGCTTACTTGAGGATGCTTGCAAAAATTCTTGCAACAATCTAGCTTCAGCTTTGTTGTCTTCAATTAATAAAACTTTGATTAAGCTCGTAAGCATAGGCTGCATTTATTCTGAAGGCAGAGTAACAGTTTTGAGCCAAAATTCTTCAATTCCTTTAACAATTGTAAATAGCTGGCTGATATTGCGAGACTTAGTAATATAGCAATTGACGTGCAACTCGTAGCTTTGAACTATGTCTTCGTTGTTGCTAGAAGTAGTCAAAACTACTACAGGAATGCTTTTGAGCAGGGGATCGGCTTTGATTTCTGCTAGGACTTCTCTACCATCTTTTCTCGGTAAATTCAAATCTAGCAGTATTAAGTCTGGGCGAGTAGCCCCAGCGTACTCGCCTTCTTGACGTAAGTAAGCCATAGCATCCATACCATTCCTTACCGTAATGACTTGGTGAGGTATGGTGCTGTTTTTCAACGCTTCTTCGATTAAGCGAATATCGGCTTTATTGTCTTCAACTAAAAAGATTGTTTTGTGTCTTTCGTCCGTTTCTACGCTCACGTTCGCGCCCTCCTACGGGAATAGTAAAGTAGAAAGTTGCGCCTTGTCCTAGTTCTGATTCTACCCAAATTCGTCCCCGGTGACATTCGACAATTTTTTTACATATTGCTAAACCCATTCCTGTACCAGGATACTCATCGCGGGTATGCAGGCGTTGAAAAATGACAAAAATGCGATCGCTAAATTGTGAATCAATCCCAATACCATTATCTTTGATGGCGAACAACCACTCGTCTTCTAGTCTATTGGCACTAATATGGATTTGAGGAGGGCGATCGCTGCGGAATTTAATTGCGTTACCAATTAAGTTTAAAAATAGCTGCATTAGCTGCGTGCTATCGGCTAAAACTGTTGGTAGTTCGTCGTAGGTCACGACAGCTTCGGTTTCTTTAATCCGTCCCCGGAGGTTGTTTAACGCGCGATTGAGGGCTGTTTCTACATTGGTTAGTTCAAACTCAATTCCCTGCAAGTCTACTTTAGAATACGCCAACACATCGTCAATTAGAGTTTGCATTAAGCTCACTCCTTCTACGGCAAAATTAATAAATTCTTTCGCATCTTCTCCTAGTTGCTCTTGGTAGCGCATTTCTAATAATTGGACGTAATTAGCTACCTGGTTTAGGGGTTCTTGTAAGTCGTGGGAAGCGACGTAAGCAAATTTCTTTAAGTCGGCGTTAGAACGCTCCAAATCTTGTGCTAATTGAGCTAATTCATCGGCTTGACGCAGCACGATATTAACAATTGCTTTTCTAAGTTCTAAAGCTGCTTTAATTTCTACTTGTTTCCAAGGTAAAGAAGTCAAGCGGACAGTTTCTTTCCACAAGTCAAAGGATTTACGAGGAGATAGACGAACATCTCCTTTTGACTCGGTAGTTGCAAAGGCTTTACTTGGATCTCCTCCCCAATTTACTGTTTGAATTACTTCTGGTCTAAACCACAATACATAGTTGCGCTTGGATATTTGAATTGCCAATAAACCACTAGCTACATTTTTGAACTTCTCCGCATCAGGATATATTTGCGCTAAAGAATTTGTCGAAAAAACTTCGTCTTTAACGTTGGTTTTTAGCCATTGAATTAAAAAGTTAATTTCTTCTTCTTTTGGCGTATCTCCAATTACTACACAATTATCACCAAAGCTTACGGCTGCTCCTTGAGCGCTAGTAAGATCGAGTAAGTTAGGTTGGTATTTTACTAAACCGTTAATAAAGTTTTCTTCTTGGGACATATACTCAATCAATGCTGATTGAATATGTGTTAGCGAGTTGCGATAATCGTAGTCTTCGGTTTCTTCTTTTGTTGATATTTCTGCAAATATCACTCGTCCCAAAAACTCGCAAGCTTTCCGCAATTCGTAGGAAATATATTTTGGCGTTTGATGGTGACAAGCGATTAGTCCCCAAAGTTTGCCATCTTTAGTTAAAGAGATTGTCAAAGAAGCGCCAACACCCATATTGTGTAAATACTCGATGTGACAAGGCGAGGCGCTTCTTAAAATAGAATAAGTTAAATCTATAGGACGCTGATTGTCTTGATTTTGGGCAGGATAAATTTCTATAGATTCGGCTTTTGCGTCGGGTATTAATCTAATCCAATTAGAGCTAAATAGTTTTCTTGCTGCTTTGGGAATATCGGATTCTGGATAGTGCAAGCCTAAGTAGGAAACCATACTTTCGCTCTTTTCTTCTGCTAATACCGAGCCATGTCCATCGTCATCAAATTTGTACAACATTACTCGATCGAATCCGGTAACTTTGCGGACTTCTTTAACAATAATTTGGCAAAAGTCTCGCAGACTTGAGGTTTCTTGGAGTTGATTTATAGATGCTCTAGCTAGGTGGTAAAAGCTCAAAAATGGGATATTTTCTTGAGAAATAGCTGGTTCTAGTTCTAAAATTAAAAAACCATCTAGGTTGCGATGGAATATACCATCAAATATTGAATATTCATCGCCTTTTTTTCTTACCCAAATTTTGGCGGGGTTAATATATTCGAGATTGTCTGCGGCTAACCCTACTTTAATTTTTTCTACTTGAAAAGGATCGAGCAATTCTTCTAAACTTTTATGCAAAACTTCTTGAGGAGTTAAGCCGAAAACATTATTTGTATTGCTACTAACTTGAATTACTGTTAGTTCTGGCTCTTGTAAGACCAGAAGCAAACCGTGAGCTTGAATTCTACTTGCTTTAATTACTCGTTCTTCAAAGCTGCTTAAGTTAATGCCTTGAACTTGTAGATCGATTTCCATAACGATTCTCCTAGTTTGCCAAAGGGCGATCGCAATTTTTATAGATTGATGATAATTACAGTATTTTCACGGTAGCTACTACTTAAATATCATGCTTGGCACGGTCTAATACTTACCTTGCAAGTTGCTTTTTTCAGCTTGCGCTCAATAGTTTATCACAACCAATTAGTTAGGACTTTGTCCGTATATGTTAAGAATTGATTTGCCCTTCGACTTATTAATAACTTATGTTGATTTTTGTGTAAACTCTACCTAACTTAATAGTTGGAAAATTTTGGCGATCGCAAATTGATTTATTAGTTTTATCTATTGCATTTATTTAAAATAATCTTAAGTTTCTTATCAATTTTTAGCAAAATAATAATTATATTAAAAAATATGCTAGGTCAAATTGGTATAAAAACCACTACTCAATCGGGTGCAGCGCTACGGGTATCCCGTGCTGACAGGTAGTTTTTCAAGAAAAGTTATTCGGGCAAAATAGTTATTTTACTTGCCGACACTTACAAGAACTTTTAAGCTATGTGTAGGGACGAATATTTTTGTAATTCTCATTTCGCTAATTGTAAACTTGGATAAACAACTTCCCAAACCTGACGCAATTATTCAGCAGCTAATTTTATTAGCTGTAGCAGTGCTATTGACGCTGCTAGTGGGGGTCTTTGGTATTTATAGAATCCAAGTATCCGACCCGTACATCAAAAGCGTCCTAGCGCTTCCAGGAGATGCGCCGCGAGGTAAGGCAATTTTTCAGATGAATTGTGCTGGGTGTCATGGTTGGCAAGGAGATGGTAGTGTAGGGCCAAGCTTACAGGGAGTTTCTAAACACAAATCTCGTTATGGCTTGATTCACCAAGTTGTAAGCGGTGAAACTCCACCAATGCCTCAATTTCAGCCGAATATTAAAGAAATGGCAGATTTGCTGAGTTATTTAGAGACTTTGTAAATAAGCTTATTAAATTTTAGCGATCGCCCTCCCGCAGCCAATCGGTACTCCCTTAGAAGTATTATAAAATTTAGAGTTGTTTTGTAATTTTAGTTTCGAGCTTGCTGGTATGGAAATTTTGACACTAGGTTGGGTTTCATTATTAGTTTTGTTTACATGGTCGATTGCAATGGTAGTTTGGGGTCGTAATGGATTATAAGTAACGTGGAAACGAATATTTTACCGATCTTGGCTGTATCAGCGTTTGGGTTGCTGGTAGTAGTCAGTGGGGGAATTATTTATTTAACCGCCGCTTCTTGGCGCGATCGCCGCCGCTTTGAAGCGGAAATTCGTGCTAATAAACGCAACACCCGCGCCAATAAAAAGTGACAAAAAAATGATGGTACAGGCAATCTACCCGTACCATCAAAAATTAGTTATTTGCCCTTTATTGCATCGACGCAGTTTTCTCGCGATCGAGTTTCAATATTAAAACTCCCAAAGGTGGCAAACACAAATCCAGCGAGTAAGCTCGATTGTGGCACGACCATTCATCTGCCCACTTACCGCCCAAATTACCCATATTGCTGCCACCATACTCCCGCGCATCGCTATTAATTAACTCGGTATAAAATCCTGGCTCTGGTACGCCAATCCGATAGTGAGAATGCGGCTGAGGCGTAAAGTTACACACAGCAATCAAAAACTCCTCCGAATCTTTAGCGCGACGAATAAATGCCACTACGCTATGACGGTTATCGCTGCAATCTATCCACTCAAAACCTGCCTCGGCAAAGTCTTGAGTGTGTAAAGCACTTTCTTGACGATAAATTCGGTTGAGATCGCTCATAAATTGCTTTAACTGCTGGTGCGGTGGGTGCTGCAACAAATGCCACTCCAAATCGCCCCAAACATTCCATTCGCTCCATTGCCCGAACTCCATCCCCATAAATAGAGTTTTCTTACCGGGGTGAGCAAACATATAGCTAAACAAACAACGCATATTCGCTAGTTTTTGCCAGGTATCGCCGGGGATTTTACCGATGATATGACTTTTGCCATGCACGACCTCATCGTGAGACAGCGCCAGCATAAAGTTTTCGCTGTGGTTGTACCACATACTAAAAGTAATGTTGTTTTGGTGGAATTGGCGAAACCAAGGATCCATGCTGAAGTAGTCCAGCATATCGTGCATCCAACCCATATTCCACTTTAAGTTAAAGCCCAATCCACCCATATAAGTTGGCCAAGATACCATTGGCCACGAAGTAGATTCTTCGGCAATGGACAGTACGCCCGGAAAATAACTGAAAATTACATGATTTGTTTGGCGCAGAAAATCGGCAGCTTCTAAGTTTTCTCTCCCGCCGTACTGGTTGGGCAGCCATTCGCCCGGTTTGCGGCAGTAATCGAGGTAAAGCATGGATGCCACCGCGTCTACGCGAATGCCGTCAATGTGGTATTTGTCGAACCAAAACAAAGCATTGGCAACTAAAAAGTTTCTGACTTCGTGGCGGTTGTAGTTAAAAACTAAAGTACCCCACTCTTTATGTTCGCCTTTACGAGGATCGGCGTGTTCGTAAAGGTGCGAGCCGTCAAAAAATGCTAGTCCATGCCCATCTTTAGGAAAGTGACCGGGGACCCAATCGACTAACACGCCAATGTTGTTTTTATGGCACTGGTCGATAAAATACATCAAGTCTTCCGGGCTGCCGTAGCGCGAAGTAGGGGCGTAGTAACCCGTCACTTGATAGCCCCACGAGCCATCAAAAGGATGCTCGGCAATGGGGAGCATTTCTATATGGGTGTAGCCTAGTTCGACAACGTAGGGGATTAGGCGATCGGCAAGTTCTCGGTAAGTTAAAAATCGCGCCCCTGGTTTGAGTTCGGAAACCGTAACCACAGGTTCGCTTTCTCCATTAGGCGCGATCGCTGGGGTTTCAGAAGCTGTATGCAGCCACGAACCTAAATGCACCTCATAAACGGAGATCGGCTGCGTTAAGGGGTCGCTATGGCGGCGCTGCTCCATCCACTGCGAATCAGTCCATTGATAAGTGTTTAAGTCTGTAACTATCGAGGCGGTTTTGGGGCGGACTTCTTGCTGAAAACCGTAAGGATCGGATTTTTCGTAGATATGACCGTCTTGGTTTTTAATTTCGTACTTGTAGCTGTCGCCAACTTTGACTTCAGGAATAAATAATTCCCAAACTCCGGTTGTCCCTTTACGCATTTGATGCTTGCGCCCGTCCCAGTAGTTAAAGTCTCCGAGCAAAGAGACATTACGCGCGTTGGGGGCCCAAACTGCAAAATAAACGCCTTTAACGCCGTTGATTTCTGTGGCGTGAGCGCCTAGTTTTTCGTAGATGCGGTGGTGATTGCCTTCGGAAAATAGATGCAGGTCAAAATCTGTGATTCTGGGCGAACGAAAGGCGTAGGGGTCGTAAATTACGCGATCGCGATCGCCTTCTTGTAGCCGCAGTTGATAATTTGTTAGTTCGGTGCTGTCAATTGTGCATTCAAAAAAATGTGGATTATGCACCGAATACATTTGGTATTCTATTCGTTCTTCTGGCAGTACAACCCAAGCACTGTCTGCATTAGGTAAGTAGGCTCGCACTACCCAAACCGTTTTACCATCTTGCTCGGTGGCGTGAGCGCCCAACACTTCAAACGGATCTTGGTGTTGATTCCAAACAATCCGATCTACCTGTTCAGGGGCTAGGGTTATAGACATGGAGCTACCTGCTTGCATATAAAATTACTTCTTATCGTCATATTTATACATATTGGATCTAGGTTTTGTCCATAACTTGCGGCGCTTAGATCGGCAAAAATGGGGCAAAGGTGCGAATTAGCTGGCGCAAACGCAGGAGAAAAATTGTTTCCCTGACTTTGGGACTTAGTTTTGGTGGTGCATAGTCTTGATTTTGAGCTTGCAGTTCGGCATACTGAGCCGCAGACAGAGGTTTTCCATCAATAGGCGATCGCGCGGCGGTAATAATTTCCGTCCGCAGTACTTCCTCTGGAATCTCTGTTTGGGGTGGTAATGAAAGGGCAATTTGTTTAGGGATAAATAGACTTGACCCCACAACTAAGCTTATACCTACACCAAAAATAAATAATTGTTGGCGTTTGCCTAACATACCTTAATTTCTTATTTTGCGTAAGAGCGAAATTGACGGATATGATTATTTTGATATCCCTGGTGGTAATGGTTCGTTGCAAACTAGATGAATTTGCTTAATTTGCTCGAATAGCCAAGGATATTGTTGCTGATATACAGGAATTAATGCTAGAGGACTGAGCAAGGCGGCGGCGGTAAGATCGGCAATGCTAATTTGTTCGCTAACTAAATAATTATTTTTCTCCCATCGCCGCGATAATTCTACTAGAGCTATTTCGATTCTTTGGGTGGCTTTTTTTGCTGTAGCGTCGGTAATGCCATATTGTTTTTGTACTACTTGAATTAATACTTGGCTAAATATTGAGGGGTCGATTGCTTTTCCCTCTCTAGCACGGTAGTGGTAATATACAAACCTTGTTGCCGTACCAATGCTTTCATCTAACCAATCTTCCAACATATTTGCTTTGCTCTGTTGAGCGGGATTGGCTAAAAATAGTGGGGGGTTTGGGCAGTAGGTTTCTAAAAATTTAAAAATATTTGTCGAGTCGGCTACAGCTTCTACTTGCCCCGGTTGCTGGGGTAACAGCACAGGTACGGTTGTCAGTCCCGTTAATGGCTTGAGCTTGAGGATATGCAAGCCTGGGGTAAGATTGTTTACTTGATAAGATATTTTTTTGTAACCTAGTGCTAGTCTTGCTTTACGGCAATAATGAGATGTACTAAATTGCAGTAACAGCATTAACTTCCTAGCAGTTTAACTAAATTAAAATAATTCTCCTACAAATAAACGGCGATCACTTGTTAAATTTAGGATTACTTGCCTCGATCTAACTTGCTAGAGCAAATTTTTTTTGTAGGAGAACACTGCGCCGACTTTAAAGAAGTTGTTTTTCTTTCTTCTAAGGCGTAGTTGTGGGGGATGTAGTTGGAGATTCTGCTGGTGACGGGCTTGCACCATCAGTGCCAGTTTGACTGCAAGCTCCTAAAGTGCCTGCTAATAGACCGAATACCAAAGCAATACCAATGACTTTTATTTTCATAAACTCCTCTTTCACCAATTACGGCATAACATAATTGAGCCGCTTGTTGATTAAGATACCGCATTTGTTGACTTTTGTTAAACCAGCACAAATGTACTTGTTTAAATCTTGGCTATCTTACTATTTTAGGAAAATTAGTTAAGAGCAACCAATTAGCTTGATTTGACACTCTCCATACTTAAATAGTACGGGGATTCTTGCTGCATCCGGTCTTCCTAGAATTATTGCTAACTTTTAGGTAAGATCCTGCGTGCAAGCTGAAACGATATGTCCTACCGTTTGTAAGCGACAATGTTTAATTGTTGTCGTTGCCAATATTCCTAGCAAACATAACACTTTTTTTTTCTACAGCCTACGTCCCTAGGTATAGCTTTAGTTAAAAAATGCCGCAAAAAGGCAAAAAACATCGAAAGGTTGCTAATTTGCGAGCAAAAATGATATTAGCAAGCTAAGATAGCTAAGTTTTCGCTAAAAAATAAATTATTAATTAACAATTCCCACGCCTAGATTTTTTTGCCTAATAAACATTTTGCGATCGCTTAAAATTCTAAAATAATCGACAGTAATTGACTAATAGCTCAAGCAACTTTGAGAACTTAATTTATGAATGTTTCCAATTCTTCAGCAGTTTTTAACCGTAAACCGAATTCTCGCTCATCTCAATCTAGTTTAAAGCGCGATCGCCGCGTAGTAATTACTCCTGGCACGCAACAAGCGCCAACTTCATTACAGTCAAGAAGGTTGCCAATGTGGTTTTTATACTTGCGCTCTTTACAGCGTCGTTTTGGGATCGCAACTTATCTGCTGATAACAGGAATGCTAGTCGTTTATAGCTCGACTGTTTATTTAGAACAAAAGTGGCATCAAGAATATGACAAGTTAAACGACTTGCAACGTTACGAAAGGCGGCTAACAACTACTAACGAGGTGTTAAAAAATCAACTAGCTTCGGAAGCCGAACAGCCAGGAGCAAAACTTAGCTCTCCAAATCCGGCAGACGCGATTATTTTACAGCCTTCTAGCCAGCAAAGCGAAGTTTTGCCCAAACAGATTAATACTCAAGCTCAACCCAAAATTGACATCCCTAGCGGATATTAATTGAGCAAAAAGCTAACTAAATATTAAGTTAGAGCAATATCGATGCCAATACGTGCTAAATAAATGCTCGAACTAAGCTAACAACCTACTCGCTATTAGTTGTAATCAATGCCAACTTCGGTTCGTCCACCCTCTAGCTTTAAACGCGATCGCCGCTCGAAGAATTTATTGCCTCAAGGTACACGGCAAGCAAAGTCGCGCCCCCACCAAGCAAAACGTGACGCTTTAAAACCGCAACTGGTTTATTTTAGGCTGTTGCTAGTTTGGGGCATTATATTTGCCGCAGTTATGGGACTGTTCGTAAATTTGTATCGGTTACAGATCGTTCAGGGAAAAGAGCTATCTAAAAAAGCTCAAAACCAGCAAGTAACTTCTTTGCGCCCCTTTATTCCCCGTCGCCCAGTAGTAGATAGGTCTAATAATGTTTTGGCGCTCGATCGACCGGTTTATACTTTATATGCTCATCCTAAGTTATTTAAAGAAACCCCGGCACAAGTCGCCCAGGCATTAAGCGAACCATTAAATCGCCCTCCAGCAGAGCTAGTCAAGCTATTTAGCCTCCGCCCAACTGGTATTCGCGTAGCTCCAGCATTATCTGAAGAAGTTGCTCAAAAAATTCGCTCTCTACAGATTGATAAGTCACCTATTGATGGATTAGAGTTAATCGAGCAGTACTCGCGTTTTTATCCCCAACAAGACTTAGTTGGCGATGTAGTTGGCTATGTCAATCTCGATCGTAACGGTCAAGCGGGAGTAGAATACAGCCAGCAAAAATGGCTCGAACGCTCCGTTGGCAAAGTGAAGCTCAATCGCAGGGGTGATGGAGCGCTAATGAGCGATCGCTTGCCGCCAGGATTTTTACACGTAGATGATTTAAGGCTACAGCTTACCCTCGATACTCGTTTGCAAAGAGCTTCCCGTCTGCGGCTGAAAGAACAATTGCAAAAGTTTGGTGCTAAACGGGGTAGCGTAATTGTGATGGATGCCAAGAATGGGGAAATTTTAACAATGGTTTCTTACCCATCTTTCGATCCTAATATTTATTACAAATCAGACGTTAAGTTATTTAAAAATTGGGCGCTATCAGACCTGTACGAACCAGGATCGACATTTAAACCAATAAATGTCGCGATCGCTCTAGAAGAAGGCGTAATTCAACCAAATAGCGTATTTGGCGATCCTGACGTAATTAAAGTCGGTGGTTGGCCAATTAAAAATGCTGAAAAAGAAAGTCACTACTCGCTATCGGTGGCGGGAATTTTGCAGTACTCTAGCAATGTGGGCATGGTACAAATCATGCAACGCCTGCAACCTGTTGAATATTATAAATGGTTGCAAAAACTAGGATTGCATAAACCTGTGGGTATAGATTTGCCGTTTGAAGCCGCAGGTCAAATTAAAGACCGCAAACAGTTTATTAATTATCCAATTGAAAGCGCTACTACTTCCTTTGGGCAAGGATTTTCTCTTACTCCCATCAAGCTCGTACAACTCCACGCCGCTTTAGCAAATGGCGGTAAATTAGTTACTCCCCACGTTGTGCGCGGGCTAGTAGATGCGGCAGGAGAAACCCACTGGCAACCAACTCTACCACCACCACAGCAACTTTTTTCGCCGAAAACTACCCAGCAAGTAGTAACGATGATGGAAAAAGTGGTCAAAGAAGGTACGGGTAAAGCTGCCCAAATTCCCGGCTATCGTTTGGGAGGAAAAACTGGTACGGCTCAAAAAGCAAGTCCTACGGGTGGTTATTTGAGCGGAGCAAAAATTACAAGTTTTGTCAGTATTTTTCCTGTAGAGTCTCCGCGTTATGTAATTTTAGCTGTAGTAGATGAACCAAAAGGAATTGCTTTTGGCTCGACTACCGCCGCCCCAGTCGTCAAATCAGTAATAGAATCATTAATTGCGATTAAAAAATTGCCACCTAGCCAGCCGATAATCGTTAAACCCAGTCCCAGCCCTCAAGTAAGTAGAGATTAGGGAAACCTCTACATAACAGCGTCGAGGATAACTCTCAATAATCGTTAAAATTAAAAAACATTCATTCTAAAAATAAGCAAGGCTAAAATTAAGTGATTCCTATCGTTATTGAGCAATCCGGGCGCGGGGAACGCGCTTTTGATATTTATTCGCGCCTTTTAAGAGAGCGGATAGTGTTTTTAGGACAGCAAGTTGACTCCAACTTAGCCAACTTAATTGTTGCTCAACTGCTGTTTTTAGATGCCGAGGACGCAGAAAAAGATATATTTTTGTATATCAATTCTCCTGGCGGTTCGGTAACTGCGGGTATGGGCATTTTTGATACCATTAAGCACATCCGCCCCGATGTTTGTACGATTTGTACTGGACTTGCAGCCAGTATGGGGGCTTTTTTGCTTAGTGCGGGTACAAAAGGCAAGCGCATGAGTTTGCCTAATTCGCGAATTATGATCCACCAACCTCTGGGAGGAGCGCAAGGACAAGCTACAGATATTGAAATTCAAGCAAAAGAAATTCTTTATCACAAAAGAAAACTAAACGAGCATTTAGCCGCACATACAGGTCAACCACTGGAAAAGATTGCGGAAGATACTGAGCGAGACTTTTTTATGTCTCCAACGGAAGCTAAAGATTACGGTCTAATTGACCAAGTAATTGACCGTCATGCGGCAGGTAGCCGACCGATGGCAGTTGTTAGCTAAATCCAAGCAAATCCAAGCAATCCTCTCGAATGGTCGAGGGGATTGTTTTTAAAGGAAAACTCAACAAACTTATTAGCCCATCGCCTGCAAATGCTGCAAAAATTCTTGTAATTCTTGATAAGTTAAGTATTGGCGCGACTTCTTGTTATAGTTTTGTACTAGGTAATCTTGCCCTTGTTGATTGTCCCACCCTAATCTTTCCAGTTCTTTGCTAGTTTGAGCAAACACTTGTAAATATTGCAAAAATTCATACAGTTGTTGCGGACTTAGCAAATCGCGGGATTCTTTGTTGTAGATGCGTTCGATATAGTTACGTTCTTGCTTGGCTGTCCAACGCAAGTTGCGTAGCTCCGTTTCGATTGCAATCAATGTATCGGATAAATCTATAGGGTCGGGAACGGATGGCGGGAATTCTGGAGTTATAGCATCGAAGGGTTGGGGATCGGGGGTAGCTGTACGCAGGGTAAAAGGCGTAACTGTACTAACAGGCTTAATCGGCTCAATTCCAAAGTCTTCATCAGCAATCGAGTTAGCATCCGTCACTAAGGGTGACAGATAATCTGTCGAGCTATTGGGAGTAAATTCTGGATAGTTTTCTAGAGGAGATATAAATTCGCTCTCTAAATTATCTAAATCTATAGCTTCAGTGGAATCGGTTTCTGGGGTAGAAACGCCTTCTTGAGGCGGGATAAAGGAAGGAACTAAAGCTATAGCTCTTAATCTTGCTCGATCTTCGGCAAGTTCTATCGTTTCGGCGGCGGCTAAACCAGAAAATTGAATTACTCCTTCAATTTGGACGGATACTTGAACTACAAATTTGCCTTGATAAATAGTCAGTAACTTAGATAAGAGACTGGCGGTAGGGTAGCGTTCTTGGAATTGAGCCAACATACTTAAACAAATAACAACATACAGAAACTTATATACATATAGCGCTGCAAAGCTAGGTGCTTTCGCTTGTAGAGCAAGGGCAAAGGTTAAAAATCAACGCCATAATACAATCGGGCAGTATACGATCGCAATTTTTTTAGATATCTGCCTGAACAAATTGTTGATTTTTGCATAGCAAGCTACTACTACTACCTACTTATCCTAATTGTTTATGGATGCAAATAGCCGTTTGATATCCGTCCGCTCGATCTTAGAATAAATATAACGATAGTTCGCTATTCAATAGCGAGTTCACCAAAGCTACCCGTTTAAGGGTTACTAACATTGCTAATTAGGCAGCGCACTTTAATCTGTTGAGGCAATTAGTATATAGTCCACTAAATGTAGGTAAAACCCAAGCTAAAACTTAAGGGCGATAACAAGGGTGCGATCGCGCTAAGAAGCATTTAGCAGCGCAAGTCAATTCTTGTCATCTTACTTGAGTAAACCATACAAACGGTTTACCTACTGGGTAGCATTAAGGTTAGATCGCTACATTGAGAGCGCAATAATAATGATTTTTCGACCGGAGGGCGGTTCGCTACATGGAATTTTTTTCAATCGCTACATTACTAGCAAATTTTACCGATGATAAACTACTTGCCGCCAAAGTTCTAGAAAAAAAACTTGACTGCTTAGACGAGCAATCCAGTAACAAACTGCATATCGCTTTAGATGTGCTAGAAAAAGTTGGCATCGTTGCTAAAGAGCGCGGCAAATATCGGCGCGTATATGAAGAAGATTTAATCGAGGCAAAGTTACGTTGCTCTAGTAAAGGCTTTTGCTTTGCAATTCAGCAAGGAGAAGGAGTAGAAGATATTTATATTCGCGAAAGTCACCTGAGTACAGGTTGGAATGGCGATCGCGTTTTAGTTAAGCTGACCAAAGAAGGCAGTCGCCGTCGCAGCCCGGAAGGAGAAGTAAAGCTAATTATCGAGCGATCGAATCACAGCTTACTGGCAAGAATTAAGCAAGGAAACAACGGCGCGCTGCGCGCCGTACCCCTAGACGATCGCTTGCTATTTGAAATTGAATTGCAACCGGATAGCGATCGCGATCTAACACAAGCAATCAATCACCTCGTCCACATAGAAATTCAACGCTACCCCCTGGCGCAATTTCCACCGATTGGTAGAGTAGTGCAAATTCTCGGTAGCGATGCGGAAGCCGCCGCCGATATTGATTTAGTTTGCTGCAAGCACGATTTGCCAAGAGTTTTTTCATCGTCTGTCGAACTTGCCGCGCAAAGTTTACCGAAAACTGTCAGTAAAAACGAGATTAAAACAAGGCTCGATTTGCGATCGCTCTTGACTTTAACAATTGTTGAAGATACAGAGATGGAAGCAAAGCTAATTGAAAATGCTTTCTCTTTGGAACAAACTTCTGCCGGACACTGGCAGCTTGGAGTGCATATAGCCGATGTTGCTCACTACGTTACACCAGAATTAGTCGCTTTAGACCGAGAGGGGTTGAAGCGAGGCAGTGCGGTTTATCTAGGCGACACAGTGCTGCCAATGCTACCAGAAGCGGTATTAGAGAGTTGCGCTTTGGTGCAAGGGCGCGATCGCAATTGCATTTCGGTACTGATTACTATTGATGCTACAAGCGGACAAGTAGTTGAATTTGAAATTCAACCAACCGTAATCAATGTAGATCGTCAATTGACCGAAACTGAAGCCCTCAATAATAGCCTTGGAGAAGAAGTAAGTAGCAAGATCGAACAGCTTAAGGCATTAAGCGAGTTAATTAGAGTTCAGCGCTTGCAGCGAGGTAGTTTTGAACTTAAGCTGCCACCTCGTCTCAATCATTACAAAGATGAAGGAATGTTAGGGGCGGTAGTAGTTAACGTTAACGAAAACGCACAACCGACAATGGGGTTAATGCTGACAGAATTTATTTTACTAGCAAACCAAGTTGTCGCCCATCAACTGCAAGCTTTGGGAGTGCCAGCAATTTATCGAGCGCAATCAGCCCCCGATGGGGAAGATGTGGAAGAAATGATTAAACTTGCGCTTAATTTAGGAGCGCAATTAACTCTTAGCGATAACTCGGTTACACCCGTTGATTTTCAACGTTTTTTAGAGCAGTTTGCCACCTTGCCCTCGGAGCAAGTATTAAATTATTTACTGCAAGCGACGCTCAAAAACGCTACTTATACCATGCAAGCTCAACCTCACTTTGGTTTAGCGTTAGAGCAAGGCTATACCCGTTGTACTTTTCCCCTACGCCGTTATGCCGATTTGCTGATTCAAAGAGTGTTACACGCTGTATTTGAACAAGGACGCGATCGCCGTACAACCCGCGCCAAAGAAAGCGTTAATTTGCGCCATAGTTCGGCTAAAGGTAATATTAGTTGGAATGTTTTGCCTACCGAGCTTCATCAAGAACTAGAAGCAGATTTGGGACGGTTAATTGTTCCCTTGAGCGATCGCGAAAAAGAAGTGCTAGATGCGGAGGAAGATTTACTCGGACTGCAAAAAGCGCAAATTATGAAGCAGCGCACGGGCGATGTTTTTCAAGGATTGATTACTGGCGTTCAGTCTTACGGCTTTTTTGTAGAAATTGCTCTGCAAGCTGAAGATGGCAGACAACTACAAGTTGAAGGCTTAGTTCATGTCAGTTCGCTTAAAGATGACTGGTACGAATATCGAGCTAGATTGCAAGCGTTGTTTGGACGAAAAAACCGCGCTTCTTACCGTTTGGGCGATCGCGTAGAAGTGCAAGTAAAAAGTGTTGACTATTATCGCCAGCAAATCGATTTAGTCACGGTAAATAGTAATAATAGCGAAGCCAATTCAACTACTCCTAATGTTGACAACTTTAATGCTGCCAATGATGACGAGCGATTGAGTGAAGACGATCTCGAACCTTATACTGACGATGAGCCATAGTTCCTTATTTTTTACGTTGCGTGTTTAACCTTACTCAAGACGATTCTTTGTCTGTGCCAAATTTACCAATAATATTAGGCGTTTCTGGCGCATCTGGACTAATTTATGCTGTCCGCGCCGTCAAGTTTCTTTTGGAAGCGGGGTATAATATCGAACTTGTTGCCTCTAAGTCTAGTTATATGGTTTGGCAATCAGAACAAGATATCAGAATGCCTGTAGAACCAATCGCGCAAGAACAATTCTGGCGGGAGCAAGCTGGCGTTGAAAGCTGCTTGGGTAAATTAACTTGTCATCCTTGGGGGGATGTGGGTGCGAATATCGCTAGTGGCTCTTTTCGTACCCTAGGAATGGTAGTTATACCTTGTAGTATGAGTACCGCCGCTAAGTTAGCTGCGGGCTTAAGCTCGGATTTATTGGAACGGGCGGCGGATGTACAGTTAAAGGAAGGACGCAAACTTGTCGTCGTGCCGCGCGAAACTCCTTTTAGTCTCATTCACTTGCAAAATTTGACTACCTTAGCACAGGTTGGAGCAAGGATAGTACCAGCAATTCCAGCTTGGTATCATCATCCTCAAACTATTGAAGACTTGGTGGATTTTGTTGTAGCCCGCACTTTAGACCAGTTGGATATTGATTGTATTCCGATTGAGCGGTGGCAAGGACGTACTTAAAGGCACAATAGAAAATAGTTTTAGGTTGTAAGTATTTTTGCAATTTAAAACTATTTTCTTCTCATCTAACTAAAACTATTTATGCAAGTCATTTTGCTATTGGCAATTTTAGGAGGATTAGCACTGTTATTAGTGCAAAATTGGTCTCCCGTTCTTCCCTTAGTGTTTTTGGGTTTGACAACCCCACAATTGCCACTAGCGGTATGGATTTTAATTAGTTTAGTTGCCGGTGCGGGTACATCCCTTGCGATCGCAAGTTTATTTAATTTAGCAAATTATTTTGCTCAACCCAAATCTAGCAACAAGCGCCAAGTTAAGCCGCCGCCTCGTCCTCAACCATCTGCTAATACTTATACTAAACAACCAGTTGAAGACACAAGTAGTAGCGATCGCGCTGATGATTGGTTAGAAGATCCTCTTAATGATGAAGATTGGAACTATGAAGAAAATACCGTAGATTCCAAAAGCGACAGCACTACCTCTTATCCCCAAGACTCTAGAAGCTACGAAGCAAATAGCGAACCCAAAAGTAGCAAACGCCAAGGTTCGGTTTACTCTTATAGTTACCGAGAAGAAGAAGCTGAAAATTCTAGTGCTGGGAAAAGTGAATCTGTCTACGATGCTGACTTTCGAGTGCTAACACCGCCTTATAAATCGCCTAATTCAGTTCGAGATGATGACGATGATTGGGGATTTGATGATGATTTTGTTGATGATGAAGACGATTTACGCCCCTCTCGTTAGTAATTAAAGTAGGGAGCTTTGGGTTAAGTGCGATCGCATTTCAAAGGGCAGAAGTTTATAATAATTCTTGGGCTTATACGTCAAATATTTATCCTGTGAGCATTCGTCAAACATCTTCTGTACCTACGGCGGCGGAATCTCACCTCAACCGCGCTCGTGCTAGTATCCGCCAAGCGCTATCTTGGTACTCTAATAATTTACGCAAAGCTAATTCTTCGCAGTTTTCTAACTCTAAGTTACTCAAGCAGTTAAAACCAGAATTTGACGTTTTAAATTCTCTGGTAAATAAACTTGACTCCAACGTTATCAAAATTGCCGCTTTTGGTTTAGTAAGTCGCGGTAAATCCGCCGTCTTAAATGCTTTACTCGGACAAAAGATTTTGCAAACCGGGCCTCTTAACGGTGTAACTCAATGGTGTCGTTCGGTGCAATGGGTAGCCAATGATAAAATTCAAGTAGAACTCATCGATACGCCCGGATTAGATGAAATTGACGGCGAAGCGCGAAGTCTGATGGCAGAAAATGTAGCTCGTCAAGCAGATTTAATTTTATTTGTAGTAGCGGGCGATATTACTCAAACTGAGTACGAAGCACTCTGCAAGTTGCGCCAGTACCATAAACCGCTAATTTTGGTATTCAATAAAATCGATCTTTATCCCGATACCGACAGACAAGCAATTTACCAAAACCTGCGTCAATTAGGGGCAACAAGAGGCGAAATGCTGCCGGATGAACTGGTCATGGTTGCTGCCGAACCAACCCCTATAGAAGTGCGCGTAGAGTGGGCTAATGGCGAAATTGGCTACGAGTGGGAAAACCCATCGCCGCAAATAGATGAATTAAAACAAAAAATTCTCAATATTCTCAATCGCGAAGGGCGGAGTCTTTTGGCGCTAAATGCTCTAGTTCAAGCTCAGGAAGCTCAAGAAAAAATTGCCTCTAAAACTGTAGCTGACTTTCAGCAGCAAGCAGAAGATTTAATTTGGCGCTATACGAAATATAAAGCATTAGCGATCGCTCTTAATCCTATTGCGGTATTAGACTTAATGGGCGGCTTTGTGACTGACTTAGCTTTAATTCGCGCTTTGGCAAAGCTATATAACTTGCCGATGACAGGCTTTGAAGCTGCAAAGCTATTAAAAACGATTGTATTTAGTTCTGGTGGTTTATTGGTGGGTGAATTAGGTAGTAGTTTGTTTTGGGGATTTGGTAAAAGTACTGCGGCGCTCTCTAGCGGTGAAAATCCTTTAAACATTTCAACTTATGCAGGTGCGGCGGCGATTCAAGGCGGAATCGCCGCTTATGGTTGCTACGCGGTAGGACGAGCGGCGCAGATATACTTAGAGCGCGGCTGCACTTGGGGGCAATTTGGCGCTAGTACCGTAATTTCCGAAATTCTCGCCCGCACCGAGCCAAATACAATTATTTACCGCCTGCGGCAAGAATTAACATCTTTTGATTAAGCCATTGAGCGGATAACAACAAAATACTTGGGTATTGGATAGAGCAATGCTAAGATGAGAATGCAATGACAATTATTTAGTTAAACAAGCATATTTAAGTAGATATCTAACTATCTACGATTATCTACTTTAAATTTAGCAAGTCGCCCTTGGACACGATGCTTTTGCAGATTAATATTTCAATCTACTGAGCGAATGTCTAAATATCAAGCGTGCATAAAATATGACTATATAGCTCACGTGGAAGACCAAAAAAACAAGCAAATTAATGTCTAGCCAACAGCTACGGGGTTTTTGTACGTGATTACTATTTCACCACGTCCAGTCGGACGCAATTGCAGCACTATTAGTTTTGCTTCAACTTTATACCTTTGCCCAATTTTAGACTTACTACTGGCGGAAGTGCCGGAAAAATGGCACGCCGAACTAAGATTAGGACTGCAAGAGGCGTTAGTTAATGCCGCCAAACATGGCAATAAGCTCGATCCTGGCAAAGTTGTAATTGTCCGCTTTTTTTTAGTGAGCGAATCTTACTGGTGGGAAATTGTCGATCAAGGGTGCGGGTTTACGCCCGATTGCGATTGCGATCGCGATCCCACCGATTTTTTACCTCCAGAAGTCTCAGAAAACGGGCGCGGAATGTGTTTGTTAAAAACAATTTTCGATCGAGTCCAGTGGAATGAAGCAGGTACAGAATTGAGATTGTGCAAGCAATTGTCTCGTTTCCGGCTGCCTTTATTTAATTAAAAATCTGCTTTTTCTACCGCACCGTGACTGGGACAAGGAGGCGCAGAAATAGATCGATCTAACCATGCGGTAGCCTGTTGCAGTCGGGGATAAGCTTCGTCTGGATTGTCTTTGAGCAAAAACACCAAAGCTGCCGCCACTTGTTCGCTAGAACGCGCTTTGCGATTAGATTTGAGCTTATGCCAATCGTTGGAGGAAATAGTCAATCGTTCAATCAAAGCTTGAGCTAGTTGGAGAGTGCTGAAGTCATTAAGCTGAGGAGTTTTGACACAATCTGTACTTTCAAGCATAAAATCGGGCATATTAAAGTTTTCTAGTCTTACTGTATCAAGGGATCGTATGCAGCCGCCAGAATCATCAAATCCCGATTCAAATGTAGATATTGAAGAAAGTCTTACAGAAGCAGAATCCGCCCTAACTGCCCTCAAACAACGTTACGCTCAAATAGAAAGCGATCGCCAGCGTAAAGTTGAACTTCAGCACAGGTTAGAAGAAATAAACCCGCAATTAGCCAAAAACAAGCTACCAGAATTGCAAGCGGAAATCAAAGAGATTAAAGCCCAGTTGCAAGCAATAGAAGTTAACTTAGAAAGTCAGCTATTTACAGTAGATGTACTTAAAGAACCATTCTGGCAAGCCGTAAGGTTTGGGGGGCTAGGGATTGTTGTAGGCTGGATATTGAAGTCTTGTGCTAGTTAAAAAATTGAGATGAGGAAATTAGATTGTTTTCTTCCTTGTCCTCCTTGTCCCCTATTACTTATTTAAGATGACGAGAAGTATTGCAGATATATTAAAAAACGGTCAGCCAGAAGAAGAATTGACTATCAAAGGCTGGGTTCGCACTAAACGCGACTTGAAGGGATTTGCTTTTATTGAAGTTAACGATGGCTCGTCTTTAGCTAATTTGCAAGTCGTGCTAAATTCGCAATTGCCAGACTACGAAAACTTATTAAAGCGGCTCAATACTGGGGCTTCGGTGGAAGTTACAGGGAAATTAGTACCATCCCAAGGCAAAGGGCAGCGCATTGAGTTACAGGCACTAGCAGCCACCGTATACGGCGAAGCTGATGTCGATACCTACCCTTTGCAAAAGAAACGCCATTCTTTTGAATTTTTGCGGACAATTGGACATTTGCGATCGCGTACTAATTCTTTTGGCGCAGTTTTTCGGGTGAGAAATGCCTGTGCAACGGCTATTCACCAGTTTTTTCAACAACGCGGCTTTTTGTGGGTGCATACGCCCATTATTACTAGCAGCGATTGTGAAGGTGCGGGGGAGTTATTTACGGTTACGAGTTTAGATTTAAAGAAAGTTCCAGTTACAGATAAGCAAGAAGTAGACTATAGCCAAGACTTTTTTGGCAAACCCGCTTATTTAACTGTAAGCGGACAACTAGAAGCGGAAATTATGGCAATGGCTTTTAGTAATGTCTATACCTTTGCACCAACTTTTAGAGCCGAAAACTCCAACACTTCTAGGCATTTAGCAGAGTTTTGGATGGTAGAACCGGAGATGGCTTTTTGCAACTTGCAAGGAGATATGGACTTAGCCGAGGCATTTTTAAAGCACGTCTTTAAGTATGTAATGGAAACTTGCCCGGAAGACATGGAGTTTTTTAACGAGCGCATTGATAAAACTGTAATTGAAACCGCCCAAAATATTATTGACAATGAGTTTGCGCGCTTAACGTATACCGAAGCGATCGCCCTTTTAGAAAAAGCTCCCGTAAAGTTTGAGTATCGGGTAAGTTGGGGTTTAGACTTGCAATCGGAACACGAACGTTATTTAGCCGAACAGTTATTTAAAAAACCTGCGATCG
>QQTW01000102.1_pt1 | contig 46629 bp, 59 predicted proteins | sample 1904831 | NCBI WGS metagenome assembly QQTW01 (sample SAMN09435610, study PRJNA476489) | Subsurface metagenome, whole genome shotgun sequencing project.
GACTTAGCAACCATCGACGTAAGAGTTCTTGGGCCATTTACGCCCTGTCGACTCCCTATTATTTCAATCATATATTAGCACTCATCCTTGGATTCGACTGATTACTGTCCCTGATGTCCACGTGTACGGAATAGAGGTGCCTTGAGCGAGAAATGAATGGGTACGAGGGATGACGGCAACGAATGAAAGCTTAACCTACCAAGAGGTCTTATTGACATTGTTATATGCCTCCGGGTGGGCCTTGATGTAGTCCGTCGTTTCATATCCGGGAGGATCACAGGTGACGTTGGGATCACTATCTTCATCCTGATAGATGCGGACGTAATCGAACCTCAGAGTCGCCGGGAGAGTCTTATCGAGACCGGCGAAATCAATCGCGGCGAAACCCTCGGCCATACCGAAATTGAGAATGATGGACATTGGCTCCATCGGGATCATACGCTGGCCGATGTTTCCGTTGGGACCTAACGCCCGACCATCGACTTTCCAGGTCTTTTCCGAGCCGACGTACCATACCACATGTCCATTCGCGCCGGGTGTATACTCGAAGGAGTAAGTCTGGTATTGCTTGCCGTCGTACCAGTCGTTGTTGAGCCAGACGAGACCCGACAGGGCTTGTTGGAAGATACCACCGCGGTAACCGTTCATGCGGGTGAGTCGTGGATCGTAAAGCTCGACGAAGTCTATAGAAATGAGTGATTGAGTAAGGCTAGGATAAGTGGTAGGAGACAAACCGTAGTTGGGCTGATACCAAATGTCGAATGGAGCGACTTGCAAACTCTGCGAAACCTCGCCGATGACATTCGATCGACCGGGTCCCAGAGGTCCCACGGTCGCCTCGAGTGCGTCCAATTCTGGCGCCGACCGCGATTTGCCTGGCGTGGGATGGTCCTCGCCCTCACAGGTGCACGCGGGGAGACGCATGCCGGGCAAGAAACTGATTCCATCGCCTGAGCTTTGGTTTTTCGTGATCCCCGCGTCACATTTGTTCTCGTAGCTATACGGCCACATACCATCGGTCGTCGCCGCATACCCGGCTCGACCGAGGTTACCCATCGTCCAGAAACCGGGCCAAAAACCGCTCGTGTCACCTTTTCCGGGCAGAGAGATGCTGGCTTCGAGGAAACCTCCGGTGAAGCACAGCTTGTTCCACGATTGTAACATGCCGGATCGATAGTTGAGATTGTGGCTCTGAAAGGCATCGAATCGAATCTCGAGCACCCCGTCTTTCGTCGTCACCGCGTCCGGGTCATACCACTGCTGTTGTCAATACAGCTCATTGATTTAGAGATCATATGCCGTACTTCGAGATCCTGCGTCACGCCGTACCAGATATCCACCGCCTGCCAGTGCGGATCGTCTCCATCGTAAAATGTCCGACCGGGGGTGTTGAACTCGTCCGAGTACTACATCATTAGTAAAGCGACGAACGTGATCGATATAAACCACATACCACAAGTCTTTGTTTCTTTCCCTCGGCCGTCCTCCGCGTTTTGACCGAATCAGGCGTATCGGGGTCAATCAATCCTCGTCGAATGTTCGACAGTAATGGAACGGGGCCAACATCGATGCATTCCGGGTTGTTTTTGCACGCTCCACCCGTTGGGTCGAGTAACCGTTTCGTGAATGTGCTGCAGATGATTAGCCAGCATTTTATGCATATGAGCGATCCACATACAGTACTGGATATCCAATAAAGAGCACGAGAACGCCTAATGTGATGAAGGCAAGACCGCCCACATTCATCATCCCCCGCTTCGAAAAGATGTCGCATTCCCGCTTCTCCTTCTCGTTCGGATCCGGATTATGCAACCAGTCATCCTTTTCGACATCTTCCGGAAACAATAACAACCCTGCCGATGGCGTGATGTTGTATTTTTCCGACACGGTTTGAGTATTAACATGCTCATCGTCGCTGCTCCCTGCGCGCGAGGGCGCCCGCGAATCGTCAAAGGGTGATGCAAACGGCCCCATGCGGTCCTCTCGCGCCCCGGCCTCGGACGCCCAGCTGGTGCGCCTCGAGGACTGATGTGAAGGGCCCGGTGATCGCGACGGCGACTCCTCGTCGCGAAATCGATGTGCGCGCGATCGTGATGGTGGTAAGAGATGCTCGGCCGAGTCCGCCACCGTCGGCGCGTCGTAAAGACCGGGCGGGTGGGGTCGGGGAAGCGGCGGTGGAGCAGGAGCGGGTGGACGTGGTTGCGGAATCAAAGATCGCGATGGATCGGATCGTCCGGAGCCCGATGGCGGGTGGTTATCGGTCATCAGGAGATCCTGCTGGCTGGCGTTGAGGGTGATGGTGGGTGTGGCAGGGGCGGATAACGAGTCAGAAGACGACATGAAATGGGATATGGAAGGTGGGAGTGTCGTCGTCAGCGATCGCTCATGGACGATCACCGAATGGCAAGAGCGAGAGACGTGATGGTCGTTGTTGTCGTCACGAGGTATTCTCTATCGTCCGTCGATGCCGAAGCAGGACCCGCCCACCTCTCGCCAATCGTCCCCTCGACCGAGTCCCAACGACGCTGGTCTCGTGATGACAGTCTCGACGGGAATCACCGTAACCACGAGAGAGTTGAAAAGAAGATGGATGGAGATGCGGTCGGACTGAGCGAGGGAATGTCAGTTGGTGGGCGGAACGATCATCTGCCGATCTGCTGCAGCAAGATTCCTCGACCATGAATCGTTTTTGGTTTCCCCTGAGCTCCGGCCCGAGCAAACACCCACCCCTTCAGACCCGACACGACAGGGATCTAGATGGAGGATAAGCAGATGAGGAAAACAGACACGCGACTGAACGAGTGTGTGGAAGGAGGTTGAGAGGTGGCGTGAGAGGAGAAGAGGTCGTGATGTGAGTGGTGGTGATGCTGATGGACGAACAGAGGTTGAGAATCCAGAAAAATCAACGATAAAGACATTCAGTGGCCCGCCAAGACACCGCAAATTCAAAACCCAAAGTCTCGCTGTCAGCCAAGCGCTGGCATCAGTTGCTGGGCCGTGTTTCTCGCCGTGTGGTCTGTGAGCAACGATCAGCAAGCAACGAATTCCCGGGCCATGAAAAGGACTTGGCCTCATCCGGCTGGTTGTTGTGGCGAAGCGTCTGAATCAGATCATGTTTGGGAAGGTTGACGGACCAATAGGATAATCGACGTACGAAGATTATCAAGGAGAATGGCAAATGATTTTTATTTCTGCGTTCCCCTTTTCTCGTTGCATTCCTATTCTTAGGCGAGCCACCGGACGGGGACAAGCACCAGCCACAGATCCGTCCGCACCGCCTCGATATGTGGCGTTCGGTCAAGGAGCTCTCCGCGCGCCTGTTCATTGATGGTGATCCTAGTTAGCACGTGCATTAAAGTGTTGCTCACACAACAATGGACAAGAATGAATGGCAAGTCAAAAGAACATGGGATGAAAAATCACACTGTTACCTACTTCCGTCCCTTCATTCTGGGAGGCCGTGCTGTCTAATGATTCTGCCCGTCCGGTGGAGTTGAACGTCTACTAGGGTAGAAGTCGCCACCGGGATACGGTACGCACTGGGTAACGGTACGGGCCCTAAATCCCACATTTTGTAGTTACGCATATCAGTATCTAGACATTGAATCAACCATGCCTCGTCTACCACAACCCAAAGGTCCTAAGACCAAAAAGACGGTTTAAAGAGCTCTTGAAGCCATCCAGTCAGGTGAAGTGCCAAGTGCCTATGCCGCTGAAAAGAAGTTTAGAGTCAGTAGGGTAGTGCTAATATATGATTGAAATAATAGGGAGTCGACAGGGCGTAAATGGCCCAAGAACTCTTACGTCGATGGTTGCTAAGTCCGCACATCACCCTTAACACCCACTTCTCGAACCGACAACATTCACACCTTTTTCTCGGATGGTGGTGATCAGAGGACGAGGCGCACATTGCCCGTCCCCTTATCACCCACTCCTCGTTTGATGCCAGCTCGGTGTCTGCTCCCTTGGCTCGCTCTTCATAGCCACGAGCTATTATTATCAGTGGGGACTATCCGGCGTTCACGTTCTCCTTGTCCTATGGTTTACTTCGTTACTCTGGACGGTAATGCGTGCTAGTGCAAGTGATGCATAGCGGGTTCCATCTATCAATTCTTTGCGTTGTTATTCTTGGGGATGGAGGTGTTGGCACTCAATAAAGCAAGTATCTTTATTTAGAATTAGTGAGTTGGAGTGTATCGTAGAATTCCCTCAAATATATCATTATCGCCATTACCATCGTTCCGGTTCGCTAGGCGTGTGTATCATTTCCTATCGGTCGTGATTGGTTTGACGCTCCCTTCTTGTGACAACGTAGTTACAATTGTCTGGTAGGACTGTCGTGAAGATAATCGAGTGTGCTAACGCCTCCCTTGCCCTGCCTTTCCATGCGTATGCTATGCCATGCTATGCCATGCTGTGTTCCGTAGAATCGACATCCAACTCTACCGTCGTCTTCCCCTTGGAATTAGTCTGATATTGGTAACCTCAAATGATAGAGCAGGTGTTGCACCTACCGGTCCGACCACACCACTCCCTCCATCTCTTTTGTTCCTCCCCATTTCTTCCATTCATTCTTCCTTTCACGCAAACATTCATTCATTCATCGAGTCATTCATGCATACACCCACCACAGTGAAAGAACCAAGAACGTTCTCGTCCGGCTCTCTCAACTTTAGATATAAAAAAGTCTTTCTCTATTCCACTTATCCGTCTACCGCGTATTTGTTTCTTATCTTACCCACCGGTCCCAGTTGGAGGAGGAGGAGAAGAAGTAAATGACTGGCGATTACAATGATAGAGCATACTAAGGAATCTGCCGACTTGAACGAACTTTTCCTCTCGAGTGTGATATACCATCCCTTCGTCACACTCACGACGACGACGATTTCCGTCGCCATGCACACGACGATTGCCCATCGTTGTACATACGGCAACTCCCGTCACCCACCACCACCAAATACGACGAATACAGTTACCTCCGTCACCATCATATACACGACGATTACCGTTACCTACCATCATCATTTACACGATGATGCCATCACCCGTCGCCATACACACGACGACGATTACCGTCGACATCGTCTTAAGTATGGCGATAGCCATCACTATATATATATCTGACGATGACCGCCACCTACCGTCGCCATACACACGACGATTACCGGCACCATCATATACACGACGATTACCGCCACCTACCATCACCAAACACACGATGATCGCCATCATTCGTCGCCGCACACATGACAGTTACCATCACCGTCATCGTAAGTATGACGGTAGCCATCACTATATATCCTACGATGACCGCCATCTACCGTCGCCATACATACGACGATTACCGTCACCATCATATACATGACGATCGCCGTCTCCATCGCCGCACATCCGACGATTACCGCTACCTACCATCACCATATACACGATGATTGCCGTCGTCGTCGTCGTCGTCGTCGTGGTGAGAATGGCGAAGGAAGGATCTTCAAGAGGTATGATGGATTTTCCCAGTGTCCTTAGGTATTGCACTTCTTCACACGTATACAATTTCTCTCTTCACTCATCATCCATCGTCGTCATCGCGACGGTTGTTCTTCTCTTCCATCATCAGACTCGTCACGCTGAATCCATTGTTCCACCGTCAAGCTCTTCACGCTGAGCCCGTTCTTCCATCGTCAGATTCTTCACGCCGAACCCATCCACCGTTAGAATGACGACGCCGGTCTCGCAACCGGTACCCCATCTAGGGGATCGAATCGACCGAGTCCCCCGCCTCTCTGAGGCCGAAATTCTCGGAGCGGCGCGTAATTTCCGTCATGAGCGTCGTCTGTTGGAGTGCTCGCGTCTCGAGTATCAACGTCTCGACGACCTTCGAATGTTCGGTGAATATCGACCCGACATCCGTCGAGGGTCCGACGACGAGTCGGACCCTCTGAACAATATGGTCATCGTCAACGACAACTATGACCTCCCTGGTTCCTTAGTCGCGCATACCGAAGAGGGAATCATCCCTTACGAGGATCTCGATCCGAGCGTCTTCGAGGAAGATGCTGATCCCGAGGAAAACCCTCTTCCGCCTCAGCACTCCGCGTATATCATCCAGGAGGTGATCGACTCGGCCGAGAACCAGGGCCTTCAATTCCTCAATCGACTCAACCTGAGACAACTCCGTCAAATCGCCAGACGTATCGCGGGTCCTTTCTCGAATCTTCCTGCCAACCCAACCGTTCAGCAAGTCATCGATTTCGTCAGTCCCCACCGTCGCGATCCCATTGTGCCCAACGAACCTGTCGATACACAAACCCGTACCCCTGGTCCAAGTCCGGGCCTCAATCAATTCCCGGATCTTATCGAGTATACTCCCCGCACTGAATCCTCCACGCCCCATCGCGGGAGACCATACCTTGCTCCCTATCTCATCGATCTTGGTCTTTCGGGCGTGGAGCGGGAAGGAGACCCCTATGATACTCCCGACGATAGCGTCGACGAGGATCCCCTCACCGACGAGGACGATGACGACGATGACGACGAAAGTGAAGAAGTGAATGTAAACGAAGGTTGATAGTGATAGAGATGTGAGACGGATATTCAATTGAATGGATTTGTGTATAGTCTTACTGATGATGATGGATATCATAGTGAATACAGAGTGATATAGCTGATATGAGTAAAAAGAGAGGATTCATTGCAGGGGCTCAGAACTACTGGATAGTCGATTCAAGTGAAGATAAACATCGGTCCCGTAGCTGTCGTCAATCGTCAGTTTTATCGTGCTCTTCATTCGATAGTCTTCACTGAAATCAGCAAAAATCACTCACTTTTCCATGCTAATCAACTTGAGATCACCCCCAAAATACCGAGCATACAATCTCGAGATGGGCAAGCCATACCCAAACCCAGCCATGGGGGCTTTGAAATCGCTCTTATCAAAGTCCGGGTCCAGATTCGGGGTCCGCTCGACGGTGGTATACATGTACGTCCAGACCAGCGGGATCGCCGACCGGGGAATCCCCCCTCCTTCATCCGAGATCTTGATCGTGATATCCTCCTTTCCCTCGGCCACGATCAGTTTCGTGACGGGGAAATTAGCGTGCTGGTCTTGATTCGGCGAATGCGTTTCGACGACCGCCCGTAACGAGTTCTTGAGTAATTCAAAAAGCATGTGACTCAGATGGCCCGGGACGTACATGAACGTCAAGTCCGGATCGCAAACGAGCTGGATCTTGGGCGCGTCGAATAATCCATAATGATCTTCGCAGACGAATCGCGCGTTCTCAATCGCTTCCTGGGCCAGTTCTCGCACGTTGGTCCGCGTGCAGATGATCCCGACATAATCAGGCTCGTGTCGATGACGTTGGTCCGTCAGAGCAATGTGCTGGCCGATCAGCATCCGGATCCCGATGCGCGACATATAGAACCGATCCAGAAAGGATTGAATCGTCTGGTCGATCTGCATGCGTTGCTTCTTGCGCTTATACTCCAGGATTCCCTGGGCTGATACGGATTAGCACTACCAAGTGCTAGCGAGTGGTGACCTACCAATTGTGGTCACCACGCCGTCGTGCCGCCGCTTGATGCCTTCCAACGTCTTGGCGAACCGCTTATTGTAATCAAACAGCTCGGGCGGCCATTCAAGGCCGTCATCGACCGTGGCATAGTACCGTCGACTGGCGGTCGACCGCCCCTTCTCCGCTTCCAGCCATGGTGACGATCGGTACCGGCCTGGCTCGACGCTGGGGTTTCGTGTCGTTCCGGAAAGGAGCGACGAGCCGTTGCCGTTGTATTTCGAGGGCTTCAATAATCTTTCTCGAGTCGATGAGTCAATGGTCGGTCTGCGTAGCGTGGTGATCTCCTGCACAGCCTTATCAGAAGTAGAATGGACTCGGCAACAGAACTGCTCACTTCAAACGACTGCGCGTACCAGTTCTTGACCCGCTTGATGGACGGCATCTCGTTGAGGCCATCTGGCAAACGATCCAGCTCTTGTACACGATGCGCCAGACGAATGGGCAGCTCTTCCGATAGAAATTGCGACGCTCGGAATAGCGTCCCTAGCAGGAATTAGCACTGTTGATGTTACGTTCTCCAGAATGTATACCAGTCGATGGACGCTCCCCAAACTGCACCATCTGGCGTAGACTCACGCCCGTCGCCGGAAACGACGAATAATGCTTGATGGTGTCCATCAGCATTTCCGACGTCTTCCACGACATCTTGTTTGTTCTTCACAATCCCTAAACAGTTCGATATTCGAATCGTCGTGAGTCATCGACCAAATGGTCCAGCCACAAACTACCCCATGGTAACAGGCACCGAGGGTATGCGAACAGACTGATAGGTTTATTGGGAAGACATGATTGTAGTAAGCTGCATTGAGATTGCGCCCAAGATGAAAAGTGAGGCAGGTGCTATGGAGACCAAGCTTTGCGCCGAGGGGGACAGTGTGGGGGAGAAGCTGACATGTGCCGAGGTCTCGAAGTTGCTCATCATGACGCCAAGCTCGACCGGGTTAGAGTGGAGACGGCAGAGGATGAACAGAGCGTCGACATCCCGGTCGGCCCACGCGACATTTGCATGTGTCAGACTGATTGGACATATCAGTTTATCGAACGTCCGAGGAAGAATACTCACCACGGATCGTCAGGGAAAACCAAAAGACGGGAAGGCACGGAGTTGCTCTTTCCCCTACCTAGAGGATGTTTTGCCCGCACCGGAACGAAATCACCAGCAGTTCCGACTTTGGAGTCACCGTGCGTTTTTGGCATTCGACCGTGGATGGGCAAGCATCAAGCTGATTGTTGGAATGAAATCTGTTTCGGAGAAAATGGACAACGGTGGGTAATCTTTTGGAGGACGTCTTTGTAACGATAGATGGGCTCGACTATAGTCGATCTATGACGAAGAAGGACCCTAGCCTCACCGGATCAGTACCGATTCCACGCAGCCTTTCGTTGGACTTATTGGGACGACCTTGAAGTGGGCATTATGAATGAAACAGCAGAGGAAAATGCCAGAGCCTACAAGATACCGAGATATTCGAAAAATACAATTACAACTCTACAACTCTACAACGTCTGAAATATTATAATGTGGCCAAGAGCCAGCAACACAAGTACACGCAAGAAAGCAAACACAGCAAGATGATACAAGAACTCCACCAGAGATATAGCACCGCTTCAGGCTTCACAATATGCACGATGCAACCGGATCCCCTTGGCACTCTCTGTCTGGACCTCCACCCCACACCGGATGAAAAAGACATAACCCTCCTTGAGTTCAAATTTCTCACCTTCCACGGTCATACTTCCTTCACCATCAGTCACCACCATGATGCTTGGACCTTGGATGGCCTGAACAACTTCTTTCTCTCCACCCTCTAGCTTGGTCAAGATCAAGTTGAATTCCGGCATTGGCGGCGCATACATTTTTGTCTTTCCATGGACGCTTCGGTCGAACGATGTCGACTCCAGGAGTGCTTCATCTCCCGAGCTGGGCGAGAAGGAAACAGCTTCGGTAAAAAGCTTCAAGTCGTCACGCTGATCCCGTGGCGAAAAACCGACGCTCAGCATGTTGTCGGATGGCGCCATGCACTCGACAATGTCTCCATACAGCCAGGCATGAATTCCATCGGCGGGGACAAACAGAGTTTGCCCTGGCTCGAGGACCATATAGTTCATGGTGGATCTGGCCTCGTTAGCTTCCGCCAAAAATAACCGGATGGCAACCCACAAGGCCACAAGACTCCCGGGATCCGTAATGGAATATTGGCCCGCCAAGCGAGGGATGAGCTTCTGGAGATAGATGCGCTTGCCAAACGCTTCTGAAGGCAAAGACATCAGTTGCTCAAAGGTCTCTTGCACCTCGCTCTCCGATGCGGATAACAGCCGCAAGACGAGCTCTTTCAGCTTCTGTTTGTCCCACTCATTTTCCAACTTGGGCAAGAAGCGCTTCAACGGCTCCAGTTGAAAAAGGTCCCAGATCACGCCCAGTGGCATCCAACCGACAAAGGCCTCAAACTCAGACAGCGCGACGGCAATCTCGGGCTTGTGGTTGGTATCTGTGAATTTCTGGGGATCTCTTTCATGCAGCATCGCCGCCAGTTCCTTATCGGGATGGATTTGCAGGGGCAAAGCTTTTGCGATGGAGAGGATCTTGCAGCTTCAATATCAATGTTCAATGATGTCAAGAGCGAGCTTACCTTGGGCAGAAAGGGAAGATTCGAGTTAAATTTGGCCAGTACTTTCTCTCCAATCATCGACTCGGCGTTGGCATTGAGGACCTTTTGCAGCTCCTCTCCGGACGAGAGTATTAGAGCGGGGTTGCTGGAGTACGTGCCCATCCACATCTACGATAATCAGATTCAGCTGCCAAGTACCACTATAAAACTCACTTCAGAGTAGGTATTGTTTTCATCAATCTTAAAGTCCGTTCCTGGTGCCGCGGCGGCATATCTGGCCGCGCGAGAATCACTCCCTTTCTTTCCCCATGGATCATTTTTGCAGGGACACTTGAGTTGGATGACTGAAGAGGCCATTTTTATGCAGTCTATTAAATGGTGAATTGAGCGTGTCCCCAGCGAGCATCACCCTTTTATCAACATTTAAAATGCCCCACCACCCCACTACGTTGCTCTGTCGTCATTCGTCCGGAGTAAGCTTTTTCCGGAGGATCTCGGTATATAGTTACTCCGCACCGAGAAGTAATCTTAGTCAGCATTAAAAACCAACGTCGAATCGGAGCATCGCATCAGCAAACGCAACGTCGCAGTTATCATTGGCGAGTGGTTCGACGATTCCAACAACTGATCATGCGCCAAATCATGCTCATGTCGTTCCTTCATCGGTCTTTACCATTAATATGCAATCAGCCACGACGGTGATACAGCATCGTGTTTGAGAAATCGTCGATAGGATACCCAAGACGTCGAGAACGCCGACGCTCTCTTCAGATCCTATTCAAGATGCATTTCGCACTTCCACCCCGCAAGACATCTCATCCTCCTCCCTACGCCCGACGCTCTCCACGCTCTCCTCTCCTACGAAGGAACCGTCTACAGCAGATTGCTCTTGTCGCGGCGACCATCCTCGTCATCTTCTTCCTCTTCTCATGGCTCTCCTCCACGTCCCGACCGCGTCCACCACCCGGTACACCCCCAGTGGTTATCGTTACACCATTGGATCAAAAGACATTCAGCAAAGAATACATTCAAAAGATTGTCCGCAATCGACAAAACTATGCGGATCGACACGGTATGCGAAAACCATAATCATACATATCTTAGCTCATCATCAATCAATCTAGGATACAAGACCTTCTTCCCCGATGTGCACGACTACGACCTTAACAACGCGCCCATTAGCTGGTCTCGCGTACCGGCCATCCGTCACGCCATGACACTCCACCCTCACACCAAATACTTCTTCCATCTCGACCAGCGGGCTTTAATCATGAACCCCTCCCTCAGCATCGAAGAGCACATTACTTCCGCGGCTCGCTTGGAGACACTCATGCTGAAAGATGTTCCCGTGGTTCCTCCCGACAGCGTCATCAAGACATTTTCCCATCTACGCAGCGACCATGTCGATCTGGTTATGACTCAAGACGATCAAGGATTGGGTGAAGGAAGCATGATCATCCGACAAGGAGATTGGGCCAAGTTTTTCCTCGATAGTTGGTTTGACCCGTTATATCGGACGTATAATTTCCAAAAGGCGGAAGTGCACGCTCTGGTAAGCACCATGTCTCTTCTTACCCAGATACCTGATTGTTCTACAATCGTTCTACAATCCGCCAATACTAACGATAAAAACAAGGAACATCTCGTACAGTGGCACCCCACCGTGCTCGCCCGACTCGCCATCGTTCCGCAGAGGACCATGAACGCATATAACACCGACGGCATTCGACATACAGATCGCAACTGTCTATTTAAAGATGGTGATTTCGTGATCCATCTAGCCGGTTGCACGAATGGTGAATTCCGGAATTGCGAACACGAGCTCGAACCATTCTATGCTATCTGGGAGGATCAGACGAGTAAGGGTACTGTCTAACATTTCTTTTGGTTTGGTGGTGTTGATATAGTGTACTTCTTGTGTTGTTCTCGCTGGTAGAGATGTTTGGTTTTCCGATGGTGTTTGATATTGATATTTGATGGTAAATTTTGTCTCTGTATGTTTATTCTTTATCGGAGATTCTGCATTTACGGATTCTAGGCAGGCGGCGGGGTTTCATAGCTTCTGTTTGTCTACTCCCCCATTCATTTCGAATGTGTGTTGTAGTTTAGTATTTGGTATGCATCTTATTCAGATTAGATGATTCGATACAATTCCCGGCAAGAAATAATATGATGCACCAGGTTCCTTCTGCTCGCTTGCTGGGTTATTCAAGCGTCTGTCAGCGCAGGTGGGAACGTAATTGGGACAGCTGAGCAATAATACCATGGTCAAAAATCCGGCATAGAGAAAGCTATATCATTATCAGTAGTGAGATAAAAGCTGGGTAATCTCCATTATGACTCTGATGGAAGGGAGGCTATGTTAGCATTATCATCGTGATGAACTTAGGTCATCCTATCGTAGGGCCGATGAAACTACCTTTCATCATAAGCACAATGGAGCTTCCTTCCGTCGTAAGGATTAATGATGATGCTAGGCTAGTATTTCACACGTAAGGAATTTGCATACTACGCTTTATACAAAGTATCCAAGAACCCCTTGGCCAACTCAACCACCACCGTCTTATTCGGCAGACTTCCCGCGACGCCATACAACGCCGCCGTATCCCCCTTGGCGGCACCCTTCTTGGTACCTCCCTCCGCGACACGTGTCCTCTCTTTCTCCCTCTCGGTGGCCACGACGTCCGTCAAATCGGCAACTAACCGATCGACGGCCGCGGCGGTGGGGATAGTCACAGCGATGTGGATCGCGGGCGGATTCTGTAGGGCGCACAGATGCCATCCTTTGGCGGTCATACCGTCGGCGATGTCATAGATATCCAATGTCGAGCTGGTGAACGCTACGACGGAGACGAGGGGTCGTCCGATGACGCTCAACTCGGCGCTCAACGTCTGCCGTTCGCGAATGGCAGCCTCGACGCGTTTCGTGGCGTTAACGATAGTACGACACGCTTCCAAATAGCCGCTTTCGCCTTGGGACATCAGACTCGCCCAGCATGCTGCGATGAGCGCACCGGGGCGAGACCCCGCCATGCTGGGGCTCGCAAACACTCCGCCGGTCCAGTTGGGACTGACGAAATACTGGTATGATCGGAGGGCTTTGCTGCGGTAGAGTAACGTCGAGTTGCCCTTGGGCGCGAATCCGTACTTGTGCGTGTCGCAGCTGATGCTGGTCACGCCGGGTACTCGAAAATCGAAGGCGGCGCTCTCGAATCCAGCCCGCTCGAGAAAGGCGATAATAAACGACCCGAGACAGCAGTCGATATGCAGAGGGATTTTGTTGCGCAGAGCGAGCTGCGAGAGAGCCGGAATGTCATCAATAATACCGTGCGGGTAATTGGGCGCCGAGCCAACAATCAGAATAGTGTTCGAGTTGATGAGCTGCTTGACGGCTGGGATGGAGACTTTGTATTCGGGCGAAGGACAGGGGACGAGGTGCATGCGGATCTTGAAGTAGGAGCAGGCTTTGTGAAAGGCAGTATGGGCCGTCTCGGGCAGGATCCTGAGTTGATCGGTTAGCATGAACCGATAGGCATACGGGTGACAAGATAAATGAAGCAGCCCAGCAGTGACAGCCAGTAACAATCGTCGCCATTACAATGGAGTCGGACAAATGATCATCGTAAGCACGACGGACGTGAAGGGCATTATCAGCGTCATTGCGATGAGACCGAGGCAACCTTGATCGTAATGACGACGATGATCAGGCGATTGCTGCTGAGCTGTTCCACAAAGTCCAACACCCGCGTGATAGGGCAACACTTCGTAATACTGCTGGACACGTACATCTCAGGCTCCGTGACTCCACGCTCAGCGTAGGCCTTCTGTCGCGCGCCGTAACACGCCATCAAGATGGATTCGGTTCCCCCGCTAGTAGTCAAGCCGGCGGCATCGGGGGGAGCATGAAATAGCGCGAGAACCTACTACTGTCAGCGCTGTCAATCTCTTTGCTACAAGATCAACATAGTAGAAAAAAAAATGTCGACAGAGACACCACGATGAATATAGAAGAAACAGACAGCTCAAAGACGATAATAGAAGACAGGCATAGTGGTAGAAATAAAATGCAAAAGATTATGTAGAAGCCGGAGATCGGCCCTCTAGGGGAGGGATCTCGAGCTAGCTTGAATCCCCAAGTGCTATCTGCTTTCGCAGCCACTTGTAATTGAGTAATTAAGATTGACAACCCGTAGGATCGAACCTGCGACACCTGAGCGCTCTCAGAGCGAGCAATCTCAGATGGAGGAGAGAGCCGTTGACTAAATGGTCATGACCAGCTGAACCACTAGGCCGGATCTCCTCGGTATGAAAGGAATGGTCCAAAACAGGCTATATAGTAACGAAACCATCACGTGGGTGACAGTAATCATATGTGCTCAGCAGCAGCCGCCGCCAACAGTCATCGTCGTCATCACCATGAACATCGAGCTGATCTTCATCGACCGAAATTGAGGTCGTCGCCAATTTGACAAAGATCAAGCGCAATATTCATCGTAAGGACGATGACGACTATTGCTGGCCACTGCTGATCACATTGTTTATATTGTCGCGTCAACACCACTGGAAGAAACAATAGCACTTACCATCGCAACTACCTCGGCCTCCATCTTGCGTACGCCAGGAAAGACGTCCGGATGAAGCGGATTGGCCACGGTAAATTTTCCAAAGGCCTCCGTTTGCAACTTTGTGAGTTCTTTCCCACCGTGATAGACAGCTCCGCTAACATAGCCATCTTCCCATTTCGTGTGGTCCATTTCGGCCAGTTTATCGAGCTCCGCCCGCACCTGCAACTCCGACCATCCTTCTTTTGGCAGGGTCAGATACCGAGTCACTCCCGGTCCTTGCGGTACCAGCTTGGCTTCCATCTTGGTGATCGAAGCCGCAATCTGACTTTGCACCTGCGACCGGACGCCGGGGGCGCGAAGAAAAAGGCCATATAGCGTTCTTCGAACGGCCAATACAGCATCTCGCAACGTTCCAGTCAGGCCCCGCAAGGCAATTTGTCTCCAGGCTGCTCGAAAGCATCTTATGAGGAAGAGGGCAAAGATGACATTTCTTAAGCTGTGTTGAAAGTGAGCTACTGCCCCGCATTCGAACATGGAGGTGGGGGTACGCACAGCTCAAGATTGAGCGCAATTGCTCGAGCTCTTCTATGATCCAGTCCAACAGGCAATGCATCCCAGAGGCGCGTCGGAACTCTCGATCTCTTCAGCATCTCAGGTGGAATGGATGGTCAATTCGGAGCAGCGTGGAGTCCTTTATCAGAGCTGCCAAGGTTGACGTCGTCGGGGGTTCGGAACTACGGGCACCGAGCCTCGGCGGAAGCTGATTAGTCGCGCTTTAGCGCTGAAGCTTGCGCTTGATGCGCTTAAACAAGCGCGGATCTCAACGACCTTGACGAGATGCGGAGACAAGATGAAAGACGACAGTGGAAGCTCTTTGCTCGAAGCTATGAGTCTGGCAGGTGAAATGATACCCTTCAGATAGAGCTCAATTCATAGAAAGTAAGATTAGGAGACAGCTGATCAGTGAAGCGATAGACCATGCCAAAATAAAATTGTCACGCAGTCTTATACTGCGCCAGTAGACGTACAGATGAAACGCTCAGAGTCAAGTTTGCAGAAAGAAAAGTCCATCCATATCAATTGTGCCGGCTGAATGTACCAACGAGACGAATATCACCCAGACCACATGAAATCTATCCGTAGGCTCTTACATGGATAGATTCAATTGCATCACCTTCCATAACAACACTAAGCCCATCCCCAATAACCTGAATCACTGGCCCAAAGTGAGGTCATCTTGGCACTGCCGTTTCGATGTAATACCCCGGATCCGGTCTTCGCAGCTCTCGTTGCTCTTGAATGGTCAACGCTCGATCCACCTCTGAGACCGCCACCAACTCCTTGACTTTGAGGATCTGACCAGCAATATCGGGCGCAACCGGATGGTAAACCGTTCGCATTCGTTTTCGCAGGCCCAGTGCTTCTAGCACTGCACTCGTTCGCTTTGGAAGACCGATTGCAGATCGAATAAGGGTGATTTTAAAGTACGCCATGACGAGTTTTCAGGTTCTCGAGATGATGGCGAAAAATAGTTGCACTGCACAATGAGCGTCTGATACAACTTGAAAGAATATCAATCATCATCAACTTACAATAAGTTGGGAGCGTCAGGGGTGCATGATCGAGTTTGGGAAAGTTCACAGTGAATTGTTGGTGTTGGTTAATCGGGACTGGCCCAAGCTCCACCGAGGGGCTTAAGATTCCGAGCTCTACTCCTCTCCAGCTGCCTACACCTTGCATATCGAGCTTCACCACATCCCCCCGCCCAGCGGGCCCTCTTGATAGCTACTAGTACAAGATGAACGACGCCGACAGCATCACGCCGCGTCTGGCAGACCTCCTCCGCCATCCCGACGATCTCGATAAGATTCCTGCGCTGCGCAGCGAATTCACCCGCAAGAAAACCGTCATTGATGGCCATCTCAAAGAAGGCCTGAAGGAACAGCTCGAAGTCACGCAAGCCGGGATGAACTCGATCAGCGATGGTCACCAAACTGTCAATCTCATCAAAGAAGAAATGATCAAAATTGACCAGCTGTGCGTCGAAGCCCAAAATATGATCAGCGACTTTCCACACATCAACCAGGTCTCGCAAGCGCATCGCAACTTCTCAATGGTCGAAACGATGCGATCGAACTTGGAGTCGTTCCATGACCGAATCAAAACTCTCGAAGAGCTGTTGCGACAAGACGATGATGAGTTGGAAAACATGCCCAATCTATTATCAATCCATTATGAACTGTCGCAGCTCCGAAACATCCGCGACGAGGCCATGGACCAGATCAAAAAGTCGTCCGATACCTCATTACAAAGCACGCTGGAAGACTTCTTTGCTCGGCTGGACGAACCCATCAGCTGGTTCGATGAGCATATCGGCTTGATCTGCCTGAATATGATCAACATCATCCAGAACGGCAACAACGGGTTGATCGTGCGACTGGCGATCGTCATCGAAGAGGAAGAGCGAAATGACAAGAAGGTAAAGACGTTACAACAAGCGCGGCAGGAATATAAAGATTTAGCATCACGCTTCAAGGCGATCACGGGCGGTCCCAAGGAGCTTCGAGGCTACAAGGAGCGTTTTGTTGAATGCATCCGCACGCACGCGCAAGAGCAGTTCGAATCGGCCCTCGAACTGTTCCGCGATGACCCCGACAAACTGGAAAAAAGCATGCGGTGGTTCTTCAACGAGCTCAACACCGTCAAGCTGGGCATGGTGGAGCTGATGCCGAAGAAATGGCACATTTTTCAGACCTACGGCAAGATCTACCACCAACTGATGCACGATAATCTGATCGCCTTGATCGACGATCCCGAGCTCAAACCCCCCTACACGTTGGCCATTATTCACTGGAGCGAAAAGTACTACGCCAAGATGGAAAAGCTCGGATTCAAGCGCGAGGAACTCGTCCCAGATGTCATCGATAATCGCGAGGCCGAGCTCGTCCGGGAATGGCGCCAGCTGATCATCAAATTCTTGGACGAATGGATGTCGCGCATCGCAGCTGCCGATAAAAAAGATTTCACGGAGCGCAGTCCCGATACCCTCGACCGGGACGAGAACGGGTGTTTCCGTACACGTAACCTTGTCGACATGTGGCGCATGTTGCGGGAGCAGATGCTCGTTGCCGGCTCGTCGAACCGACCCGACATCACGGAGGGGGTCATCGACGCGATGCTGCGGACGTTACGATCCCGGCAGACGACCTGGCAGAAGATGGTCGATGACGAGTGTGCGAAGTATACCAACCCAAACTCAACAAGCGGGGTGGATCAAGACGGATATCAAACGCTCCAAGACTGGCTGGTAGCCATCGCCAACGATCAGATCGCCTGCATCGACGACAACGAAGATGCGGGGCAGATCAGCTACCTCACACGTTTCAAGCGGGATTTCGAACCGCTCGTCACACCGCTGTATCTCGAGCAGGCAGCCCCGGAACTCGAAGCGCTTCGAGACAGCTACGTCGATCTCAGCACGCATTGCATTACGAGCTTCACGACGTTAATCTTTGCCGTTGATTTCCGGTCCACCCTATCTGATTTCTTCACCTCACAATGGTACGCCGAGGCGGGCATGCGTCGTATGGTCTCGACTTTCGACGATTACTTGACGGATTATTCCCAGGTGCTGCATCACAGCATGCTGGATATTCTAGTGGAAGAGCTCGCGGATACGTTACTAGTAAAATACCTTTCGGCGGTTCATAACAAGGGCGCCAAGTTTCGGAGATCGTCTGGAGCCTCGGATCCCTACGAGGCGAAGCTCCGCGACGATGTCTTGACGGCGTTTGGGTTTTTCGAGAGATTTCCGGCGGTCTTCACACCCGTCAAAGAGAAGTGGAGAGTCGTCGAACGGTTCTCGAGATTGGTGGCCGCCGACAAACAGACCGTGCCGGATCTCGTGGCTGATTTCAAGAGGGAGTATCCCGATGCGAAGATGTCGTGGTTGGAGGCGGTGTTGAGAGCACGAGACGACTTTGAGAGGAGTATGTGGAATGCAGTCAGGACGAAAGTGGCGGCGGTGGAACAGGAGATGCCGCCGGGTTCGAGGGTCGCGGATATGATCATGAGTAAGGTGCAGTAAATGAATTCAGCCTGGATCGTGGATTCGGAAGGGTGGAAGGACGGCAAGCCTGAGATTGTGCGGAGGCCTGCGTGGGGCTTCTGGTCTTTTCTCTGGGGGTTCGTCAAGTACGTAGCTGAGGTTGAGATGGCGGATTACAACGATTCGACCTCCGACCATGTGCGTTGGGATTTTCGTGACGACACTATCGTCGTCACAGGTTTAGCGGTGGGCCCTTCCTTCCCCGTCGCCAGTTCGACGATGACCCTTCCGCTCCTCTCGAAAGTTCGACAGCGAGACTTTGCGCCCCCGCCGCCAGTTGGGCGAATCCTTTTGACTCCGTCGCCCCTTCGGCGATGGTTCCGGTCGCTGTCATCAGTTCGATGATGCGCCCATCCTGTTCCTCGTCGTCAGTCCGAAGACAAGCCCTTCTTTTCCCGTCGTCAATTCGACGGCGAACCCTATCCACCTCCGTCGTCAGTCCGACGACGAGCCCGTTCGCCGTTACCAGTCCGACGACGCCTCCCCTACCCTGTCAACAGATTCAGGGCGTAATCGACACATATCCCCGGACGGTGTTTCACCTATACTGGATATCCAAATGGGACGATGCGGAAGAAATGACCCGGTTGATGAGTTAAATGACGGGTTACCTAAGTCCGGAGCTGGTTGGTTTACTATAATAAATAGGCTTAGGTTTCCTATTGGGTTATGGGATGCATGGAGCAGTCATTCATATACCCGATCGAAAAGGCGTGTTGGGGTCTACAAATTGTGATTAACTATTTTCATCAATATAACGAGAATTCGTCAATTGCACCTCGCATGAGTCGTAAAATGTCTCCATTAAAATACCCAGCTCTATCGAAGCAACTTCATCTTGACGTACTGCTGCCAGCTACACTCCGCAACAGCATCCTCACGAGTATTGACTTGACTAGTTCCCGCTCTTAACGTCTGCCACGTTTCATCCCAGACTGGCCACGACCAGCTTTCCCACCACGAGCAAAAGAAGCTTTTTGAACTCTCCCCTTCATGGCTCCCTTGATCATTCCTCCACCGCCATTCTCACTCCCATTGCCACCTCGATTCTTCATCCCAGTCATCTGAGCTCCCAGACCTCGTCGTTGTTGCTTGACTTTATGAATCCCTCCGCGTCCCGACTTTGGCATACTCGGTATACTCTTCTGATTACCATTCATACCGCCTCGGCGGTTCATACCCCTTCCTGATGCTGTTATCGTCTGAGGAGGATCAACGTCCATCTTATCGCCCTCTTCGTTGTCATCGGCATTCCCTTTCTTCTGGTTGCTGCTGAATTTCAATCGACCCCGTTGACCCCGTTGAACGGCATCTTTACTCTTGATGGCTTCGATATAGGCATTGACTCCTCCGCCCTCTTCCATCTGGATCTGCGTATCATCTGGAGCACCACGACCGTTATCCAAGACCATAGCCTCACCATCATCCTCTTCATCATCGCCACCTTTACCACTGAGAATCAACTTCCCCTCGGCATCCGTCTTGGCTTTAATCTTTCGCTGTGATTGTCGAGACTGGGACGGTCGAGTCGAAGAGATCTTGGCGAGAGATTTCGGATCAAGGAGATCAATCGGATCGTCGTCCTCATCTTCGATGATAAAAGTTCGGCCGCCCTTGATCGACGTCTTTTTCTGTTTCTTCCGGCCGAGAAGTTCTTCGTCGGAACTAGCGTCACTATCGCTCCCATAAAGAGCCTGATCGAATTCGCTCTCGAATTGTCCCTTGCCCTTCTTATCTGCGTCATCATCATCGTCCTCTTCACCACTTCCCTCATCACCTCCATCCTTTCTTCGCTTCCTTCTTTCTCGTGTCTTTCGGATGTTGGTAATCAACTTGCGATCTTCAACGGGACACCACTTCTCAATGACCTGTACGCCAAATCGACGAATCATGCGTTCCAGGATATGCTTAACCTTCGCTTTGAACCGCGCTTTATGCTCGTGGCTCCATACCAAAAGATGCGGGACGATGGTCTCTAGACGAGGTAGCATGACCGAAATCGGAAGCGAGATAACGCAGACTTTGACGAAACCGAGCACCGATCGGACAATCTCGCGGTTCTTGGACGTCAGAAAATCGTCGAGCGTGGAGACCAGCTCGGTAACGAGAACTTCGGGGAGAGCATCTAACTAGTGGGTCAATGATTTGTGTATGTAAATAAAAGTATAAAAATGCCCACCTCGGAAATGATACAGTAGCCTGGTCAGCGCGGTGATCGAGGCGCTAACCATATGTGGCGTCGAACCGGCCAGACCAGCAGAAACCATCGTCATGTATTCTTCCAATGAAGCTGGTACGTCAGGAGCATCCGTGGGCATCTCCGGCACCGCAGAGTTCACCACCGTCCCTCCTTGCCGCATCTTTTCTCCCATCGCCACTAGCAGATCAAAGGCCGCCGTCCGGGCCTTCTCGTTGACCTCTTTTAGCGAGATGACCACCTCTGAAAGAATCGCGGGAATGAAGTGGAGGTCATTTTGGGGTAGGAAGGGTATGATTTGCGTAATCGCATTTAGCCGATCTCTCCGTGCTGGTGCAGACACTTCTGACTTCAAAAAGAGCTCCCCGACTTGTTGACTCTGCTCTTGAAGGGCCGCCTGTCCGATTGCTGACTCTGACATTCGCGAGACGAGCTTGTATGCTTTCTTCTGCAGCTGGGGATCGTCTTTTGCTAAAAACATTGAGGCCACGCTGTACAATGTCGAGTAACCCTCTCGTGGAAGCCAGATGGCCATGGCAACAATGAGGGTCATGAACGTATGGCTCATGGGAGGCATCTGACTTTTAGGCTGCTTATCCTTGGTCTCCGTTTCAGCTAGCGAGGAATTGAGTAGAGAGACGACTTTGTCCAAGGTGGTCATCATCTCCTGCTTGAACGTTAGAAATGACCTCGACATCAATAAAAACCCTTACCTGTGCCGGGGTGATGCTGAAAAATGCATCGATACATGTCAGAATATAGCCCCGGTACTGGGGGAGCGTCTCCGTATATATATTAAACAAAACCGCCAGGATGTTTCCGGCGAATCCTGCTAGGTGGTCGAGATTCTTCTGAGCTTGTTCAGCGGTGATGCCTCCCCCATTCGGGACGTCTTGAGCGAGGACGCTTCTGTTCGAGCTGATGAGATTTTGCAAGGCTTTGCAAATGTCCACGCGTAGATCAGCTTGTTTGTAGAGAATATTCGCCAGCTGCTCGGCAAAGCTCTGATCAAATGTCTGAATGATAATTAGAATTCTGCTAGGGTATAACACTTGAGAAAACATACCTCGATCAAGTCCGTCGGTAGAATGCAGTAGCCCGGCAGAATGGCCCAGATTTGCGACACCACTGTCTCAAAGATCTTCGTCTCCATGGTAGGCGCGCCACTTTCAATGACCTTTTGGAAGATGGCCGCACTGAGTGGGACGAACTCTGACCGGAAATGTCCCAGTCTCGCATTCGAGACGTGCCCTCTTAGAATGGGGAGCATCCATGCTCGACCCACTTGGCCTGGCTTCGGATCCGCGAGGTTCAAGGGCAGTATTCGAAACACCGTTTCTGGTCCCATGGCTGATACAGCCTTCCCAATCACTTCATCCGCCTCTTTCTTTCCATTAAAGGACTCGGCGCTTCGAAGCTCACCAACCGTCTTGACCACATCAGACAACAACGGGTCCGATTTTCGTCCAAACGCCTCGAGCATGACACCAAGCACATTTAACACCTCCATCCAAGATGCTTGATACTTGACCGTCAATAGCTCATTGGCTGCCTTGGCAAGCTTTTCCAACGTCTCTTCATCTTCCGGTGAATCCGGGACACAGTTGGCCAATAGCGAAATGAGCCCCTCCGACGCAGACACCCGGATGTTGTAGGAGGAGGAACTAAGAAAGCTGGAGAATAGCTGAAAGACCGTAGGAAGCTTTTGGAAAGTCTCCTCGGGGCTGGCCTGAGCGGACACATCGTACCCTCGAGACACCACGGCAATCCAGGGCGGTAACAGATGAGAATCATTCTCGGACGGCTTCAGATCTTCCAAAACGGCCATCAATCGTGGAAGCTTTGTCGAAAACATCTCATCCGCCATGCCTCCAAACATGGCCTCAAACACTTCAAACATGGCCACCGTCAAATATTCGTGGCTCGACCGGGAGATATTGAGCAGTACTTCACAAAGTGGCTCAATGTTCTTACTCGGCCAGCCTCCCGATGCTGCCGCAATCGTCTTGATGAGCTGTAGAGCATGAATCAGCGCTGGCTCGTGATTCTGTTCCTGTCCACGCTGTTTTTTGTTCTTGTGACTAGCAAGCTCGCTCAGCTTCTTGAGAGCCGTCTCGGCACACATCTCCGCCGCTGGATGGTCCAACGACGGTGTAGGAGGTGGATGCGTCAAGATCTGCGTCAACGCCTCCAATGCCCTCTTCCGCACCTTGGGACGGTGGTCCACCGCCAGACTCAACACGGCCGCCAGACCACGTCGAGGTCCTTGAGCGGCCGGAAGTGCCCAGGCAGCCGCATCCTGCGCCCGTAGTAGAGACTCCAGACATCCTAGAGCAGGTCGAAGCAGTGGGGCGTCGGCTTCCGGATGCACCAACACCGGAGCCAGATGTGTTAAAATCTGGGAGAATTTGGAGCGTAGAAGAGCTGGTGGCGTATAAGGTGTGACGATATCCAGTAGATACACCACCGAGGTCGCAAGATCCTTATTGATAATTCCACTAATCGTAGAAATGGATTGACTGAGAAGCGCCAGAATCACTGCAAAATATGCAGTCGGCGTCTGCTCTGTTTTCTGGTCCCGCAAGGTATCCTCCACAGCCGACAGCACCACTTTTGTGTGCGCAATCTTGACCGCCTGGAGTCGCTCCGGTAGAGAAAGAGATGCTGGACTAGGGTCTGAGAGTGATGTGTCGGCCATTATGTCGGTGTCTTTGGTACTTTTGTCCATCATCGTTCGGGCCACAACTGGCAGATATCCGAATTTATATTGTCTGTGCTTGTTCGCATAACGCTAGGTCCAACTAAATCATGGATCTTGCTGTGTGACGGCACTGCCGAAAAATGATATCCACCAATGGCATGTCCCTAGTACTAGACCGTGGTTCTTTCTCTGGGTATGCGATGAATCTAGTCAAAGTTGTGGAGTGGTCTAACTCATCGGCGGGGTTTAAACCGATGGGACTCGCCAAATAATCTCTGGCAACGAAAACACGATTATCCCTTGATCGCGCGATGAGGACTGAAAATACGGTCAAATTTCGCAAACGCTTAATACAAAAATCAGAAATAAATGTAGTTCATCATTCATGAAGTCTCCCCATTGTTGCGATCGACCTGCTCTGGCTTTGACTCCTGCCCGGATGGTCGACTCGACTCGGGTGCAACAGGCGATCCTCGTGACGCTGCCGACTGAGGCTGCCCCCGACTGGCCGCCGCATGCAATCGTTGATCCAAGGCCTTGAGCGCCAGCGCTCTCCTACGCTCCGCCTCCTCACGCTTGCCTCCTCCCCGGACAGGCGGTCGTCCTCCTGCTCCATTGAACAACGTCGGCAGGCCGCCCTCTTCCCGTGCCATGGCCTGCTCATTGCTCACTTCGACATCCTCCGCCGAGAACGGAGTGCAGACACTAGCGGCCACTAACACGTCGTACACCGGATCCGTGACCGCCGCAACCGCAAAGGAAATAGGTTCAGGAAAAAAGGTGGCAAAGGCAAAAGTCTCAGATGCATCACCGCGAATACCCAACGTTCGACCAGTGGTGGCTGAGGACAAGTCCGGACTGAACTTGTAGAAACGCAGATAAATCCACCCAACCAGAAACCCTGCCCAGGCCAAGATCATGCTGGCATAGGCCCCGAACACGGCCGCCACGACGGTGTGTCCAAGTAGAAAAAGCACCGGGAAGTGCTTGACGCGCATCTTGATGAGACCGTTGGCGATAGCCACGGTGTGCTCGGGAACAAGCTGTTTGAACGCGACGAGAAAGGCACTCTGTAGCGCAACTGCTCCTGATATTGTCGAAAGCCTGATCGCGGATTAGCCTCCGTTGGTTATAGGTCAGGGTACCACTCACGATCCCATCCCCTTCGAGGTCATGGCATGCCACATAATGGCCAGCAGACAGGCAACAAAATTAGGAATGATGGCGAGCATCACTAAAAACTTGACCAGTTCTGCCGACCCCCATGCCCGTTCCAGGTACCTCCCGCCATAAAGAATGGTCACGGCCGAGATGACGAGCGCAAAGATGTTGCTCTCCACCAGCGTCGATGTCACAAAGACCCATGGATAGAAGATGGCCAAGGACGGATGTAGCGTGATATAGGGTACGGGGATGGCCGAGGGAGGGCCGCCGATTTCCCAGTCCGTATAATTATTGCCATCTCTAGTTTTGAGTCGCGCCCATTGCATGTATCGAATCACGCCCGTCAGTAACGACAGGGTGAGCAGGAGGCCTAGCAGGAGCCGAGTGACGGGAGGGATGTTGATGCGCATTGGGATCTATCGAGCGTAGGAAAGGAACAAAGAGTGTGGTCTGCATTGAGCAGTAGGGAGATGTTGCGCCGGAAGATGCAGGTGCCTGATCGCGTGGTCTCACGTCGAGGACGGGACGCGATAGCCGCGCGGGTAACGCGCTAAATCAAGGTACTTCGAGTTACGATCAAACTGCCCGAGGGGTAAAGTACCAGCGCATACACCCATGCTTTCCGCGTTTAAACTGGCAACGACATATTGTCCTCGTGGTCAACAGAGATGTCCGAGTGGGATGACCCGAGAGATGACCAGCAAGTGAATGGATGGAGTTGACCAGTCCTGGGTGTCGTGACTGCGCGGCAACCTCCGAGCCAGGCTTCAATTCTCTTTGTTCAGGACAATTGGACGCGCATGTGACGCTGGGCGGGTAACTGGGCTTCATTGACAGCCACCGCGGGCGGCTCTATTGAAGCAGGCACTTCATCTGGAGCTGCTCTGCTTCAACCTCTCCTCCAGATTTGTTCCTCTTCAACCTCTCACTTCTAGTGAAAAGACATCGCAACAGCTCAACATGGCGACTCAACAGCTCACCGCGAGCCATATCAACTACATGGTCTTGAAGTAAGTCATCTGTTCATCATTGTAATACTCGTCACAGGATCTAGGAGCATCAGCTAACGTTTCCGAATACTAGGTATCTTCAGCAGTCTGGTGGGTCAATGACGGACTTGCAGTAGTCCCACCCAGGCCAAGACTAATTGACTGGCAGGCTTCGCAGGCGCTGCTAGCCAGCTTGAGCACGACTGGGCCGTCAATCCGACGACGCTCCCGTTCGCTGGAGGTGTCCAGAGCGATACCTTGATCAGTCTTCTCACGAAAGGGTTGCAGCTGGAGGAACTCGAGAATGAGCTTCCGGTTGGTTAAGCATCTACTTCAGATTCTTGATCATGCTAACTGATTAACTTTGACAGGGACGCCGCAATCTGATCAGCACCGTCCTCTTTCGGTCGTCCGGACCGACTCCGGCCAACCGAGTGGAGAATGCCGCTCAGACCGAGGACACCGATGTGAAGCCTGATGTCGCTTCTCTGGCTGCGGGGCTTGCTCAGCTCGCGCCCCCGTCTCGTACAACCATCATCGAAACTACGGTAGTCTCCCCATCGACTACCGCTCGAGCGCCTCTGCCGATTGCTCACGCTACCATTGGCACGCAGGCGGATGAGAATTCCGAGTTTCATGGTCCGACTCCCCTCGTCGACCTTGGCGTGGGCGAGATGAGCTTCATCGGGTGGCACCCCAAGGATCCGAGCCAGCTCGCAATCGCCGGATCGGACGCCCTTGCGCGCATCTACCGCTTTGACTGGTCTCCCACGGACCAGATGAACGCCGCGCGCGTCGACACCATCGAGGACGCCAGCATGCTCTGGGTGGTTTCTGCCCTCGCCTGGCATCCGTCGGGTAAGGGGCTGGCTATCGCCGCCAGTTCGCCAACGGGAATGGTTCCCACCCAGGTCACTTCCTGGGACGAGATGGGTCGTAAGATGTGCACCTACCCGATGGGTGACAACGTGGTCTTGAGTCTGCAGTGGATGCCCTCCGGCCGAGCTTTGTTGGCTGCCAGTCCGCATCCGACCGACGTCAACTCGAGCGAGATCATCATCTGGGAGGCCCAGACGGGGATGATCGTTCGTGAGCTGGTCCTACCGCGCACGGTGGTGTATGCAGCTTGGCTTGACGAGCGACGTTTCTTTCTGGGATGCACGACCTCCCTTGTTCTGTTCAGCTTCGATGGTCGTTATCAGATGCTCTGGGAGGAGGGGACCAGCGATGGTGAGACCATTGAGCTGATGCGCGTGGACCCGGTTACCCGGCAGCTGGCCACCGCCACCTACGGTGGGATGCTCGAGGTGAGCTTCTTGTTCTCATATCAATCAACTGACTGCGATTGAAACAATCCTGACCTGCTGCCATCAAGATCTGGGGAAGAGAGGGTCGTCGTCACGCCACGCGTGCTTACGAGACTGTGGCATCGGGCATGGAATGGCAGCCGCGACCTGGATCTGGTTCCGAGATGGCTAGCAACGGCGACGCCAACGACGTCACTACCTTCAGCGACTCCAACCTTCCGCGTCTGCTCGCCACATCGTGCGCCGAGAGCGGAACCATCAAGGTCTGGGATGCCAATAACCCCGCTTCAGCTCTCCGTACGTTGGCATTCACGGACCGCTATCTCCCCATTCACGCCCTCGCTTTCTCCCCCGACGGATCTCACCTGGCTGGCGCATCCTGGGGTAAGATCCTCGTGTGGAAGATCAGCGAGGACGGTCGAAGCTGCGAGACTACCGACTCGTGGTATAGTCCCGGATTGGCCCGCTACGATGGTGAATCCAGATGGACCGTCGAGGAAGAGCGGTCTTCGATGAATGGTGCAAGCCGCGAGCTGTATCATCAGGATCCGCAGCAGATGCTGTCGTATAACTCGGATGGGACGCGGATGGCATACGCGGTGGGACATCACGTAAGTCATATACCATCTTGTTGTCATCAATCCCTTTGGTGGATTGCAGTTTATCTTACTGATACCTTATCTGGAAATATAGATCGCCATCATCCCGATCACCTCGGGGTCGTCGGCTTGAGTGAATGGTTTAATCACTCTACGGTTCTCGACTTGAGTGGGTAATGGCTCCGATATAACCGTAAGCAGGGTATTGCCACAGGGCGCCTCACCTGCTCCCTCCCGCTTTCTCTCCCCATCTTTCTTTGTGGTCCAGATCGGTTCAGATTATTCCAATCAAGCGCTAGAAAGAAAGTGCTCCAGATGAGTCATTGATCATAATTAGATCAGATATTGCTCATGCCCCCTGCTCCGTGCTCCACTCCATGCTCCATGCTTCTCACCCTTTTTCTCTTCTACCTCGTGAAGGCGCTCGTGCTGGTCCTGTGCGTTCCGTGCTACGTGTTTCTCTCTGCTCTTCTTCTTCTGCTTCTACTTCTCCGTCCATCCGTCAATGCTCTTACACTTGCTGCTATTCGTCGTTAATATCTGCGTGCCTGCGTAAAGGATACCAAAGCCAGTCTCAATCCCATGGTATATACTCTACTTGCATCTTCCATCCAATTCTTTGTTATGTACCATTCTCGAACTCCATCTCCGAAAACTTCTACAGTACTGTTTCCTAGCCTTCATCTCTCATCTTTCCTTTTCACCGTATGGGATACTCAATCTGAGTAAGTTTCTCGCACTCGTCTGCTCTTTTTTTATTCTTAAAAGCTAGATGAACTAATTAAATTTTCTACTATCCTTGTAAACATTTCAAAGTTCAACCTCTGCTGTTACTCCGACCACATCACTCCTTTTAGACATGAAACTAAGAGAGAGAGAAGATACTGTACAGACACACGTCCGTCTCCCTGCTATGTATTGTGGCTGGATGTGATGTGATGTCGTATATATTGACACGAAGTATGTACATACGTACGGGTTCTGTACTCGTAAAGTATCGTATAGTACAAGTCGAGATGCCTGCCTCGCTACCTCTCGGCCCGGACGGATAAATTGGTCGTTCGTATGGCGGCCATAATGAGAGCCCATACGAAGGCTTAACTCAATCCATGCTAATCAAGCGGACTCGAGACATTTATGGGTTACTGTAGGGCTGCGAGTATATTCGTATGGATACTGTATGACTCAAGAATGGAGAGAACGATGAGCAAGAAGTCGCTGATACGGATGAGTCGTCCCAGAGTTTTCGTATGTAGTCATTCCCTCACAGGTTACCCTTGCCCTTACCCTGAGAGTACTCGTAGAGTATGTGAATCTTGTTTGATGCGGGTTGAACCCTCCCTGCGGCAAATGAAGGTATGTAAGCCCGTCTGCTGTAGAGGGAGGGAGGGAGTATATAACCAGCCCAATATCCGTACTCTACAGCGTTCTTATCCATCACTCGCACCATTGATCAGACCAAACAATTGTATAATCACTATAATCCATTCGTCCATTCTCCAGCCCTCATTCCATTCAAGATGCTCTTCTTAGGTGTGTCGTATACCAGCCTAGCTGCCTTTGTTGGTGGTGTCGCCCTCTTGTTTCCATTTGGGGTCGTTGCCGCCCCCCAAGCCAGGGAGGCTCCTATTGGTTCAGCCTATTGGGGTTCCATGACCGTTCAATCGTCGAGGAACGGTGTCCAAGGATGCTTGCTCGACTCTGGGGAAGTGGACTTCCGAAAACGACCATGTCCTATGGATTATCTAGGTGGTAAGTTAAGCCAATCTCATCCTCTTTCCCTTGGTTGGGGTTGTTGTTTCGGGAGCCCATCAATGTAAGAAAACAAAAGAACTCCAAGCTAACTGGATATGACGTTGTGTCTCTTCAGTGAAGGTCGGCTCACCAGCGAACGCGGCCCTCTATGCGAGGAGTGGAGGATTATGTTTGAGAGTAAATAATGGTTTCCGGTGTTCTGACTCCCCAACGGAAAACCCCCCCACCATGGTGAGTGTCGAGTGCTTTCTTCGGGAAGAAGAGGGAAGAGTGAATCATCAGGGCGATGATTTGCGTTGTTGTGCTCAACCCTGTTGCTGACCCATACTCGCTTGTAGTTCCGCCTTCAACGTTACGATCAGCCAGGTCCACTTCTCCTAGGTGACAAGCCGGCCCGTTTCATCGTCAAGGGCGGTCGGTTGGTTTTGGCGCCTTCGGGGCCTGCTTCGGGCGAGGTGGTGCAGTTATCTTGGCAGCCCATGAAAAAATACGGGAGATCAAAGTAGCATAGGAACGAAAGAGGGGGTTGATCACGAGCAATGCAAGCAGGCGAGAGTAGAAGCAATGAAGTCTTCAGGGACAAAACAAAGATTCATATTCAGTACGAAAGTACAAGAGATGTAGAAGAGATGGGATAGTCTACTATTCAGTTTGCACCGGAAGGGAGTCTCGTTGTCAGCAATCAATGATACTTGAAAGGAAAGACGATGGATAGGAAGGAAGGTCTACATTGTTTTTGCTAGGAGGTTACTCGTTTTCGGAAATCGAACAATAGAATAGAAAGACGACAAATAGAAGAATTGATCGATCGCAGGAGCTACAAAGGCACGGCAGGGAGGAGTGGAAGCACTGAGAAGGTTTCAGACAACATTCACAAATCACAATCACAATCACAATGGAGAAATGGGGAAAAAGGTGATATGGCCATCAGCTTATCTTTTCTTGGTCGACTCACGTTCATTCACGAGCACGTCCTTCTTCATCTGATCAGCCAGCTACCTATCTACCCACTATGTCGTCTCCAGCCTCGACAACCAGTTGACAATCTCCATGAACAAGTCAGTAATCACCCCCAAGTGCCAAGCGTAGCAGTTCACAACCACGTCGTAGAAGTTCTTAGGCGAGAAGAACAACATGAAGATTTGATGCTTTTCGAACAAGGCGTGACATACCATCATGGCCTGCACGAGTGCGACCTTCTCTCCGTACGAGCTTCCGTCCCAGACGGTGGCCTGCAGCGTGAGGTTGTACATTCCGAGCGACTCCATCTCACGCTTGATCGCCTCCTTGGACATCTCCGTCGTATAATGCCACAAGGCGTTTCTTCCTGAGGTGAGGATCTCGCCGGGAGGGTTGGCTTGACCGGCGGCGACGGGACCGATCCAGAGGGTGGGGACGTTACGGAGGGTCGTTTCCACGAAGCCGTCGATGAGAGTCAGCCATTCTTCCATGCTGGCGGTGGCGGTCGGCCGGGAAAGACCAGAGCTAAATGACAAGGACAGCACGACGGGGATCGGACGCCAGGAGTCGGGAGAGCGGCCGAGCATGTCTTTGACCGCTTGGTGATGTATGTCGGGAGCGGGCGAGCTCGTGGTGGGGAGGTAGACGTGGGGAGTTCCTTTGTCAAAACATATCGCGTGAGAAATTGTGCGCTCCTGAGGTCACCAGCTGGGTGCGGGTGGAACCCGAGTGGCAAGTGTGGAGGGAAGCGTCACAATGGATGAAACCACACTCACGATCGCAACGATACGCACTGGGATGACCGCCCTTGGCATCATTCTTGCGCACCTCCTCGTTGTTCGTGACCGCTAACCGTGAACATTCCGGCTTGATGAATTGGTTATTGCACCGACACGTGCTTCGCTCGGCTTCATCCATGTCCCATTGACGGAGACCGCCCAGAGCCACGTTCTCGCGTAGGAGGATGTTGAACGCCAGATAGATGTTGCGGACCGTGTCGTCACCGATAAAAACGAGGCCGTCGAACCGTTCGAGGATCATGCAGATCTCAACGGTGGAGTACCATCGGTAGTGACAGCCTGGGGATAGTCATCAGGACTGCGGAAGGAAGTGTGGGAGTATGATGGAAAAGTTCACCTTTGGCAAAGTAGGGAGCGTCAAAGCCATGTCGACCACCCCCACTCATCGCTTCGAGGAGCGCGGCTCGGTTCTTGCAGAACGGATCTTTCTTGCTACCGTCCTTGCCTGTAGTCGACGGAGCCACGTAGACATCCTCCGAGGAGATGCCGCAGTCTTGACGACCTTCAAAGTGGCTGAAGTAGCTGTCGATCTTGGTTAGCGATGATACCTTTGAGATGAGATCGGGTGTACTCACTCGACGGTCCGCTCGGCTGAATATGGAAGACGATCCAGCTGGTCGGTCGATTGCATGAATATCGGTCGAAAGGTGAGGCCGAGAATGAACAGCGTGAAGAGAGTCAGGGCGGCATTGCGGAAGGATGGCAGGTTGGGCCGCACGCGTCGAAAAATTCTTGGAGGTGTGTCGACTCCGCGTTCAGTGTCACGGCCTCCCTTGGGAAACTGGGGAGTCTGAGGGAAAGAACTATGACGCTGGATAGGGTAGGCCATTGTGGTGAGACGTTCAGTTGGGTTCGATGTCTGTGGGGAGAGAAGAGAGGGAAGGTGGTCGGTGGAAGATTTTCCGGGCCGATATATAAAATCCCAAAATGGAAAGATCCATCTAACATAGCAAATGATAGGATATGGAATTTACAGTACATCACATGGGCACCAGGTATTTCAATCTGATCAGTTCGTAGTTTCCTTGTAAAATTTCCACAAAGCTAGAACATTTCCGGAGAAAGAAAACTACTAGGACAGGAAAATTTGCGGACAACTAGCATTGGCTCTACTAGTCCGAATCCCAATGGCGATCGTCCCCATGGTCCTGATCTCAACAGCGGCCTTGAGATCACGTCTTCTTTCTCGTAGCGGTATCTACCGTGACGGTAGATATCATTCCTTGTCACCTGGAGCATGCTGGATGGTTCGACCGCCTCTATCCATGGATCCGCGACAGGCAAACCCTCACGCTGGATGGTGAAGGCGAAACCATGAACGTTGGTCTAAGAGGACTCCAGGAGGGGCATGCAAGCTTCCCTCTCGCCTATCTTTCCTCCTCTTATTTCTTCCCTCCTTCTTATCCTCCCAACCTCGACTTGGCTGCTCCCCCCCAGCATAATCGAGATGATCACACTTCCTCCTCTAAACACAGCCAGCTGAAACCATATAATGCTTCAGTAAACGCATCTACTTTTCAATAGACCAGCTGGAGTTATTTAATGCTCAACAAAAGGCATCTGATATGCGCTGCAGGCGACCCCACAACCAGCGGGCGGCATCGGGATACCAGCCTATGGTAATGCCCCGGTCGAGGCCGGCAATAAAACCACCGAAGCAAATCAAGCCTCGACGTAAGACTAGGGGAAGATCTTCGAGAACGAGAAGGAGGCAACGGAGGTTCTCAGAGGAATAATTGGGTCCTAGCCCTTTATGGATACAGGAGGAGGAGAATGGGAAGCAAATACCATATTTTGTATTTGCGTGCATGGTTTTCAACACGGAATAGCCGGATGGGATGGAAGGAGATAAGATTCGATCAACTTACCTGTACATAATTATCATCAACCCCATTCTTGATGAAGATTTTCGAGAGTGCCCGGTTTGTTGATGCCGACGTAGCCGCTGTGCAGGCATGGTCACATTTCTGAGGTCGCCGCGATGTCTTGCGGACCCGGTCAACAGATCAAATCATGAATGAAATTTTCTATCCTAGCACACTCATTTCTTACTGGTCCAAGCATGATGTAACACGCCGACCCCATCATTGTTGTCGCCCTCAACACCACAAGGAGGAACGTTGGAGGTTGGCGATGCCGCTCGGCTTACGTAAGCCGATTGATCCGCGTGGCGTTGCGCGTCGTGGCGCTTGTTTGGGAAAGACGAATCCGAATATCGTTGCCTTGTCTCATCCTCTTTGAACATCTTCAACAAGCATCCCTCCATCGAATCAAACATGACGAATCCTCTCGATACCGATGTCGGCTCCGAGCTCTTTAGCAGCTATGAGGCCGATCTGCGACTGGTCCAAGCGGACCTCAATCAGAAACTGGAGCAAATCCCTGAAATATCAGGGGAGCCTCGAAAAGCGCTGATTCGACAAGCGGAGCACTCACTCGATGAAGCCAGCGAGTTGGTACGTACATCCATACATTTTCCATATCTCCCGATACCACCTATCACCTAAACGAAGCGAATGTTTTTCTGATATATATCAGTTGGATCAAATGCGGCTGGAGAAGCAAAATATCCCCTCGGCGACACGCAACAAGATCAATCAACGGTTCCGAAACTTCGAATCGGACGTCGACAGCTGCAAGCGAAAGTTGAAAAATCTCGCGGACGATCGTCACGCGCTCTTTGGTTCTCGATATCAAGATGATCCGGCGACGATGGATGCTCAGAACGAACAACGGCAGCAGCTTTTGAGCGGTACGGATCGATTAGCGCGCACCTCGGACCGGATTCGAGAGAGTCAGCGCGTCGCCAATGAGACGGAGCAGATCGGGGCGAGTGCCCTCGCCAATCTCCATCAGCAAAGGACGGTGATCGAACATACCCGCGGCACGATCTTGCAGTCGGAAGGTTTTGTCGATCGGAGCGTGAAGACGCTGAGAGGCATGTCTCGTAGGTGAGCACTCGAATTTATCGGCGCATAATTGGATAGGAGTATGGAGAATAATGATGGGATGAATCTAGAATGGCTACGAATCGGATAATCACCATTGCGATCATTACGGTTCTGGTCTTGCTCATTATGGCGGTTATCATTAGCAAGTTTCGGTAATTGGGGAAGCATTTATCAGGCGTTGGTGTGGGACTTTTCCTGTGTATGGTCAATATAGCATTATATCAAGAGATTTATATTGCTTCCTACGCAGGACATTCAGGGCCTGATATTCCGAGCGCATCACAATTCCAGCGCGGAACCTCAAGCCGATAGTAGCTTCCAAGTAATGTACCCAACTGTCACCTTAATAGCTATGCTATCGTCTGAAATCCTAGGTAAGCATATTTATACATTCAATCCTCTGCCTAATATCCACGGTGCCTGTTCAATGACGACGTCAACGGTCATCATCAAAAAAGACGCCCATGCAATCACCCGCCGATAGCCGAGGCTCAAAATCAACGACTATTGTGTATCCTGCCCCATTGCCCCTCCATCAATCCATCCATCTACACTACTCCAACCTCCAAGCCATATCACCTCGACAGAACACAATCACAATGCCGATCTATCACGTCGTGGCAATGAAGTTCAAGGAAGGTCTCGCTCCCGAGACCATCACCCGTGTAAACTATTTTCGTACTCATTGCCTTCTTTCATATAGGGAATTAAATGAACGTGGCTGCTTCTTCTACTACTACAAATGCTGGTGCTGACGGTGACATGGAAAACACATTAGTGGTTTAACCAAGCCCTAGATCTTCCAGCGCAGTGTATCCACCCCGAGACCAAAAAGCCTTATATCAAGAGCGTGATTGGGGGTAAGGATAATAGCGTGGAAGGGATGCAGGTGACCACCACTCTCCCTTCTCTTCCATTTCTGTTCGATGATATCTCCCCTGACTTGATCATCTATCTGCTTCATTTCTTTCTCTCTGTTCCCTTTCCACTTCATCATCAGTTCCTCGTCCACTCCCCAACCTTAAGATGTTGTTACCCAGTGGGCCCTTGAAGCGTCGAAATCACGAAATGGGGTGTATGAATGTTGCATTCAACTGACGACGATGGATCCATCCTTCGGGGGTCGTGGTGGATGATATACAGAATGGCTACACCCACATCTTCATCATGGAATTCGAAAATGAGGCCGATCGGGATTACTACGCCCACGAGGATCCGGGGCATACCGAATATAAAAACGGTATGATGGCGGTGGTAGACGGGGCGCAGGTGCTTGATTTCACGCCTGGGGTGGTGCTTTGAGTGAAAGAGCGATGGATAGATGGTTGTAGCGGGGTTTGGTAGCTTGATAAGTGGCTTGAGTGGAACTGAACTGTAGCTCTATGTGAAGGGATAGGAGGGGGGTAGAGGAGTTTATTCAGGACTAGGAGTCGAGGAGAGGGTCAAGTAATGCAAGGATGAAGAGGAAAGGGGTAGTTGAGGATGCAAATGCTCAGTTCTTAGCCAATGCCATGACCATATCCGACGCCCGACGCAATGCAAATCATCAATTAAAAAAACCATCACGTCCATCAGACCATAAACGACTCCCCGCAACCACATTGCTCCTCTGTTTTCAAATGATCAGCATGCGCACGTGAATGTGATGAACAAAAAATGAATAGATGCTATCACTCACTGATGTTGGGATTGCGAAAGACAAATCGACTGCTCAGTTTATCCTCCACCCAGTCCATCTCGCTGCCGATGATGCTGAATAAGGCTTTGCTGTCGACGAGCACCTTCACCCCATCCTGTTCGACCGCCTCGTCGAACATGCCTGGCTTATCGACGTATTCGAGATGGTATGCAAGCCCGCTGCAGCCCCGGTTGCGCACCCCCACCCGAATGAGCTTAGGGTCGGGCTGTGCGAGGAGATCACGAAGGCGGTCGAGCGCCGTTGGTGTGACGGTGATGGCGGACTTGCGTGGACGGAGTTTACTCTTCGTTGGGGCCTTCGAAGGCGAACTTGAACTCGTGCTGGTCATCTCGGTAGCTTGAGGTGTGGCTGATGGTGTTCTTGCCCCGCTGGTCTTCTCTGTGCTTCGGTCGTGACCAGGGGTCGAAGGCAGCGGGACATCATCGACACCAGGAACACCGGCAATGGACGTTTCAGGCACGCCGACGTTTCGAGGAGGAATAGGGTCGAGTGGGAGCGTGTAGGGTCGATAGGCGGTGGCGGTCTGCAGTTTTCGAGTGGGTGAGGACTGAGATGAAAGTGGATGGCGTCCAGAGGGGTGGTTTCTTCGCCCGAGAGTTTTGGTGGCGGACGACTGACGTACAGCCGTCGACGAGCGTCGAAGGCAGAGAAGCCGCACGGGTGGCATGATTGTTGTCATGATGCCGATGCTTGAGATACGCCTTCGTGCGGGCGAGAGGTGAAGAGGTAGAGAGATGGTCAGATGAACGGTAAAGGTGTAGGATCACAAGCGTGTGAATAAGAGGTTGTCGCCCGCAGACGTCAGCTTAGATAATATCACGTGATATCATCGGCATCATGCCCCACCAATCGGCGTAGATGCATTGAAAACCTCCGAGAGAGTCACGTGAGGAGCACGCTGACCAATCATCAATTGACAATTAACATCCCATTCTGGACCCTTTTATGGGATTCAGAAATACCCAGAGAACCACAATGAAGCATGGAACCATCTCCGCTCACGCTACAAGCTCGACCAGAGTCATTTCAACCCAAGATCGTCGAGCTCTATCAGGCGTTGTTCAGGGTGAGCAAAATCTCGAACGTCATATTTTTATTCTTATTGCTAACGGATACATCTAGCAAGAACAAAATGTCAAGTCGGAGGGCTTCTGGCGGGAATTCTTCCTGTTACCTCCGAATACCGTCGAGCTTCGACGGATCTTGGGAGATATTAGTCCCGACGGTCTTCTTCAACTACAGTTATGTTAGCCGTACCATGTATGAAAGCAGTCAATTAACTGGGATATCAGGCCCAGACACAGACACTGTTCGCGCGAGCAGTTGGTGAGATCAAGAATGGCAAGAGTCCATGCGTGGAAAACGCCCTCGAGGTGGGTTATAGATACATCCCCAGAAAAGATGACGCTCACGGTTCAGACCTTGACAGCGTTCCTAGTGGCCACGCTGAGCAAGAAATTCACCAATCCGAGCTCCGAGATTATTGGTCTACTGGCGGGATTGGATCAGGCAGATGCAACGTTGACGGAGGTTGCGGCGGATCTTGATACCAAGATTCGTCATGGCGAGAGTTGTGCGTGGTTGATCCCCTCGAAGGATAGTACGTATAGGCCCCGCTGATAGCCAATTAGTAGGATTGCGTCAGAAAGTGGTCCATCTCGCGTTGGTCCTGGCCGCAGTCGGGTACAAGACTCCGCTGTTGACGTATTTCATTCATCGAGATTTATTCCCGTCCATCATGAAGGTAACATATCACATTTTTATCTCGCAAATACAATCTCAACCATGCGCTGCTAAAAGTATACTGGGTAGTACATTCAAGATGCAGAGACGGACGAAGCGGTGGTTCAAGCATTTATGCTACTCGGTGTACTCGCCAATTACAACAAATTCGAGTTTCAGAATCCCTACCGAATGCGAATGGGCGATTTCGTGAATGAAAACCTCATTCGAAAGATCATTGGCGCAGTAGGCCGAACATGTGTGTCCATGCGGGACGAATATGTTGCGGTGCAGGATGACTCGCCCGAGGAGTGGAGTGTGAGCGGGACGCTGGCCTATCTCGGTTTAGGTTCGTTGGGAATAGGCAAAAAGCCACCTCGACGGACGCTGGACGAAGAAGCAGCGAAGACGATGTTTGGCAGACTGTTCGTGGAATCAACTTCTTTCTCGCCCAGAAATCAGCTGATGAGTTCTGAAGACCCCCTCCTCACGCCGCCGTGCTACTATCCACCTACGACTTTGTGCATGCAAACAAGGTGTTCTACTTCCATCTGGTATCAATGGGGGGAGAAAAGCAACATGAGCCGGCATTCAGTGCATATCTCTCACTGACGTCGTATCTGGTCAACCACGCACATCAATCGCTCCGAACGGGGTTATACGCGAGGTTAAATCTGCTAGTTCTGCGAATTCTCGTTGAAGACGCCGCGCTGTGTAAGCAGCTTTGCAACAGCAACGGCAACAGCGAGACCAAATTGGCCGTCCGGCTGTGTCGACAACGACAGCCATATCTCCCGTTTGTACGAGGACAGCGTGTTTCCGCGGCGATCATGCTCGACATTGCCGTGGACGGGATCAATCATAACCTTCGACGGCGACTGGACGTGGATCTCTACCTGTGAGATTGTGGTTCCGATGTCTCTCCCTCCCAGATATCAGCGCTAATAGCCAAAGTAGTGCCTGCGTGGGCATCATCTTCCGAATCATTTCCTCTCTGAGTACATCCCGTACTCGTCTTGGTATGCATCTTCCCTCTTTGTTCCCACCTCTTTCGCCGGGAACTTATCCTTCGTTGATTACGGACTAATGAAAAGTGAAGTCTACCACTGGTCCGACCTCTGGCGCAGCCTTTTGTCGTTTGTCCGGTTTCTCACAAGCTACGCCACGAGTCTACGCTCTATATCCCAACTCGACATCTTACTCGACGACGTCATCAATCTGATTGCGTTGGCTCTTCATACGGGCGACGCCTTCTTACCTAGTCCAGGAGACTATGACGATTTGTTTTACAAAGTGGTTGAAACGGGGGATGTACTAATCAAGTTTCGGGATGTTTGTAAGTTATGCTCGCTATCTTCCCTTCCCCCTACTCGGCCTTCATCCTTAGCCCTCTTTTCTTTTTTTGTTTGTTTATTCGACCGAACATTCTACTCACTAACTGGATGATTCGAAACAAAAGATGATCTCTCCAACCGCCCCTCCAACGGGATTCAAATCCCAATGAGTGTATCAAAACATTATACCTCCCTCCTCTCTCCTCATCCCACTTCCAAATCTCCAGATCCATCGGCAGCCTCTCCGAGCAGTCCAGACTCCGCCAGTACCACAAATGGCACCGTAGTCGATGGCAACAATCCCGAGAAAGCATTGAAAGAAAGATCAAAATTGACTCCCAAGGAAATAACCAAAATCATTCGCGGAGGCTACGACACTTTGAATCTGCCCTCCTTGACAGAATCCCAGAAAACCTGGACTCCGTATCGTGAGGGGGGTGTTTCGGAAACGAAGGTGTTTTTGAAGAGGTTAGCGGGTGGGGTCGTCGTCGGACATGATATACGGCAACTTCTTGAATCGAAAGTTCATGGGAGTGGTAAAGGAGTTGGGGATGGTTCTAGCTGAGTCTGATTGAATCGAATCCCTTTAGCTGGAGCTATGGGTACGGGTTTTTCTTTGAATTTCTTTCGCTGCGGGTACGTACGGGTGCTTTTGCTCTAAAAAGCGCTACTGCGTCGGTGGTCAGGAGCTGGAGCTGCGTATAGGGATAGCCTACGTAGTTACGAAGTATCGTTGCTAGGTAACTGACTGAACACCTAACTTGACCTGACCTGACCTGACTTGCCCTGCTCTGCCCTGATTGGTCCCCATGCTCTCCGCCTCGGGTCACATCACATCTGCCGCTCTTGATTCGACCATATCAAGCACGATGTGAACGAGACTCCGCGAATGAGAATGATAATGCAGAATAGTAGCCCTGATAGGAATGAAGCAGCAAAGGACAGGGTTGAGAGCGACGAAATACTCTAATGAGCACAACATCGGAGACATCAAGACGACAAACAGAGCAATGGAAGACAAGATGGAATGTAGAGAAAATCATCACTGCCCCGTCGCCCGATTAACATACTCCGCATCCGCGCTCTCATACTCCGCAACGAAATACGTATCCACATTGCGACTCAACCAGGCTAGGATCCGATTGATTTCTACTCGCAGAGCTTGGATGGTGGGGATGTCCATGTTTGTTTGAACGATCATTTCAGGAAGAATCACTATTCATTATTCGAATCATTAGTATTTGACTCATATGTTGAGGGTTGCGGTGAGTTCTTTATCGACCGATCACTCGGTTGATTGATCAATCAAGGCTTGTCGGGTTCAATGAAGAGACTTGCTCAAGCAGGAGGCGGACGAAGGAAGCATGAAGAATGGGTAGAGGATAATTATCACGCACCGAATAATCTCATCAAATGTTCCCCCCCATACACATCCGCCGCACCCTTCAGATGTTCAAATTTCTCGATGCCACTTTCCCACTCCAGTCTCTTCTCATGATACTGATCCCTCTCGAACCTGTACAACAGAATCCTTCCGAGGGCTTTATTGAAATAATCTTTAACCCCCTCGACGAATTCGAATAGTCTATCTGCTTCCGCTGAATACGATTCTCGCACGTAACTTGCTGTTCGAGGATCTCGTTCATGCTGGAGGTAATCCTCGAGGATCTTGGTCACGGGTTTTTCGGCAGGTAGAGGGACCAGTTGCAGGTTTTTCGTCACGTTCTCCCAGTCGTCGACTAGCATCGATTTCAAGTTGTCGGGGATATTGAGCCGGATGGCTTTGCGGGTGAAGAAGTGCTCTTCGTCTTCGATGTCGGGTTGGTCCCGACGGCGTTTATTGGTGTGTTGAAGTCCACGGGGAAGGGCAGAAGAAGAAGATGTGGATGCGTGGAGTTGGGCTGGGGTGGACGGATGACGCTCGTCACTACCGGCTCGGTTCGAGGTCGAGTGGATGTCTGAGGTAGCTCGTCGATTGCTGCTGTTGCCTGTGGATGCCGCTAGAGCGAGAGACTTGCGTTTGGCGGATGCGGTGCTCTTCTTGCGTTGTTCTTGCGCTAGTTTGAATTCTTCGTTCATGGCTGCTGCGAGGGCACGGCTTTCGTCCGTGATTGGTTGCATGCGTGATTCCGAAACCCAGTCGTCCCATCTGCGATATGTTAGTATGTAATTCGAATATGTCCCATGCATTATCTGATGCGAGGATATAGAGCAGCACTGCCACAACGGGCCATAGAAGGGTAAAACTTAAAGATGGAGATATAGAAAGATAACATACGTCTTCTTCCACCCCTTATAATGCACTTGATACGTCCACTCGCTATTCATATCTTCCTCGTCTTCCCGTCGACACTCAAGAACCTTGGCTTCGTAAAGCAGTTCATAATGAGAAACGAAGACGTAGTCGTTCTTGTCAAATTTGGGGTGATTCACAGGCTCCTTGTTGGTCTTGGATTTTGGAGGCATCTTGATGTCTTAATTGAATATGTGTCGTAGTTGGCCTGAGTTGATAGTGGACGTGATGCTGCAAGGTTGGCGTGAACAGTGAGCAGCTTGATTGAAGATATTGATGGTATTGACTCAGTCTCTCGCTCAGAGTGGTGAAGTGAAGAAAGTTCGTGTGATACGTGAAGAGGGTCGTGAATTGTTCTTGGGCAGAACGACTAACTTGTTAGTAAGAAGACCGACCACCCGTGATATTTTGAGTCTGGCGAAGGGTGAACTGACGTGTTTGACAATAGCAATGTCGAAGTCACGTTATGTTGTGGTTGATTTGTTGGTGGAGAGTTAAGAGCATCTCTGACGCGTCAAACGCGTCTCCGCCACCATATCCCACCCCACCCTCCACTTCCACCTCTTGATCCTCTACGGTAACATTCACACGAGAAGCACTAAGTAAAACAATGTAAACCTAAATAAATCAACCTCATTCATCTACCAACACCACTCACCCAGCCACACCATAATCCAATATCTATCTCCAAAATGACGTCCGAAGAATCCCTTCTCTCCACTTTTCTCCTCCCCCGCGCCCCTCTCTCGTCTTTCCTCACGCTCTCTCAATTCGGCGAACTCTTCCCCCGTTCCTACCGCGAGCCAGTTCTCCACCCAGGAATCCCCGTCTTGTATCATGAACTCCAACATCAGCGTGCCCTCGTGATTGATCACGTGCGAGAGAATATCGCGAATGAATGTACCCGCTCCGAGAAGTTACAGAGGGAAATGAATTTGAAGAAATACTTGAGCCGACAAAGTGATGCTGCTGCGGGGAGGGCGAGAAGAGAAGTGGAGATGGAGGTTGCTGTATGCATTTTTTTCTGTTCTTAAATATCATTCTTCGTTTATACTCCTTGGTGGAATCGAACCATGCCAGAAGGGAGTAGTTATTTGAAACGGGAATTAGTGGTGTTTGATCTAGTGTTAATGGAGTAGGAGTAGATGTAGGGACGGAGATGAGATGTGTGTGTGAGCTGATGAAGAGCCGCTGGGAATAGTTATTCGGACCAACGTCCAGCTTCGCAGAAACGCCAAGACATACTTTACAAAGCATCGTTCGAGAGATGCAGCACGCCTGCGCGGATCTCGAAGAGGAAGTCGCGGAATTGGATGAGCAGACGGAGAATGTACTGCGAGATCTACGACGGAGCGTGGCGGATTTGAATGGATTGAAAGTAGCTCGAGAAAAAGATGCGGATGAGAAGACGAGGCAGGTGGTGGAGGGGGCATTGATGGACTTGAAGAAGTTTGAAAAGACATGCAACGACGGATAATTCGAATCTTGAAAGAGTAACGAAGGACCTATCATTGATGGAAAAAAGACTATAGTATAGCGTGGCTAATCTCGACCTGTTTAAAGTAGCCAGTTCCGGGCCGAAAGACCGATAGGAAAGGCAAAAGCAGACAATCAAGGTGCTCTGAATGATTCATGAGAGGAGAAGAGACCTACAATAATTGGAAGAAAAATTCAAGTACGGAACAGTGCCGGAGTTTCTATCATGAACTGGAAAGATCACATCTACCGAGCAACCAATCCTCGATTATTTCATAATAAGCAGACCCGAATGGAGGACGGGAAGACCAAGAGCCGTACATGGAAGGACTTTGAATGACCGAAAGATTTTCGAGTGCTATATGTAATGAAGAGACATACGGTATCGATGAAGAGTGACGGGTTAGTTAAACAGCCAGGAGACCACGACTGCAGCGTGGGCCAACCTCCGAAAAGCTGAAGATCGCCAGAGCCGGGGAGGCGAACGGGGAACCAGATCCAAAGACGGGGACAGAGGGACCGAGACATTCGGTGGAGGAGCTCTAAATGGCACAAACAGCTTGGACAATACTCGTAGCGGAGGGACAGAGTAATCAAGAGTGACGGATTGGTGTAATCAAATTTACAACATGGACTAGCAGCATGGCCCAATACCAAAACTATCGAAGAAAGCCAGTCCCAGGTCATGGACAGGGAAAACCGATAGAAGTCGTCGAAAGGGGGATTGAACACTTGGAAGAGTTTAAGAAACCTTCAATTATGAAAGACGCGAGTACAAAAGAGGGTGACGGAGTGTCTTTTTATTGGAAAGATGGCTGAAGCGAGCAACCCTCGACAACTTCACAATAGCCAAACCCGAAAAAGCAGGCGGGAAGATCGAAGACGTCCATTAAAGGAGCGTTGAATGACCCAAGAGGTTGGAGAATCACAGGTAATGAAAAAATATCACGATGAGGAGTGCCGGAGTATTGATCGAGATTGAAAGGATGACGGCAATGTTGCTGATCTTGAGCGGTTGTCGTATGAGGGAGGGAACGAGAGAAATTTTAAGGGAGTTCAGTGGAGTGATGAAGTTGGAAAAAACTCGTCATGACGATTCGAAGTATTGAAAGGGTGACGGGGTGTGTGTCTATCAAATCGGGAAAGCATGATAACGTGGTATATTAACCATTAAAACGAATGTGGCATAAGAGAAGTTCTTCATTGCAAAAGAAAAAGACGGACTAATTGAAGGGCAACTACTGCCGAGCACCACCAGCTGGCGCACCACCTCCTCGCTGGGGCTGCTGTTGCCGTCGCGCAAACCGATTCGACCTACAATGATACATCAGCGATTAAGCCGTCTCAACCACTATCCAGGCATCATCATGACTTACATCAATGTCCGACTTAGAATGCTGACAAGCACCAACGGCGCCCAACTCGGCAATCTCGCATACGCTGCAAGGATATATCCCACGGGGACGCTCACTCCCCATTTGGCCAGGAATCCCTCAAACGGATGGAACGCGCCTTCGTACGGTTCGAGCTTCTGCCATGATTTATCAAGATGCATCTGAACGAGTTCCTGCGGCGTGACAGTCGAGGTATTCACATTCACGACACGCATCTCGATGGGGGTATCATGGTCACGGGGGATGAGCAAGTGCCAGAGCGAAGGCGGGTGGGCAGCCCAGGCAGCGCAGAGAACAGTTTCGTCATCGCAATTGAGAAGGGCTTGGTGGGGGGTTGATGAAGCGGCGGCGAAGATTGCAGCTGATTCCTACAGAGAAAATCCAGTTAGACACTGCTACCACTTGAAATAGGGAGTAAGATGATATGAGGTAAAATAGGTATAAACATACGTTAAAGGCCTTCTCGAGCTTCTCACAGCCTCCACTTCCGTCGTCCACGGAAGGACAGGATTTGTTTCGGCCAGTTACCAGAACCCACCACTCCTCCGGCTCCCCAGGGCCCGTAGCAGCCGTTGTGCTCGGCTTCAATGTCGCTCGCCAGCCGTTCAAGGTCAATTGCTCGATGTGATGCGCTGCGGCATTGGCGCGGGTATGTCCGATAACACTCTCGACCACCTTCTGCGGATTCGTAGAGGGGATGTACGATGAGAGTTTTGACATAAACGATCTCAACGGGTGCTGCTGTTCTTGCGCGGCGGAAGTGAGGGAGGTGAGCGAGAGGACGGTGATGAGTGAGTATTGAAGACGCATTGTGACGAATTGATAGATGTTAGAATGGCGACTGCGGAAAGATGTGAGGATGAGGTGATGGATTGACGGACGACGTTGGTTGATGGGATGCGGAGAGGAGACGGCTAGGCTGAAGGATGCGGCCGCTACAGTAAGGCTGCGTTCAAGCCACAGTGATGTCAAGCCACCGGTGGAGCGCACCGCCACAGGGCTTGTACTTCGTACGAGGGAGGGAGACAGAAATCACGGCCATCCCCCCCCCCTCGGCCGGTCATGTGACCGATGTACCTTGCACGATGGTCATCAACAAGTGAGAGGCATAGAGTAGATAGAATGGTAGATATTTAGAATTGAGTAGCGAGTCCCTTCTTCTCGCAGGCTTCCATAACTTGCTCAGGCATAAACACAATATATTGCCTGATTTCTTCTTACGTTAGTTTATCCCATTCTTCTTGTAGCGCTGCTTTCAACGCCTCGAGGTTTAGAATAGCTGGACGAGATTTTAGTCAAGATTTGAGTAACCGTCAAATGTTCTCAATGATATTGAGATTAGGATTCAACGCTGGCCAGTTTTCAACTCAATTGACACCCAACTCTTGCTTCTTTTGCTTCATGTCATTATTCTTAGTTTCATGAGCTTTATTGCCGTTTTCTATCAATACGTATTCTTCGTTCATCATATCAACAATGTGTGGAATCAAGATTTGTTCTTGATAGTTTTTCATAATTATTTTACCTCGTTGGCCTGTGCAGTTGACAAAAACCAATTCACTCTTATAGTCCCAGCTCACTGCAGCTCACACCTAAAATGTTACTCATTCGGAGTTGTATCGACGTTGAATGCAATTAGGATAATAGCATTTTTTCTTTCTACGGATCACTCATAACTGTCGTTGTTTCCCTGTTATAAAATTACATTCGTCTGACCATATATACTTCTTCTAGCAGTTGAGATTCCATAAAATTCAATTCTCGCAGAACTCTAACTGTTTCTGGCAAGTATCTTCGTTGATGAATGGTTTTGAACAAACACGACATTTGTAATATCTTCAATTGGCTAGCATACGTTGTATTGTCTTTGCAGACACCTATTATCTGTCAGTCATATTACTATAATATATAGAGCTTACATACATTCAAACCACTATCTTTCGCTGAAGCCTCCCAAGTGTACGTACGTGTCTTCCATCTTCCTTCTGTGACCATTTCAATAAGCTTATCTATATCTTGAGAGGCCAGCTGTTGAGATTTTCCTTTCCGCTCTCGTCCATCTCGTCGTGAATTTTCAGAATCCAGCAATCGATGTACTGTTGTACGTGGCACACCCAATTCCTTTGCAATTTGACGTTTGCTCCATTTTGCATCGTCATAAAGGCTTTGATGTGATTTTTTATCAGTGTGGGCCATTCCATATGGTGCTTAGGCTTAGATTTTTGGTCTTCCATTGCTGCTGCTATTCTATATCATCCAGTTGCACATTGCTGACCAGCGTGCAAGGTACATCAGTCACATGACCGGCAGAGGGGGGGATGGCCGTGATTTCTGTCTCCCTCCCTCGTACAAAGTCGAGCTGCAAAATCACGTGACATTACGGTTAGGCTGGTTCACGGAAATGATTGCACGGTCATCGTTAGGAACACGCACGATTG
>QQTW01000103.1_pt1 | contig 46581 bp, 38 predicted proteins | sample 1904831 | NCBI WGS metagenome assembly QQTW01 (sample SAMN09435610, study PRJNA476489) | Subsurface metagenome, whole genome shotgun sequencing project.
TACGGGTGTCTTCATCTGCTAAGCCGTCGCCAAAGTCTGATTGAAAATTCAGCAGAATCGTAAAATCTGCCATGCGGAAGCTATAAATAGATTGATCGGCATCGCCGACTACAAATATCGAGCGATTTTTCCAATCCCACTCGTTTTTTGTGGTTTCCCCATTCGTCGCCAATAGGCGAATCAGATCGTATTGAATGCGATTCGTATCTTGATATTCATCTACTAAAATATGTTGAAATCGTTTATGCCAGTAGCCTAATACCTGCTCGTTTTGTTGAAACAACTTGACGGGAACCAAGATTAGATCGTCAAAATCTAGGGCATTATTTTCTGCTAGCCGAGCTTGGTAATGACCGTAAACTTCAGCAATTACTCGTCCGCGATAATTCGGTTGTTCTCGCTCAAAATCTTGGGGTGAAAGTCCTTGGTTTTTGGCGTTGCTGATGGCATAGCGGACAGAACGTGGTTCAAATTTCTTGTCGTCTAAGTTTAGCTGTTTAGTGACAATTTGTTTGACGACACTTTGAGCGTCAGATTCATCAAAGATGGAAAAATTACGAGTCCATTTGCGTCCTTTTTCGTCTTCGTATTTTTCAATATCAAAGCGAAGGATGCGGGAAAAGAGACTGTGGAAAGTGCCGATCCATAAGTCTTTGATGTAGGTTTTATAGACTTGCGATCGCAACCTCGTCTGTTCGTGAGGCGCTAATTGCTCTAAAGGGCGATCGTATTGTCGCAGTGCTATTTGGTGCGCAAACAGATTTTGGATACGCTCTTTCATTTCCCGCATGGCAGATTTTACGATTCTGCTGAATTTTCAATCAGACTTTGGCGACGGCTTAGCAGATGAAGACACCCGTACAATGGTAAAGCTGGAGGAAAACTATCGCTCTAGGGAAAACATTTTACAAGCAGCTAACCAGCTAATTGAAAATAACACCCAACGCATTGATAAAGTTCTCAAACCAACACGAGAAGCAGGAGAGCAAATTTATTGTTATAAAGCTGATGATGAGATTGCTGAAGCGCAATTTGTTGTCAATCAAATTCGTAATTTAGAACGCCAATATCCAGAACTTCACTGGGGGAGTTTTGCCGTTCTTTATCGGACTAATGCCCAATCGCGTCCGATTGAAGAAACTTTGGTACGCTGGGGTATACCTTATACGATTGTTGGCGGTCTAAAATTCTACGATCGCAAAGAAATTAAAGACGTTACCGCATATTTAAGAGCAATTGTCAACCCTTTTGATAGTGTCAGTTTGTTGCGAGTAATCAATACTCCAAGACGTGGAATTGGCAAAGCCACAATTGATAATTTAGTCAACGCTTCCCAACAATTAAACTTACCCTTATGGGAAATCCTCAGCGACGAAACATCAGTTAACACCTTAGCCGGACGTTCAGCCAAAGGAGTGAATAGCTTTGCCGGGCTAATTCGCCATTGGCAAGAACAAGTAGACACCCTTTCACCTGCTGAAATTGTCCAGGGAGTACTAGAAGACTCTGGTTATATCAAAGACTTGCAAAATCAGGGTACAGACGAAAGCCAAGATAGATTGCAAAACGTCCAAGAACTCTACAACGCCGTGTTGCAATTTGAAGAAGAAAGCGATGAAGTGACATTGGGAACCTTCCTCGCCAGCACCGCTTTAACTTCTGAGTTGGATAACCTCAAAGAAGGACAAACAGCCGTTTCCCTCCTAACGCTCCACGCTTCCAAAGGACTAGAATTTCCAGTCGTATTTCTAGTAGGGCTGGAACAGGGATTATTTCCTAACTTCCGCTCCTTAGACGATCCAGACTCACTAGAAGAAGAACGCCGCCTGTGTTATGTCGGCATAACTCGCGCTCAAGAATTGTTACATCTCACCCACGCGCGCGAACGCCGCCTCTATGGTTCCCGCGAACCCGCCGTAGTTTCCCAGTTTATGGCAGAATTACCCAAAGAATTACTCAGCTTTGGGATGCCCAGAGGTGGTGTTGCTAGCAACCAGTCAGCTAGAGTTGCATCACAATCGACACGACGTAGCACACAAAGCACTACAACCTCAGCACCAACCAACCAAAATCAAAACTGGACAGTAGGCGATCGCATCTTCCACAAAACCTTTGGCATTGGCGAAATCACCCACATCTTTGGATCGGGTAACAAAATCTCCCTAGCGATTAAATTTCCCAGCCTCGGTCAAAAAATCATCGATCCTAGAATCGCGCCATTGCAAAAAATGGAATGAGGAGTCAAAAGTCCAAAATCCAAAATCCAAAATCCAAAATCCAAACACTCAAGGAGTGTCCGTATGAACCAAACTAGTACAGAGCGGGTACGTTGGACAAGCGCCGATCTGGAGTTAATGCCAGATAACGGCAACCGCTACGAAATTATTGATGGGGAATTATTCGTGACACGCGCACCAGGATGGGGACACCAAAAAGTTTGTAAAAACATCTGTAGAGAGTTGGATCTTTGGTCACAGCAGACGAATTTGGGAGAAACAGTAAATACTCCAGGCATAATTTACACTAATGCAGATAACGTCATCCCGGATGTAGTTTGGGTAAGCAACGAGCGACTAGCTGCTTTGTTAGATGAAGCCGAGCATTTGCTTGGATCGCCAGAACTCGTAGTAGAAGTACTATCTCCAGGGGAAGCGAACGAACGCCGAGACAGAGAAGTGAAGCTGAAGCTTTACGCCGCACAAGGAGTACGGGAATATTGGATTGCAGATCGACGCTTGCAGCAAATACAAGTTTACCGACGCGAACAAGCTACCTTAACACTAGTAGCAACATTGTTTACCAGCGATGAACTCACTTCACCATTGCTACCAGGTTTCACCTGTCCTGTAGCACGATTATTTAGTTAGAGGGGCGATCGCCCTTTACCTCTTTTCCTCTCCTCTGTGTCCTCTGCGCCTCTGTGGTTGGTTCCTTTCCCAACCCCCTCATAGCCAACAAAGCCGCACCATAAGCCGCTTCCATATGAACAGGCGTAACTACAGGCACTTGCAAATAACGCTTTCTCATCTTACTCCAAACCGGATTTTTCGCCCCACCCCCAGCCGTATAGACACGGCTCAATCGAGTCGCCCCTAACTGCTGCAATAATTCATACCCTAGTGCCTCAATCCGCGCCATGCTTTCTAGCAAGCCATGCAGAAACTCTACTGAATTTTCTGGACGCGGTTCAAGTCGGGGTGATAAGTTGGGATCGTTGATGGGGAAGCGATCGCCTGGTTGCAACAAAGGATAATAATCAAACTGACTTTCCATCTCAGGATCGATTTGATCGCTAAAACTTTCCAATTCGGCATCAGTAAAGAATTGCCGCAACACCGCCCCACCAGTATTAGAAGCACCACCCGTCAGCCACAAATCCCCCAAACGATGGCTGTAAATTCCATACCTGGCATCTTCCACGCGGGTGTGACTCAACAACTTCAGTACTAAGGTAGAGCCAAGAGAAGTTACAGCTTCCCCTGGCTCTAGCGCGCCACTAGCAAGAAAAGCCGCAATACTATCAGTCGTACCTGCACACACCATACAGTCACGCCTTAAGCCAAAGCGATCGCTAATTGCTGCTGTCACAGGGGCAACAGGTGTACCTGGAACCACAACTTTAGGCAGTAGGGGGAACAATGGCAAATGAGTTAACCAGTCAGGATAACGTAAATTCTCCACGTCATAGCCCAACTTCAAAGCGTTGTGATAATCGCTAATACCTAATTGCCCGTGCAGTAAAAAAGCTAACCAATCGGCTTGATGAAGGAAATATCTCGCACCTAACCCCCCAGCCCCCTTCCCTAATAGGGAAGGGGGAGAAAAGTTACTCGCCTCTTCCCACCACAACAGCTTAGCCAAACTAGAAGTAGCACTTAATACAGTATGATTAGGGGGCGCGATCGCCCGTAATTTATCCATCACTGCTACTCCTCGTGCATCGTTGTACAGCAGTGGCGCATCTAAGGGCATACCAGCAGCATCGCATAGTAAAACAGTCGATGAAGTGCCATCAATCGCGATCGCCTTGATTTTTCGTCGTAGTTCGGCGGGAATCTGCTCAATTAGGCAAAATAAAGCCGTCTGCCAATTTGCAGCTTGTCCAGCTAATTCTGACTGCACAAAAGCATAACTTACCTGCAACACTATCCTTGCTTCATCGTCTATGACTGCGGCGCGAGTGCCAGTTGTGCCAAAATCAATTCCGAGGAAAAAAGCCATATATTGTTTAGTCTTGTAACAAGTTGTGCCACTAATGAGTTAATGTATTTCAAATTATTGAACGATCTGCTAAGAATACTTTGAGAATAGGAGGTTTTACATCATGTCTATCTCAGATACCCAAGTATATATCGCTCTAGTGGTAGCACTCATCCCAGGCATTTTTGCCGTGCGGCTTGCTACTGAACTTTACAAATAAGGCAGAAGGAGCGATACTTCAAGGCGTAGCTACGGCGCGTCTTCCTAGGTAAGAGTTATGAATTATGAGTGATGAGTTATTGATTCAAAACTTAAAGCTCATAATTCAGAACTCTATCCATAAACAAGATTTTTTCACTGTTAATGTCAAGTATTACTTGTTACTCGCAAAATTTACGCAAACTTGGCAAGAGCTAGTAGAAGAATTTGGCGATCGCGCCAAACCAGTCGCTTGGGGGAAGGTTAAAGAATGTAGGACTTCGCCACACGACGCGAAAATCTTAGCTGAAGATTAACGGTTAAGGCTATACTACAAACTTCAAACTTCTATTCACTACTTTAAATTCGCCAGCATCGAGCGATCGTATACTCACTACTTTTGGACAATTGAAGTGTAAAAATTTTATCTCGTGTTTGCGTGCTATTACAGTTATAAGAGATGAGTAGCAGTAAGTTCTTGGTGATTTTTATCTGTTAAGCCACAAAAATCTAAAGATTTGGATTAGGCCAAGTTATCTCTGTAAATATTTACGCACTTATGAACGCCATTCAACCGTCAAAACCACCCTTACAACCTAGAGAAACTCGTCAGGTTGCTAAGCGCCAAAAAAATTCTCGTCGTCGCCTAAACCGACATCCATACAAAGCCGTGGCGATCGAGAATTCAGCTAAATTGGTTGCTAATATTGTCATTTCAGCACTGGCCTTGTATGGGTTATCCCGTCTTTTGCCCAATTTTTGGACTGGAGAACAAAAGTTGCAAGAAATTAGCACCGAAGTCAAGCAAACCGAAGGGCGTGTCAACGATCTACGTCAAGACTTCGATCTCTATTTTGATTCTCGCCAAGCCAACACTTTAATGCAAGAGCAGAGTACTCTATTTGAGCCAGGAACAAAGCAAGTATTCTGGCAGAAAAAATCTCCAAAATAATTAAATAGACTACTTGCAAAAGTATATTTCTCGTTCGGGAAAAAGACAGCTATGCTGAAGGCAGAATTCAAAATAACTTCTTTTCTCCTGACTACTGTAAGGGCGAGTTTGACGAATTAGTCTGTGGGTTGCACAAGTATGTCCGCTTCACCCGCTCCTACAACACCTGATTGCAACTAGGTGTAGTAATTCGTAATTGAGTATCTCTGGTTTCAATTATGAATTACTAGTTGTACCCAGTAGTTGGTTTAACTCTTTTTCAACTTGGGAACGTAAACGGCTAGCTGGGTCGAAACTCGATCCGTGATGCTGAGGTAGCACTTCGAGGGCGCGACGGTAGTCAGCAACACAACAGTTCCAGTCACCCCAAAGATGATAAGTCCGTCCCCGTTCGGCGTAAATATGACCGTTCAGTTGACCTAGCAACAAAGCAATATCAAAATTTTCAATTGCTTCCTCGTAGCGTTCTAGATCGCGTAGCGTAATACCTCGGTTGATCCACGCCCGCACATAGCTAGGATTCAAGTCTAAGGCTTGGTCGTAGTCAGCAAGCGCTGCTACCAAATTGCCACAAGCAGCGTAGTAGTTAGCTCTGTTATTGTAGGCATTAGCTAGGCGGGGATTGAGTTCAACTGCTTTGTTGTAATCTGCGATCGCACAGTCAAATTGACCGGACTGAAAATAAACTAGCCCGCGATTATTATAATCAATCGCATTTTGGGGATCGCGGTGCAGTAGCTGGCTTAACAAGGCGATCGCTTCTGGATAACTACCTTGTTGCGCTTTTAGTGAAGCTGTTGCACGTAAAAAGCGATCGCGATCGGACTTGCTCAAGTCTGACTGCCTTTTCTCGCTACGCTTTTGTGCTGGTGAGGCAGCTGTTCTAGCTGAGGATTGCTTGTATCTTTGATTATCTTGTGGTGCTTTTAACGATTTATTACTCATAATCATTCCCAGCTGAGCTATTAGCCCTATAAACTAAACTTATAAGTCTTTTGGTTTCAGGTGTTTTGCCGTTGTGGCACTTGCTGAGCTGTCTGTTGCCGGATAAATAGTCTCTATCTGAAATCAGACTCTTTTCAGCCCTTACCTTTTATAGTTCCCAATTCATACTTGATAATTCATCTTTCCCAAGTTAAATTCCAGAAGATTTAAAATCTATACAAGAGCTGAGAGGCGAGGGAAGGCGCGAAGTGTGAAGTGTGAAGGCGCGAAGTGTAAGATTTAATCTTGATTCTTCATCCTTCATCCTTTTCCAACTCCCTACTCAGTACTTGGTACAATGCAACAGTTACCACTGCTGTGTTTGGTTGTTGATGAGGGTTTTTTTATGACAACTGCTTCTTTCTATCCCAATGCTCCCGATCTATCAGCAGACGACTATCTTGTGGTTGGTTTAGCCACCTGCTTCGTTAAAGAAGATGGAGAAGTGCTAGAAATTCAAATAGTAGAACCTATTCCCTCTGCTGCTTTGGAGGCGATTGTCAAAGGTATTCCCACCTCTTATAAAATGGCTTATGCTACAACGTTGGGAAATGTACTAGACGGTGACAAACTGCTTGTTTCTGCTGGGTTCCCAGAGTCGGCTCAGTTTAGTGACGAGTTTGAGCAACGAGCGTTCGCTGCTGCACGTACCTACAACAGACGCGAAGTTGCCAAATCTTTGATTGCGCTTGGCACAACCCGCGATGACTTCAAATTCTCCACCGAACGCAAGCGGGTGTTAAATATGAAGCACGTTGTTACGAAAGAAGACAATGTGAAACAACACGCTTATACTCATCAAGTCCTCTAATAAAACCACTTTTGTCTCTATGCTGAAACTCTATGGTGGCGCTCGTAGTCGCGCCTCAATTGTTCAGTGGTATCTAGAAGAACTTGGAGTTCCCTACGAATTTGTCATGCTAGATATGCAGGCGGGAGAACATCGTCAGCCTGAATTTCTAGCAATTAATCCAATCGGGAAAGTTCCAGCTATTGTAGATGGAGATCTCTTGCTTTGGGAATCAGGCGCAATTCTGCTCTACATCGATGAGAAGTATGGTAAAACACCAACTTCTGTGGAGCAGAGAGCCGAACTTGCTCAATGGGTTTTGTTTGCCAATGCTACCTTGGATCCTGGAATTTTTGTTGAAGCCAATCGCGATCGCGAAATGCCTCAGCTAATGACTGCACTCAATCAAATTTTTGAGCGACAACCTTTTTTGCTAGGATCTTATTTTAGTGTTGCTGATGTAGCAGTGGGATCTATCCTGGGTTACATCCCAATTATGCTGAAGCTGGACTTGAGCGAATACCCTGCTGTTGTCAACTATATGAAGCAAATGGCTGAGCGATCGGCCTTTCAAAAGGCGATCGGTTCTCGCTTTAGCTGAAAAATAAGGGTGGGCATTGCCCACCCTACTGGTTCCTTAGCCCCTTCTAATCGCTTATCTAAATCCCACAGCTGCTTGCCATACGAAAGCTAGCAACAAGAAAAAGAGTGGAATCAGGGGGAGAACGTCTACTAAGGGGTCAAGTATTGAATATGCTTCCGGCAGTTTTGCTAACAATACAGCGGCTTCCATACTGAAATTTACCTTTCCAACACAGCTTTCAGAATTGACAAGTATCTTAACATAATTTGTTTCCACTGATTCCTCTAATTGGGTTTGGATCGATAAGCCCGAAGCCAAGCAGTGTATCTTATACAGTTATTTATATAGACTCGAAGCTATAGGTAGTTTTTAGTTCTGTCATGCTACCCCAGGCATAAAATAAAGCAAAAAACTGTTGTTTAAACTACCTCCTTTCCTTTAGCCTCCTTCGTTGAGCCAAACAGCAAATTCAGTGGTAAAGCGATCGCGCAATATTGCTTCTCTAATAAGTTGAGTAAAGCGAACCAATTCTGTAACATTGTGAATGCTTAGTAGAGTGTAAGCTAAGATTTCCTGCGCTCTGACTAGATGAGATATGTATGCCCGGCTGAAGTTTTGGCAAGTGTAGCAAGGGCAAGTTTCATCTAAGGGTTGAAAATCTTGGCGAAATTGAGCATTTTTGAGATTCCAGCGATCGCCTTGCACCAAAGCTGCACCGTGTCTTGCCAAACGGGTAGGGATCACGCAGTCAAATAGATCGACACCAGCGGCGATCGCTTGTGCCATTTCTCTGTATGTTCCGACACCCATCAAATACCGAGGTTTATCCTGTGGAAGTAATGGTGTTGTGGCTTGAACAATCTTGGCAATTAATTCTGGCGGTTCGCCCACACTCACGCCACCTATGGCATATCCTGGTAGATTCAGCAACGCCAGCTTTTGAGCAGCAGCAGAGCGTAAATCTAGATGTACGCCACCTTGTACAATACCAAACAAAGCCTGATCGGTGCGCTCATTAGCGGCAATACAACGCTCTAGCCAACGGTAAGTGCGATCGGTCGCCGCTTCTACCTCTTCCCGACTAGCAGGGTAAGGCGGACACTCATCAAATGCCATAATTACATCTGCACCCAGAGCGTTTTGAATTTGAATCGATCGCTCTGGAGTTAAGTTAATCATCAAACCATCATGCGGTGAGCGAAATATTACACCTGATTCAGAAATTTTACGCATTTCACTCAAACTGAAAACCTGAAAGCCGCCTGAATCAGTCAGCATTGGTTTTTTCCAGCCCATGAATGAGTGTAACCCACCAGCCTGTTGCACGATCGCTTCCCCTGGTTGGAGGTGGAGGTGATAGGTATTAGCTAACACCATCTGCGCCCCTGTTTCTAGTAGTTGGGCTGGTGTCAGGGTTTTTACATTCGCCAGAGTCCCGACAGGCATGAACCGGGGAGTTTCAACTGCTCCATGTGGGGTAAAAAATACACCTACTCGTGCTTTCGTCTGACTACAGCAAGCAGAAACTTGAAAAGAAAATTGGTTGCTCAAAGCTGAATAAATGAAATGTAGGGGAAACGGGGGATAGTCTTCAATAATAACTATCAACAGCAATTATTCTATTCAATTTACTCGCTCGAATAAATCGTAAATATTCTGTCTTCTGTTTTCGCTAAGAAATAAATGGTACAAGCGCCTAATTTTAATCATGGATAGAAACGCTCCTTACACTTACGACGTTGTGCGGCTTAGCTTGAGGTGTCACCCAATCCTTAACAACCATGACTCATAATTACCAGTGGTGGAAGCGGCTGGGGTTAGATTTGGCAGCAGCCATTACTTTTTATACAAGTATTCCATTACCAGGTGCTGGAATACTTGACTTTCAAAGGGTGGCGCGGTTAGCTCCCGTAGTAGGGCTATTGATAGGCGGAGTTTTAGGCCTGTTTGACGTTCTAATTAACCGAACGCTTGGGATGCCAGTACTAACTCGTAGCGCCTTGGTGGTGGTAAGTTGGATTGCCATCACTGGAGGACTGCACTTGGATGGCGCGATGGATACGGCTGATGGACTTGCCGTCCAACAACCACAACGGCGGCTAGAGGTGATGGCAGATAGCGCTACGGGTGCGTTTGGGGCGATGGCAGCAATCGCTATTCTCTTACTGAAAACAGCGGCTCTAACCGATATTGGTAGCGATCGTTGGTTAGCCTTAGTCGCAGCTTGTGGCTGGGGACGCTGGGGACAACAAGTAGCGATCGCTCGTTATCCTTACCTGAAAGCAACGGGTAAAGGCGCATTTCACAAAGCTGCAATTCGTTCCTATTGGGATTTACTACCAGGATTGCTATTAATGCTGGGTTTGAGTGGGTTACAAATCCTGCTGGAGCGCGATCGCATTGTATTTGCTTTAGTGATGGCATTGGGTGGGAGTGCGATCGCACATTTAACTGGAGCTTGGTTAAATCGACAACTCGGCGGTCATACAGGAGATACTTACGGTGCAGTCGTGGAATGGACAGAAGCTTTATTACTCTGTTTGTTGACAGCACTGTAGGGTAGCTATAGTTCCAACTTCCGGGCAAAATGTGAGAGTGGATTGGGGTAGTCTACAAAGCTTTCTTTTGGATTAACCGCCAAAGGGAAAAGAGCGATCGCTCTTAGCAAAAAAATGAGCGATTGCCTGTTTTACAAAAATTTTTACACGTAACAAGGGAAACCGCCTAAATCTCTATTTCTAGCCACTCACCACTCGCCAGTACGGGCCCCGCTGTGCGCCCCTACCCACTCGCCACTCACTACTTGCCACTTACCACTTGCCACTAATATACGAATTGCACGCGAAATCTTTTACAGTGAGGAAGGTAAACAATATTAGCCTTCGTGACCTGAGCCAAAACAAATAGTCTGGAGCGGGTCTAGGTGAAGGATATGAAGCAACGCAGAGAGAACACCCAATATGCACCTGAGTGAAATCACCCATCCTAATCAGTTGCACGGTTTGTCGATTCGTCAATTGCAACAAATTGCCCGCCAGATTCGTGAAAAACATCTGCAAACCGTAGCGACAAGTGGCGGACACCTGGGGCCAGGATTAGGAGTGGTGGAATTAACACTAGCACTTTATCAAACCCTCGATCTCGATTGCGATAAGGTGATTTGGGATGTAGGCCATCAAGCTTATCCGCACAAGCTGATTACTGGTCGCTACAGTTATTTTCATACCTTGCGGCAAAAAGACGGCATTGCAGGCTATCTCAAGCGCTGTGAAAGTCCTTTCGATCATTTTGGCGCAGGTCATGCCTCGACAAGTATCTCCGCTGCTTTGGGCATGGCTTTAGCGCGGGATATGAAAGGAGACAAATTTAAAGTCGCAGCAGTAATCGGCGACGGCGCACTTACTGGGGGTATGGCACTAGAAGCAATCAATCATGCAGGTCATTTGCCCAAAACCAACCTATTGGTAGTGTTGAATGACAACGAAATGTCAATCTCGCCAAACGTGGGAGCGATTTCTCGTTATTTAAATAAAATGCGCCTCAGCCCGCCAGTACAGTTTCTCGCGGATAACCTGGAAGAACAATTCAAGCAAATCCCCTTTGTCGGCGAATCCCTAACGCCAGAATTGAATCGTCTCAAAGGTGGCATGAAGCGCTTAGCAGTGCCAAAAGTGGGAGCGGTGATCGAGGAACTAGGCTTTACTTATATTGGGCCGGTCGATGGGCATAATTTACAAGAACTGATTGCTAGCTTCCAACAAGCACACCAAATAACCGGGCCAGTGCTGGTTCATGTATCTACAGTCAAAGGTAAAGGCTATGCGATCGCCGAGCAAGATCAAGTAGGCTACCACGCTCAATCCCCCTTTAATCTCGCAACGGGCAAAGGCATTCCTTCAACTAAGCCCAAACCCCCTGGTTACTCCAAAGTTTTTGCTCATGCCCTGGTCAAACTGGCTGAAAATAATCCAAAAATAGTTGGGATTACAGCGGCGATGGCAACCGGAACCGGACTTGACAAACTTGCCAGCAAACTACCTGAGCAATATATTGATGTCGGTATTGCCGAACAACACGGTGTCACCCTAGCAGCTGGCTTAGCTTGTGAAGGGATGCGCCCAGTAGTTGCGATCTACTCCACCTTCTTGCAACGCGCCTACGACCAAATAGTTCACGACGTTTGCATCCAAAACTTACCCGTGTTCTTCTGCATGGATCGGGCGGGAATTGTCGGCGCTGACGGCCCTACCCACCAGGGTATGTATGACATTTCCTCTTTGCGATGCCTACCTAACATGGTGTTGATGGCTCCCAAAGATGAAGCCGAACTCCAACAGATGGTAGCGACGGGAGTAAACTACACCGATGGGCCGATCGCCATGCGCTATCCCAGAGGTAACGGCTACGGCGTTCCATTGATGGAAGAAGGTTGGGAACCCCTACCAATTGGTAAAGGTGAAATTCTCAGAAGCGGTGACGACGTACTCATGGTAGGTTTTGGTTCAATGGTTTACCCAGCCATGCAAGCAGCTGAAATTTTACACGAACATGGAATTGAAGCCACAGTCGTGAATGCTCGATTTGCCAAACCGCTGGATACAGAATTGATTTTGCCTCTAGCTAAGCGCATCGGTCGCGTTGTTACACTGGAAGAAGGCTGTCTGATCGGTGGCTTCGGTTCTGGTGTTGCCGAAGCACTACTTGATGCGGATATAGTCGTTCCAGTAAAACGCCTTGGTGTACCGGATATATTAGTAGATCATGCCGAACCAAATGAATCTAAGGCACAATTAGGTCTGACTAGTCCCCAAATTGCTGAAACAGTGCGACAAAGTTTCTTTAGTCAGCAGTTGTCAGCAGTGAGCTACTAATAACTACTTTGAAAGGATGAAGTATGAAGTGTGAAGTGTGAAGTGTGAAGTGTGAAGTCGGGCATTCAAGCATTCAAAACCTCTCACTCTTGACCTGTCACCTCTCACTTCTTACCCATCCCACTTACACCTACGCTACCGCAAGCTACATCCTTCATCCAACATCTGCGCGCCTTCGGCAACGCCGAAGCGTACATCCTTCATCCTCTAGATTGCCCCTATGATGTTTTCCTCTACTCATGTTTATCCCATTCTTTGGCACGAAAACTCGGTTTTATTAATCGACCAAACGCGGTTGCCAAATGAATATGCTTTTGTCGAAATCCATCGCAGTGAGGATATGGCTCAGGCAATTAAGACGATGATTGTCAGGGGAGCGCCTGCGATTGGTGTAGCAGCTGCTTATGGTATGTACTTGGGGGCGCGGGAAATTAAAACCCAAGACAAAGAGCAATTTTTGACTCGGATAGAGCAAGTAGCTCAGTTGTTACGATCAACTCGTCCCACAGCAGTTAATTTATTTTGGGCGATCTCCCGAATGCTGAAAACTGCCTACGAAAGCATCGGTACAGTAGAAGAAATTAAACAAGCCTTGCTGACAACGGCAAAGACAATTAATTCTGAGGATTTACAGACTTGTCAAGCGATCGGCGATCGCGGTTTAGAAGTATTGCCATCCTCACCAAAGCGACTGAATATTCTCACTCACTGCAACGCTGGAGCCTTAGCAACAGCAGGTTATGGCACAGCTTTAGGTGTGGTACGCTCAGCATGGAGTCAAGGTAGATTAGCACGGGTTTATGCTGATGAAACTCGTCCTCGCTTGCAGGGAGCAAAACTAACCGCCTGGGAATGCGTCACTGAAGGCATACCTGTAACTGTGATTACAGATAGCATGGCGGCTCACTGTATGAAGCGCAATATGGTTAATGTTGTCGTAGTAGGTGCCGATCGCATTGCTGCCAATGGTGACACAGCTAATAAAATTGGTACTTACAGTTTGGCAATAGTCGCCAAAGCTCACAATATACCTTTCTTTGTAGCTGCTCCACTCTCGACTATCGATTTTGACATAGCTAACGGCAGCGAAATTCCGATTGAAGAACGCGATCCATCTGAAATTTATGCAGTAGGCGATACCATCCTTACTCCAGAAGGGGCAGAATTTTACAACCCAGCCTTTGATGTCACCCCAGCCGAGTTAATTACAGCTATCATCACCGAGCATGGTGCATTTGCTCCATGTGAGTTAAAACAATTTCACGAAAAACAAGTCGTTTAACGGCAAACCTGGCTGAAGGTAAAACCTATAGGTAAAAGTCAAAAGTCGCTGCCGTCTTTACTTAGTAATAACACTCATTAAGTTAGCAGCAGATTTAGAAAAAAAAAGGCAGAGGATTGATAAAAGTTCGCCGGAGAGTAAATCTTCATTCTCCCTTGTACTCTTTTAGAAAGCACCCCTGCACTGGTTCCTTGTCTTGTTAAGTAATGTAACTATTTTTTCAGCAACTCTCTTCTACCGCAAGAACAGGTTTGGTTTCAACCAAAGGAATAGATTTAGGGATACAGAGTGTCACCTGTAGCAGAATCAAACACAAACAACTGATTCAGATCCAGTCTCAAAGACAAGCGATCGCCCGAACGCAGACGCACATCAGCAGCAGCCTGCACAGTCATCTGTAAATTCGTCCCCACTAAACCAGCACGAACCAAAATCTCCCGCCCCAAAGGCTCAACTACCCTCACCTCAACGATTAAATCGGGTGTAGGGGCGTGTTCCTTATTTTCCTCGCCTCTAGCCTCTGGCCTAATAAAAACATACTCCGGACGAATCCCCAAATCAAAACCTTGTCCCTCAAGCGGATGAATCTTATCCTTAACAGCTTGTGGACATGATAAAAATTGTTCGCCCACCCTAAATCCTTCACCTGTATAAATTGCAGGCATAATATTCATCGGGGGATTGCCTAAAAAAGTCGCCACCATCCGGTTAACAGGATGAGCATAAATACTTTGCGGCTCGCCAATTTGTTGAATTCTGCCTCGATTTAATACCACAATGCGATCGGCTAAAGTCATCGCCTCGACTTGATCGTGGGTGACATAGATAGTAGTAATCCCCAAGCTTTGGTGCAACTGCTTGAGTTCTGCGCGTGTATCGTCTCTTAGCTGCGCGTCTAGATTAGACAGGGGTTCATCCATTAAAAAGACTTTCGGTTGACGCGCGATCGCTCTTCCCAATGCTACCCTTTGCTGCTGTCCCCCGGATAATTGCTTTGGTTTGCGATCGAGCAAATGTTCTAAAGCAAGCGATCGCGCCACTGCCTCGACTCGTTCTTTAATAGTTTTAGGATCTGTTTGGCGCATCTGCAAACCAAAGGCGATGTTTTCTGCTACCGTCATGTGAGGATAGAGGGCGTAATTTTGGAACACCATCGCCACATCTCGCTGTCGTGCTGGAATATTATTAACTAGGCGATCGCCAATGTAGAGTTTCCCAGATGTAACAGTTTCCAAACCCGCGATCGTTCTTAAAACAGTAGACTTACCGCATCCCGATGGGCCCACCAATACCCAAAATTGTCCATTGGGAACTTCAAAACTAATGTCTTCAACCGCAGTGACATTTTGAAACCTGCGCTTAATACTTTCTAGACGAACATTTGCCATTTTTAGGGTTAAGGGTTAAGAGGATGAAAGGAAAGTAACTCAACTAGACAATAAATGGAACGATATATAGTGTAAAAGCGTCATTCCCCATTAGTCATTCGTACAAAGGACAAAGGACAAATTAAAGTCTTCTTTCCACCATCAACATCCGCCGATAAGATAGCCATCCTCCAACCACCATTAAAACAGTAAATACTAATAAAAACCAAAAGTGATTAGCAATTTGTGATAATCCATCTCCATCAGCGGAAACTCCTAACAATGCTTCATTCATGTGATAAATCGGGTTAAATTTAGCAATGTCTAACAGGTTTTTTGGAAACAAAGAAGCAGGCAAAAATGCCCCACCTAAAATTAATAAAGGAACCCCAAAAGCTGCTACCAATGCATTAACATCTTCAGTGCGACGAGCTAATTGAGTACCAAGAATAAAGCCTAATCCTACGTAAGAAGCAATACTTAATAAAATAATTACACCTCCCAAAACTATAGAACCATTGAAATTAGCCGCCCAAAAGGCTGAAATAGTATAAATTAACAATGCTTGACCAATGCCAATGCAACTGTGAGCTAAAAAAATTCCTAAGAAATAGGACGTGCCACTTAAAGGTGAGATAAATAGACGCTTAAGGGTTTGCTGTTCTCTTTCTGCTACTACAGAGGCGACACTACCCCCCAAGCAGCTAAAAAATAACGCCGCCCCTACTAAAGTTGAGGGTGCGGCATTTTCAAAAGCAACAGCCATTGACAGCTTGGCTCTTTCTGCCAAAATAAATCCGTTGAGTAACAACACAGAGACGGGAAAGATGCACCAAAAAACTAGGCTGCGTCGCCGCCGCAATAATTCAATTAAGATACGTTGAGCTACAGCTAGCGTTTCCTGCCAATATTTCATCGTAATGGAAGTGAGGAGTTAACTTGAGTACATTATCAAGGTACGTGCTTTCACAGCCAATTTCCCGGCGTACCCTTTTCAAGTTATTTAGTGTTACTGCTGTCGGCGGTGTACTGGGGTACTCTCGTTTATCCAAACCGCAGCCAACTGTTTTTCAGCCAGATTCCCTGGATTTGCCAAAATATCTCAATCAACCCAAAAGCGTTGTTGTCGTTGGGGCTGGGTTGGCTGGGTTGGCTTGTGCTTACGAACTGAGTCAGCGAGGGTTTCAGGTTACATTATTGGAGAAGTCGCCTCAACTAGGAGGCAAAATTGCCAGTTGGTCTATTCAGGTTGGGGGGGAAACTTTTATGATGGAGCATGGCTTTCATGGCTTCTTTCCCCAGTACTACAACCTCAATAGCTTAGTAGCAGAACTGGATATAAGGGAAAATTTTCAATCCTTGAATTCTTATTCTGTTCTCTATCGCAATGGCAAGTATCAGCCAGAAGTATTCCGCCCCAGTCATTCTGCTTTTCCCTGGAATATAGTCGATTTGGCTATAGCATCTCCCAATCGATTGCGCTGGGGAATTAATTTAACTAAATGGGAACATTGGCAAGTTTTTCGTGCGATTACTGGCTTTGAGACACAAAAGAGTTTCCAGCGTCTGGATAGTTTATCTGTGGCGGAGTGGGTAAAACAGGATTTTCCCCAAGGTTTATATGACTTGTATTTTCTACCCTTTGCTAAATCTAGCTTGAATGCTCCAGATAAGATGAGCGTGGGCGAACTGATGCAGTTTTTCCACTTCTACTTTTTTGGCAATCCAGAGGGATTAGCTTTTAATGGTACTCGCCAAGATATGGGTACGAGCCTTGTAGAGCCGATCGCAAAAGCAATTGAAAGTAAAGGCGGCAGAATTATCACTGGGGTAAATGTGAGTGAGATTCACCTTCAACAAGGAAGAATTGACGATCTCACTTATCAGCCTGGCGGAAAGACAAACAATGTCCCTTTTTGGGTAAAGCCTAATTCTGTTGTCGGTAATGTAGAGACGCGAAATTTCGGGTCTCTACAATTTTTTGGTGCGGGTGATGAAATGTTTGCTATGCCAGATGACGGAAATGTTGCAATTTCGCTCACCTGTACTCATCAAGGCTGTACAGTGCAGTTAGCAGACGATGGTAAGTTTCATTGCCCCTGTCATGGTGCAGTATTCGATCGCGACGGTAAGGTGGTAAAAGGCCCTGCAACTAGAAATTTACCCCGCTTTCAAGTCGTGCAACGTCAGGAAGATAAATTGCAGCTGGTGGCGGCTCTTTCGTACCTAACCCCCCAGCCCCCTTCCCTTCTAGGGAAGGGGGGGCTTGTCAAGGCTGATTACTATGTGTTTGCCACAGATGTACCGGGGGTGCAACAGTTGTTTAGTCGAATTGAGGGTGAGGTGGATCGAGAAGTGCGATCGCAAGTTGAAAAATTGAGCGTAGCCGATCCTTTTGCTGTTTGTCGCTTCTGGTTCGATCGCGATTTTGACTGGGAACACAGCTATTTCACTTCTCTTTCTGGATATAAACTAACTGATAGTATTACCCTGTACCACCGCATTCAAGCGCCATATATAGACTGGGCGAAAAGAACAGGCGGTAGTGTGGTGGAGTTACACGCCTACTGCTACAAAGAAAAAGAATTCCCTCACCAGTCAGCTTTGCTAACGACGTTTGAGCAGGAACTATACGAGATTGTGCCAGAGTTACGGCAAGCTACAATGCTGCATCGGGAACTAGTGAACCAAAAGAATTTTTCTGGTTATCCTCCCAACAGCTATGCAGAACGACCAGGAACCAGTACAGTTATCCCTAACTTGGTATTTGCTGGAGATTGGGTAAAGATGCCATTTCCCAGTGGTTTGATGGAACGGGCGGTTAGTAGTGGATTGCTAGCGGCGAATGAGATTTTACACCAGGAGGGATTGCAAAGGCGATCGCTTTTTTCTGTTAATCCAGAAGGGGTGTTGAAAATTTGAACTGCAAAGCATAAAGAACGCGAAGGAGGCGCGCTTATGTCTTCTCTCTCTCAAATTACCGAAAAGTTTGATATTCGTCAGGCGGGAATCAATCTCGATTGTTGGTATGCGATCGCTCGTAGCACTGAGGTAAAATCTCAGCCTGTAGGTGTTGTCCTTTGGCATCAGCCAATTGTTCTCTATCGAGATGCTAGCAGTAAAGTCCACGCCCTGGAAGATAGATGTCCGCACCGCCAAGTTAAACTCAGTCATGGGCGCGTGATTAAAGACGAGTTGGAATGTGCTTATCACGGTTGGCGTTTGAGTATCACTGGGGAATGTGTCGCCGTTCCCTATCTCGCAGCTAACCAAAAACTACCTAGTTGTAAGATTCGACATTATCCCGTGCAGGAACAGGATGGTTTTATTTGGTTGTTTCCTGGCAATGTAGAGACGTTACACGCATCTGGCGATGTAGAGAAGTTGTATACAACGTCTCTACAACCGATGAGTATTCCAGAGTGGGAACACCTCAACTATATTGCCACTGTTTCAGTAATTGACTGTGCTGCCCATTATTCCTATTTAATTGAAAATCTGATGGATATGTATCACGGGCATTTACATCAAAATTATCAAGCATGGGCAGATCCAGTATTGCAAGAGCTTTACGAAGATGAGGAGCGTGTAGATGCCCATTATCAAGCGCAAAGTTATTACAAAATAGACAAAATCTGGTCAATTTCCCAGCTATTTTTCCCAGCTTTACGCCGTCTCCATCCAGAAGCGTTAGATGTGAGTTATGTCTATCCTCATTGGGTGTCAAGTTTGGGTGCGGATTTTAAAATTTATTGTCTGTTTTGTCCGGTGAATGAAACAAAAACTCGTGCTTACCTGATCCACTTTACTTCGCTAAATGCGTTTTGGCGGTTACATAAATTGCCTGTGTGGTTTCGGCGGTTTGTGAAAAATAGTCTATTCGGTTCAGCGCAAAAACTTCTAGATGGATTAGTCCTTCAGGATGTCCAAATGATTGAAGAAGAACAGCAAGCATATCTCAATCATCCAGAGCAAAAGAATTATGAGTTAAATCGAGCTTTGGTGAGCGTACAAAAGTTAATTAGAAATCAAGCAAAATGAAACTGAGGTGGGCGATCGCTTCCCCAACTTTTTGCTTATAGCAGGCATTGCCACTCTACTTCTTGTAACTAAGAATTAGTAGTAGACACAGAAGAAGGAATACACGCATCAGGGGCGCATAACTCTGGAAATTGCAACGTTGTCACGCTCAGTGTATCCAGTTCTACGCGGCGGATAGCATGATTATTCGTATCAGCTATATAAAGATAGGAATCTATCAGACTAAGACCAGAAGGTTCGCTAAAACGGCTATTCTGACCTTGACCGTCTTGTAAAGCAGCCGTACCATCCCCTAATACTGTTTGACAATTGCCACTGTGAGGGCTAACTAATTTAATTTTGTGGTTGTAAGTATCGGCTATCCAAAGATAATTCTGAGCGTATTCCACTCCTAAGCAATGTTGTAGCCGCACTTGCTCACCAATACCATCAACATCTCCAAAACCGAATAGATCGCCGCTACCACAGACTGTACGCACTTGCTGCTGTTCACCTAATCCGACACCGCGAATCGAACTAACTTCGCTGTCAGCGACAAATAACTCCTTACCATCAGTCGCAATTCCGCTAGGTTGAGCAAATACAGATTCGGTGAGAGAACCATCAACACAAGCTTCTGCGCCAGTACCAGCATAAGTTTGCACAATGCCAGTTTCTAGTTGCATTTGCCAAATTTGATGTGGCCCCGCCATTGCAACGAACAGAGAATTACCCACCTTCACTAAATCCCAAGGCGAATTCAGAGCCGTTTCTAACCCCAAACCACCGTGAGGACGAATATTATGGCTTTGCTCGTGGGTTCCGGCGATAGTTTCCACCACCTGATTTTTTAGATCGACCCGCCTGATGGCGTGGTTTTCTGTATCGGCGACATATAGTAGCTTTTGTTCTCGATCAAATGCCATTCCCTGGGGAGCAAAAAATTGTGCTTCGGTAAACGAACCATCAGTTAACCCAGATTGCCCAGTTCCAATTAAATGTAATATTTCTCCATCCAAAGAACTGACAACAATCCGGTGATGACCAGAATCAGCAATAAACAGCCCTACTGAAGTAGCTAACACCTTACCAGGAAAAGCCAAGGGTGTAACCAAGGGTTTCCTCTGTTTTTCTAGGGTAAGACTCAACTGTTGAAAATTAATTGTGCCTTTCTCTTTGTGTTCCCGAATTACTTGTTCTATCAACTGGTCTAAAATATCTCGATTACCTTCACCAGAAACATAGCCAATTACATATCCTTCTGGGTCAATTACCATTAATGTAGGCCAAGCACGAACGGCATACTCTTGCCAAACTTTGAAGCCACTATCAACTAATACTGGATGTTCGATGTCGTAACGGAGGATGGCTTGTCGAATGTTTTCGATTTCTTTTTCGTTGTCAAATTTTGCCGAGTGAACTCCAATCACCGTCAGGCTGTCTTTATATTTCTGTTCCAGGTACTTCAGTTCAGGTAGGATATGCAAGCAGTTAATACAGCAGTAAGTCCAGAAGTCTAGAATTACAACTCTACCTTTTAGCTGCTGGATAGATAAAGGCTTGTCAGTATTGAGCCAAGGTTGATTTTGGGGTAGTTCTGGCGCTCTGACGCGGGGAGTCGTCATACAGTCTCCTTACTTCATACTTATTTACGTTAGCGTCTGCGCTTGAGTTATGCTTTGCCGATCGCACCCCTAACCAAAATCACAGTGCATTCTACACCGCTGGCGATCGCGGCGGGAATATTCCCTTTGATCGCCTGTTGCAGCAATCCTTCCCGACTCGCTCCCAACACAACAACATCAAAATTTTCACTTCTGACCAGATTAATTACACCATCAGCAACAGAACTGGAAATAACTGGAACAGCACTCACCGCACCCGTCAATTGGCGCTGCTTGACAAGATAGCGGATCGCTTGTTGCAGAACTGTCATTTCAGGCTTTGAATTCGATGACTCAAACACTTGACAAAGTTGTATTTCTGCCCTTTCACTCAAACTCACCAAACCTGGTAAAAGTTGAATTGCTGTTTTAGCATTAGGCCCGCCCGCCATTGGGACTAGCCAGCGGTTGAAGGAGTGATGGGGTGTGAGGATTTTAGATTTTAGATTTTGGATTTTAGATTTTTCCCCAGATCCCTGCTCGCTGCTCTCCTGCTTTCTTCTGAATCCTGACTTCTGATTTGTGTACAGACGTTGGATTGCACCATTCGGATTTTTGTACAGACGTTGCAATCCAACGTCTGTACTTTGCCCCTCTGCAAATCTGACCAGTGCCACATCACAAGGGGCTTGCCGGATTAGGGTGTCTACCACGCTGCCAAAAATTCGACCAGGGGTGATGGTGTTACCCTTCCAACCCATCAACAGCAAGTCAATGTGTCTTTCTTTGATTGTCTCCAAAATTGCTTGTGCTATATCATGGGAAACTCGAATCTGGGTATGGACGGGAATTTTCTGCTTTTTCGCCAAAACTTCGGCTTGACGTAGCAAACGCCGACTTTTTGCCGTCCTCACCTGAGTTTCCGCTGGCGAACTGTGGCGAGAGACGAGAATGATTTGAATGCACTCCAATTCATAATTGCGATCGCTTGCAATTGCCAAAGCCATTTGCAACATGGATGCAGCCGTTTGAGGATTGGCTATTGGCACTAACAATCTTCCCGCTCCGATACTGGGCGATCGCGTTTGATACACTACGTAAGAAGGCTCAGGGCGAGGCCCGATTTGCCCCGTCTCCCCATTGAGTTTGTCTGCTTCGGCGCGGATAATATCAGCACGGGTAATAATCCCGATCAATTTACGATTTTCAACCACTGGCAAGCGACTGAGTTGATACCGATCCAATAGGTAGAGAACAGTAGCTAAGGTAGCGGTAGGACTGACAGTAACTGGTTGTGGTGTCATGATCTCGCTAATCGAAGTATCGCCAGCCAGATCGCGATCGCGCATTTTCGCTAAATCGGTTTGGGTGATAATGCCTACCAACTTACCGTTATCCACAACCGGAAAGCCGCGATGATGGGAGCGAGAAAAGGCAAGTACTGCTTCATCTAAGGTCATCTGCACTCCCAGAGTTTCGACTCGTGGTTGCATTACATCTTGGGCTGTCAACTCTGTTAACAATCCTTTCGGAGCGGCGGCTGTTTCTAAGTTAATGCCATTCAGTTTTAAAATCCGGTTATAAATCGACCCAGGCTCGATCTGTTCTGCAATCAAATAAGCCGTCACCGAACCGATCATCAACGGTAGCACCAGATTAAAATCTGTGGTCATTTCAAACACAATCACGATCGCTGTGATTGGTACTCTGGAAACCACACTAAAAAATGCTCCCATTCCCGCCAAAGCATAAGTTGCAGGCGAACCAATTCCCATTAGGTTGTATTCTGCCAAACCTACCAAATAACCTAGTGCCGATCCTAAAATCAGACTAGGAGCAAATAATCCCCCTGGCGCTCCCGATCCAAAGGCAACCAAAGTGAGGATAAACTGAGCCACAAACGCGATCGCTGCCAACTGCCAGCCAGCCTCACCAGTAATCAAAAACTCGCGCAAGCCGCTATTATCTCGAAAAGCTGGGGGTAAAAAAGCGATCGCCACCCCAGAAACACACCCAGCTGAAGCAATCCGTAGGGGTAAACTCAGCCGCAATTCCCGGTAAAATCTCAAACTTGCCATAATTAGGCGATCGAACAGGGAACCCAGCAACCCCGCTAATATGCCTAATAGCAGGAAAAAAGGCAGTTCTTTAAGTGAGAATGTGGTAGAATGTGCAGTTAAAACTAAGCTCAAGTCTAAGCTGCGACCACCTAAGATTCGGGACACCACCGCACCAGTAAAAGAGGCGAGTATAGCAGTCCCCAAAGTCAGACCGGATAAATCCTGAAGTAGCTCCTCCACCACGAACAAAACCCCTGTGATTGGGGTATTGAAAGCTGCTGCCAATCCAGCCCCTGCACCAGCGGCAATCAGCTGTCGTCGATGATCGGGGGAAGTCGGAACCCAGCGACTTAACCCTGCTGCTAAAGCTGCTCCAACATGAACTGTTGGGCCTTGCCTTCCCAGAGCCAGCCCTGAACCTAATGCCAAAATCGAAGTAAGTAACTTGACGCAAGCTACCCGCCAGGATAAGTTAATCGGCACGTTAGCAAGAGCTGCTTTCACATGGGGAATACCGCTACCAGCAGCTTCTGGCGCTAATCGCTCTACTAGTAGTCCAGTTAAATAGCCAAACCCCAGCCCGACAGCTGGTAGTAATATCCAGGCTGGTATTAAGGTTGACGCATGGACTCGCCAAGCTCCCAGCCATCCCGAACCAACTTTGAGCAAGACAGCTGATACAGCAGCGACTAAACCAATCAGACAGGCTTCAGCGATCGCGCTGCTACGCCGGGGGCGCAACCAATAATCAAAGCGCTTGTGTATACCAAAAGGTAGCATGAGGGGCTAGGAAATTCCAAATGATGAATCCAGCAATGCTAAAAATTACTACACTTCATAATTCATAATTCATCATTTCTACTTTCCACTCCCTTTTTTAGTCAATGATTTAAACGCATCATTTGATTACTTACTTGTCACGGGGAAAGGCTTGAAAAATATGTCAGGCTTATCATCCCCTCTAGTCGAACATATATCATCACAGTTATGCCTTGAAGGCTGACATATTTTTGCTTCGCCAAATGCGTCAAAAATCAGAAGTTAGAGCAAATTTCACTTTTTCGTCACTACTGTTTCTGGCTTCTGAATTCAGCACTGATTTAATTTCTTCCCGTCGTAGATAGTCCTTCCACAATTAAAGACGGAGTATAGCAAGAGCCGTTCCATTCAGCATCGCTACCCAGTGCTACTAAGTGCTTGAGTGCTGTATAAATATTTCCGGCAACCATTGTATCTTTGACTCGTCCGGCGATTTGACCTTTTTTAACTCGGTAGCCTAGATCGACATTGATCGAAAAGTCACCAGAGATACTGCCACCGCCACCCAGCATTTGATCTACAATCAGTCCGTCATCCAACAGAGCGATTAAATCTGATAGCGATCGCTTTCCCGGTTGAACTAGCAAGTTAAATAAACTAGGTGTGGGATAACTGCCCAAACTGGGACGAAAACCGTTACCAGTGGTATCAGATCCAAGCCCAGATCCAGTAGTACGATCGCAATAAAAATTTTGCAAAATCCCATTTTGGATAAATATCAGCGATCGAGTAGGAGTACCTTCATCATCAAATGGACAACTGAATGGGCCTGCTTCTGGATCTTGAGTCAAGGTAAAATCTGTTGCCATCACAGGTTTACCAATCCGTTCAGCCCAAGGCGAAGCTTTTTCTAATACCCGTTTACCATTCAAAGCTGCTTGTATAGTACCCCAAAGCATATCAGCTGCTTTAGAGGTAAACAAAATCGGCACTCGCCCATTCGGGGGTGCAACATTTTTCTTTGCCCACTCCAGCCGCTGCAAAATTTGCCCAGCAATTATTTCAGGGTGTAAAGTATCGCGCTGAGTTTGACCATCAGATACACTTAAAAAATCGTCGCCCCTTACCCATTCCGCTGATACATAGCAGCTGAGTGTAGTGTCAGTGTGGCGGCAATCAAGACCTTGAGAGTTGACCAATCGAGTAGTTTCAACTTCACTATCCCACTCCGCACTCATGAGAACTTCAGGATAAGCATTCCGAATCAGCGCGATCGCTTCCTTTCCCCATGCTACTAACTGTTCTACTGGTACGGCACGACCTAGATCGGGATAAGTTGGTTTGGAGTTACTATTGAGTTCAATTGGTTCCGGTTCGTTGATCTGACTGAGTGCCAGAGCTACGTCTACTAGTGCTTGGGCTTCCACTTGTCCGTAAGCCACTGCTAGCCCCGGACAACCATCTCGCCACAGTCGCAGGGCTGTACCTTCTGATTGCGTACTTTCCAGTTGCTTGAGTCGATTAGCCTCAAAAAAAACTGGCCCTGATAGCGATCGCGATTGATACACCTCTGCTGCTTCTGCCCCAGATTTAGCAGCTAGCTCTAGCAGTTGTTCTGCTAGTCGATCCTGTAGCAAATTTTCAGACCCCATAACCCTTGCTGCGTGTGAGATTTATCTAAGCCCTGAAGCTAATTGCGATTAGCCGTTAGCTAAAGCCTTAAAATTGCTAATCGCTAATCGCTAATCGCTTTTATTGCTCTGCAATCAATTTACGGCAGATTGAGTTCTTGCAATAGCCAAAAGCCAGCAAAGGATTCTGCTTGTGGACTAGATTGGACAGCTAGGAAGTGTACTTTGTTAGCTTGAAGCTTTGCTGCTTCAAAAGCCTGAGCTTCTGCCAAAATTTGCGGGTTTTTCAAGTTAGTCAAAATCCAGCTGTCTGTAGCACCAGTTTCCAAGACCAATCTTGCTGCTGGGCTATTATCAACTTTGATAAAGGCTAACTCTAGTCCCGACAGCCACCCAGCCAGCGGCAAAGCTCTGCTAGAAAAAACAATTAGCCCTGGCACTTTTGTTTCTGGTGTTATACCGCCGATCTGCACGGGAAAAGCTTCACCAAAAGCAATATCCCATTCGTGCATTTCCTCCAATGCCGATGCTGGCAAATTAACAAACGACCACTGCTGTCCTGTTAAAGCACTTGGTAGGCGTTGGGGTGATGACAAGTCCATCTTGACAGACGGACTTGTTTGGGCTAGAAAGCCTGGTTGTTGCGGGTAAACTTCTTCCATCCGCTGTTGCAGCCATTGCACTAGGGCAAGGGTTCGACGGCTAGGCTGTGCGGGAATGCCCAAATCCTCACAAGCTTTGGCGATCATGTTACTCATCTGGCGGCGGAAAAAGCGAAACTTAACGGGGGTTGTCCCTGCAAGCGCGATCGCCTCTGACAAAGCTGTACGCAACCAAACGGAATTTACCTGCGTACTCGGACAATATTGCGCATAACGAAACAGAGAGTCCGGGTTAGTGCGCGGATCTAAAGGACTTTCGCACACCAGGACTTCCCAAACTTTTTTCTCGTTCTCATCCAAAATCGGACGGGAGTAGAAATCTATCTCCCAAATTCTACCCATGTGATGCCATTACAATTTGTTTATTTCCTTTCTTCACTCTACATTTTGTCTGCACTAGGGGCTAGAGAGTCGCTAGTCGCTTCGCTCCCAGTCGTAAGTTATAAGTCGTAAGTCGTAAGTATTATTCCACGCATGATGCGCTCTTCTCGAACAAAGATGCTACGCATTTGTTGTTTCTTTGCGCCTGTACGGGGCTTGTACCCTCTTTACTTACGAATAGCCGAAGACCTGATTTACGACTTATAGTGTGAAGCCTGATGTCTGAAATTTGTTTGCAGTTAAGACTTTAATGAGATTTTTTTAGCGTTAACAGTTTACACTTACCTGCAAGTCTCCCACCAGTCCCAATACGGTTCGGATAAGGATTTCTAAGGGTATGACTGGACTTGGGGACAAGGAGCTGGGGGGACAAGGGGCAACAGCCGTATGATTTATAAACTTCGTTCTTTCCCCTTGTCCCCAAGTCCCCTTGTCCCCAAGTCCTAACTTCACGAGTGAATCTTTTATCCGAACCGTATTGTCACCAGTCCTAAGTAAACTACAAGATTGATAATTAAAACCATCTAAAGTATAACATTTTGTTATGACTTAACTGGACGGCGGGTTATTTATATAAGAATTATTTATCTTTAACTCCTAACTAAATTCCATTACTAATCAGGGTTAATTAAGCGTTACAAGCTGGAATTTTTCTCGTAGTATCAGAGATGAGGTCAACTCATCAATAGCGAACTTGCCGAAGAGCAATTCGCCGTAGTTGCTCGTCAAAATGTCTAAAATTGGTCACACACCTATCGCCCCACCTGAGTGGTAGGAAGTGATACTTTGCCAATTTGCATGACTATATCTTAACCCTTGGTCAAACCTGTGGGTTTCCTCGATTGAGGAAGTAAAAATATGTGGAATCAGGCAAAAAGCCCAAAAGTTCCATTTACCCACCTGCAAGCAAAGGGAAGCACTATTCCTCGCGCGATCGCTCACTTAAGAGCAAATCGTTAAGAGGATTGATTTACCCTATTTTATCGTGCCCTTATAGAGAGGACAACCCAATGGCAACTTTCAAAGTCACTTTAGTCAGCGAAGCCGAAGGGCTGAACCAAACAATTGATGTTGACGACGATACTTATATTCTCGACGCAGCTGAAGAAGCTGGGCTAGATCTACCTTATTCTTGCCGCGCTGGTGCTTGTTCCACCTGTGCTGGTAAAATCACAGCAGGTACGGTGGATCAGTCTGACCAGTCTTTCTTGGATGACGATCAGATTGAAGGTGGTTATGTATTAACTTGTGTAGCTTATCCCACCTCTGACTGCACCATCGAAACCCACAAAGAGGAAGAACTTTACTAAGTCAAAAATAGCTACTCAAGTTTAATAGGCAGGAACATTTCACTATTGTTCCTGCCTTATTATTAGACGCGGGAAGCAGAGGATATCAGAATCAGGGGAGAATCTGGCTTTATACTCTCCTCTGCTTTCTGGGGTGATCCAAAAAAGTATTAAGCTAAAAACGAGTCTGGACTTGAGTGCCAGGGTAGTAAAAGTTGAGAATGCGATCGCTTGACCAACCGAGTTTAGCTAAACTATAAGCACCAGTTTGACTCAAACCTACTCCGTGTCCCAAACCACCACCGACAAAAGCGTAGCCCGAAAGGATGTTGTCTTTGCCTTTGGCTTGGTTATATAACGGTTCTAGGTAGAAAAGGGTGCTTCTTGGAGCAGAAAAGGCACTGCGAATTTCGTCTTTTTCTAAAATTAAATTACCGCGATCGGTTTGTATAGCTAATTTGAGGATGCGTCCGCTGGGCGATCGCTCTAACACCTGCATTTGTTTTACCATTGTTAAGTTTGCCAGCGGGTTTCTATTCGCACTGAGAAACTTACGCAAATCTTCAGCGATCTGTTCCATACTACTTTCTTTGCGCCAGCGAAACATTTTCACTCCAGCTTCATTAAATCCTTGCCGCAAATTGATAAACTGCTGAAAGTTGTTTTCCGAAGCTAAACTCTGGCGCGACAAATTCCAAATATTACTCGCCGTATCCACAACAGGTTGCAGGTAAGGGCGATCTGCACCGTTCCAAACATCGCTAAACGCCGCCGTTACACCACCTGTAGTAGAAGAATAAAGCGCGTCAACTAAAGAGTTGTCATAAGTCAGCACCTTTCCCCTAGTTGCCAAAATCGCCCGATCTGTAATCGGTTCTGTGCCACTTAAACCTTTGTAAACTTGACACTGGGTATCAGCACTCAGTTCATACCCATCAATAGCAAATCGGCGTAAGTTCCTCAGCGCATAAGTTCGTGCTATAACTGTTTGCGCTTCTACTGCGGCATACGGCGCTTTAGGGCCAATTTCGTGCGGCACTACGCCCCGCAGATAAACTTCTAAAGGGACATCATTAACCAAGCTGTAGGTACCATAGGCATTCTGTTGCAGCCGCAACTGTCCAGGGTAGAGTGTACCAACGCGATCTGCTTGCCCTTGATTCACTTGAATCAAGTTGCGACTAGAAGTAATCTCTAGCCGATCGCTGCTGATGCGATCGCCGTTTACCTCCAAGCTAACTATTGGTACTTGTTGGAGAATTTGGCTATCTAAATAAGCAGTTCTATTACCCTTAAGTTGTATGCTGCTCAATAGCAAACGTCGCAGAAAGGGAGTGTTATAAACTTGGCGTTTTGCCCAAACTTGCCATTTATCTGGTTGGGCGATCTCAACTTCTATGCCAAAAGCACGCCATTGCTGGGCAGCATATTCAGCAGTTTCAAAGCTGCGGTGAGTGCTAAGGACAATTCGTTCATCTAATACTGGTGTAACTAAAGGTTGCATTTCTACTGCTAGCTTCACACTCTTTGCGGTAAGGAGTGTATCCTGCTCTCTATCAGTTTTAATCTTCAGGCTGAGGCGATCGCCTGGTGTTGCTTGCAAATTCAACTCGTCTGTCGCTTCATCTCCAAACCGCTGCACCACCCCAATTTTGAGTTTGCTCATCGCAGCCGCGCCAGCTTCCGATCCGCGAACGTTGAGTTCCACATCTTTACTTTGTGCCGCCGCTGGCGATGAAGCAGTCAATCCCAACCAACTAATTAGTGTCAGCGTGGTGAAGGATATGCGCCATAAACTAGGAACGAGTTTAAGACTTCTCTTGATCGCAGCAGGGGGAGGTGGGGAAGCTGGGGGAGAAAAACCACTTGCCACTCCATCACGACAAAATGCAATTTTTATCAGGAAGTACGTATTTCTTGCCATTTACTGTCAAAGTTCTAGAGCTATTCTTTCAAAATTAGCTTTGTGCTAGCGACTTGCCACAGTGTAACTGTCTTGACTAAATTTAGCGAAGAGTTCTATTTCGGTGGGAGTATAAATAAAAGTTGCAGTATGAAGTCATAACGAGTATGATTTATAGAGGAGGAATAAATAAGGCAACAACTTATGGTAAAGGTACAAGAGATTCCCCTGAAGCAGATTCGCCGTCCTCTACCACGCGCCAACGATCCAAACAAAGTAGAGGCGTTGATGGAATCAATTGGGGCGATCGGGCAGCAAGAGCCAATTGATGTATTGGAAGTAGATGGAGAATACTACGGCTTTTCTGGCTGTCACCGCTTTGAGGCTTGCCAGCGTTTGGGTAAAGAAACAATTCTTGCTAGAGTGCGTAAAGCTCCCCGTGCTGTTTTAAAAATGCACTTAGCCTAAGTAGGATATCACAAGAAAAACATTGCCAAATTTCAGGAGAATTATATGCAAATTCAAGGCAGAGGTATGCCAGTTAATATCGGTATTGACGAAGAAAACCGCAAACAAATTACTGATGGACTGTCTCGCTTACTAGCTGATACTTACACGTTGTATCTTAAAACTCATAATTTCCACTGGAACGTCACAGGCCCCATGTTCCAGACCTTGCATTTGCTGTTCGAGACGCAGTATACAGAGTTAGCTATAGCTGTGGATCTGATTGCAGAAAGGATCAGAGCGCTTGGCTATCCTGCACCAGGTACTTACAGCGATTTCGTCAAACTCAGTTCAATTGCAGAAAATTCTGGAGTTCCCAAAGCCACAGATATGATCCGCTTATTGGTGGAAGGACAAGAGGCAGTAGTGCGTACTGCTAGATCTATTTTCCCCGTTGTTGAGCAAGTGAACGACGAACCCACTGCCGATTTGTTGACTCAGCGGATGCAAATACATGAAAAAAATGCTTGGATGCTGAGAAGTTTGCTGGAAGAATAAGGGAATAGGGAATAGGTAAAGGGTAATTCGTAATTCATAGCTGATTCAATGGCGAGGAAACGTCGCACTCAAGCGCGACTGCTGTAATTCGTAATTAAACAACCAATTACCAATTCTCAATTACCAATCCAAAATCCAAAATTCGTATGGCTCAGGTGTCTCACCCAGATTTCACCCAATCGTTGCAAAAATTAATGCAAGGGTTGGGTGTTTCCAGTTATAAAGCGCTTGCCAAAACGGCTGGAGTTAGCGATCGCCAGTTGCTGCGGTTGCGACGCGGAGAATTGAATCGAATGCGGGTAGATGTTTTGCTCAAGCTGAGTCAGGCGCTACAGGTGTCAGTGACAGAGTTAGTGGTAACTTTTTCTCCTGCTACAGAGCAACCCCCACCCGAAGAAGAATCAACGCCAGCAGTTGCCCAGTTAAAAAAAGAATACGAGCGATTACAAGCGCAGTTGGACACTCAGCGCCAGGAGCTTTGGCTTGAATTCCAGCAGTCGAGTTTACAAGTTATAGAATCTTGGTTACTGCAATGGCCTACAGCTGCGCAGAAAGCAAGGGAAAATCCCCAGTTGGCAGCAGTAAAATTATTACCGTTGGTGCGACCGATTGAACAGTTGTTGCAGAAATGGGAAGTGGAAGCGATCGCGCCTGTGGGAGCAGAAGTAGCATATGACCCCCAATTGCATCAACCTTTAGAAGGAACTGCTCAACCTGGTGAAAAAGTCAAAGTGCGTTACACTGGCTACCACCAAGGAGATAAGCTGCTGTACAGAGCTAAAGTAAGTCCAATTTGAAAAAGTTCAGTTACTGTTGCATATTTTTCTCTAAAACACGCTCAAATTGCCTTTAGATAAACAACTTGACAATCACACTTATGGCTGATGCCCCTTGCTGTGTAGATTTGTTGCACTAGTGATAGAGCGAGAAAAACAACAAAGAAATTATGCGTAAACTAAACATTGGTTTAACAGAAGAGCAGCGCGCAGGCGTGATTGACTTACTAAATCGTGACTTGGCTAATTCTTACTTGCTGCTGATCAAAACTAAAAAGTTCCATTGGGACGTAGTAGGCCCTCAGTTCCGTTCGCTACATCAACTGTGGGAAGAGCAATATCAAACCTTGACAGAAACCATCGATCAGGTTGCTGAGCGGGTTCGTACCTTGGGTGGCTTCCCAGTTGGTACAGCTAAAGGTTTCATAGAATATGGTTCTATTCAGGAACAAACAGACAATGTTCCCCTAGCAACTGAGATGGTGGCGCAGCTAGTGGACGATCACGAGCTAATTATTCGCGGTCTCCGCGAACACATCGATACCTGCTCTGAACAATTCCATGATGAAGGTACCGCTGACTTCCTCACTGGTTTGATGGAAGGTCACGAAGAAATGGCGTGGATGTTACGTTCCTTCATCGAAGGTGAATCACTCACCCCTGATGGTAAGAAGTCTGAGCTTGAAAAAGTTCCAGCAATGCGGTAAAGCGTCTTTCTCGTAGCCTGTGAAGGCAAAAGGCAACAGGTGGAATATTCCCTGTTGCCTTTTATATTCATTATTAATAACAAAACTTATCGTTATTATTTGCTTTGGGCTGTTCTTGCCCAGTTGCGATCGCTCCCAAAATAGTATAAACATACACGCAGCGTAGGACTCTGCTATTGTCTTTAATACTTAGTGTTATTTGTCCTAATTCTGATACCCCTGCTTGTGGACGACCTTTATAGTCAAACTGAACTCTCCAAGGTCCAGTTGCGGGACAATTGTTAGTTGGTTGATTTAAGGTAGTTTCACATTGATTTAGTTTATTTTTATCTTTGTAAACTTGGAGATTTTGGTCAAGATTATTCCAACCGATAGTAGTAGGAATGAAAGAGTTAGGATCGGCAGGGTGAACAGCCCACTGAACAATACCATTGTTTTCTTGAAAGCTAGTTTGCCAAGTAATCTTATCTCGCTTGGCATTGCTTTGTGCTTCACGCATGGCACGATATACTTGGTCAGAGGCAACGGCGAGGCGACGAGTATTGATAAAATTTAACCAACTAGGAGTTGCGATCGCTGCTAAAATTCCGACAATTACGATCGCAATCATCGTCTCGATCAGCGTAAATCCCCAATTAGATGCGTCGCGCTCTTTTTCTCTAGCCAGCTTGCCCATTTTTTACTCACATTTCTATATATATTCCTCGGAACTAGGCTGAGCCTGGTTACGATTTACCGCTTAGTGTCACCTTACTTTTTACTTGTATTATTCCCACCGGAAAATAATCAGTTAGGGTATCGGCGTAAGTCGCCTTTCGCTCTAATCGAGCTAAAGCATTTCCTCTTAAATAAACTTGTGCCAGACTTTTATATGAATCTACACAAGCGTAGAAACTATATATATTTAGTGGATTTGCTGTAGAGTCGTTGGCTGGTACTTGTTGTGCATTTGCAGAAATAGCATTACAATTTTGTGGCACTGGAGTTTGCTTTCCAGTGCTTTGATCAACATAATCAACTAGAGTTTCAATTTGATTGTTTCTGAAATCGTAAGCAGTTGAAGCGTCATTTTTCCAAGCATTCATTTTGTCTTCAATCGTACCTGGAACTGTCAGATCGAATAGCTGAAAACCAGGATCGGGTTCGAGTAAGTAATTTCTGGAATTATTAGGATCTCTAATTCCATCTCGAATTTCAAATCTGCCAATTCGGGCAGTATTAGACTCGGTTGAGTCTGGATCTTTAATTAAGTAGTAAGTTACTAAAGAATATACAAAGTAATCTTTCTCATCACACTCATCAGTATCAGCTATTTTGCTTAAACAACCTGCTCTAGTTGTAGTACCATCGTTTAAAATTACTGGACGATCTTGAGGAAAAAAAGTGCGCTTCCAAAATACGAGAACAGGCACTTTATCTGTAGCTGTTGGATCGGGAAGTTGATTTTTAATCGCAGCAATTCCGTCTGCATTATAAATATAAACAGCTTCTTGTAGATCGTCTGCAATATAGTCAATTGCTGACTGGATTTCTAATTCAGTCGTGGCTTTGGCTTGTTCCCGGCGCTCAGAAGTGAGAATATTAGTCATAAATGACAGCAAAGTTCCCACAACGATGGATGCGATTACAATTGATACCAACAGTTCAACTAGGGTAAAGCCTCCACTTATTTGAGCCAATCGAGATTTTAGCCGTTTGAGCAAAAGTAATTTAAGTAAATTCATCGTTTCATTTTATTGATTGTCTGCTGGCGCTTCTTGACAACCAAGGCGATCGCAGAAATCTTGAAAAGAAGTTTTATTTGTTACAACTTCAGTCGTCATTTCCACCAATGGTGTCTTGCGATTGCCAAGCCCCCCAGAAAAGGTTGATTGCGTTCTCTTATTTTCTGGAGTGCTTGCAAGTATAGGAGCATTATCAATAAAAGCATCAGATCGGTAAACTCTTACTCCCAATAAATATCCGCGATCGGCGGTTGTTGAAATGGGACTAAAGCTTTGATTATCATCGGTTGTTGGAGAAACGCTGCGAAAAGCCTGAACTACCAAATCTTTAGCACTGTTAATACTGCAACCACCACCATCAAGATCGATGCAGTATAAACTTAAGTTCAAACTATTGGAACAGTAGGAATTACCTGCTGTATTTGCACTACAAGGTAAACCTCCAGCAGCTGAAGGAGTAGCTACTCCAGCAAATAAAGTTCTTTGAGAAACAAAATTCCTGTTGTCATCCACTTCATTTAGGGTAACAGTTTGATTTGGCGGTTCGATTGTCCCGGCTTCAACTGCATCAATATAAGTTCTAGCAGCTTGGGTTGCCAATTCTACCCGTTTAGCTTGCACTCTGTTACCAACTGCAAGAGTAATTACTGGAGCAATTACAGTAATGAGGATGGAAACTATGACTATAGCCACCAAGGATTCAACGATTGTAAATCCAGATTCGCTCTGACTATTTTGGATTTTAGATTTTAGATTTTGGATTTGTTTTTCCATCTTCTTAGCCTCACCAACTTCCACAGCTTGAGACAAGGGAGATCGAGTTTGTGTGTTTCATGGTTTAATTGCCGAATCCAGTAGTATTGTCTGTATTATCTATTGCCACAATCGGATCGTCATTCTGACAACTAGCTGGACGCTGCTTTTTGTCAGTAACGGCATATTGAGTGTAAGCAGCTGTCGATTGTCCAACGCGATCGCTTGCAGCCGCAGCACACAGCAAAGTTTGAACCCAAGCATCGTCTCGATTGACTTCTCTGAAGAACTCGTTAGGAGAACTCGTAGATGGTATTGTGAACTTTTGCGCAAACAGATCTGGCTCTTGAGACAACAGAGCAACATCAAACATCCACTGTCGATTAGGTGATGCGAAATACGGTACAGTTCCGCCTAGTGTAGTGTTGTTACTACCCCCTGGTATACCGTTATTTGTCATGTAGGCGTTGATGGGATAGTTAAATAGACTGAGGTTTTTATCCGAAGTAGCAGTAGTGTTTGCCGTGTCATTTAAAATAGTGGCGAAAGGTGCAGTAGCATAAGCACTCCGCTTCATTTGAATAAAGCTACCTGCAATATTGAGTGTTTTGTCTTGCCAGTTTTCTAAGAGACGCACGAAGTTAGGCAACCCGGCTGATTCTTCTTGCGGACGAGTGGGACTGTTTCCGGATACAAACGTAGCGTTAACAGTCATATCCTTCTGTGGTGTTTGCAGCCAGTTTGTTGAACCGCGTGGATTTCCTCGATCTAGGTTGTTGCTGGGAGAACCGTTTGGACTGTGAATTTGCAAAACAGGCACTAACAGCGGTTGACCATCGCCTGGTAAGTACTCTTGAATAAATAGCGGGTTCTCTGAATTATATGTGTCACCTCTAGTTGGATCGGGATTATCAGTTGTCTTGAACCACAGCGCGTTAGGTTGTATTCGAGGTAGGCGACGGCCTCCGGATAAAAACTTTTCCACTACGCCGCGATCGTTGATCCCAATAGCGTTTGCCTGCTGTATATTGCTAGCTGGGGTGCTTGGTTGATTCGCCCCTGGTTGATTCGCCCCTGGTTGATTCGTACCTGGTTGATTCACACCTGGTTGGTTCACACCTGGTTGATTTACACCTGGTTGATTTACACCTGGTTGAGTTGTACCTGGTTGAGTTGTACCTGGTTGAGTGCTACTTGGTGCGTTACCCCCAGATTGAGTACCAGTTGGCAAGCCAGGAGGGTTGATTTGACTAATAATAAAGCTGAGATTCCGAGTGTTTGGTTGATTCGCACCAGGTTGTGTGTTAGATGGTGCAGTGTTAGGTGGTGCGGTGTTAGGTGGATTATTTTGTGAGGGATTTGATGGATTATTTTGTGAGGGATTTGATGGATTATTTTGTGAGGGATTTGATGGATTATTTTGTGAAGTTTTATCCGCGAATGCTACTCGACGAGGATAGCGTCGGTCTGCCTCCATTAAAGCAGGTCTAGCTGTTGTGCCAGCACCAAGCCTTTCAACTTTAGCGCCTCCTGCTATCCCTTGTAATAAATCTTTTGCCTGTACACCTAATTCGTTGAACTGTACTAGATTTTTCAGTATTCCGTCCCCATCATTGTCATACCCAGCTACCCAATCATTTGGCTTACACTCGGTAACAGGAATTTTCCGGCACATTTCCATTACGTACTCAGGAAAATTCGTGCGTCGCTGTATAGGTGTCACGCCATTAGTTAAGTAGGAACTGACATAACTATCGTTAGTTTTTTGATTAGGAAAGGATATGTCGGCATTATCTTGGTTCCACCAGAAAGCACTAGTGACAAAGTTGTTATCCCAGAAGCCATTGTTTTTGCGATCGCGCTTAATTGGAGATAGATCTGTCTCAACTACAACATCATCTATATCCCCGTCATAATTTAGATCGATGCCAACATCTTTTTCATCGATGCGATCGCTTAGGCTGCCATTGCCATTAAAGTCATAACCACCGCCATTGCCTGCATTATTATTTAAGTCATAGTCTCCTTGATTACGAAATCCATCATTAAAAGTGTTTGACAGCAGCGTTACGGCATCAGAAATAATAGTTGCAGGTCGCCAGGTATCGCTTTCCTCTTCCCAATCTGAACAGCCTAATTTGCCAGGACGACAAGCAAATTTGGGATTGAGATCTGGATTACGACTGTAAAAATTGTCCCATCTTGGCAACTGCAATTCTTCTAAAAATTCTTCGAGTTTCTCGCCTGATGGTGTTTGATGTAGGTTGAAGTCACCTTTAATATATACAGGCAAGTTAGTAGCAAGAATCAAACCTTTTTCTGCTGGGCGGTAAGTATTTTCGCGTGTCCGCGATAAGTTACTACCATTAACTAACCGAATCCCATTAGGACGACGAGTTGGATCGAGTTTAAAATCAGTCGGGCTAAGGAGCTTTGTTTCAGTCGGGCGATCGCTTTCTTCACTTAGCGTATTATTAAATGAATCATCCAGTAATGCATCGTCTCTTGTGGCATAAATAATCCCACTGTTGGGCAATACATACTCATTTCTTACATTATTTAAATTTAACTCTTTTCTAGTAATCCCCTTCGTTTCGTTGGTATCTAAATTAATTTCTGTCAGCCTAACTTCTAAAGGTTGACGCTGTTCTAGTTGTAAGTTATAATCTGTTCTTTTTAAATATTGATTGGTACTTACACCAAGTAACGTATTATCAGAACTGCTTCCATCTGATTGACTTTCCGATTGATAAATTGCCTTAATTTCTCTGCTATCAAGGAAAGTTGATTCTCTGATTGCCCCATGAGGAATTACCGGATTATTCTGAAATTTAAGCGTACCATCAAGTATTTCCAAAGAGCAGATTGCTGTATCAATCGCTGAATTTTCAGATAAACTGAGTGGTTTATCTAAATCTAGAATATCTCCACGATTATTTAATTTACTTAGGGCTTTTTGTAGCGGTTCATTCACAATCCGCCCGTTAGGAAACATCAATTTTGCTTGTACTTTTAGCTCAGGCAAATAAGTTGCGATCGCCCTAACTCTACCACTATTACTAGTATAGGGAGGAGAATAAACAACTCCATTATTCGATCTAGCTATGCCTTCAGCAGGTTGTGCGGGAAGCAATCTTGCGGTTATATCGCCACTGACATCAGGTAAACCAACTGGATTTCTAGCCGTCAAACTATCAGTAGGATCGTAGTAGCTACTAATACAGAAAGTGGGAGTGCGATTAATGTAATTACTGTCTGTATATAAAGTGTCCCTATAGTCATATACTGCTGTAGCCCTCATCCTCAGATCCGGTGGTGCTATATCCTCCTTACCCTGTGGATCGACATTTCCTTTCATCGGCATTGTGTCATGCCAAACTAAAGCATATTTCTGGTTGATGATTTCTTCATCTGCTAGTCTGAGATCTTGAGGGAATTCAGAAATATCTTTTCCTGAATCAAGCGTAGTTCGAGGGGAAAGATCGGTAGATAGATATTTAGCCAGGAAAGAGTCATCTCGCAACTTAGGAATTTTTGATAATGGGTTTCCTTTGTGTTGATAGATTCCCGTTCCGGTAATAATACGCAATCCCCCACTATCAGCCAAAGAATTACCATTCGCTGCTTTTTCTTCCCAAAAACCATCTCGTTCAGCCATGTTTAAGTTATCAAATGGCTGAATCTGACTAGTGCGATAGCGAGGTAAATTGTCTGGTTCAGTCCAGTTAACACCGTCAATATATTGGCGGAATGTAGTAATATAATCTTTACCGTTTTTCCAATAAGCGGGAAGATTGTTTCCTGCTACAATGCGATCGCCCAAATATTTCTCTATTCCTTGCTGCTGTTCTGGAAAAGTTGCTTCTAGCTGCTGGGTTTTAAGTTGAAGCTTTGTGTTAGTGACTGTTGGTTCTCTCCATTTAACAGGCGGTTCAATTATGCCATCCCCTGGAAAAATATTAGCTTCAGTGTAAAAATCTGTGACATCATCAGGATTTTCAATTTCAGCATAAGGAACGCGACGGGTACGTTGTTTGAAATAAAGTTCAAGTTCCTCAGACAGAATATTGAAGGCATTTAAACTGGGATTTTGTTTGAGGCGATCGCTAAATGTATTCTTAACTTCTTGCGGGTATCTATTTATATCTAAAACAGTACTTATCCTGGGTGGATTTAGTTCTGAACAATACTTATTCTCTTCTCTACAATAAGAGAGTGCCTCCCGCTTCATTAAGGCAATGCGTTGATTGTAAGCATCATGGTTGTATGCTACCTCCTCACCGCCACTAGTTTCTGTAGATTTATTATTACTACCAATTTGAGCATTATCCTGCTCAGGATTATTGTCAAATAAATCGATATCTACAGTATTTCCATCTAATGTATCGGTTACACTTCCATTCGCTACATTGCCACCAACTGTAATTTTGGCGTTTTCTTCTCGATAAAAGCAGGAACTTTTGTCGCTAACTTGATAAAAACGAACTTTAGCGTTATTGTGTCCTCCTACTAATAAATTGCCGTTTGTATGTACTCTGCCGTTTAGGCGAAAATCTGAATTTGGGGCCAATTGCAGATCGCCATCAAACAAAACTGCATAATTATTTTGCAAAATTCTACTTTGGTCTTGTTGATATTCCAAAGCATAAAAACTGCTGTTACCTGAAAACTTTTCAAATGCAGTTCCCAAACCAGTGTTATCAGTAATTGGTACGCTAGCGGTGTAAACAAAGAAGCTTTTCTTCAGTTCGTCACCCGATTTATACCAACCCGAATCACCTAATAAACTTGTAGTATTGCCTAGTAAACTTTCACAGCGCCTACCACCTACCTGAGTAGTAATTGGGGCAAGTCTTGTTTCTAATGGACTTATAGAACGATTAAGATTTCCTCTAGCATCTCCAGTAGAGCTTCTGTTAGGACTGCGAAAGTAGATGCCATAGAGAGTATAACTATCAAACTTGCCATTATTATTTGTATCAACCGGAAATCTCCAGGCAGTGGTTAAAGTCTCGTCATTCTCTAGATTTGTATTGCTAGTTTGGATGAGATTATCTTTATTAATATCGAAAGCAAGTCTGAGGCGAGTTTCATCGCCAAAAGTATATTTAGGATTATTTTTAATTGCGTTATATAAAGCTAACTCAGATGGAGTTTCTCTTTGTAATGTCGGTGCTTTGAGCAACTCCTCAATCTTCACTTCGGCACGAGATATCGCTGGAGTAGCCGCTTTAATCGCTGCTTGACTAGCTCTAACATTACTAGCATTTCTAGCGCGATCAAAGGAACGAAGCATCATCGCTGTAGTGAGTAGAATTACCACCAGCAACACCATCATCGCTGTTGGTAACACAAACCCAGATGACTTGGAATGACGATAGCGTTTATTAATCGGCAGTAGATTACGTGCAAACCACTTAATTACCAGCAGAGTTAATCTGCTAAGTAGCTTGCTAACTCGTTTATAAGGATTACGTTTAGCTTTGATTCGCTTGCGCTTTGACATAAATATTCACGGGCAAATATTCCCCCTTGTTAAAGGAGGGATCGGTATTTACCGAGAGGAGGTTGGCAAAGTAATTCTATCGTGCTTGCCAGTGCTTTGACCTGCCACTACTGCAAAGACAGCATGAAGATTGCGATCGCTTTTTTTAGAGAAGGCGATCGCACCCCTCACCCGCCGCCGCTTCCTCGTTCCCAGGCTCAGCCTGGGAACGATTTCTATAAGGTTCTACCTCCCCAAGTGCAAGCCTACATCAACTGTCCTGACTCTCAAGTTCAGCTTGAAAGCGATCTTTGGAAAGTTTGGTTGTTTAGTACAAATTAATAGGCAAAAACCGAATATTTACTCATACAGTTAACAGTCAATTCATCTTTAAAAGCTGCTAAATAAGAGTTATTACTGAAGACTGACTCAAGTCAGCGTGTTAATTTAGTCTTGCTATATTTTAATACTAGTAAACAGTATTTTGTTAATTATTAATTAAATTACAGCACTAGTATTGATAGCCAAACAGCACATTTACCAGTTCACTAAGAGATTGCCACATATACTCTATTATTCCCCTAGAAAGGTTGTTAGAGGAATTGTATGTAGCAAAATCACAGCAAATTGGATCAAAAGTGATGAATCTAAAAAGTCTATAAAGCAAGTAAATTGCTCTATTTCGCTCAAGCAGTGGATAAATTTATATGAATACGAAATTAAAATTTGCCCTTATACACCGCTATAGCGAAAAAGGTTTTGCTATGCCCATTGCTATAGGAATGGGACTAATTATGATTTTAATTGCTGCCACGCTGATGATGAGGTCGCACGCAGATCAGACCACTGCATCAGCTCAAAAAGCAACAGCTCGCAGCTTGGGTACATCTGAAACAGGTGTTACCCGTGTGCAGTCCCTGCTAAATAGATATGGCATTCTTGCTAGTACCACTCTTACTGATATTTCTACTACTCCTCCAAGTTCAAGTTGGAAACTGGAATACCAAAACTCCACTCCCAGTACGTGTAGTGCAGGAGCAGGAGCTACAGAGATTGAAGGTTATCGGCTTAACCAATGGATAAACTTGGATAGCGAAAGTAAGTTTAAAGTTACCGAATATACGTATAGACCTAATAAATTTGTCTTGGCTCAAATTACTGATACTACAGTTACAATTCCTGCTAGTGGATCTATAACATTAACCATCTCTCCTGCTGATTACTTAGCGGATGCAACCTCAGTAAACGGTCAAATTCAAGACATTCAAGGCACTCTTTCCCGTAGCGGAACTACTTATACTTTTACTCGGCTAGCTTCTGGGACAGCAACTACCGTCACAGACAAAAATTTCATTGCCGCTCTTGGCGCTCAAGTTACCGGAAGTGTCACAATTCCTGCTAGCGGGTCTGTCACATTAACTATTTCACCTAATGCTTACTTAGCGAATGGAACCTCAATAAATGGTCAAATTCAAGGCATCCAAGGTACTCTTTCCCGTAGCGGAACTACTTATACTTTTACTCGGTTAGCCTCTGGGACAGCAACTACCGTCACAGACAAAAATTTCATTGACGATCCTGGCGCTCAAGTTACTGGAGGTGTCACAATTCCTGCTAGCGGGTCTGTCACATTAACTATTTCACCTAATACTTACTTAGCGGATGGTAGCTCAGTAGACGGTCAAATTGAAGGCATCCAAGGCACTCTTTCCCGTACTGGAGCTATTTATACTTTTACTCGACTAATTGATGGCACAGCCACTGCTACCACAGGCAAATTCTTTCCAACTACAACACCAGGAACTGGCACCCTAAAATTGGAAGGTCAAGTTGGTACAAATTTCTCAGCTACTAGCGATTTACAAGTAAACATCTCTGTTCAGGCAGGTGATATTAGTAGTGTTCCAGTGCCAGGGCTATGGCTGAATAGTGGTGGAATGTCTGGGGGTCAAAAAGTTCAAGGCAATATTCTTCTCAATGATTGCTCTATTAGCGCTTCGTCTACTACCTATCAAGACATCGACCGAGCTACAAACAAACCTTACATTGATCCAGATACAAATCAACCATATCAGACAAAACAAACCAGCGTTAATTTTCCAGCTTTACCAACTAAGCCAGCGACTATACCTAATACGTTAACACTTAATTCACACACTAATATTACACTTCCCGATACAGTTAACCATACTTTTTCAACTAAGAATGGGCAAACTGTATATGAGTATTCCGTTGCTGAAATTCCGCGAGGGGCAAACATAACAATCACTGCGGGACAGAAAGTTATTTTTTACCTTGATGGCAATATTGAAAAAGGAGCAGACGTTACACATAATTGTGGTACTGTCGCCTCTTGTAAAGCCACTGATTTTCAAATTTTTGGCTATAACTCAACTGGTTCTCCATATTTGTGCTTCAACGGCAATAACCATATTGACGCTTTCATATTTGCGCCTAAATATAGTGCTGGAGTTGCTGGTGGAGGACATAGTGGAGGGTTCTATGGTTCTTTGTGGGTGAATGATTTTACCAACGCTCCCTCATGCAGCTCATCCAGTAGCCACACTGTAGTATTTCAATCAGCTAATTGGGCTGCTCTAGGCTTGACTCCTAAAAACTTACCACCAAAAATCTCGTCTATCACTTCATGGCAAAGACAGGAGGCACCCTAAATGTTCAAGCCAAAATTACTAAAACAAGAGCAAGGATTTACGCTGGTTGAGGTATTAATTGCTATTTTGGTAGCGACAATATTTGTTGCTGTCACTATGCAAATGATGGCGATCGCTACCATTTTCAAAGTTAAAGCTCAAGAATATGCAGAGGCAACAAGCTGGATTCAAGAAGAATTGGAATATCTGAAATATCAAGCTTCTACTTATCAATATACAAAGTTAGTTGATGAAACTACTGGTGATAGCATCCATGAGTCTACAGACACTGTACTTCACTTAGATTCAGTTGATGATTTTCAGGCTGGAAATACAGTGATTGTAGGAACGGACTCTACTAATAAAACAATTGCAGCAAGCGGAGTTAACACGACAGCAAAAACTATTACTCTAACCACTTCATTAGGTAAAGATCAGTCAACAGGTACTTCAGTAGTAGTGACTACCAGATGCAATCCTGCTACTAAAACTGAAGGATTTGCTGATGGATTGCGAGATAAAGTTACTGGTAGCGATCAGACTACAGATAGCAATGATGTGGATCAAACTTTTACTAGTAAGTTGTTTACAAGTAAACAATACACCCTAAGAAGAACTACTACTATTTATAATGCAACTCCTTATAGAGTACTACAAGTCAAATATCAAGTTTCTGAAGGAAACTCTTTTAATTCCTCAAAAGTTATAGCCAGTTTTGACACAGAGGTAATACCCAATGCAGCTTTGCAATGCCCGAACTAACAACAGGGGTTTCACTCTGTTTGAAATGTTATTCGTACTGGTAATTATTGGAATTTTAAGCGCGATTCTCGCCCCAAGCTTCCTGGGAATGTTCAGCAGAAATAAAGTAAATAATGCCCTTGCTCAAGTACGAGGAGCATTGCAAGAAGCACAAAGACAAGCAATTCGTAATAGTAAATCGTGTACTGTCACTATCGATACAACAAACAAAAAAGTTACTGCTCCGTGCCTTGTGACAGGCGATCGCGTTTTCGATTCTAATATTGGCATAGCTACAAATGAGACATCAATTCAATTCTCTTATAAAGGAACTATAACCCTGAGTGATGCAGGAACAGTTGTTTTATCCAACGCCAACACTTCAAAAAAACAATGTCTTGTTATCTCTAGTCCTCTGGGAATCATGAGAACTGGTGAATATAGTGGATCTACCTCTCCTGTTAGTGCAATTAGTGCAAATAACTGCACTAAATTGCCATGAAATAATATTTTCAGTTTTTTTGTATTATGAATAAAATTATTAAATGCTTGAGTAACCAGAAAAGCTCAGGTGGGTTTACGTTAATCGAGTTACTGATAGCAATGTCACTCACCACATTTGTTGTTGGTGCTGCTGGCTTCGGTTTAGTTACTATTACAGCAAACAACAAAAAAGCACAAGCTGAAACTGAAAGGCGAGTAGAACTCAACCGCGCCCTTGATTTTATGTCTGATGAAATCAGGATGGCTAAAAAAGTTGAATCAAACGCAGCAACTGCAACAGGATATAGTTTCACACCAGAAGGAACTGATGTACAGAAAATTCTGGCTTTGGAAATTCCTAATGTAGCTGGAGCCAAAAAAGTCGTGTACTACATTGCCACTCCAGACACAGGTTCTGTCTGGTCTGGACCTAAAGTTATTTACAGATGGGGACCTGAATTCAATAGTTCCGGTCAGTATAGCACCGGAGCAAACACTAATAAATTGTTAGTAGATTTGATTGATAGTTCTACTATAAGCCCTAGTTGCAACCCAACTAGCTGGTCTCTCAATCCAGCCTCTCCTGCAAGTATTACAGGTTTTTATGCTTGCGTAGATCCAAACGGTAGGATCGCTGACATTCACCTGCGCGGTCAACTTATTGGCACTAACGGTAGTTTCAGAGATCCTCTTGAGGTCAGATCGAAAGTCTTTCCTAGACCTTTTGAGCTAGGCGGAACTACTGGCGGAACTACTGGCGGGACTACTGGCGGGACTACTGGCGGGACTACTGGTAGTGTTACAGTTACAGGTAGCAGCACTACCACAGGCGGGACTACTGGTAGTGTTACAGTTACAGGTAGCAGCACTACCACAGGCGGGACTACTGGTAGTGTTACAGCTACAGGTAGCAGCACTACCACAGGCGGGACTACTGGTAGTGTTACAGTTACAGGTAGCAGCACTAGCACAAGCGGGACTACTGGTAGTGCTACAGCTACAGGTAGCAGCACTACCACAGGCGTTACTACTAGTAGTGTTACAGTTACAGGTAGCACTAGTACCACAGGCGTTACTACTAATAGTGTTATAGTACCTACACCCGCTTTATCTGGAACGCGCGTACAAGGAAATGATATGAACTTGTCTTGGATATGGACAGGATCTGGTAGCGTAACCTTTAAGCTTTACAAACTTGTAGATGGTGTTCGTACAGAAATTTACACAGGCTCTAATTTGAGTGCCTCTGGCAGTATCACTGGATCAAATAACACACAAAATTGTTATGCAGTTACAGCAACTGTTGGCTTAAATACTAGTAATTATAGCAATAGCGTGTGCGTAAATAAGTGAGAACTAAGTATAGGCGATGCTTCCATTAATTTATAGTAGTTAAGTTTAATACAAAAGAGATTAGTATCTAATGAAAAATTACTTTATGCTGCATTGCTTCTAAAGTAGTATTGTGTGTATTCCACTATATTTGTCTACCCTGCTTGCAAAAAAGGCGATCGCTTTTTCCATCTACCCTAATTATTGACGATCCAACCTTTGTTACTAAGTCGGCTTTCGAGGTAAAATCCAACAAAGCGAGGGCTAACTCTTTAAGCTGGGCGCTAGAAAGTTGTTGAAGGCGCGATCGCAATTCTGGTTCAACTGTACCAAGTTGCCGCGTGAGTAGTCTCATCACTACTGCCAACTCTCCTTCGCGTCTGACTTGCTCCAGCCCTTCTTCTAGTGCCTCTTGATAGCCTCTGGTTTGCCTCAATTCGTTCAATCCTAGCATCTGTTCGCTAGCAGCGATCGCACCAATATCCAACAGATCCAAAATATAATCATTGCTTAGTCAGCAAAATTCCCAAGAAGGCTAGGATAGGTTTACAGCGACGCAACCGATTTAGTCATATGGTTCAAACGCTTGGCGTTTCTAAAGCCATAACCAGTATGGCTCAGTTGCGGGAAAGGTTCAATCTGACCCCAACTAACAATGACCAATTCTTTACTGAGTGGTTTCAAGATTTACCTGAACTTACTGATGAGGAGAAGATTACCCTAGACAAAATTAAACACAGATTCACTCGCCATAGAGATATTGGAGAATTGGCACAAGGCACTGTTAATTTATTGGTGGTATCACCTTTACTAGAACTAACAGGCTTTTACGATGAGCCTTTCTTCATTAGGACTGAACCACAAGTTGAAATTTTGCTGGAAGACCAAGATGAAATTTTACGGGGTCAGATTGACACTTTAGTAATTCAGGAACGCCTTTGGGTCTTAGTCGTTGAATCAAAGCGATCGATTTCCTTTGCAGCAGCAATACCCCAAGCGCTAACTTACATGATGGCGAATCCTAACCTCAATAAGCCAGTTTATGCTATGGTAACAGATGGTGATCTGTTTATGTTCATCAAACTACTAAAACAAGACCCGCCACAGTATGACTTTTCTGATACATTTTCGCTGTTACTACTGCGGCAGAATAAGCTATACGACATCCTGCGCGTGCTGAAGCGAATCGGTGGTTTAATAGCGCCAGCATAAGCAGCAAAGCGTAAATTTTCAATCTACTTTAATGCGCTCAAAAAAGTTGTAAGCGCGATCGCCCATATTACCCCAACCGCGATCGCTTTTTCTATATAGCCCAATTATTGACGCTCCAACCAACTTACTAAGTCTGCTTTCGTAGAAAAATCTAATAAAGCCTCGGCTAATTCTTC
>QQTW01000104.1_pt1 | contig 46457 bp, 46 predicted proteins | sample 1904831 | NCBI WGS metagenome assembly QQTW01 (sample SAMN09435610, study PRJNA476489) | Subsurface metagenome, whole genome shotgun sequencing project.
CTCGTACAGATATCTTGGGTGAGGACGGCTGTCTATATTTGTCTATACTCGTTGTAGCCCCGCTCATTCACCATCTCTGCCACTTGCCCCTAGCCTAAACCTGTCTAAATTTGTCAAGCAGATCCTTCTGAAGTTGTCTGTGGGTAGCGAGAGATCTAAATATACGGCGTGGACATTTTTAGATAAGTTCCTTGTACCCGATAGCTGAGGGGGTAGGTGAGATACCAGCGCACGCACAACAGAATGATTTCTGGTTCGTAGTGCCGCCTTTTTGTTGAGGTTGGACTTGGACATGGAGATGAGAGCGAACAGACAAGATCTTTCACCCTACCACCTGCTGCTCCTGTTTTTGCAACACAACCGCTTTGGTGCATCACTCATACAGCTAGACTACTAGAGAATGGCTTGAATCCTTACGTAAAGAGATTGCACCCCTATGCAAATCCAAGAAAAAGTTGAATATCAACTAGCCGACAAAATTCAATCAATTTTTCCTGAAGAAGACAGCGTACCAGCAGAATTCCAACTCGAAGCACCGATTCATCAAACGGAGTACTTGATCGACGGCGAGTTGCGTCATTGGGATGGTCCGACGCAAGAATCCTTCTCGTCACTTTATCTGAAAACTAGCGATGGTCTTGCTCCTAAGCTGATTGGGAGTTTCCCCCTATTGACTGAAAAAGAAGCCCTGGAAGCCCTGGATGCGGCAAGTTCTGCCTACAATCATGGTAGGGGAATCTGGCCCACTATGTCAGTAGCGGACCGAATCGAGCGCGTCCAAGACTTTGCTTACCGGATGAAGGAAAAACGGCAGCAAGTCGTCAAATTATTGATGTGGGAGATTGGCAAATCCTTTTCCGACTCTGAGAAAGAATTTGATCGCACGATCGCCTACATTGAAGATACGATTGATGCCCTGAAGAATTTAGACCGTACCAATTCCCGGTTTGTTCTGGAGCAGGGAATCATTGGGCAAATCCGCCGCGCTCCCCTGGGCGTCACGCTGTGTTTGGGTCCGACCAATTATCCTTTGAATGAAACCTTTACCACTCTGATTCCCGCCTTAATTATGGGCAATACTGTAGTACTGAAGCCGCCGCGGCCAGGGGTAGTACTCTACAGTCCCTTACTTGAAGCCTTCCGGGATGCGTTTCCTAAAGGAGTAGTCAATACTGTCTACGGCAATGGCCGGGAAGTGACACCACCCTTGATGGCTGAGGGTAAAGTTGATGCCCTGGCCTTTATTGGCTCCAGCCGCGCTGCGACTTCCCTCAAAAAGCTTCACCCCAAACCCCATCGCCTGCGAAGCATTCTAGGACTAGAGGCAAAAAACCCTGGCATTGTTCTCCCTAACGCCGATCTCGACCTGGCGGTTAAAGAATGTGTCCTAGGGACGCTATCTTACAACGGTCAACGTTGTACTGCTTTGAAAATTCTCTTTGTTCACACAGATATTGTGGATGTTTTTCTGAAGCGGTTCTGCGAGGCAATTGCCGATCTCAAATTTGGGATGCCCTGGGAAAAAGGGGTAACTGTTACTCCGCTACCGTCACCTGAAAAGCCCAAGTACTTTACCGAACTTATTGAGGACGCCAAGCAATTCGGGGCTCTCGTTGTCAACGCAGGCGGCGGCATGGTCAACGAAACCTTTTTCTACCCTGCGGTGGTGTACCCAGTTACCTCGGAAATGCGGCTGTATCGGGAAGAGCAGTTTGGTCCAGTGATTCCGGTGATTCCCTTTGATGATATTGAGGTGCCAATTCAATACATCGTTGACTCAGATTACGGGCAGCAGGTGAGCATTTTTGGTCAGGATGCCACCAGGATTGCTAACCTGGTTGACCCTCTCGTAAACCAGGTCTGCCGCGTTAATATCAATAGCCAGTGCCAGCGCGGACCCGATACCTTTCCCTTTACAGGTCGAAAAGACTCTGCCGAAGGTACCCTCTCCGTTGTCGATGCACTGCGGTCGTTTTCCATCCGGACTTTGGTTGCCGCTAAGGAAACAGACATTAATAAGTCAATACTGACGCAAATCGTCAGAGAGCATCGCTCGAACTTTCTCTCGACAGATTTCCTTTTGTAGCACTTCTAAGGACAAAAACTTAAAAAATGGCAGATTGCGGAGCCGTGCGTATTGCTCCGCCTCTGGTCAAGCTCCTGCAAGTCGCCTTTACGAAGATGGCGGCGATGGAACTTGCCAAACACCGTGTGCGTGTCAACGTCATTTGTCCCGGAGCGATCGAATCTGATATCGAGCAGAGCATGGAGGCACGCAACCTTGAAGAAGCAGTCGAGCCTGCAAATTTCCCAGAAGGCACCATTCCGCTTACCGACGGCAAGAAAGGAACGCCGGAGCAGGTGGCACAGATCGTGCTTTTTCTCGCCTCAGACGCGTCCAGCCATATCACGGGTACGGAGATGTGGATCGACGGCGGTGAATCGCTGTTGGGTGAAACGGCGGTAGTAAAAAACACGTAACGATGTTCGAGATCCGAAGGCGCGGCGCTTGAAGGTCTTCTCTTACTCTTTTCGGTCGATTCAGATCAAGATCTGGTAGATGAAGGGTGAGCAATCAGCCCTTGGTCTGCGTGGGTAAACCGGAGCAGCGTCCTAAGTGCTTGGAGGTGATGCATGCTTGCCTGCGTGCCGCTGGCAACGAGTGCGAAGTCAAATTTGCCCCGCTGCAAGACGATGATTTGAAGAGTACTTGGTTTGACCAGAACGAATTCATCATCTCACGTAAGGCTTACCGAATACTCGGATGGAGTCCGAGACACACTGGGATTATAGACGAGAGCGAGACTTAACTATGCCGCTTGGACCGCCCAGTCCAACGGTAATAGAGGCGCTTAGTTTCCCCAACACCTAACACCCACACTGCTAATTGCTAACATGGAGTCACACCTCTGAGCTGTGGAGTTCTTGCAGTGGGCTTATTTGATGATCTCAATCGGTTTCTAGAAAGCCGTTTAGAAGAATTTTTGCGAAATAATCCTCATTTGGAGTTAGAAGCGCTTTTAGAGCAGCTGCGCGAGCAAGAGGAAGATACCTTACGGCTGATAGCCGACCTTCAGATGCAAGAAAAGCGATCGCAAGACGAGATTCTTTCCACCGCTCAAGAAATCCAGCGCTGGCATATCCGGGTTGAAAAGGCAAAGACTGCAGGGAGACTTGATTTAGCTCAACCAGCACAAGAGCGAGAGGCGGCGCTGCTGCGTGAAGGCAATCAGCGCTGGGGACAGATGCAAGGGCTGAAAGAACGTATCACACAGGCTAAGGAATTGCTACGCCGCATCCAGGTGCGTCGACAAGAGGTGCAAACCAAGGCAGCCGAGACGCAGGCAACGAGGGCTAAATATCAAACCTCGCAGCGCTTCGAGACTTCTGGTTGGAATCAGAGTCGCAATTCTTCTGGTGGCCCGGATGCATTAGAGGATACATTTCAGCGCTGGGAAACCCAGGAGGAGCTAGAGCAACTGAAGCGAAATATGGGGCGATAGAGAGCAAGGTGAGCATTCCCATCGATAAATCCGTTCCTGCGACGCACCTTACTCCTGCGGTTCATTTGAGCGGGAAATGGTGAAGGAAATAGATTTAGGGGGCGGCTGGGAGGCCAGGTTGTCATAGGTGGGCGGATTGGCAGAAGGCGCGATCGCTGGTGGTTGGGCACCTGAATCTCGGAATAACAAGCCTGAGCGCTTGTTGTAGTTGGATGCGAGCACCAAAAACGCCCCACCCAAGATGTAAATCGGCAGTGGCAGCGATATTGTTTTCGCCCATTGGTATAGTTCTGCGATCGCAAACAGCACTCCAAAGCAAGCAAGCCAAATCCTCATGGTTCAACCTAAAGCGCTTAAACAACTTCACTTTTGCAGCGTAGATACCTAGCAGAATACTTGATAGTTTAAGACAAAATCGCCAAATTCCACTTTATTGGTCCTAATAATTTTTTCAATTTATCATTAGCACATTAAGTTGTTTTTTGCCTCCGTACTTGAATGTCTTTATCCACGGTTTATATCAAACCGATTAACCTGGAAAAGAACCCTCTAGGAATCGCAAACTGATTGGGGGCAACATATCCGAAGTGGAAGACTGGGGTCGTCATGGAACAGATTAAACCTGAAGTTAGGCAGCGAGTTCGGGAACTGCGGCAGCTACTGCAACAAGCAAGCTGTGCCTACTACGTCCTTGATAATCCAATCATGGAGGACGCCGTTTACGACCAGCTGTATAGAGAATTGCAACAACTGGAAACCCAGTATCCAGAATTAATTACAGCCGATAGCCCTACTCAGCGCGTCGGTGAGAAACCAGCGACTCAATTTCCCTCAGTACGACACAAAATCCCCCTTTACAGCCTGGAAAATGCTTTCAACATCGAGGAATTGCAGGCTTGGCAGCAGCGTTGGCAGCGACTGGTGACATCCGGTGAGGTAATGGTTGAGTATGTGTGCGAACTGAAAATTGATGGCTCGGCTTTAGCCTTGACCTATGAAAATGGAGTTTTGGTGAGGGGAGCAACTAGGGGTGACGGGATTACAGGAGAAGATATTACCCAAAATGTGCGAACAATCCGCTCGATTCCGCTGCGATTGAGTTTAGAAAACCCACCTCCAAGCGTCGAAGTGCGTGGAGAGGCGTTTTTACCGTTGGATGTGTTTCAACAAATCAATCGGGAGCGTACCCAAGCGGGGGAGCAATTATTTGCCAATCCCCGGAATGCGGCAGCTGGCACACTGCGGCAACTAAACCCCCGAATTGTAGCTCAGCGGCGGCTGGATTTTTTTGCCTACACGCTGCACATTCCAGGTAGGGATGATGCCAGTATCGCCCGTACCCAATGGTCGGCGCTGGAATTGTTACAAAAAATGGGTTTCCGGGTGAATCCCAACCGGACGTTGTGTAAATCGTTGCAGGAGATTGCGTATTATTACGAAGACTGGAATACAGCGCGGCTGAATTTGCCCTACATGACCGATGGGGTGGTAGTGAAACTGAATTCTTTTGCGCTTCAAGAACAGGTGGGATTTACCCAAAAGTTTCCTCGCTGGGCTGTGGCGCTGAAGTACGCAGCAGAAGAAGCTCCTACACGCATTGAAAACATCTCTGTCAACGTAGGAAGGACGGGGGCATTGACGCCGTTGGCAGAAATGCGACCAGTGCAGCTGGCTGGAACGACAGTTTCACGCGCCACATTACACAATAGCGATCGCGTCCGAGAGCTGGATATCCGCGTTGGCGATACGGTGATTGTCCGCAAAGCTGGTGAGATTATTCCGGAAGTGGTGCGCGTTCTGCCAGAACTCCGCCCCTCGAATACAAATCCTTTCCAAATGCCCGTTAACTGCCCTGTATGCAGTCAGCCAGTGGTGCGACCAGTAGGTGAGGCAGTGACGAGGTGCGTTAATGCTTCCTGTCCGGCTATCCTCAAGGGGGCGCTCCAGCATTGGGTCAGCCGCGATGCTTTGGATATCAACGGCATGGGGGAAAAACTGGTGCAACAGCTGGTTGATCGATCTATGGTGCAAACAGTAGCAGACCTGTACGATTTAACACCTGACCAGTTGGGGAAATTACAGCGGATGGGCTTGAAGTTAGCCCAGAAATTGGTGGATGCGATCGCGCAGTCCAAAACCAAACCCTGGTCACGGGTGCTGTATGGACTGGGCATTCGTCATGTCGGTAGTGTGAATGCCCAACTGTTGACCCAGCGGTTTCCTACGGTGGAACAGCTAGCTGAGGCAGAACCAAAGGCTCTAGCGGCTGTTTACGGCATCGGCTCGGAAATTGCCCAATCTGTACACCAGTGGTTCCGCATCCCTGCTAATCCTCGCTTGATTTCACGACTCAAAGCATCTGGGGTGCAACTTGCATCTGATGTGGACACAGCTGCACTCTCAGGTAATCAACCGCTGAGTGGCAAAACCTTTGTGATTACTGGTACGTTGCCTACGCTGAAGCGAGATGAAGCGAAAGCGCTGATTCAAAATGCTGGCGGTAAGGTGACAGATTCAGTTAGTAAAAAAACAGACTATGTAGTTGTAGGGGAAGATGCCGGTTCCAAGCTGGAAAAAGCTCAACAGCTAGGGATCACCTGTTTGGGGGAAGCCCAGTTGTTAGAGTTGCTGGAAAAATGAGATTTGAACCGCCGAGGTACAGAAAACTGATATCTTACATTTAGTACGCTCATTCGCCTGGCATTTCTTTCAAGCCTTGCCTCCATTATGCGCCGATACTTCCTTAGCTAAAGCCTTAAACTCCTGTTGCTCCTCTTGAGTTAGGTAAATATTGCAACTTGCTGATTTAGAGGGGTCGCCGCCTGCGGCTGAGTAGCGTTGACCTGCTAAATCAAACAACTGTTTTAGTCTTTGATGCTTTTGTTTGTTAGTTAGAGCTTCACTCATAATCAACCTCTAGGGGAAGAACTTCGCCATCTGGCAAAAGCCTTGAGATGGGCAACAATAATAAAGTGGACTACAATTGTAGCATTTGAGACGGGAATTTGAGATGCATACTATCACGATTACTATCCCCGATGACCGCTTGGTGAAGTTACAACAAACTGCCACCCGCCTTGGTATTTCTATGGAAGAATTGATTCTGATGGGCGTTGAAGAAGTTCTTAATCAGCCAGAAGAAACTTTCCAAGGTACTGTGGACTATGTGCTGAAGAAAAATGCTGAACTCTATCAACGGCTAGCATAATACGCTATCTTACTCTCGATGAGGTGCTGGAACTCTACCGCCGCATCATCGAGCAGTCGGGTGGATCAGCAGGCATCTCCAATCACGGTGCATTAGAGTCAGCTTTGGCTCAACCATGTATGAGTTTTGGCGGTGAGGAACTGTACCCGACGATTGTAGAAAAGGCTTCCGCTCTTGGCTTTTCACTGATTAAAAACCATCCTTTCGTAGATGGCAATAAACGCATCGGTCACGCGGCACTGGAAGTTTTCATAGTTTTGAACGGCTTTGAGATTGAGGCGAGTGTGGATGAACAAGAGCAAGTCATTTTGGGATTGGCTGCCGGTGAGTTAGGGCGAGAGGAATTTACTGAGTGGCTTCGCCGTCATATTGTTGAGAAGCAGAATAGATAGTATAGAAAGCCATGCGCGAGCGTTCAGGGAGTTGAAGGTGCGATCGCAGTGCCATCAATACATTCTCATCTAACCGAAGGCACGGTGAAAAATCACATCACTCGAATTCTAGGACAACTTGAGGTACGCGATCAAACCCAGGCAGCACTTTGGACACAAAAGTATCTATAGCAGCACAGATGAGAGAAACGCATCAAACGTCGCGCGATCGCACATAGAAGACTGCGCCCCTGGCTTCGTGGATGCCAAGGCACCGGCAGCCGCTCCCCAAATGACTGCCTGCCGCAAGGGAAGCCCTGACGCCAGAGCAGCTGCTAAACCCCCATTGAACGCATCCCCGGCTGCCACCGTATCAACAGCTAATACTGGGAATGCAGGCACAAAGAACGTTTCCTCTTTTATTGCACAAACAGCCCCCTGAGCACCCAGTTTCACGATCGCAGTTCCTACGCCGCGTTGTAGTAAAACATCTGCTGCCTGGGCAGCTGAATCTGGCTCATTTACAGCAAAGCCAACCATTTGCCCCGCCTCAGTTTCATTGGGGGTGATGATGTCAACCAAGGAATAAAGCTCAGCTGGCACATCCAGTTGGGCAGGTGCTGGATCGAGAATCACTGGCACACCTGCAGAGTGAGCAGCTTGGGCAGCTGACACAACAGCGCTCGTGGGAATTTCAAATTGCAATAGTAACGCGCTAGCGCTCGGTAATAAATGGAGCAGGCGCTCTACATCCGTTTCATCTACACGCCCATTTGCGCCTGGGACGACGATAATCTGGTTCTCACCGGTATCGTCCACTGCGATCGCTGCCACGCCAGAACTAGCTGCCCGACGATCCACTAACACATGCTCAGTCTGTACACCAGCTGTTTGAAGACTATTGACTAATTCGCTGCCAAAACTGTCTCCACCTACTCGCCCTACCATTTGGGTAGGTACTCCCAAGCGAGCCAGTGCCACTGCCTGATTTGCCCCTTTTCCACCCGGCGCAGTAAAAAAGCCTCGCCCCAGTAGTGTTTCACCAGGAACTGGCAACCGAGGTGACTGGACAACCAAGTCCATGTTGATACTACCAAAGACGATGACAGTATGCTTAACGCCTAACCGGCTTAGATCCTTGTTCATATGCATAAAGTGGCACACAGATCAGTAGTGAGATGAACAACCAGCATAAATTTAGATATTGAATTTATAAAAGTAGTAAATGCTACCACAATCTGAGCGCTGGATGACAATAGGACTCAGGGTTGAAGCCTCACATGAGAGATTATTAGAAGGCTTAGATGTTTGGCTGCGCTTAGGGCTAATTTCAAACGCTGAGGTGAAGCGGCTATGCCGCCAACACCTATGTTGTAGCATTCCTGAATTAACATCAGAGCCTACCACCGAAGCAACGCTAACACAGTCGAGTAGACTATCCCACGAACTCCCAACTCACCAATCCCTCTTGCCTGCAACCGTCAGCAGAACAGCACAAGTGCTTCAATACCTGATGGCGGAATTCAGCCTGATGTGGCTGCTGTTTCTAGGCGTTTTTATGGTAGTTGTGTCCTCTGGGGTACTTGCAGTCAGCCAGTGGCGGCAGTTTCCACCCCAAGGGCAATATTTAATCTTACTGAGCTATACGCTGGCATTTTGGGTAGCCAGTGGTTGGACAGGGCAGCGAGAAAATTTACGCTTGACTGCTCATATGTTAAAAATTACCACATTGCTGATTATTCCAGTGAATTTCTGGATGATCGATCAATTAAAGCTGTGGAGGAGCGGGGTTGGTTGGGCGATCGCGGTGTTCGCTGCTAGTGTACTCACAGTAATTATCATCCGCTTGCTCAAAGCATCAACGCTAACAACATCAATAAATCCTCGTAATGCGCTATTAACGTTGGTGAACAGCGTTTGCTTAAGTTGGCTGCACTGGGGTTGGGGATGGACTGGCTTCCCTATAATGGCAACCTACATCGGCACAGTAGGAACGGCACTTTCCCTATTTTATCAATATCAAGAAAATGAACCAAATCCCAGTCAAACATCATCAAGAAGTCAATTTTCCTTAGGAACCATCACAGTCGCCTCCGCCACGCTATTGCTATTGGTAAGGGCAATTCTTGTGGCAAAGGTTCCTATCCCTCAACTAGGAGTAGGAATCGGCATTTGTGGGTGGTTATTCTGCTGGTTGTCTCTACTGAACCCCAGCCTGGAAAGAAGGGGGATGTCCAACCAACCATTAGCCATCGCCGGTGGGATTCTGTTGTTAGTGGGTTGGTTTGTATCAGTAACCGCACATTCACCGTGGCAAGCGATCGCTGTCAGTGGGTTGGGATTATGGTTATTAATTGCTCGTCTCCGACTCTGGTGGCAGGTTGAGGACTTAACAGCAATTTTTTTAGTGGGGTTGCAAATAGTTTGGTTGCTGTGGCGCGTAATTCCCTTAGGACTTCGCGAAAGCTCAATCGCCATCGCAAACAGAATTGCTGGAACCACATTCATGCCATGGGCAATGCTTGGTGTGGCTTTATTTCCCTATGTGGTGCTGACACTTTTTTTAGCCGCTCGGATGCGTTGGCGGCAACAACCTGCCTTAGCCAATCATGCCGAGTTTCTAGCCTTATTATTGGGACTCGTTCTAACAAGTCTTAGTCTGGCATCTCCGCTGGTGCGATCGCTCAATTTACTGCTATCCGGTCTAACCTTAGCGGTTCTTTGCCAAAAGCGCACTACCCCCCAGGCAGCGTTAATCTACGCAACTCATATCACCGGATTAACTGCGATCGCCTCTGGAATGGATCTACTCTTACCTAACTTAGCGATCAGAGATTGGACCATGATTTTGCTGGGAGGGATGGTTGCGGAATGGATCTTTAGCGTTGGCTCGAATTGGCAATTGTGGCGACGCAGTGCTTGGCATATTGGGCTGGGACTGGCAGCAATCAGCTACAGTCTACTACTGACAGAAGCCGTAAACCCAAGTGATGGCAGTGTCTGGAGTTTAATCGGGTTAACGATACCCGTTACCTTAACCGCAATTGCTAGCTACCCCCAATTTCACCGACGACAGTTAGCAAGTTTGCTGAGTGTTTTGGGATTGTTCTTTATCCAGCCATTAACTTTTGGAGCAGCAGATCCCCGGCTCATAAGTTTAGGGGTTGCCACCATCTTGATGCTGCTGAACACTCGGCAGTTACAACTTCTACTACAAGCAGTCCTCACCGTTGGAGTTGGTCTGGCGTTTAGTGGTGCTGCCATATATCCGGCATTTTCTAAGCATCTATCGTTTGATTTATTTATCAATATTTTGGCGCTCGCACCCTTAGCACTATGGTTGTTGCGACAGCAGTTGAGCCTCCGCCATACAACTTTATCGAGAATTTATACTCAAGCGACCGATGGTTGGGCAAGTACGATTGCCAGTTTGAATTTACTAATCTTGACTATTTATGTCCTGTTTCTTTACATTACCCCAGACATGGCTACCTGGGAATTCATCTTAGCTGCTACTCTCATCACTGCTGCCATTAGTTATCGCACGCTTGCATCCAGCAATTTTGGTATTTATGGCAGCGCTTGGGGTTTGGAAATTTTGGTTGCAGGCATCGCCACACTTACAGCTCAACCGTTAGTGAATTTAGCGATCGCTAATTTGGCTTTGGGACTCACTAGTCAACTAACTGGGGATTGGTGGATAAGGCGCTCAAACCAGAATTATCGCTTTAGTTGGCATGTTATCCCCCTAATTTATGCAGTCTTAGGCAATTTATTTCAACACTCGTCATTTACAGCTTCCACTGGTTTATTCACCTTGGGTGCTGCCCTCATTGGTATTGGAGTCGGTCGGCGTCATAATAGTTTCAAATTCTTGATTTATCTCTCGATCTTGGGAGTGTCGTGTGCTGCTTATGAATTACTAATTTATCAACTGCAGCAATATAAAGGCGGCAGCATTGCAGATGGTTTAGTAATACTGGCAGGTTTAGGAACAGTTATTGCCATCAGCGATCGCTGGCTTGCTCGTTGGTTAGTGTCCTACTTGCAACTTACCACCGGGGAACTGCACGTCATCGCCCATCTACATTGGGTGGTTAGTAGTGGAATAGTTGGGTTAGCACTATCGAGTTCTCCAAGCTTTGGTGGAGTTCTGGTGACAGCCGTTTTAGCAATTTATGCCTTATTCCAAGGTCGTACCGAAGCAAAATCAAATTTTTCTGTAGAAGCTTGGACGTATGCTGGCATTATTGAAGCCGTTGGAGCCATTAGCTTTCTACTAAACTTAACGTATTCTAATTCTGAATGGCTAGTTGCTTGGTCAGCTGCGATCGCTTGTGTGTTTGCATATGGAATGTATACATTACCCTGGAATGCTTGGGGCTGGTCAATCAGTCCGTGGCGACACTCGGCCTATGTCTTGCCAGGCTTCTTTGTATGCCTTTCAATTGCACAAATTGCGATCCAAAGCTCGTTAATTGTCGCTGCCTTTTATGCCTGGATGGCTATTGGTTCAAGAAAGGTACGCCTTAGCTATATCAGCATTGTTCTGGCTGATTGGGCGATCGTGCGACTCTTTGACATTTATCAGTTGAGCGAACCACTATGGTACGCCACGCTCTTGGGTGGATCGCTGCTTTATGTGGCGCAGATTGAGCCGGGGTTGCAGGCAGCCACCGAAAAAGAAAAGCGCCATCTTCTCCGCTGTCTAGCAACGGGATTGATCTGCTTGACTGCCTTATATCAATCTGAAGCGAATTTACTACTAGGACTGTTAACCATCGGTTTCAGTATCGGGTTTGTCCTGGTTGGGTTGGCACTGCGAATCCGCGCTTTTTTATACATCGGAACAGTCACATTTATCCTCCAAGTTTTGCGACAACTTTGGTTCTTTATTAACGATTACTCCTTACTCTTGTGGGCAATGGGCATCGTTCTCGGCATTGCTTTTATTTTGATTGCTGCTAATTTTGAGTCCCACCGCGCTCAAACGATATCGATGGTACGAGGGTGGGTTACTGAACTGGAAGAGTGGTACTAGTACTATAACCTATTTTAGACCACAGGTCAAGTAGTTAGGCTTTCATCTGCTTCTCTCACGCGTCAAGCCTTTCTCCCGACTCAACTGTACCTCATTCGAGAAAAAACTGCTATAGTTACAGGCTTACTCCGACCGCCGTCGCCAACAGCACTTCCTGCTAAGACACGCGTTCCATGTTGTATGTATCCGCGAGCTGCTTTATGGCGTCTGGCTCAACGCATACACCTTCATCGACATTAACTATTATGTCTGCTTCTGCTATCTTAGCGCAGAAGTCAACGGCGGCAGTAGTGTTCTTACCTGCGTGAGAAAGGTATCGAACAAAATCGAACTTGGTACATACAGCGCGAACTTCAGCACAATTTTTCTCGGTATCGGAAGAATCGCGGACATACACTAAAAAGTCTACTTGTCGCCGGGCTGTCTCCAGTGCAATCAGACAGCGATGCAATTCCTCCGGTCGGTTCCAGGTGGGGATAGTTACGGCTAGAGTCGTCAAGTACATATGCTTAAATAAACCAAAGATACATCCCAGATAAGCTGAGCAGTCGGTTGCGAGCGGTGGTGTAAAAGTGTATGGATGTTTGATTGCTCGATCCGGTATTTCATGTTAAGTTTTGAAAGTGAAGAAATTGGTAAGAAACAAGGGACTTCTCAAAAAAGTGCCGAGATGAAGAGTTTCGCTACTAGAGCGTGTCTACAAACTCTTCAACTCTATTAATTTGGGCTCATCCCACTTGGGCAGAAAAACTGAGCCACTCTCTTACGAAGTTCCGAGCGGAGGGATCCACATCTCGGCCTTCGCGCTGCTTTATCTCGTTACTACGATGAACAAGACATTGTCTTTTTGATCAACTGTCCCCACAGATAGTGGATCTTGTCGTTAATCTTGAGGAAGACTTCGTCTAGGTACCATGTGAGTTAGGTAGAGGTGGCGGTGGTAAAAGTTAGACAGCCTTCAGCAATGACTGAAAGGGTAATAATTAAATTGTTTCGTATCCGATCTTTACAGATTTAATCACCTCTTGCATCAAGTTGGGGACCGAGAACTCAGAACCTTACAGGTGTAAAGATTAACATGAGAATTTTGTTCGTCGAAGATGATGACCGGATTGCCCAGCCTCTAGCTGAAGATCTAAGGCGTCAGTATTACGTTGTAGACTTAGCAGAGGATGGAATCAAGGGTTGGGAATGCGCCCAGTCAGTTTCGTACGACCTCGTTTTGTTGGATTTAATGTTGCCTCGGTTGGATGGAATTACACTGTGCAGGCGTTTGCGCTCTACTAAATGTACTGCCCTGATCTTAATGCTGACAGCGCGGGACACAATCACAGACAAAGTCATTGGACTGGACGCTGGTGCTGATGATTATTTGATCAAACCATTTGAGATAGAAGAGTTATCAGCCCGAATTAGGGCTCTATCGCGAAGAAGTTTAGAAACTCGGCAGCCCGTTTTAGGCTATGGCGATTTACAACTTGACCCAAGCACTTGCAAAGTAACTTATGGAGGAAAAGATTTATCGTTAACGCCCAAGGAGTACATGATTTTAGAATCGTTCTTGAGAAATCCAACTCAATTATTCAGTCGTTCGTCACTGCTCAACAAAATATGGAACTTCGAGCAGTTACCTACAGAGGAAACCATTAAAACCCACATAACAAGTTTACGTCGCAAGCTCAGGGAAGCAGGCAGCTCAAAAACTATCATTGAAACTGTCTATGGCCTCGGTTACCGCCTTGGCGGCGACTGATATCATGCCCGGTTAATTGCCCATAATACAGTTATTGTTTTTTTGCTAAGGGTGAGACAGCCCTGAAGGTTTTCCCGCGCGTTGGGAACTTAGCCTCCTAGCACCATTATGAGGACCTCTCGTGTTCCAAAAACTTCAGCACCGGTTGCTGTTATCTTACTTAGTAATTTTTGCATCAATATTGATGATATTTGCAGTTGGAGTGCGTATCGTTTTTATTCAGAGCCTCAATGGAAAATTTAGGGATGCTTTAAATAGTCTGGTAAGAAGTGCTGCCAGTGACATGGAGTTGGAAAACGGTCGTCTTGAAGTTAAAGGTGATTTTTCTGCGCAGGAGCTCAATCAAAAAAAATCAAGCATTGCAGTGGTTTGATCTTCAAGGCAATCTTGTTGATGCAAAAGGGCGAAACGTAATCAATTCTCCCTTTTCCCCTAATAAAATCAGGCAAATTGAGACAGACGAAAAGCGAGTTAAGGCAATTATTGTGCCTGTGATTAGTATAAAATCAGAGCAAATAATTGGTTACGTAAGAGCGAGTCAAGCGCCAGAAGACTTTGATAAAATCATCAGGGCTCTAGACTTAGGACTGAGCGGTAGCATCGTTATAGCTTTAGTTCTCAGTAGTGCTGGTGGAATTCTGCTAACCCGTACTGCAATGCAGCCAGCAGAGCAGGGTTATCAACGGCTGAAACAATTTACTGCTGATGCCTCCCATGAACTGCGCGGTCCTTTGATGGCAATCAAAAGCAATGCGTCAGTAGCCTTAAAATATCCGGAGGGAATGCGGCTTACTGATGCAGAAAAGTTCAAAGCGATCGCCAGCGCTGCCAGTCAAATGACGCAACTCACCGAAGATCTGCTGCTTTTAGCTCGCACTGAACAGCTTGAGCGCGAAGCTTACAAACCCGTCGATTTAAAGGTGATCCTGGACAGCTTAGTTCTACTGAATGCACCCCGAGCTCAGGAAAAACAAATTGATCTGAAAGCTCAATTAACTTGCACTCTCTACGTGCTGGGTGAGTCGGTTCACCTCAGTCGGCTATTTTCTAACTTGATTGAGAATGCACTTCAGTATACTCCGCAGGGAGGTACAGTTAGTATCCAAGCCAAAAGTGAACATCACCATATCCAGGTCGATGTGCAAGATACAGGCATCGGCATTGTGCCGGAACACCTCAGTCATGTCTTTGATCGGTTTTGGCAGGCTGAGCAGTCTCGCTCCTATTGGGCTGGAGGCTCTGGATTAGGACTCGCGATCGCTCAAGCCATTGCTCAAAATCATGGCGGCTTGATTACTGTCACCAGTCAAGTCAAAGTTGGCAGTTGTTTTACAGTCCGCTTTCCCGCTTGTGCACGCTCATAAGCTCAGTATTCAGTTCATCCAAGTTCTTCATAAACAGAGCCAAATTCAACAACAAATAGTTGTCGGTTATTGGACAATCCTTGAAAATGTCCAGGAATCTATTTCTATATAAGTGCAGGGCAAACGCATCTTGTCAATAAGGCTCAATTTTAAGAAATTCTTGCGAAGATTCTCAACACTTTTGAGATTATTGAGAATAAAATTTCTACATATAGCGTAGAGTAAGGCTGAACAACATCATGTATATTTTCTGGGGAATCTAGATGAGTTTGCCCTGTATATAAGTGTTCCTGTTCTGATGAAGGATTTTGAATTTTAATGGCTTGCATGGACATATAGCCTCCGAGTAAATAGCGTTTTGAATCACTGTCCTTATTAGTGGTGCTAATCGGAAACAGATATTAGCTCCATCAAGTTTCGATGCCCATATATGATCGGGAGAAACCACACACTTTTGGTGTGCCGTCACGCTTTTGGATATACTCCCCAGTCAGTGTCGTCACCAATTAGAGAGTGCTCTTTCCTTAATCTTAGACCATAAAAGTTAAGAACTCGGAAAGAAACAAGGGATTTACCCAAAAAGTGCCGACTGCTGATTGATAGAAGGTTAGACCTACACGCGATTAATCAACTTTAGCCGGTCATCCTCACCACCTATGTGTCAAGTTTTGAGCTGCGAAAAACTACCCAGGCTGAAAGTACGACTGAGAAACAGTATCACCTGATACAAATCCCGAATGACAACTTTGATTCACTGGGAGCCAAAGGTATTGAGAGTAAAGCAGTGACGACAACCCTGACACGAGGCAAAACACTAGCTGAATTAGCCAAAGAACTGCAATTAAACTTCTTTCTCGTATCCTATACAGACCTTTTAGGGGGAACCCGCGCCAAACTCGTTCCCGCCGCCAAAATTGCCTCGGTTGAATCCGATGGTGCCTTTTTTGCTCCCTTTGCCTCTAACTTAGGACTAGGTCCAGATGCCCACGACATTGCCGCTGTACCTGACCCAGATTCCCTAATTGTTCTGCCTTGGCAACCGAATGTCGGCTGGTTAGCCAGTGACGTGTACCTGGATGGAGAGCCATTTGCTGCTGCGCCGCGAGTGATTTTAAAACAAGTGCTCAAGCAATGCGTTGACCTGGGCTACAGCTACAAAACCGGCGTGGAAGCGGAGTTTTTCCTACTTAAGCAGAATGACCGGGGCTACCAAGTCGCCGATGCAATGGATACTGCCGTGCGTCCCTGCTATGATCAGATGAATCTGATGCGGCAGTTTAACTTTATCTCCACAGTTGTGGGCTACCTGGAGCAGCTAGGCTGGGAGCCTTACCAGTGCGACCACGAGGATGCCAATGGTCAGTTTGAAATTAACTGGACTTATAATGATGCCCTCGTCACAAGCGATCGCCATGTGTTCTTCAAATACATGGTTAAAACGCTGGCAGAACAAAACGGACTACTTGCCACCTTCATGCCTAAACCCTTTAGCCAGTTGACTGGGAATGGGGCGCACGTCCACATGAGTCTGTGGACGGATGGGGCTAACGTTTTCGCCGACTCAGCTGAGGAAATGGGTCTCTCCAACTTAGCCTATGAATTTCTCGGTGGTGTCCTGGCGCATGCTCGTGGGTTGTCAGCTCTGTGTAATCCGACCATCAACTCCTACCGGCGACTGGGTGCAGCGATGACGACCTCCGGTAGCACCTGGAGTCCCCGGTATATCTCCTATGGGGGAAATAATCGCACCCACATGATTCGGATTCCAGAGGGAGGGCGATTTGAGTGTCGCTTATTGGATGGTTCCACCAACCTCTATCTAGCTTTGGCAGGAATTTTGGCAGCAGGACTGGAAGGCATGGAGAAGCATATCTTACCCGGTAAGCGCTTAGATGAAAATATGTTTTTGCGGGGCTCAGAGTTTCCTGAGTTGCAAACACTACCTAGCAGTTTGCTCGAAGCTCTACAGTGTTTGGAGCAAGATGCTCTGCTGATGGCTACCTTGGGAGAACAGGGAGCAAAAACCTTCCTGGACTTCAAATATCAGGAATGGAATACCCACAATGCACAAGTCACGGCTTGGGAACTAGAGCAATACATCAACTGCTAACAACCGCTCTCAGTCAGAAGACAGTTAGTATCTGCTTGTAACACCTCTGACAAGCAGGTTAATTTCTAACCAAGTTGAGAAGCAAGCAAAATCCGACAAGATCTTGAAAGAAATACGCCCGCGTCTATGACCTTACGGTGTTGCTGTACGGGCTGTTGCGGTAGCGCTGGCTGCCACCCTATGCACTTACCCCGCACAAGTCTTGCAAGTTTGTTACGAGTCATTGCGGATGGTTGGCACCAACTCTGGCTCTCTATGCTCAAATAAAACGCATTATCCAATATATATTAGCATATTTTAATTGGTCTTGTCAACAGTATTTTGCGGCTCCTCATGCATCTCCAACCGAAGCCTTCGGCATTGCTCGGAGATACAATCGAGCCCCGACACATTCATCCCGACGCCATAGCGTTGCGTTATGGCGCGGGACTTGCGCGCGCGATCGCGCTTAGCTGAAGACCTTACACAGGCGTTTGTTGGCAGGCGAGCAGCTACACGTCCCTAAGCCAGTCAATCCAGATGAGGAGCGCTGCGGCGATCGCGACTCAGAGGGGGACACAAACGCCTAATTTTTTTAACTTTTGTGTCTGTGCATGGAAAAATTAAATTGATGATTTCACATCCTCCATCCAGGTATAGCTAAGCACTGCGTCATTAAAGGACTTAAAGAATGGGATATATCATAGCAACTGCAAACATGAAAGGCGGTGTTGGTAAAACGACTTTAACCGTTAACTTAGCCGCTTCTCTAGCCAAAGATCATGGCAAGCGGGTACTCGTCGTTGACCTAGATAATCAAATCAATGCCACGCTTAGCCTGATGTCGCCCGCTGAATTTGCCAAGCGCAGAAAAGAAAAACGGACGTTGAGGCATTTGGTAGATCAGGCAGTCAACCCAACTGCTCCTCCGATGACAATTCAGCGTGTCATTCAGTCTTGCGTATGTAACATTAAAGAACTGGATTTATTGCCGGGAGATATTGACCTATACGATGAATTTATCGTGTCTGAAATGTTGCATAAAAAAGCGATTGATTCCGGTCAGCATGACTTTGAGAGAGTTTGGAATCGCTTTGAAGGAACATTAATGAGGCAAATTTTACATCCGATTCTGCAAGACTATGACTTCATTATTCTGGATTGTGCCCCTGGCTATAATCTCCTGACTCGTAGCGCGCTGGTTGCCAGTGATTTCTACTTACTGCCTACTAAATCAGAATCTTTATCAATTGTTGGCATCCAGTTGCTGGAAAGACGTATTGCCAAACTGAGAGAAAATCATGAAGAGAACGGCTTAATTGATATACAAATGTTGGGTATTGTGTTCAATATGTCAGCCAATTTAATAACAGGAAGATACTACCGGAAAGTCATGCAGCGGGTCAATGATGATTTTGGTGTAGCCAAAATTTTTAAGACCCAAATACCAACCGATGTTAATGTCTCTAAGGCAGTTGACAGTTTTATGCCGGTTATTTTAACCAATCCCCAGTCAGCTGGTGCTAAAGCATTCACTCAGTTAGCCCAAGAGTTTTTACAAAAGCTAAAGGTTACTTTGGATACATTGGAGCAAGCAACAAAGATCGAATTGGCAAAGCTAGACTTAGCAAACATTGATTGATTTTTTAAGTTTGCCGCAGATACTCAGGTGGAACATGATCTACTAACCAAACTCGATTTGCAGAACAGTAGAACGTATAACCCGCCCTGTGCATTGCTGCAGCATCTACAGCAAAAACCACTGGGCGACCATGCCTTGCGCCCACAGTTCGTGCTGCGATTATCCATCTCGCCCCTTTGACCTCATCGACAAGCTGATCCGCTTCAATTTCTCATTGACTTCCAGCACCCGCACTTTAACAACCTGTCCTACTTTGACGACCTGCTTGGGATCATCAACGAACCGATCAGCGAGTTGCGAGATATGCACTAGACCGTCCTGATGAACGCCGACGTCAACGAATGCTCCAAAGTTAGCCACATTCGTCACAATGCCTTCTAGTTCCATTCCCACCTTGAGATCTGTTATTTCCTTAATCCCCTCTTTGAAGGTTGCATACTTAAACTCAGCTCGTGGATCTCTTCCTGGCTTTTCGAGCTCACGGATAATATCGCGTAGAGTCGGTTCGCCGACCTTATCAGTAACGTATTTCTTTAGATCCATCGACTTGAATCTCTGTGCAGCCTGCGCGATCTGCCCTAACGGCACATCCAGATCAGCAGCGATCGCCTCCACCACAGAGTAACTCTCGGGATGAACTGCTGTGTTATCAAGTGGGTTGTCACTACTGCGAATGCGCAAGAATCCAGCTGCTTGCTCGAATGCCTTTGCACCTAACTTCGGCACCTTGAGCAGTAAGCGGCGATTTTTAAACGCACCGTGCTCGTTTCGATAGGTAATAATGTTTTTGGCAACAGTGGGAGTAATGCCGGAGACAAAGGCTAGGAGTTCAATCGATGCGGTGTTCAGATCCACACCCACGTAGTTCACACAGCTTTCTACCGTTTCATCCAGCTTCTTTTTGAGCAGCTTCTGATCGACATCGTGCTGGTACTGCCCGACACCAATCGACTTCGGATCAATCTTGACTAGCTCAGCCAAGGAGTCTTGCAAGCGGCGACCGATGCTGATAGCTCCACGCACTGTAATGTCAAGATCGGGAAACTCGGCGATCGCTACCTCGCTTGCGGAATAAATTGATGCACCAGACTCGTTCACCACCACCTTAATCGGCTTGCGCTCCATCGTCTTCAGAACTTCAAAAATGAACTCGTCTGTCTCCCGTCCGGCTGTGCCGTTGCCAATGGCGATCAGCTCGATGTTGTGCTTCTGTATCAAGTTCTTGATGGTACGGGCAGCCTGACTACGTTGCTCAGCCGCTTGGTGGGGGAACACAGCCTGGTATTCCAAGAATTTGCCTGTCTGATCGAGAACAGCAACCTTGCAGCCAGTCCGGAATCCCGGATCGATTGCCAGCGTCGGTTTCATTCCGGCAGGAGGAGACAGCAACAGATCCCGGAGATTGGTTTCAAACGTTTTGATTGACTCAAAATCGGCATAGGTTTTCCTGTCAGAGCGCACTTCCCCAATCAGGGAAACTTTCATCAGGCGGTTGAACGCGTCCTTGAGCATCCCTCGATAAAAGTCCCGAACCGCCGGAATTTTTGTATGAATTTCCTGCGACTCTAGGTAAGACATTACGACTTCCTCATCGAAGGAAAGTTCTAAGTTCAAAACTCCCTCAGTCTCACCCCGGAGCAGTGCTAGCATATTGTGCGGCGCAATATCTTTAACCCCGATCTGGAAGTCTCGGTACATCTCAAACTTGGTGCTTCCTTCGGGATAATCATCTTTAATCCGCGAGATGAACACCCCTGCTTTCATAAAGTAGTCTCGCAGGTACGCACGCAACTGAGCCTTCTCGGATACTTCTTCAGCCAAGATGTCAGAGGCACCTTTGAGAGCCTCCTCCACTGTCTTCACTGTCTTCTCCTCGGAGATATACTTTGCTCCCTCTTGATCCAGCGACATAGGAGTTGCACCTCGACTGTTCAGCGACTTGATGAACTTCGCCAGCGGCTCCAAGCCTTTTTCTCTGGCAATCGTTGCCCGTGTCCGTCTTTTTGGTCTGTAGGGAAGGTAGAGGTCTTCAAGTTCATTTTTCTGTAGGCAGTCTGTGATTTTGACCTTCAGCTCATCGGTAAGTTTGCCTTGTTCTGCGATCGCACTCAGAATCGCCGACTTGCGCTCTTCGAGTTCGCTCAGGTAGCTAAATCGGTCAGACAAGTCACGCAGTTGGATTTCATTCATCTCCTCAGTGCGCTCCTTGCGGTAGCGGGCAATGAAGGGAACTGTTGCCCCCTCGGCTAAGAGTTCGAGGGCGTTTTTGACCTGAACGGGCTTGAGTGAAAGCTCTTGTGCCAGTAGTTGAGAAATATTCAGCATCGGGTTGTGTGATTTTAACAAGGAGACTGGAGACTGGAGACAGGAGGGGAACCGTAGGTCTAATGGTGACCGATAGGGAACAGGAGAATAAGCTTCCCCACTCGTAATCTCTGATTTGAGTGCCTTAAATAAGCGTGGCAAATAAATCCACACTTGTATTTACTCCTGTCTCCTATCTCCTGTCTCCTCTTTTAATTCAGCTCTAATTGTTTCTATCCTTTTACGATTTACTCCTAAATCTGACTCTCCGAGCCGCGAGGCTGAACGAACGTGAATCACTTTTGCGTCTTTGTCTAAATGAAATTCTACGTCATCAACAAACCCCATAATGGCACTTGTAAATTCTGCGTAAAGGTAATTCTCTGTTTCGGTTATGATTTTAGTTCTGTCTAAAGAGTGGATAACTGTTTTAAGGTCATTAAAAGCTTTTTCAGGGTAAAGTTTGTAAGTAAAAGGCTCAATACTATGCTCAGCATCTAGGCTTTGACTACTGACACAGTTAGGCGTATTTGGACAGGGTGCTAGTTGATTTGACTGAACACCAAGATTAGTAGGTCGTGTTCCTGCAAATAAGGTTATCCGTCCTGGCTGAGATATCATAACTCCTATCCACACCAAAGCTACTAATAGTAGGGATATAAAGATTAAAAATACGGTTTTTAATGCTATATTTGATTTTGTCTGAGTTTTTGTCATTGCCTCAATCCTCTTCTCATTGGAGAGTTTTCAACTAGTATATTTTTGCATTAGTTTTGAAGCAGTCAACAAACTGCTTCAATCCCCCACCCCACTTCTGGAAGACTTAATCTGTCCTCGCTTGCTTTTGCTATCGAGGCGTCTTTTCTGAGAGTTTCGAGTCGGAAGAGTTGGTTTACGTTTTCGGGGTAACACAGCCACGCTTTTGATGAGTTCTTGAAGTCGCCTCAACGCCTCCTCTTTGTTCTTCTGCTGGCTTCGGTATTCAGTCGCTTTGATAACCACTACACCATCCTTGGTGATGCGCTGATCGTTAAGCCTCAAAAGCCGTTCCTTATACAGATCTGGTAGCGACGAAGCGCCAATGTTGAAGCGTAAGTGTATGGCGGTGGCAACCTTGTTTACGTTTTGACCTCCTGGTCCCTGGGAGCGAATAGCACTAATCTCGATCTCGTTGACAGGGATGATTACTTTGTTGGAAATTTGTAGCATTGTTCATCGGAGCGCTTAGTGCGAGTCTTTAATTATACCGCAAAATGACTTATGCAAGACATTTATTATGGATATACTTTTGATCGCACAGTCAAGTCACAATTCTCCAATTCGTACTTCGTAGTTACAATCAGAAGTGGCTTGTACCCACTACTGATTGAAGACCACGTGCATCAAAGATTTAGTAGGGGGTTTTACCCTGTTTAATTACGAATTACGAATTACGAATTACGAATTATTTTGTCACATTTCGACAATTCATCTACGAAGACTGCGATCGCACTCATTTTAATCTTGCTCGTACATCTGTTTATGCTTTTTTAAAAGCTGTAAATATTTTTCATTCGTCAAGGCTAGCATCCATTTCTCTTTAAATATTGCCGCCGACTCAGCTTTAACAGGGTCTACTTCATTTGGTAAAATATCTTGTCTGGCTTTAATCTCAGCTTCTTTGGAGCTTTGTTTTTGAGGATTGTTCTTATATTTTCTGCCGCTTTTATGATTAGCGTATCTGCGCGATCGCGTATAACCCATTTGTAAAAACTTGCGAGCCATATCCGCGCCGATAAAATCATCCTGCTGAAGATAATTAAGAAATATCTCGTATATTTTTTCGCTAGACTGTCTAGCAATATCAGGAGTTTTAAATCGCCAGTAGGGCAGAATTTCGGATTTGTAGGGTTGCACCAAAAGCACTCCCTGCTCACCCTTGCCAACTCTATAAAGTTCAGGAGAAGAGCGAAAATCGATAGTTTTAAAATCTAAAGAGTAATCAAACGGCATCATTAAGTTATATTGTGAACTATAGACTTTAAGAGAAAAGACTTAGTTTTATTGTAGTAACGATCGGGGAGCGCTTTTTGCCATGCTGTCTAGTCCCACCACCACTTGCACTGCCCTTGCCCCAGGTAGTCTACGTCGGGTACACCATATAGCCTTAAACGTGCACGATCTGCAAGCGAGCCGCCACTTCTACGGAGCCATCCTCGGACTCCACGAATTGACGGGTGAAGAAGTGCCAAAAACGCTGCGATCGCTGGTAGCGGAGGGGAAAGTGACCAACTTCGTCACCCCGGATGGCACTGTGCTCGATCTGTTTTGGGAGCCTCTGCTGCCACCGCCAGACCTAGACCCCCATCGCGGCTTCACCCGCGCCAATCACCTCGCCTTTGACATCGATCCGCAGTTGTTTGACCGGGCAGTCGAGGTGCTAAAGAAAAATCAAGTGGCGATCGATCATGGTCCAGTTAGCCGCCCCACCGGGCGAGGCATCTACTTCTACGATCCCGATGGATTTATGATTGAGATCCGCTGCGATGCAGAACGGACTTAAGTGACCCGGTGCTGTTATAATGACAAGCTCTCCTGCCTACGTTCTAGCGCTTGATCTCGGCACCACTGGGAATCGCGCCCTGCTGTTCGATGCTCAGGGTGCAATCGTGGGTCAAGCCTACAAAGAACTGACCCAGCACTATCCTCAGCCAGGGTGGTTAGAGCATGACCCGATGGAAATTTGGCAGAGTACCTGCTGGGCAATGCAGAAACTGTTAAAAGACACTGGGGTTGTGGCATCGGAGGTGGCAGCCATCGGGCTAACGGTGCAACGAGAAACTTGTTTACTCTGGGACAAAACCACAGGCAAGCCGCTACACAATGCCATAGTTTGGCAAGACCGCCGCACTGCTCGCCTCTGCCATCAGTTAGCACAAGACTATGCCTTGGCAATTAGCGATCGCACTGGCTTAGTCCTAGATGCCTATTTTTCGGCGACTAAACTCACCTGGCTGCTTGCGTGGGTGCGGCGCGAACAGCCAACCATCAACCTGGACAACGTCCTGGCTGGCACGATTGATAGCTGGGTGCTCTGGAATCTTACAGGCGCTCAGGTTCATGCCACCGATCACAGTAATGCCAGCCGCACAATGTTGATGAATCTGGATTCCCAAGAGTGGGACCCGATGCTGCTGGATTTGTTCGGCATTCCCGCCCAGATGATGCCTAAAATTCAGCCCAGTATGGGGAAATTTGGTCACACCGATCCTCAATTATTAGGGGCAGCGATTCCCATTACCGCGATCTTTGGCGATCAACAGGCATCACTGTTTGCCCACGGCTGCAATCGCCCTGGGATGGTGAAATGTACTTACGGCACTGGCTGCTTCCTGATTGCCCATACCGGGGAAACGTTAAGGCGTTCACAGAACCAACTTCTATCAACAGTGGCTTGGACGAGGGCTGCTGCCGACGGTTCCACGTTTCAGGTGGGATACGCCTTAGAGGGAGCCATGTTCACGACAGGAGCCTGCATTCAATGGTTACGAGATGGCCTCAGGTTGATTGACACAGCGGCAGAAACAGAGGCGCTAGCCGGTTGTGTGGCTGACACGAATGGCGTCTACTTTGTCCCTGCACTAAGCGGTCTGGGTGCCCCTCACTGGGATATGAATGCGCGGGGGGCTTTCTTTGGCATCACGGGTGGAGTCCAACGGGAGCATATGGTGCGGGCAGTATTGGAGGCGATCGCCTATCAAGTTAAGGAAGTGGTGCAGGCTATCAACAAAGACAGCGACGCTGAAATTGCGCTTCTGAAAGTGGATGGCGGTGCCTGTGAGAATGACTTTTTGATGCAGTTTCAGGCTGATATCCTTGGCATTCCAGTGGAACGTCCCGCTGTCTTCGATGCTACTGCCCAAGGAGCAGCCTTTGGGGCTGGTTTGGCGGTGAATTTTTGGCAGGACTACTCAGCGCTAGTTGCAAGTCGCAGGATCAACCGTATTTTTCATCCAGGCAGAGGCGCAACCCAAGCGCAAGAAAATTTTGCCACCTGGCAGAAAGCAGTCGAGCGAGTACTATCAACTTAACAGTAGGGTAGCGATCGCGGACTTCCAAAGGCACATTTAAGGCAGCTTCCCCGATGATCTCCAGGTTACGCAGCACGGCATCGTCAAAGGTTCGGCGGAAATTACGTTACACGGATAGCCTCTCGCTCCACTTGGGACCGAACCTGTGGCTTGAGCGCCCGCAGGCTCACAAGGTTCCGTGCAGTACGCGGTTTGTATGATGGTAACATCGAGCACTATAAATTCAGACAAGTTACCACTATGAAACTCAAACTTATGCAATTATTAGGCGGAGTGATTGCACTCACGGTTACCGCCGCTCCCCTGGCAGTCAAAGCGGAACCCAATCAGCCCTCCCAGCCAGCTCCTGATCAGGTACAAAACCGGCGCGAATTTGCAGGGGTAGAATTTACCCAGCAACAAAAAGAGCGGCTGGCTCAGATTAGCCGCGATACTCGTGCCCAGCTCGAGAAGATCCTCACACCAAAGCAACGGGAGCAGTTCAAAGCCGCTATGCAAAGCCCTCAGGGTAGGCAGGCTGCCTTTGCTGCCATGAATCTTTCCCCACAGCAGCAAACTCAAGTGCGACAGATCGTGGAGTCGGCTCAATCCCAGGCACAAACCATCCTGACTCCAAAACAGCGACAGCAAATTCAGCAATATATCGAACAGCGGCGTCAAAGTGCTCCGCGTAAGGAGTAGGGGAAGCAGGGGGAGCAGGGGGAGCAGGGGGGCAGGGGAAGCAGGGGAAGCAGGGGAGAATTAAGAAGTTCTCTCTCCTGTGCCCATCTGCCCATCTGCCCATCTCCCCATCTCCCCTACTCTCTAATCGGCAGCCTGACTCTTTTCAAACCTTTTCCAATTGAGTGCCGCAGAGCTTGCAGAACTGAGCATCGGCATCGTGGAAGGATAAGTTACAAGTAGGACAAAGCGTCTCTATCTGATTGGCAGTTTTGACCAATTGCTTAATCAGATCACCCAATTGCCAAGGTATAAGAGCAATACCCGTTAAAATCATTAGGACTGTTATTAGGCGACCTCCTTCTGAAACCGGGGTAACGTCTCCAAACCCAACGGTTGTCATCGTCACGACTGAGAAGTAGACCGCATCCAAAAAAGTACCGAACACTTGAGGGTTGACTGGGTGCTCAACTTGATAAATCAAGCCCGAGTAAACAAAGATGATGGCAAATAGAGTAAATAATATCCGAGCAAAAATTACACCATCTTCAGTGCTAATATTACCAAATACAACTTTTTTATCTATAAATCGAATTAGCCTTAAAATCCGGAACCATCGCAAGAGTCGAATAAAGCTGATATCTACCACTCCAACTAAAAATGGTAAAATTGCCATTAAATCGATAAGAGAGTATAAACTAAATAAATACTTAAATTTGTATTCCGCACACCATAAGCGCAATAAATACTCCAAGGCAAAAATTATTAAAATTACAGTATCTATGGCATTTAGATAAATACGGATAGAAGCAGGAATTTTGTATGTATCTGCTACAAAAATTACTGATGACAGCAGCACTAAGCCTGCAATTGTTAAATTAATGGTTCTGCCTAATGGAGTGTCTAAATCTTGCAAGTAGAAGGCAAGTTTTTGTCGCAGTGACATAGAGCACAGAAGTAAAAATTAAGGTTTGACCTTGAGCTAAAAAAGGAATAGCCAAGTTTAACTTGAATTTCGCGGAATTCTTCGGCCATGTACTCATGGGCGGTGAGTATGTCACCAAGTAATAGCTGTGACATACCTCTAATTCACAGGCTTAGCCCCTCCTACGCCATCTGCCGAGGCATCAAGGCAAACAGCCCCTCTTAATTGGTTGTGTTGCAACTCCTCCTCAACCTTAGGCTGGGTAATGATTTGCGCGAAAATATCCAAAACTTCGCGCTCGAAGGCTACCTGGGCGCGGTTGGTTTTGCCGCCCACGTATAGATAGCCGTCCTTTTGCAGCCCCCAAATCTGTGAGTGGGAAACATAGCTCATCATAACGCCCAGCATCAGCAAGCCAAAGCCAGCGTAAACTATCGGGATACCTGGATCAGCTTTAATTTGCAATCCGGTGCTGCCTACGACTTCAAGAATCTTTAGCGTCACCCCGTTGACGTTTGTGGACATTCCAGAGCGAAGGGTATCAACTAACTCAGCCTTCGCATCATAAATTTGCAGCATTCCCTGCAAATCTGTTGCGAAGAGGGAAACACCGGCACTTAAATCAGGTTTGGTCGGAATCCAGGTTCCCCAGATGCGCCCCTTGCCGTTAGTGTTCACCTGAGCCATCGGCAATTGCAAGATGGGCCTGTTGTTAATTTGGATGCGAATAGCTGCGATCGCCCAGTCAGTTTGATAGAAAGTTACTCCCCGGTAGCGCAACGGTTCGTTGACATAAATCGTCTTACGCTTCACCTCCTCTGCCTGACTATCTAATACAGATAAATCAGAGTAGAACTGGTCAATTCTCCCTTGCGGGGTGTAGTCAATCCAGAAGCGATTTACACGCATTGACCAATTCTTGGGCAGTTGGGGTTCAGCTTAAGGTCCAGCGTTCAGGATGTTTTTCACCTCGAACGTCTCGCCACTGGGAACCATTTCTTGACCTAAAAACCCGGTCATAGCACCCCAAATACCCCCAGCCAGAATAATCACAATGCCCACATGAACCACAATCGGGCCGATGCGACCGACTATTCCCTTTCGGGCATAGAGAGTAAGGAGCGTGCCTCTGCCATCCGGCGCGAGACAATCCAGCGATTCACCGTCTTTCCCGTTTGGCTTCCCACTAAATCGGTTAGGTAAGCCCGGGAGTAACCAACTGCCTGAGCCACGTGGCACAGGGTAATCGGTTGGTGATAATTGGCTTCGATGAAGTCGAAGACTTCACTCAACTGGGGGTTGGACGGAAAGATAGACTTCCGGGCTGCCGAGAAAGTCGCAGTGTCAGCGGATGGTGGTTCTGGGACTTGCGGGGACTGTGCAGCGTACCACGAAAGGAGGGCGGCCTGCTTTTCCAGTCGGACGGCGATCGCCCGAAGTAATTCCTCTCCTGTAGAGGGCTTGGTGAGATAGTCAGTAGCGAACAGATCCATGGCTTGACGAAGCGATGCCTTGGTAGCCATGGCAGTGATAAAAATGAAGGGAATCACCGCTGTGACAGGGTCCCCGCGCAGCAAAGTTAGGACGCCGTAACCATTGAGGAGGGGCATCACAATGTCGCAAATCACTAAATCGGGCAACTCATCAATAGCCCGCTGGACGCCGACAAGGCCATTTTCCGCACCAATGGCGTCGAAACCTTCCGCCTTCAGGAATTCTAAAAAGATGTTTCGGGTTTGTGCCGAAACTTCAATCACCAAAATTTTTTTCATCTGCGAAGCTGAAACTTGCAAACCTCTATTGATTTCTCAGGTGTAAGTCCAGTGAATTAGGCAATCTGTTACAAAACTTAACATTACTCGGTAAAATGTCAGAAAGGCATTGTCAAATTAACTGCATCACCCCAAGTGAGTCAGTTAGACAAAGGGACACCACGGGAGCGCGTCTTTATGAGCTCCTACGTGAAATTACGCAAAGAGCGAGCAGATTTCCTGCTTCAGGCTGGGCCCACAGCTTCGATCGCAGCCTCAAGAGCGATCGCTACATGAGTCCAATGCGTCCCCCCTTGGCAAAAAACTATATACGGTTCCCGCAAAGGGCCATCGGCTGAAAACTCCGAGGTACTGCCATCAATAAACGTGCCACCAGCCATAACAAGCTGGCTCTCGTAACCGGGCATTTCAGCTGGGATCGGGTCAAGATAAGAACCAACGGGCGAATGCTGCTGAATCGCTCGACAGAAGGCAATCAGCTTTTTGGGAGAACCCAGTCGAATCGCCTGAATTACATCCCGACGGGGTGCCATCGGCTGAGGATTAACTGGATAACCCAGCCGATCAAACACATAAGCCGTGAGGTGATTGCCTTTCATCGCTTCACCCACCATTTGGGGCGCGAGGAACAGCCCTTGAAACAGCAGACGATTTTGGTCAAACGTCGCGCCGCCAGAACTGCCGATTCCCGGTGCGGTGAGGCGACAAGTGGCTGCTTCCACTAAGTCGGCTCGACCAGCAATATAGCCACCAGCTGTAACGATGGTGCCTCCAGGATTTTTAATCAAAGACCCAGCCATCAAATCAGCACCTACAGCAGTTGGTTCGCGGTCTTCAATAAATTCGCCATAGCAGTTATCTACAAAGCAAATAGTGTTGGGGTTTTGCTGCTTAACGATGTAGACAATCTTTTCAATATCAGCTATTGAGAGACTAGGACGCCAGGAATAACCACAAGAGCGCTGAATCAGAACCAAACGGGTGCTATTTGCCACCGCTTGCCCTAAGGCTTCCCAATCCACAGTTCCTGCCCCGGTTAGCTCCAATTGTCGGTAACGGATGCCAAAATCCATCAGAGAACCTCCACCCCCACCCCGCAAGCCAATCACTTCTTCAAGCGTGTCGTAGGGAGAACCGACCACGGCTAGCATTTCATCCCCAGGACGGAGGACACCAAACAAAGCACAAGCGATCGCGTGAGTCCCGGAAACAAACTGCACCCGCACTGCCGCTGCCTCCGCTTGCATTACAGAGGCAAATACCCGATCCAAAGTCTGACGACCCAAATCATCGTGACCATAACCACTGACAGAGGCAAAATGGTGTGCCCCCACACGATGGCAACGAAACGCCGACAGTACGCGTTTGAGATTTTGCTTGACCTGAGCGTCAATTCCAGAAAAAATCTGTAATAGTGCCTGTTCTGCTGCCAAGAGCTGTTCAAAGCTGTTGCTCATTGCATCTTTCGCTATTGAGATTCGTGGATTTATAATTCACGCAGATTGGGCTTCACCATTTATATTCAGGTTCCTGCATGACAATTGCCACTTTAACCAAACCCCGCTTAAATTGGATTAACATCCTCTTTCTGAGTGGACTTCATATCGGAGCGCTATGCGCCCTACTTCCCAGTAACTTCAGTTGGGCGGCAGTCGGTTTAGCTATCTTTTTCCACTGGCTGACTGGTGGCTTGGGAATTACGCTGGGATTTCACCGCCTTGTCAGCCACCGCAGTTTTCAAACTCCCAAGTGGCTGGAATACTTCCTGGTTTTTTGCGGGACGCTCGCCTGCCAAGGCGGACCAATTGAGTGGATTGGGATGCACCGCATACATCATTTGCACTCGGATCTAGCAACTGACCCCCATGATTCCAACCAGGGCTTCTGGTGGAGCCACCTGGGTTGGATGCTTTGTCACGTACCCGCTGAATCGGAAATTCCTCGCTTCACTAAAGACATTGCAGACGATCCAGTATATCAGTTTGTACAAAAATATTTTGTCTTACTCCAGGTTGCCCTGGGAGTCCTGCTCTTCTTGCTAGGTGGCTGGTCATTTGTGGTTTGGGGGATTTTTGTCCGCTTGGTGGTGGTTTACCACTGCACTTGGCTCGTCAATAGTGCAACCCATAAATTTGGCTATCGCACCTATGAATCTGGCGATAAGTCAACTAACTGCTGGTGGGTAGCTTTACTTGTGTACGGTGAGGGCTGGCATAACAATCACCATGCCTTTCAATATTCCGCTCGTCACGGGATGCAGTGGTGGGAAATTGACCTAACTTGGATGACAATTCAATTGCTGCAAGCACTGGGTCTCGCCTCAAATGTAAAGCTAGTCGGGAAAGGATAGGGAGGTGGGGAGCGTAGGCTTTGTAGGCGCGCGAATCTAATGTTTGGTGGGCACTGCCCACCTTACCACTATCACTAAAAGCTAATCGCTAATATCGCCCGTTTCCCTGAACAATGTGCTTTACGGTGGTCAACGTTTCCAGGCTAATCAATCCCCGGCGATGTCCTCTTTGGTTAGACATACCTAGAAACACAGAGTCCCCCCGGGACGGATGGCGGGAGAATCGCGGTGAAGCGTTGATATAGGTAGAGGCGCTATTGACGCCCAAGGCAAAGTGGCGACTTTCCTGGTAAGATTCAGTGACAATGCAATCGGCGTGACCACTGCTGTATTGATTAATCCAGGCGATCGCTGCCTCTAAACTATCTACCAGTTTGAAAGCCACTGTCTTGTTTAAATAGGCGATGTTCCACTCCGAGTCACCAGCCAGTTTCAACTCCCCAAAAGCCTCCACCAGTTCCGCATCTCCTCTAATTTCAAAGCCCTTGTCCTTCAAGCTCTTCCATAGTGTAACCAAGGACGAGGGCATTGCTGTACGCTGAATCAGCACTTTCTCAATCGCGTTCACCGGGTCTGGCTCACTCTGATGGCTGTCTACAATTATCCAGCGAGCCATATCCAGGCTGCCAGACACTGACCAGTAGAGGTAACAGTTGCCCATCGCTGACTTGAGAACCGGTACTGTTGACTGCCGCACTACCTGCTGCACCAAGCTAGGACGGCCATAGGGAATGACTAGATTTAGGTACTGATCTTGAGTTACCAAATCCCGAATTACAACACCCTGCTCCGCTGCCATGAGTTCCAGGCATCCCAATGGCATGCCAGTCTCCTCAAGAGCAGACTGGAGGGCGAGCGCGATTACAGCATTGGAATGGCTGGCTTCACTACCACCTTTGAGGATCAGGCTGTTGCCGGTTTTAATACATAGCCCTGCCGCAATCGCTCCCAACTCCGGAAACGCCTCGTAAATCAGCGCAATCACCCCCAGCGGCATCAGTTGCCAATAAGTTTGCGAATCTGCCAGTTGATATTCAGCGTTCCGCACCCGTCGGAGCGGATCTGACAACTCCCCTAGCCGTTGCAGAATATCTACCGTTGTCTGGAGCCGCTCTGGGGTCAGCTTGAGCCAATCCAAAATCAGCTCTGGCACAGCCATTTCTCGGCTGGCTTCTAAATCTAAAGTGTTCGCTTCCAGAATGTCGTCAAATGAACGTTTCAGCGCCTGTGCCATTGCAACGAGAGCGTGACTGCGGTCTGCTCCCTTGATCAGACCCAGTTTCAAGGAAGCTTGATAAGCGCGACGAGCGGTAGCGATCGGATCAGAGTCAGCACCAAAAGCGTCAACTTTCATCGACTTAACGTCTATAAGTAAGCCAGACCATTAGTGCTGGCAGTACAGCCAACAGCACCGCCACCATTGCCCAAACTAAGACATTAGCATGATGAGGCGATCGCAGCGCTAGTGGAAGCCAAACAATCAGCAGCACCAAGATAATGCCGAAGGCCACGGGTAGATAGCTCTGCTCAAAACGGGGCTGGGCTACACTCCAACGGTTCCCCGTCCAGCGCCAAGATCGCTTATATGGGTAGCTGGTAGACAGTTGCTCAAGCACGTACCCATTATTTTCCACTACAAACAACTGCTGACAGCTTGAGCAACCAAACGCTTCTGTCAACGTAATCGGAATTAAGCGCCCATGCCTACGGCACGGACACGGGTAGTCTACATTGAAATTAATTTTTTTAGCTTTTTGGGATTGCACAACCGATCATAGAGGCAAAAAGTGATTATCCCTTGAGTTTATCTAATTCCTCAGAAGCGGGTAACGCGATTCGAACGCGCGACATTCACCTTGGCAAGGTGACGCTCTACCACTGAGCTATACCCGCAATCTCCTGTATATACTATCTCAGAATAACTGCGGTTTGTCAACGTTTCAACCGCCCATTTCTTCTGGAGCAGCAGACAAATCAGCAGCGATCGCACTTTTAAGAGAGGCGGGTAGAGACTGGGAATTGTTCCGATATGGCTCTACTTCAACATTCGCCCGCAATTGGCGCATGAGGCTACCCATTTCCAGGGCATTCATGGCATAGTCCCAGCCCTTATTGCTTTTGATGCCTGCCCGTTCTAGGGCTTGCTGCATGGTGTCGGCTGTCAAAATGCCATATATTACCGGAACCCCAGTCTGAAACCCAGATGCCGCAATTCCTTTGGTTACCTCAGCGGCTACGTAATCAAAATGAGGAGTTTGACCTCTGATTACAGCACCTAGGCAAATTATCGCATCATATCGATGCGTCAGTGCCAGTTGGCGAGCCACTACTGGCACTTCAAAACTGCCCGGTACCCAAACGTAGTCCACCTGAGTGCCGTGAGGATTGGTATCGACGCCGTGGCGTTTCAGACAATCTTGACACCCCTCTACAAGCTTGCCAGTAACAAGGTCATTGAACCGACCAATGACTAGAGCAAACCGCAAAGGTTCTGCCTGAGTAAAAGTTCCCTCGAAAACTGCCATGGCTAATTATTTTCTCTGTTCAATTTTAATACGCGACCCTGACGGATGAGCGGTATAGTGGCGGCGATTGGCAACAGAAAAAGGTTGCTCAGACAACTAAAAAGTTTAAGGCTCCAATCAGAAATACAAGGGCAAACCAGGCAATAGAACCAATCCAGAGGAATCTTTTAGATTCGTTCCAATATTGAGGAGTTGCATAGGCAACCGGGACGCCAACTATCATCACAAACGACAGAAGAACCAGAGCGACCAAGGTAAGTTGGAATAAAATTGTAAACATTAGTGCTTCTCCCAAGACAGCAAAGCGAGTGGTGGCAGATTATTTTCAAGCATGCCTTATTTGTAAGCTATCAGAAATTGCACCACTATGGATAATGGTTCGACTTTTTTACTCGCCCCTCGCGACTGATCGATGGATCTAATTTTGTGTCATAACACCCCCTCACCCCCTCACCTGCTGACGTTGTTGCGCCACCGCCTAGCTCCGCCGGTTTGGGAATTGCTGACTGAAGCAGCATTGCAGGCTGAACTTCGGGGCTGGCATCTGTATCTGGTTGGGGGAGCAGTGCGAGATTTGCTGCTAATGGACAAAGGCGACACCAGCACCCAAGTGATTCAAGATATTGACCTTGTAGTAGACGCCTTTCACCAATCCGAGTCAGATGTGGGTGCTGGTGTCGAGCTGGCACGGACACTTCAGCAAATCTACCACTCTGCCCGCTTAGAAATTCACGGGGCTTTTCAAACCGCCGCCCTTTTGTGGCATAAAGACAAGGATTTAGGATCGCTCTTCGTAGATATTGCTACCGCCCGGACAGAGTTTTATCCCTACCCAGCTGCGAATCCCGAAGTCAAAGCCAGCTCGATTCGCCAAGACCTCTACCGGCGAGATTTCACTATCAACGCCCTTGCCGTGCGGCTAACGCCCCCTCGTGCTGGAGAGCTATTGGATTTGTTTGGAGGTTTACTGGATTTAGAAGCAAAGCAGATTCGCGTCCTACACGCCAATAGCTTTATCGAAGACCCCACCCGAATTTACCGGGCTGTAAGGTTTGCCGTGCGACTGGGATTTATTATTGAGCCGACTACAGAAGGGTATATCCGTTATGCGATCGCCTTTGGGATATACGACCAAACTCAAGCAGAAAATAGCCTCGCCCGACCCGCACTCCAAAATCGGCTCAAAAGTGAACTGAAATACATTCTGCAAGCGCCATACTGGAAAGCAGCGTTGCGGTTACTGGCTTCACTGGACGCACTCCGGTGCATCCATCCTACATTGGAGCTAGATCACCAACTTTTTCGGCAATTGCGTCTGTTAAAACGCTGTCTACAGCGGTTTGACTCTGAGCAAACTCTTACCCACTGGCTGCTGCTACTGGAAGTTATCATTGCTCACCTAGCACCGTCAGAGCGCAGCAAAGTTGCCTCTAATCTAAAACTACCCGATGACAGTATCAAGCGGTTGCTAACTCTTGCTCAGTCAAAGCTATCGGTGATGGAATCCTTGCCCCTGTGTCAGATGCCCAGTCAGGTGGTGCAGCTACTGCGCCGGTACGATTTGCCGACACTGATTTTGATTGCCGTGCAAAGTCCGCGCTTGCCCAGACGCTCTATTTGGCGCTATGTAACTTGCTGGGCTGATGTTCAGCCCCCCCTGAATGGTCATGACCTCAGGGCACTGGGCTATAAACCGGGACCACAGTACCGGCAAATTTTGGAGCAGCTATTGGCGGCAACACTTGATGGGGTAATTAGCGATCGCGCCGAGGCTGAAACATTTTTATTAGCACATCATCCAAGAGAGCGCGCCCCACTCAAAACTGTCTAGCCCCACAGCTATAGACCCCTAAGGCTGAGGCACCAAGGTAATAAGCAAGTTATAATTTGTGCGGAAGAGAGCAGAAATTTGAGCTATGACTAATCCCCTCGTTCATGCCTTTTTTGTCGGTAGAGCTGTGGCTGAAGTGCTCAACGAGCAGTTGGAGAACGCTTTGACCGATGCTTTAAGTGAACTCGGCAAATTTGATGCAGAAGCTCGTGAAAATTTGCGGCAGTTTACGCAACAAGTCACCGAACGAGCCAATCGTGAAGCTGAAACAACTACGCTGGGTCGAACCACCACAGCGATCGTTCCGCAAGGCTCACAGCCAGTTGACCTGCAAGCGATGATTGATGAACTTAGAGCCGAAATTGCTCTGTTGCGAGCGGAATTGCAACGCTATCGTAGCAATTCTGTGTGATCAAGTGAGAATCATTGCTTTAAGTTGGTAGGAGTGTGTTTATTTAGAATTTAGATATTTTGGATATATTTGTCTGTTCAGAAGTTTGAGTTGAAAGACCTGCTCCTCAGCAGTATTGATGCCAAGTTAAAAAATCAAGTTAGGAATTCGAGTGGCTGTTCTTCCTGCTAACTTTGTTACACCCAAGCGCCACACCACGCGTATGGGGACTGCTTATCCAGATAACGCATATCGCTGGAATCGGGGAAATTACTCGAGTAAACGGCGCTTTTTCGACATCTGGGCCTTTGTTATAAAATTATTAGCTGGCTTCTGGATCGACGGCAAATCTTGGAGCTATCCCGGTGGAGTTACCGACGCAAAGCGGATTGATAGACGCAAACAGCAGGCTGTCTGGATTCGTACTACTCTGCTCGATTTAGGGCCAACATTCATCAAAATTGGGCAGTTGTTCTCTACTCGTGCCGATTTATTTCCCAGCGAATACGTAGAAGAACTTGCCAAGCTACAGGACAAGGTGCCTGCCTTTAGCTATGAGCAGGTAGAGACTATTGTTGAGCAAGAGCTGGGCAAGAAGATTCCCAAACTCTTCCCAATTTTTGACCCGATTCCTTTAGCCGCCGCTAGCTTGGGACAAGTGCACAAAGCCCAACTGTATTCAGGTGAAGCGGTAGTAGTCAAGGTACAAAGACCCGGACTCCGGAAGCTATTTGAAATTGATTTAAAAATTCTCAAGGGTATTACTCGCTACTTCCAAAGCCATCCTGAGTGGGGTCGCGGTCGAGATTGGCTGGGTATCTACGAGGAGTGTTGCCGGATTCTGTGGGAAGAAATTGATTATCTTAACGAAGGCCGCAACGCTGATACCTTTCGTCGCAACTTTCGTGCCCAGGACTGGGTGAAAGTGCCGCGCGTCTACTGGCGTTACACCTCACCGCGAGTTGTGACGCTTGAGTATGCTCCCGGCATTAAAATTAGCCATTACGAAGCTTTAGAGGCAGCCGGTGTAGATCGTAAAATAGTAGCCCGCCAAGGTGCTGAAGCCTATCTGCATCAACTGCTTAATCATGGCTTTTTCCACGCCGATCCTCATCCCGGTAATATTGCTGTGAGTCCGGAAGGCACTCTCATCTTTTATGATTTCGGCATGATGGGGCAGATCAAGACCGGCATTCGGGAGCAACTGATGCAAACGCTCTTTGGCATTGCCCAAAAAGATGCTGACCGAATTGTGGTTTCCCTGGTTGAACTCGGAGCACTCTCGCCGGTGGACGATATGGGGCCGGTGCGGCGCTCAATCCAGTATATGCTGGATCATTTCATGGATAAGCCGTTTGAAAACCAGTCGGTTAGTGCAATTAGTGAAGACCTCTATGAAATTGCATATAACCAGCCCTTTCGCTTTCCAGCGACCTTCACCTTTGTGATGCGGGCGTTCTCTACTCTGGAGGGGGTAGGGAAGGGTTTAGACCCCGAATTTAGCTTTATGGAAGTCGCCAAACCCTTTGCAATGCAGATTATGACAAATGGAAATGGAACTGAAGGCAATAGCTTCCTGAATGAATTAGGTCGTCAAGCAGCTCAAGTCAGCAGTACGGCATTGAGTCTACCACGCCGACTTGAAGATACACTTGAGAAACTCGAACGTGGAGATCTGCGCGTTCGCGTCCGTTCTATAGAAACAGAGCGGCTGCTGCGTCGTCAGAATGGCATGCAAATGGGAACTAATTACGCTTTAATAATTAGTGCCTTCACGCTGTCATCCACGATCCTATTCGTCAATCATCATGTATGGTTAGCGCTAGTCACTGCTTTGATCGCTGTAGGAGTGGCGGTGACTTTGATCAGGCTGCTCCTCCGCCTTGATCGGTACGAGCGTATGTAGTAGTTGTCGTGGAATTGTTATGATTCGCTTCAAGGGTTTTACTGATCCAGGACTTGTTCGCTCCGCCAACCAGGATGCTTACCACATTGACCCAGAAGGGCGATTTTGTATTGTGGCCGATGGCATGGGTGGACACGCGGGGGGCGAAGAGGCGAGTCGCATTGCCACGCAGGTGATTCAGGCTTATTTGGTTGAACATTGGAATTCAGATAAGCCTAATTCAACTTTGTTAGAGGGCGCTTTATTCCAGGCAAATCAAGCGATTGTGCAGTCGCAGCAGAATCACCCGGAACGCTCTGAAATGGGTACAACGGCTGTGGCGGTGATGTTTCGGAATCAACAGCCTTGGATCGCTCACGTTGGAGACTCTCGCCTCTACCGCCTCCGCTCTGACAAGCTTGAGCAGATGACGGAAGACCATACTTTAGTGGCTGTAGCTTTTAAATCCGGCGAGATCACGCCGGAGGAAGCCCGGACTCATCCCTACCGACATATTTTATCGCGCTGCTTGGGCCGTGCAGCTCTGCATGAAATTGATATTCAAGCTCTGGATGTAGAAGCGGGCGATCGCTTGCTATTGTGCAGTGATGGCCTCACCGAAGAACTCTCTGACCACCTGATTACCTCCTACCTTCAATCTAACCCAGCCATTGCTCAAGCCGTTGTTGCCCTTGTCGAGGCAGCCATTGCCAAGGGTGGACACGATAACATCACGGTCGTGATTGTGGCGATTGATGAAGAATGACCCGATAGGTAAATATACTTAAAAATTTGTTCAGGCTGAGCATTTTTCCCAGTTGCAGCTTGATATAAATACTATAAGCCTTCGGTAAAACGCCGAAGGCTAAATTTCTATCTTTTGGTATATCTCCCAGTAAATATCTGAAGCATGGTCAAATTGTCAAACATTTGTTATATTTTGTAATAAGGAGTCAAAACTGTATGTTTGATTCAATTCAAAAACATACCTCTTCTGGGGCTTCTGCAATCGATTAACCTTCATTACCTCTTTTATCGGAGTTATCAATGAATCAACCGCTCGAACTATCTCTTGAACAGCAATTCAGCATCCGGTCCTTTGAGACTCAGGTTCAAAGCATGAGTCACGAACAAGCTCAGGACTTTTTGGTGAAGCTATATCAACAAATGGTGATGCGCGAAGCAACGTACAAGGAGCTTCTGAAGCACCAATGGGGTCTGGAGGCGGGTCCTTGGGCGGCGTAGCTTGTCACCCTGTCGCAGTAGGCGACCTCCGTCTCTTGCTTAGTTCCAGAGGGGAAAAGAGCTGGTGATGCTGGGGCGTCAACTTAAAGCATGGAAGGTAGGCTTATTAACATACGTTCAAGCTGTCTTTTTGGGCCAACACTGCTTGAAGTTGTGACTTGACTGCTCAATGTAATTATTGGTCAAATATAATAAATATTAAATCGCTCAAGTTTTTATATTAAATTAATTTATAGCATTTGGGTAATGCTGAAATACACAAATGTCTTGGGACGAAGGCATAGATCATTTTTATTCAAGACAGCGATTCTCTCAACAAATCTTGATGCATCAGCGCCCGGTCTACCAAAGACTGGATTTGCTCTGGCGCAAGGGGGTGACCATTGGCGTAATGCTCTAGCCACGTCTGAGCGATCAAATTAGGATCATCTGGCAACTGAGCCAAATCCCACCCAGGCATCGCTAGTTCTTCCATAAGCTTGCTCACCTTGGGGTCGTAACTGAGGGCAAAACAACGACAGCCTTCGGCAGCAGCCATAATTAAGCTGTGGAAGCGCATACCAATCGCCATTTCTACACCTCGAAATACACCTTTCAAGGCTTTTGGATCTTCCAGACAAAGAATTTGGTTGGCACCCGGCAGTTGCGACTGAATCGCTTGGGCGATCGCTAAATCTTGAGTCTGCTGAAACGGTATCAGCAAAATGCAGGTTTGCGTCGCTTTTTGAAAATCAATCAAAGCGCGGGTGAAATTGGCTCGGCGAGTTGCAGTCAACTGAGGATGCGATCGCAACGTCACAGCCACCCTGGGAGCAGGTAAATTCCCAAGTCCAGGCACTGGGGTAGCATCCAACGCCCAAACCGGGTCAGGAGCTACGATACAGTCAACCTGCCAATCAGATAACAGCGCCGCAGAGCCGCGATCGCGCACACTCACGGCTGTGCAATTAGCAAAATTTCGCCGCGCTAGCCAATGAGTTAGAGGACGCTTCAGGGGACCAATTCCCTGCGCCCAGGCAATTGTTTTCAACTTCAGCTGTTGAGCCAGTGCCATCACTCCCCCATAGTAAAATGGGCTTAAGGCACTCGTGGCATCTTGCATTAAGCTACCGCCGCCCCAGATTAGTACATCGGACTGACGGAGCGCTTGCAGGATGGCTTTGGGAGCCTTACGATCGCACGTCTCGACACCATAGCGATCGCGTGTCTCCTCTGGGTTGCCAGAGAGTACCAGAGGCGTCACATCAGCTGGTAGCATTTGCAATAAGCTAGCCAATAAAGCCTCGTCGCCACCATTTCCTTTGCCGTAGTAGCCACACAAAACCGCCTGGATCTTCCCCACGCTCTTCTTACCTTTACTGTTTTCTACCAAAAACTCTATCTGAGTTTACTGCCGTTAACGAAATTTGGGCGGTAGTATAGGAAAGCATCTGCGTTGTCAGTTGGAATTCATGCACGCGCTTTCAGTTCCCACCTGGATTATTCATGTCTCAAGTGTGATTGAGTGGATCGCCGCTATTTGGCTGATCTGGACTTATGGTGAAGTTAGTCGCAACCGAGCTTGGTGGGCGTTGTCCATCGCTATGTTACCGGCTCTCGTTAGCGCCATGTGTGCCTGCACCTGGCACTTTTTTGACAACCCTGAATCTCTAGAATGGCTGGTCACACTTCAAGCTACTATGACGCTCGTCGGCAACTTCATTCTTTTGGCGGCTGCTTGGTGGATTTGGCGTTCCACTCAGTCGGACGATGCTGAGCCGCCTGGTAAAGACGCAACTAATCCCGTTTCCAAAACCTCAATTGAGCCAGGGCAATGATTTCTAAAGAAGCTCTTTTTGCCCTATCCCTCTTCCCCTACGTGGGTTTCTTGTGGTTTCTCAGTCGAGTCAGGCAAATGCCGCGTTTGGCGCTGATTGGGTTCTACGGCACTCTAGTTTTTGTCGCCATCACTATCCCAGCAGCGATTTACGCTCAAGTGCATTATGGTAAGTCTCTGGCAAATGTCGATTGGCTGCATGGGAGTGCAGAAGTATTTTTGACACTCTCTAATATATTGATTGTGCTTGGCTTCAGACAAGCGGTCAGTGAAAAAGTAGAAGGTAAAATGTAGAAGACGAAAACTACTCTTTACCTTTTTCCTTTCTTAAAATGGAAGTCATCCCAGCGATTGATTTACTGTCAGGCCGGTGTGTGAGGCTGTATCAGGGAGACTATGCGCGATCGCAAGTCTTTAATGACAACCCAGCTGATGTTGCCAGACAGTGGGTCGAGCAGGGAGCAAGCTTGCTACACATCGTAGACCTTGACGGTGCGAAGACGGGCAGAGTAGTGAATCGACCGGCAATTGAAGCGATCATCACGGAAGTACCGGTGCCAGTTCAGGTTGGTGGTGGGTTGCGCGATCGCAGCAGTGTTGCCGAGTTGCTAGATCTGGGTGTACAGCGGGTGATTTTGGGAACCGTTGCTGTAGAGCAGCCTCACCTGGTAGCCGAGCTGTGCCAGGAGTTTCCAGGGCAAATTGTTGTGGGTATTGATGCCCGTAACGGACGAGTGGCAACGAGGGGCTGGCTAGAAACCTCTGAGGTTTTGGCAACTGGGCTGGCTGTGCAAATGCAGGAGGTGGGAGCCGCAGCGATTATCTACACCGATATCCATCGTGATGGCACCCTTACTGGACCAAACCTGGAAGCGTTGAGAGAACTCACGGCAGCGGTTTCCATTCCCGTGATTGCCTCTGGTGGTGTCAGCTCTATAACTGACCTTTTGAGCCTGCTAGCACTTGAACCACTAGGCGTCACAGGTGTGATTGTCGGTCGTGCCCTCTACACCGGTGATATTTCACTCATTGATGCACTCAGTGCGATCGGTCAAGGGCGTTTACAGGATATCCCCCCGGATCTGGGATTTTCGGCGTTTGCTTAAAGGATTTTAGCTGCCATTAGAGCAGATAATAAAAGTGCAAATAAAAAGTTTTTTGGCTCATGTTAACTCGTGAATTAACTAAAAGTCCTCCCAGGGCAGAAATCGGGCAAATGAGCCGTGTTTTGATAGTTGAAGACGAAGACTTAATTCGGGAAATGCTCGCTTTAACTTTGAAGGCGGAAGGTTATGCGATCGCAACTGCGGCTGATGGGCAAACTGCTTTGGCTTTGCTCCAGAGTGCTCAACCCAACTTGGGATTTCCCTTTGATCTGGTAGTTCTGGATTTGATGCTGCCTCAAATCAACGGTTTGGATATTTGCCGCTTACTCCGCCATCAAGGAAACCCAGTACCGATTTTGATCCTCAGTGCCAAGGGCAGTGAAACTGACCGTGTCTTGGGGCTGGAAGTGGGAGCCGACGACTACCTCACCAAACCCTTCAGTATGCGGGAGTTGGTTGCCCGCTGTCGCGCCTTATTGCGCCGCCAACTCTTCAGCAGTTTGCCCCAGATGCAGGTGTTACAGTTTAAGGATATCGCTCTCTATCCCCAAGAGTGTCGGGTGCTGGTTCGAGGGCAGGAAGTCAGCCTGTCTCCTAAGGAATTCCGCTTGCTGGAGCTATTTTTGAATTATACCCGCCGGGTTTGGTCGCGGGAACAGTTGCTCGATCAAGTCTGGGGAGTGGATTTTGTGGGGGATAGTAAAACGGTAGACGTTCACATCCGCTGGTTACGGGAAAAATTAGAGCAAGACCCCAGTCATCCTGAATACATTGTCACTGTGCGCGGGTTCGGGTACAGATTTGGCTAAAGCAGCGAGGTGCGGCAAGCTTCTCCTACCTGCTAATTTGAAGTCCGAGTCAAAAGCAGCAAAGATTGATGAATTAATTTTGTATTCATCCTACCCTTAAGGAAGCCCTTCGCCTTCCGGGTACGCGTCTACGGGAGTTTTGCCTTGGGCTTATATCCTTTCGCTGATGACTCTGCTGGCATTTTTTCTTGGGCTAATGATCGGGATTGGGTTTTGGGGTTGGCAATACACCCAACTCCAGCGGAAACTGCGGCTCTTACTCCGGATGTTTGAGACCGACTCGCAAGTGTCACTGCCTCTTCTTCCCCGCTTGCGACGGGAAATTGCTCAACAACTGCAGCAGCGCCAAGAGTTGCAAGAAAAACTGCAAACCTATGAAAATCTGCTTCAGGTTGCACCACTGGGATATTTGCAGGTTGATGAAGAAAATCAGCTGCTGTGGTGCAACGAACAAGCGCGGCAACTATTGAGTCTGCAAAGGTGGGAGCGGGGACAGGTGCGCTTGCTGGTGGAGTTGGTGCGATCGTATGAACTAGACCAGTTGATTGAGCAAACTCGCGAGCAACAGCAACCAGAGGTGCGAGAGTGGATATTCCATCCCGCTTGTGCGGATGCGGCGGCAATGGTTGAGGTGCGATCGCTCACTTTGCGGGCGTCGAGTTGGCCTTTACCAGAGGGGCAAGTGGGTGTATTCCTGGAAAACCGGCAACCAGAGGTTGAACTTGATCTTGCACGCGATCGCTGGGTTTCTGATTTAGCCCATGAACTTAGAACTCCACTGACCTCGATTCGGTTAGTGGTGGAAACCCTGCATGAGCAGTTAGAGCCTCCAATTCGGCACTGGATTGACCGCCTCCTGCCTGAAGTTGACCGGCTGATTAATCTGGTGCAAGACTGGCTAGAAATTAGCCAATTGGAAGTGAACTCCAGCAAACAACTGAATTGCCAACCTGTGGAACTGGGATCGCTAATTCAGTCTGTCTGGGAGACACTAGAACCTTTGGCGCGGCTGAAGCATCTGAAACGTCTTACCTATTCGGGACCAGAAATTGTGTGGCTCAGAGCAGATAAATCCCGTCTTCACCGAATGTTTCTGAATTTGCTTGATAACAGCATTAAATACAGCCCCCCCCCAGTCAAGTATCCGCGTCGTAGTTAATCTGCTTCCCTCTGAAAATGCCCCCAAACATGTTCAAATTAATATTATTGACTCTGGTCCTGGCTTTCCGGACTCGGATTTACCGTATGTTTTTGAGCGACTCTATCGGTGCGATCCAGCACGAGCGCGGCAGCCAATATCCTTGACAAATCCACCAAGTTTGTCAGGGAATACTGGTAGCGGCTTAGGCTTAGCGATCGTCCGGCAAATTGTTCTTGCCCACGGCGGTTCACTCAAAGCAATGAACCATCCCGACACTGGCGGCGCGTGGCTACAGGTTGAACTGCCCGACGCGATACCAAGTCGTGGTAATTGACACTATATTAAACACAGTAGTTGTAAGATTTATTATTAAGAATTGCAAAGGGTGGATTCTGTACTTTCCAATCCAAATTCTGAACGGTCCCATTTTGAACGTCGCATTAGGCGCTTAGAACGGGATGTTTTACGCATGGGAGCTTTAGTGGAACACTCGTTTCGTTTGAGTCACCAAGCTTTATTTGCCCGCAACTTGGCAGCAGCTCAGGAAATTCCCTTACTGGATAAAAAAATTGATCAGTTCTACCGGCAAATAGAGTTAGAGTGTGCCGCACTGCTGACTCTAGAAGCGCCGGTGGCTAAAGATTTGCGCATGTTAAGTGCCTTTATGCAGCTAGTGCGAGATTTAGAGCGCATTGGAGATTATGCCGAAGATTTGGCTGAGATTGCAATTAAACTCTTTCCTTATCCACCTCATTTATGTGTACCCCAAATTGAGGTAATGTCTCATCATGCCCAGGCAATGCTGGCAGTAAGCTTGCTGGCGCTGGCTGATTTGGATGCTCAATCTGGGCGAGCGGTAAAGCGGCTGGATGACGCCGTAGATACTGCCTACAAAACGCTCTACCAAACCCTAGCTACAGAGCGGGATATCAAAGGTGTGGTGGAGCCAATTATCTTACTAGCATTAGTCATTCGTCACCTAGAGCGGATGGCTGACCATGCCACTAACATTGGTCAACGAGTGGCGTATATCGTTACAGGTCAAAGAAGTTAAAAAGTTCTGATTTTATGCAGGCGTAGTTAACATGATGAATTAAATAATCTTACTTATAAGGGCAAGGTTACTTGAATAATATGCTTGTATGCGTTACTTTAGGTAATGATAACTTTGCGCTTTAATACAGCATCTCCAAGCGAAATTGCAAGTGTGAATTCTATCACGGCACAAATGTGATTTAGATCACTGACAAAGGAATTTACCTAACTATAACATCCTCATCAATGGGCAATTGTATATTGGATTTCTAAATAAGTTGCAGGAAGAAATTGACATACCGAAAGTAAATTACTCAGTGCGGTTAGAGAGTTATTATTGAATAAGTTCTGAACTCCGCACCCCCAAGCTTTAACAAACCCTTACCTAATTATTAAAATTGCAGTTTTAGTATTCAGGTATGGTCATGAAATTGCTTGATATCAAATCTGTGTTAGTTGCGGGTTGGCAGACGAATGATGAAAATCAAGCCCCAAAATTTATCACTGTCCGGGCAGCAGATTTGGTTTCAACTAGTTAGCAGCTTGATGCCCCTGGAAATATCTGGCATCACACCGGCTCAGCAGATAGAACAATACCGCACCTATAAAGTGATGGATAACCTGGGACTGCCATCTGGGTTTAATAGAAAAGGTAGGCTGGCTTGTACCTATAACATGATGCAAAAGTTTTGTAAAGCAGTTGACTAATTTTTTGCAAAAAATGAAAAACTGAAGCTACAAATTGCAGTTTAACCATACAAAGAGCGGTTTTATTTATGACAATTTCGGCTCCAAATCCACCCTTAGCCTCTCCACTGACGCAACGAGTCTTTAGTCGTCGTGACTTAATTCCGCCTCGGCAAGACGTATTGTGGCGAATTGATCGCGGAGCCGTCCGCACCGTGACATGGAGTGAACAAGGTACATTTATTACCTTAGGATACTGGGGAACAGGTGATGTCGTCGGTCACTCCCTGTCTCGAGTCAAGCCTTACCAAATTGAGTGCTTGACAAGTGTAGAAATGAGCATTTTGCAGACCGAGCAGTGGTATCAGGCGTTAGATGCTATGTTGATACATATACAACAGGCAGAAGAACTTCTTAGTATTGTCCATCGCAAACCAGTTTCCTTGCGGTTGTGGCAATTCCTAGTCTGGTTAAGCCAAAAATTTGGTTGTGACATTGAGCAGGGACGGCTAATTGACTTGGGGCTGACTCATCAGGAAATGGCAGAGGTTATAAATACTACGCGAGTGTCGGTGACACGAATGCTGCAGCAGTTTGAAGATGAGGGAATGCTGCTGCGGCACCAGCGGCGGTTGATTATTTCTTTACCAAACCAGCGGCAAATATGGTAAACGGCAGGGAGTGATAGCGACCTGAGTGTCAGCCCTAAGGCTGAAACTCATCCGTTTGGTGTGAGGATAAACTAGGCTCATGCAATCAGTTGACAAACAGTTCTACTGAGTCAAAACCGATAGGTGTGAGTCAAAACCATGTCAAAAATTGTCTGGAATGCTCTAAGACTGAGTCCATTGCTTCTAAGTGCTACCTTGCTCCTAGCAAACCGCACTCAAGCATCTTCGGTTCTGGGAGCGGAGTTAGCGCCCTCCCGCGTTGC
>QQTW01000105.1_pt1 | contig 46434 bp, 44 predicted proteins | sample 1904831 | NCBI WGS metagenome assembly QQTW01 (sample SAMN09435610, study PRJNA476489) | Subsurface metagenome, whole genome shotgun sequencing project.
GCAATGATTTATAGCTCATTGATTCGTTTGATGGTAAAGCGAATAGCAGCTTAAGCTTTTGTTTACGAATCAGCTCTTATCGTTTGCATAGCACAACTACAAAAGCATTGCAATCCAAAACTGGAATCCAATTTAAACAAAAACTTCTGGCTTTCAAATCTAGCCACAGATAGTGATTCTCAAGCCATTGAGAACATACATTATTACTTTTATCAGACTTTTTTGATGATTTTATTCTGATAGCTACCGATTGTATAAGAAGTTGTAAGGTAATAAAATTATTTAACCATATTAGGTATTTAGCTACCACATAGAGGCAAATTATTATTACTTTTATATGACTTTTTTGAGGATCTTATTCTGACAGCTACCGATTGTATAAGTAGATATACGGAACTAGAATTTCCTGAGTATGAAGGCAATAAACTGGCATATTATCCATTGGTAAATTATTACCGTTGGTATTCAGGGGCATCGAGGTGGATTTATACAAATAGAGCATTTCAGTTGATGCTCATCTCTACATATAAGCCGATTCTATATAAGTCAAATTCAGTTAAGTCCACCAAACCGCATTGAAGTAGGTTGTCAAAAATTTTACAAATTTGGAATTAATTAATATCGTAATATGCGACTTTTAATATACGGAATCAACTATGCTCCTGAACTTACAGGAGTGGGCAAATATACAGCAGAAATGGCAGAAGCGATCGCTGCCGTGGGACACGAAGTCCGCGTTGTCACAGCATACCCTTACTATCCAGCTTGGAAAGTAGAAGCAGGTTTTTCCCCTTGGCGCTACGAACACGAGTCAATTAGAGGCGTTAAGGTATGGAGATGTCCTTTGTGGGTTCCCAATCGGCCATCAGGGTTGAAACGAGTTTTACATCTAGCATCCTTTGCTATTAGTAGTTTACCGCTCTCGCTTTGGCAGGGAGCATCTTGGCAACCTGATGTCGTGTTGGCGATCGAACCAACTTTTTTCTGTGTGTTGGGCGGGTTGCTGGCATCTGGTTTAGGTGGTGCGAAAGCATGGCTTCATATTCAGGATTTTGAGATCGACGCTGCATTTGAACTTGGGATTTTACCTTCATCTGGTTTCACTCGGAAGCTACTGGAGGCACTAGAGCGTTGGTTAATGGAGCGCTTTGACTGCATATCTACAATTAGCGATCGCATGGTAGAGCGGCTAAAAACTAAAGGAATTCAACCAGCTAAATGCGTGTATTTTCCCAACTGGGTAGATACAAAAATGATTCGTCCATTACACAGAACTAACCAGCTGCGGCAAGAATTAGCACTCTCCCCAGATACTTTTGTTGCTCTTTATTCGGGCAGCATGGCAGAAAAGCAAGGACTAGAGATTTTAATCGCAGTAGCGAATCTCTTGGCAGCAGACTACCCGAAAATTTTATTTGTTCTTTGCGGCCAGGGAGCGGCAAAAAAGCGGTTAGTTGAGTTATCTAAAGATTTACCTAACGTGCGTTTTTTAGATTTACAGCCAGCGGAACGGTTGAACGATTTATTAAATCTTGCCAACGTTCACTTGCTACCCCAAGTTTCCAACGCAGCAGACTTGGTGATGCCCTCCAAGTTAAAAGGAATGTGTGCTTCAGGTAAACCAGTAATCACCACTGCCTCACATGGGACTCAAGTTGCTCAGGTAGTGCAAAAGTGTGGAGTTGTAGTTCCACCTGGAGACGTGACAGCCTTAGCTAAGGCGGTTGTAGAATTAGCAACTAACCCAGAAAAATGTACTCTCTTGGGTAAGGCAGCTCGTGAATATGCCATCAATCACTGGCATCAAGAGAAAATTCTGGGGCAACTAGAGCAAAAGCTGCTGGGTTTGTGTGCATCGCCAAAAACCGAAAGTTTTGGTGTTGATGCTCCAGTCTTTGGGCTGTCACTCAAATCTCGCATCCAGTTAAGCCGCCGCCCTAAGTGATCTCGCTAAAGCAGTTAAATTCTCCTAATTATGATAGCTGGGAGTGCAGGGGAAAATAATTGTAAATGGCAAAATATTCAAGAATGTATCAATTTTGCAATTCCCCGCACGCTCATGTATTCAATAATTACAGACTGCTGAGTGAAAGTGGCTGAATGTCTTTCAATTAGAGAGCGCTGTTGCAGAGATTCTAGAGCTTCTAGCAATTCTCGATGGGAGATTGTAGCAAAACAATCCGATCGCAAGTCTGATAGTGTAGCCCACTTGCGATGGCTTGCTAGCCAATACATCACTTGCTTCTCTAAAGATGATAAGCGATTGAATTGCTTGTCTAAAAGCTCCCAAATATCGCCAAAAATAACTGTACCCTGTTCTAAGAACTTAAACACGTCCCCACCAAATAAGGACACAATTGTAGTCGCTGCGACTTTCAAAGCAAGAGGATTGCCATTATAGTAATCAATCAGTTGTTTGGATTCATTCTCTAGATCGACAATGCCCTTATCTTTGAGAATTTTCTCGGCTTCTGTCTGGGGTAAACCAGTTAGTTGCAGCGATCGCACGGGTAAAGTCTTGCCTTCCTTAGCTGTTAAGCCAACTGGCTTCTCTCGACTGGTTAGGATCAGACAACTTTGATGACGCTCATCTGCAATTCGTCGCAATAGTTCACCATATCCCTCATAACCTGAGCGATAGCGTCCCGCTCGTTCACCACTGCGTAAGATCGATTCGCAATTATCTAGCACTAATAAACAGCGGTGTTGACGCAGATAGCCCATCAAGCACGAAATCAGTTGCTCTAAATTGTCTGGCAGATCTACTTCTTGCTCACGAGAAAAAAAGAGAATCATCACCACCAATAGATCTTTGAGCGGTGGCGCATTGCGGAGACTCCGCCAAATCACATACTTAAACTCATCCTGCACCTGTTCCGCAATCTTCACCGCCAGAGAAGTTTTACCAATCCCTCCCATCCCTAACAGCAATAGCAAACGACATTTATCTGGTATAATCCATTGCTTCAAGGTAGTGATTTCAAAATAGCGCCCATAGAAAACCGAGACATCAACTGCATCTCCCCAATCTTGATAATAGTTGTCTGTAGCCGCTGCATCCCTTTCCTGGTGAGTCAGTCTTCCTTGCGCCTGTTGCCATTTTTTACTGCTGCGATCGCTCACGTGCATGGCAATATATTGATGCTTTAAGACTCCATGAAAGTTATTTTTAGTCACTTTCTTTCCAAACGCCTTTGAGAGTGACTGCCATAGTTTGCAACCTACATCTCTGATGTAACCAACTTCATAACCAGAGTTGACGGCAATCTCCATATAAGACTGCTTTTCCCAACAATGGCGAAAAACTATTTCTTGAACTTTGCTTAAACTGCCACTATCTATTACCGTTTGGACAATTTCTAAAGCTTCTTCTAAATTCATCGCAATAATTTTTGAAACAATAAAATTGCTCTCCCATGCGGAAGTATCACCGCATAGAGTGGTGTATTTTTACACCTCTTTTCTTGCAAGCATACGGCCAATTGTTGAATTACAATCAGTTAGGTTTCAAATTTTACTCTTTATAAACAGAGTAACAAATAGCCGTCGTTCAATCCGAAAGACGTACTTTAGTTCCCTATATAACCATTAATGGCTATTTTAAATACTGCATCTAGTATTACTTTTATCACATTTATTGTGATTTATGTTAAAAATTCACTGCCGAGTTTTAGATTTAACCATCTGCAAGCACTTCAGCATCTGCCATAGTTATTTCAACAATAGTAATTACATGACTTTCTACTGTAAAATTTAAGACTTTATGACATTTAATAATTTAATCATTTAAGTTACTAAAGTTTAGTTTAAAAAACCTTTTAAAGCTTACATATTTAGGAATTCAGTTCGAGTCATTACTAAATATTGGTAATATTTAATATTTTTATATTGTAATTGTTTATAGGTTATATTGATCTTTTTTATAATTCAATTTTTTTTTGACTATCCTAAGACTTTATTCTAAAAAAGAATACTTTGAAAGTTATCCTTTATACAGGAAATTAAATTAATTGATTTTATTTCAGCCTGAATTATGTATAAAATATTACTTTAATCCTATTAATCTTAGAGTGATTACTGCCCCAGCAAATAGTTAGCTCTATCTCGCTTTAAGTCAATAGAATACAAAAATAATTTGGATTTGCCAAGCTTTATCCTGACGGCAAATCTGGATTTGACTAATAAATTCTCGAAAGTAAAATCGGCGTTCGGATTCAGATAAATCAAGCCAAAATTGGGGAATTGAGACAGCTTGGGCAACGGAGCGTAAGTTTACTGGCGGCAGCATCGCTAGTTTTCCCTGTAATTCTGAGATTTCGGTGCGGAGTTTGTAGGTGCGTAAATTCGCTGTCTCTAAGTCTAAAATACCCTCAGATGTAAGTTGCGGCAGTTGAGCCAGGATTTTTTGCGAAGATGCGATCGCCTCCGTCAAATTATTTTTCACTGCATCTAACTGAGGGAAATTCATTCCCGCTACTGCCTGGGGTAAGTCGCGGCAAATTGCAGCGATTGTTTGCTCAAATACTTGCTCATAGGAAATAGCACGACATTTAGGGCGTTTGGGGCAGTGTAAGGGGCGTAAGTAGAGATATTCCTTTTCCTTGCGGGGAGTAGTCACACTAACCACTGACATCGAGGATTGGCACTCGCTACAAACAACTAACCCCGCCAGCGAACGAGGCGCACTTGCGCTACGGGGTGGCAAGCGGCGGTTACGGCGCAACAGTCGATCTACCTGGGCAGCTTCTTCCCTAGAAACGATCGCAACATGAGTATTGGAGATTGTATCGCCATTCAAATATGCAGTGTCGCCGCGATAGACAGGATTAGTTAACCAGCGCCGCCCTGTTGTCACAGAAATTTTCTTGCCGTATTTTTGTGCTAAGTAGCGAACTGCCCCGCGTAAAGAGCCATAGAGGAGGAAATATTCAAAAAAATCTTTCACGGCAGGTGCAGTAGTGCGATCGAGGGCGTATTTTTCCTTACCCCGACGGTAGCCGTAAGGCGCTTTTCCTGGTGGTGGTAGGGCATTGAGGCGATTGCGGGCGTGCCCTTGGCGGATGCGGCGGCTGCGCTGTTCGCGCCCAATTGCTTGCAGGAGAAGGAGCAAGTCTAGCCGAAGATTGGTAGTTGAGGGTTGTTCGGTAACAATTAGTTGTACGCCCAAAGCTTCTAGTTCGGCAACGCGATCGCACACTTGTGATAAAGAGTTTCCCAGTTCTTCTAAGCGTCTGATTAACAGATAATCAGCTGGCTCTGTTTGACAGTCACTAATTAGCTGTTGCAGTTGCGATCGTTGTCCTAGATCTTGATACACTCGATTCAGTTCTAAGTCCCAGCTAGATGGATCGGGTGTTTGTTCTATTAATGGATCGCTGTAGGTGTAAGCAATAATTTTCATTGACGAACCACAAAGACGCATTCGGCGAAGCCGTTGCCGAAGGCTAGAACGCGAAGGTTTAGATTTGAGAGAGTTCTATGATGTTGCCGTCTGGATCTTGGGTAAAGAGTGCTGCTCTACCGGAAGCGCTCATCTGGATGGGGTAGTTGTGGGCGAAAAGTTTGTTTTTGGCTGCTTCTAAGTCAGTTACGGCTAGGGCAATGTGGGGGTTGCGTCCCCATTTTTCTGGGTTTTGTTGTGTCGATGGTACAGCAGGGGCGACGATCAGGTGAAGTTGAAATTCGCCAATTTGATACCATGCACCAGGGTATTTGAGCGATCGCTCTACTTTGGATAATCCGATCGCATTGCCATAAAAATGTTCTGCTCGTTCTAAGTCAGAAACGAGTATAGCTGTATGGAGACACTGGGTAATTTGCATAATTAGTGGTTAGTCGTTGGTGGTTAGAACAGAGCAGGGGGAGAATGAATGATAAATGCTGAATGCTAAATGCTAAAAATTTGTAATTCATCATTCATAATTGCTGCATTTTTCTCTACTCCCTACTATTTAGTATCTATACTTACTTTTTAGAATCTTGGCTTGAGTCACACTAATACAAGTTAATGATAAGGTGAGGCTTCATTTTATGAATGTGAATGCTTCAGAGCTAATGAAACGCTATGAGGCAGGAGAAAGAGATTTCCAAGCCTCAAACTTTATTGCTGCTAGTTTGAGTCAAGTGAATTTAAGTGGAGCCAGCTTACAGGCGGCTTCTCTGAGTGAAGCCGATCTGAGTCAAGCCGATTTGGTGGGAACTAATTTACGAGAAGCATCGCTTAGTATGGCGAACTTGAGTAAGGCAAATTTAAGTGCAGCCAACCTCAACGGAGCGAATTTGTTTGGAGCTAATCTCAAAGGTGCTATCTTGAGTGGAGCAGAATTGAAGATGGCCGATCTGACTGGGGCAGACTTGAGACAGGCAAACTTAAAAGGAGCTAGTCTCTGGGGGGCATTTCTGTCTGGGGCAAAATTGCAAGGAGCAATAATGCCCGATGGCACAATTCACGATTAGTAAGAGGCTACAAATAGTTATGAATTTTAAGTTTTAAGTTTTAAGTTAAAAACCATTTCATTACGAGAAACTCAACATTCATTACGATCGACTATTTTTAGCTCCCCCAGCCCTCCGATCTCTTATTCTTGCGCTCCTGCTGCTTTAAGAAATCGCACTACATCTTTGTAGCCGTTAAATTCTGCGATCGCTAAGGCTGTGTAACCACCGCGATTTTTTAAGTTCACATCAGCCCCAGCTTGTAGTAGCAGTTCAACTGCTTGTTTGTAACCCCGATGCGCTGCCCACATTAAAGCTGTTGCTCCAGCTGCGTCTTGCAAATTCACATTGGCTGCTTTTACCAACAGATGCTGGATCGCTCCTATGCGATCGCGATCTGCTGCCTTCATCAAAGCAGTTTTGCCATCTGGTGTTTGCACGTTGGGATCGGCACCGTAGTCTAGCAATATTTTTACTATTTCAGTATGACCTTGAGTTGCTGCTATTAGGGGTGTCTCGTCCAAGTTTTTGATATTGGGATCTGCTCCTCTTATCAGCAATGCTTCTACAATTCGGCTGTATCCCTGCAATGCTGCTACCAGTAGGGGAGTATCCCCAAGATTATTTCTAATATTGACATCAGCACCAGAGTTCAGGAGGATTTCTACTACATATTCGTAGCCTTCGACTGTAGCAAAATGCAGTGGTGTTTCACCATCTTTATCTTTAGCATTAATATCAGCACCTCGCTCGATTAAGGCTGACGCGATCGCTCCATATCCGCCGGATGCTGCTATGGCAAGTGCAGATCCACCGTCCTCAGTTCTAATTTTTACATCAGCCCCAGCCCCCAGTAATACTTGCACAACTTCAGTCTTACCCCGATCTACTGCTAAAGTTAGGGCTGTTTCCCCCGCCGCGTCTTTAATGTTGAGATCGGCACCTTTATTCAACAACAGTTGGATTACAGATAGATAGCCGCTTAAAGCTGCTTGCATCAGTGGAGTTCTCCCCTCCTGATTTTTCCCATTCACCGCTACTCCATGAGCCAGCAGCACCTGTACTGTCTGGTCTTTGCCAGAAGCAGATGCTATTGTCAATGCTGTTTCACCTCGTTTGGTTTGATTTAAATCTGCTCCCGCAGCCAGCAATACTTGTACTACACTGCTATGACCGTGCTGGACAGCTAAGTTAAGTGCTGTATCTTCATCTTTATCTTTGACATTGATATCTGCGCCAGCCTGCAAGAGGATTTGAACAATCCCAGCATCACCTTTGGCAACAGCAGCCATTAGCGCGGTACTACTATCATCATTTTTAGCATTTACATTTGCTCCTTTGGCAACCAGGAGTTTGACAATATCAAGGCGATGATTTGCCGCTGCTAACATCAAAGCAGTGACACCAAATAATTTTCGCCGCTTGTTGAGTTCGGCACCCTTGTCAACCAGCGATCTCACGATTTCGGTGTAGCCTTGTGCAGCAGCAAACATCAAGGCTGTAGTGCCGTCGCGATCGCTGGCATTTACATTCACACCGCGATTTAGTAGCGCTTCTACCTGTTTGAAATCGCCACTTTTAGCCGCTTGTATTAATGAGATATCGTGATTAGCAGTCATGATTATGGATCATCTCATCTCAGGCGCTACATAAAGCGATCGCTTTGATTAAAATTTTGTCAACTCTGCCAGGTTCGGGTGTGGAGTGTAGGAATTTTGGATAATTAACAATTGAATATTAACAGATGTCGTCCTTGTCTGCGATCATCCCAGCTTCGAGAGAACAAAGGCAGCGAGAAATCCAAAAACTGTAATCAAGCCAGCAAAATTATGAGCTTGCTCGAATGCTTCTGGAATCATGGTATCTACAAGCATGGCAAGAATAGCCCCTGCTGCTACGGCGGTTGTGGCGGCGGTAATCTCGATTGACAAGTGGCTGAAGAGGGTATATCCTAGAAATGCTGCAACAGCACAGAGAACGGCAATGCTTGCCCATACTGTGAAAATATATTTTGCTAACCGACCTGCTTTTTTCATCCCAGCCGCGCTGGAAAGACCTTCAGGGATATTGGAAAGAAAGACGGCTGCCACAGTCACAGCGCTGACTCCACCGCCTCCGAGCGTGCTGATACCAATTACAATTGATTCTGGTATACCGTCAAGCAATGCACCCACTGCGATCGCCAAGCCACTACCGCTGTCCTCTGTTTCCGATGGCTGCTGTTTGCCAGAACGTTTGCGATGTTTTGCCCCTTGAGTAGCTAGATACCAATTAGCAGCAGTGTATACAACTGCACCACTGACGAAGCCAATAGCTGTTGAATCGAAGCCACCACGTTTATATGCTTCATCCATCAGTTCAAACGACAGTGCCGAGATTAATACCCCTGCGCCGAAAGCCATAATTGCAGCGATTACCCCCTGTGGCACTTGGATAAAATAACCTATAGCTGCCCCTAATAGCAAAGCTGAACCACTGAATAAACCCCAAAACCCAGCTTGCAACTCTTTTGGCAACACTAAATTAACCCCCCTTCGACTGCCCAAACGTATTCCTTGCCTTTACCATGAATATGTTTAGATAAGCTCACTACTATCCAAAGTCTTATTTGGTAGTTATGCTAATTTTTATCAAGATTCTTAAAGTGAGGCGAGAGGACTATGAATTTACCAATTTCAGCAGATGTCAAATTTTGGCTGAATTTCTTTCACCCACTATTGATGTGGGTTTTACTGGGAGTCTCGATTTATGCTCTGTATTTGGGCGTACAATGGCGGCGGGCAAGAACTGCTGAAGGCGAGCAGAAGAAAGAGCTACTCAAAGGTAGATTTAACGTCAGGCACTACCAGATTGGCTCGTTGCTATTGGCGCTGATGGTAATTGGTTCTATTGGTGGTATGGCTATCACCTATATTAACAACAACAAGCTATTTGTCGGGCCTCACCTATTGGCAGGGCTAGGCATGACTGGATTGATTGCGGCTTCTGCTAGCCTGTCTCCCTTTATGCAAAAAGGACACGACTGGGCGCGTTACACTCACATTGTTTTGAATGCCGTCATCTTAGCTTTATTCAGTTGGCAAGCAGTGAGCGGGGTACAGATTATTCAAAATATTCTGAGCAAGGCGTAACAAGAAATGATGAATGCTGAATTATGAATGATGAATTCAGCCTTCAGCATTTATCATTTTGCTCGTTTCTCTTTTGACTTTCGAGCAAAAGGCAAATTGTGAGATTTGTGAAAGTCTTCCTGCACCTTATGAGTCAAACGGCGGGATACTTGGCGGACGATTTGGTTCAATAAGCGATCGCCTGTGTTTTGTACCACAGATTTGGGCAAGCGTTGAATAAACTTAGGAAAATGAATGTCTACTGATAAATCCAAGTGCCATTCAACGAGAGTGAGTTCAGTTTCAGACGATGCTGGTTGCTCTAGTAATTGCATCTGTGCCTTGAAGTCTACATCATAACCAGGCGGAACATAATCTGGCACAGCGATAGTTTTGATTTGATAAATGCCTTCGTCTGGGGGTAATAGTTCTAAACCCACTTTCGGTTCTACATCATAGCCAAAAGAGCCAAAGCGACCAATAGTTAAAGCATAGCCAGTTTCGCCTATTGGTTCTACCTTCATTGGCACAGCGCAGCGATAAAACCATTCTCTGTGGGAATTGAAATACTCAGCCACAGTTGCAGCACAAGCATACATCTCCATACAGTCGGCAAACTGACCATGAAAGCGAGTCATTGTGTCTGCTATTGATTTTTCAGTCTCTGGCAGATTAGCAGCAACATCCCAAACGACTTCGGGAGTATCCATGTATTGATATTCGCGCTTTCCTGACAGCATAAATGCCTTTGTGTGTAATCTTGTCTATATTTTCAGGATGCCCACTTAAAACTCAATGTTGCAATTTGCAACCAAATCTTTACCGAAAAAAAACAACCACACTGATAACTTCATCAAATCTACAATTTAAAAGTAGCAATTTAAGTTACACACGCCAAAATCTGTCGTTTATCTAGCATAGACTTTAATATGAAAGCATTTGTAGCAGGAGCAACAGGTGAGACTGGTCGCCGAATTGTCCAAGAACTGACTTCACGGAATATACCTGTACGTGCTCTAGTGCGGAATTTAGAATCAGCTAGAGCCATTTTACCTGCATCAGCCGAGTTGGTGGTAGGGGATGTGCTACAGCCAAGCACTCTCGATGCTGCTATAGGAGATAGCACGGTCGTACTTTGTGCTACGGGAGCAAAACCAGGCTTTGACCCCACTGGGCCGTATAAAGTAGACTACGAAGGCACGAAAAATTTAGTAGATGTCAGCAAAGCTAAAGGAATTGAGCATTTTGTCTTGGTTTCTTCTATCGGTGCTTCGCAATTTTTACATCCCCTGAACTTGTTCTGGCTGGTTCTGGTGTGGAAGAAACAAGCAGAAGAATATATCCAGAAAAGCGGCTTGACTTACACAATTGTGCGACCCGGAGGGCTGAAAAACGAAGATAACTCAGATTCCGTTGTCATGTATTCCCCTGACACCTTGTCTTTGAGTGGTAGCATTCCTCGGACTAAAGTAGCGCAGGTTTGTGTTGAAGCTTTGTTTCAACCAGCGGCACGCAATAAGATTGTTGAAGTTATTGCTAAGCCAGAAGCTCCCGAAACTACCTTTGAGCAACTATTTGCTAGTGTTGCTTAGATCGGGAGTAATAGAGTTGACCGCGTATTAAGTGAGGAGAAAGAAATTAGTGCTTCCTTCGTCCTGGCAAGCCAAGCAACGCCTAAAATTGAAATATTTAACTTTCAAGCGTTTAGTTGTATTCAGCATTGCTACTTTGGTGTTAGCTTCCCTGCTGAAAAATTTGCCTCACAAGGAAACACACGATCCAGTTTTTGGGTCGAATTTACCACCCCTGGTTATGCAAGGGGGCGATCCCTACATTCGCGCTTTGATGCGAACCATCTCCGCGAGTGAGGCGAATGGCTCTCGCCCCTATTCCATCCTCTATGGCGGTCAGCACGTTTCAGACTTGAGCCGTCATCCTGAAAAATGCGTGACGATTTTTAGCGGGCCTAATAAAGGAAATTGTTCCACAGCGGCTGGGCGGTATCAGTTGTTGAATATTACGTGGTACGATATCGCCCAGCGTTATCATCCCCAGCCATCCGGGTTTCTTTTCTGGAAGTCCTACAGCTTTAAGCCGCAATTTCAAGACGAGGTGATCTACGCTTGGCTGAATGATTCACAAGCTTGGGGAACTGACATTTCGCTACTGCTGCGACAAGGAAAGTTAAATTCAGTTCTGCGGCGGCTTTCTGGTACTTGGACGAGTCTTGGTTATGGAATAGAAGACAATTCTATTACAGGGAGTTTGCCACAGGTGTATCAAAAAATGTTGCAGCAAGAGTTACAGAAGGCGGGGTGAGAAGAAATTAGTTTTTTTGGGGAAGGTAGAACCTTCGCGATCACTTTTTATTAATGTCCTGATGATAGCAAAGAAAGGAAGCCTCAGCATTGACCCCCTCTTTCCCCCTAGTAGGGGGGTGCGATCGCCTGCAACTTTCAAGGTATAAAACTATCAGGATCTACGCCCATCTCTCGTAAACGCGCTGCTAGAAGTTCAGCACGTTGACGTTCAATCTCAGCAAGTTGTTCAGCCATTGCAGCCCGTTCAGTTTCCCGCTGTGCCACTTCTTCTGGAGTGGGCAGCCTTCTGCCTTCCTGGTCATACCAGTATAACCATTCCCGCGTCCGTCCTAGATAAGTTCCGCGCGATCGCCCAATTCCTAAGCCCATCTCCGGTATCCACACTGGTTCCCCAGTTTGCAGCACATACTGCCCTTCAACCAAGCGATAAACTTCAAAGGATTGTCGCTTTCGCCGCTTCCCACGACCAGGTGCATAAATTATGTAATATAAAATGCCTAATTGAGCATAGGCTATCTTTTTCTGTTCGTACTCGCCGCTATAGGTTTTGGAAACCACTTCTAGCGTCCATAGGGGAACTACGTTATCTTCTTCCCATAGGACATAGCTTAAACGTCCCTCTTCCCCGATAAACCGCTCAACACCCAAGCTCAAAAAACCACCCGGTACTAGCGGCGGTTCTCCTGGGGTATGATAAATTCCCATATCTACCCCAAAAAACTAGTCCATACGCTCTGACCATACCAAAGCTAAAATCGCTTCCAATAGGTTAGGTATTAAATTTTGCAGTTCATTATCCACAGGGGTATCGTCAGAATCAGGCAGTTCGGCTGAGGTGGGCAGACACTCTAAGGGGTCGTAGTGTACCATGACGGGCTTTGCAGGAAACTGACTGTCACCGATTTTAGCTTGAGCGGTTAACCGAGTGTGAAAAGTGGGAGCAGCGCGTGAAATAATTACCACTAATGATACAGGCTTTGGTGCTGTTGATGACAGTATTTTGATTATTGATATTCTTCTTAATTACTACAAAAGCGTAAGCGTTGTTATTGCTGTTTTATCAGTGAAAAGGAAAAGTAATTCTAAATACTTAGAATAATTTAAATCACAAGTCTATATGAATTTATATTTTCTTTTTATAAGGGGCAAATTCATAGACAATTTTCAACTTTAGCGTTCGGTTAACATCATGGTTAGAAAAGTGGGATTTTGGTTATTATGGTTAGGATTTGTTGCCTATGCATTCTTGCTAGCTCCTCCTAACCAACCAGACACATTTGAGCTAATTAAAAATCTTTCAACTGGTCAATGGGAAGGTATTAATCCATTAATTGTGTCTTTATTCAATATTATGGGTGTCTGGCCAATAATCTATAGCTGTTTGCTATTTATTGATGGTAGAGGGCAGAAAATCCCGGCTGCGCCTTTTGCTACTTTATCCTTTGGAGTGGGGGCGTTTGCACTGTTACCCTATTTAGCTTTACGCGAACCAAATTCAAAGTTTGTAGGACAAAAGAATATTTTCCTCAAGATACTAGATTCCAGATTGACTGGGATTGCCTTAAGTATAGGCGCGATCGCTATAATCACCTATGGCTTAAATGGCGATTGGGGCGATTTTGTTCAACAGTGGCAAACTAGCCGTTTCATTCATGTTATGAGCTTGGATTTTTGCCTACTTTGTATATTATTTTCAGCTCTATTAGGAGATGATATGGCACGGCGGGGAATGAAAAACCCGGCAATATTTTGGCTGACAGCACTGATACCGCTTTTTGGGCCTTTGGCTTATTTGTGTTTGCGATCGCCTTTACCAGAAGTTAGTTCAGAAGCTTCTGCTAGTCAGAAATCGGTGCTGAACCAAGTAGGTGAAAGTTAAAAATTACAAATCAGTCCCCACTACCCCGCTGATGAAGTGGGGAATAAAAGAGGATATCTCAATCGTGAAATTGTAAGTCGATTAAAGCAAGATTCAACAAAATTATTATGGTAAGAAAAATTTTACTGTGGCTAATATGGGCAGGCTTTATTGCCTATGTTCTGTTTCTTGCTCCACCACTTCACTTATCAGAAACATTAACACTGCTGCGAAAGATTCTGACATTTCAATGGACAGGTATTAACCCTATTATCTTGTCTTTATTTTCACTGATTGGGGTTTGCATCTTCATCTATAGTAGTGTTTTGTTTTTCGATGGCAGGATGCAAAAGATTCCATTTTATCCTTTTGCGATCGCATCGTTGGGTTCTGGTGTAGTTGCACTGATTCCCTATTTAGCTTTGCGGGAATCAAATCAAGAGTTTTCGGGACAAAAAGATGCTTTCTTAAAAATACTAGATTCTCGCTCAACGGGTCTTTTTGCAACACTCTTTACCATCAGCTTACTGGCATATGGCATATTAGCTGGAGATTGGGGAGATTATATCCAGCAGTTTCAAAGCGATCGCTTTATTAATGGCATGAGTTTAGCATTTTGCCTGTTCTGCCTGTTGTTCCCAACAGTACTGGCTGATGACATGGCGCGTCGCGGTTATCGTCACGATTCCCAACTGTTTTGGCTTGTAGCGCTGGTTCCACTGCTTGGCCCGCTTGCCTATCTTTGCTGGCGGCCTCCTCTGAGGGCTAGTAGTTCTGATTTTGTCTCTGGTTAAATTCTTTTCTCTAACTGTAGTAGCAAAGCGGGGTAAGAACACTTATATTTAGCGTTGTGACACAATTGTCATCTCAGTGTCATTTTGTTGTCACATTCACTGATTAAGCTATTTATAAGTAGACAATAAGTCTGCTCCTCACACCCTATTTGAATTGCACAGCCCTCCCTTTTGTAAAAGGAGGGTTTTTTCTCAAGCAATTAGCAGTTATATCAATGTATTTTTTTGAGGCAAGATGAAGCGCGCGTCAACTCAAGTCATCGGCGGGTGGTGATAAGTCGTATGTAGCAAACATTCGGCGAAACGGTAAGAAGTTTTTCACTTCAATGCCACAATGCTGTCATATAAACTTCATACGGAATGTCTAAACTCAGAAGTATGAATTTCTAATCAAGTGAAAAATTTTTTATTATCCAAACACTATCTATACTCACAAGATTGTACTACCGCTGCCATGAATTCATCTAGCTAAAAGTTACGGTTCTTGCATTTGCCCGCTCTTCCTGGGAACTAGAGGCAAGAGCCTCCGTCTTAGCTGATTTATGGTGCAAAATTGAATATATACCCTCACTTCAAAACACAGAGTACCTATTTTAAATTTCCTCCTGACAGGAGTTTCCGAAAATGCAAAACAGACAGTCTGACTTCGATAACGATCCCAGTCAAATTAAAAATATCCGATCGCAAGATCGAGTTACTAAAAAATTATCTTGGCAGCAGCCAGCTAAATACTTGTCACTAATATTATTAGGTGCTGCAATTCCCATTTCTGGAAACTACGTATTATCGCGCAATCCCCTATTAGCTCAAGCAGCTAATTCTCAAGAAGCAGTTGCACTTCCTTCTGCTACAACTGTAGCTGGTTTACCTCCTACTACAGATACAAATTTTGTCACTGCTGTAGTGGACAAGGTGGGGCCTGCTGTAGTGCGAATTAATTCTTCTCGGACAGTCACTACTCAAGTTCCAGAAGTTTTCAGAGATCCATTCTTTCGTGATTTCTTCGGATCGCAATTACCCAGACAGCCGCAAAGGCAGGTTGAACGCGGGACGGGATCTGGTTTTATTATTAGTGCCGATGGTCGCATTCTCACCAATGCTCACGTAGTTGACGGCGCGGATACCGTATCGGTGATACTTAAGGATGGGCGTAAATACCAGGGTAAGGTTTTAGGCAAAGATCCAGTGACCGATGTAGCCGTTGTCAAGATTGAAGCGAACAATTTGCCAAGTGTGGCTTTGGGTAACTCAGAGCGACTCAAACCTGGGGAATGGGCGATCGCAATTGGTAATCCTCTGGGATTAGATAATACTGTCACTACGGGTATCATCAGCGCCACAGGTCGCTCTAGCAGTGCTATTACTGGCGATCCCGATAAGCGAGTTAGCTTCATCCAAACCGATGCTGCAATCAATCCCGGTAATTCTGGCGGGCCGTTGCTGAACGCCAGGGGTGAAGTAATTGGGATGAATACAGCTATTCTCCAAGGCACTCAAGGATTAGGCTTTGCGATTCCAATCAATACAGCACAACGAATTTCTCAGCAGCTAATCGCCAAAGGTAAGGTAGAACACGCTTACTTGGGTATTCAGATGGCGGAACTAACACCAGAGTTGAAACAAAACATCAACAGCGACCCCAACAGTGGTTTGACTGTAGATGAAGATAACGGCGTGTTAGTGATTAAAGTTATGCCTAATTCCCCAGCGGCTAAAGCTGGTTTGCGGGCTGGTGATGTGATTCACCAAATCAATGGACAAGCTGTAAAAAGCGCTGATGCTGTACAACAGGCGGTTGAAAATAGCTCTGTCGGCCAGCAGATGCGAATTGGGTTGCATCGCAATGGGCAAAATATCAGCTTAGCTGTGCGTCCAGAAGCTTTAGCAGCGAAACCAGAATAACAAAAATACTTGGTCAATAAAAGTCATATCTCCCCTGGAATTCCTTTCTTAGCAATGGGGACAGGGGAGATTGATTTTAATCAGAGAATATACACTGCGTTAATCTTCAGAATGATTATGAGGAAATAGGCAGGCGATCGCTCCCCACCCGGATAAAGTTAATAAGACAACTAAAGACATAGCGGTAAATAAAGTAATCATGACCGTCTAAACAAAATTAAAACAAAAAGTAGAGAATTAAGTGTTAGTTATATTGACTGAAATTATCTCAGGGGAAATAATAAATCTCCCCCCGTTCCCGTGAAATATTCGATTTTTTAGAATTCAGATATCACAGTTTTACCCCCACTATTATGCGTGTATTCCTGAGAGCTAACTTCACTAATTTGTAATTGATGTCCCATTAGTTCAAAATTATTTAGAGCTAACTGGGCTGCTTCTTCAGCCGCCCTTACAGACATCTCAATGAAGGCAAAACCAAAATTTTGTCCTGTTTTCCAGTCTGTTGGAAAAAAAATGTGTTTCACAGCACCGTATTCTGCAAAAAATTCCAGCAGATCTGTTTGAGTAACTTGGTAAGGCAAGTTATTAATGAAAAGGGTCATAGACTCTCACTCCCCACTAGACGTAATTCAAAACCTAACCAAATTATTCCCAGAAAATTAATTTCGCTCTCACATTGACTCAAAATTATTGCTCTAGAGGGATCGCAAGCACACTGGGAATTATAGGATTGGAATCAAAAACGTACAATTACTCGATATTTGTAGATTGGTAAAGCCCGTAACGCTTAGATAAACTCAAACTAACAGCTAGGTATGACGGCTTTATGACCAAATTGTGACAATTACATGAAAGGATCAAGGATGAAGGATGAAATATCGCGTACTCTTGATACTTCACACAACACACTTCAGATAACATCTGCGCGCGGGGACAACGCGCGCTCCCCAGTTCATACTTCACACTTCATACTTCACACTTCACCCTTTTCTAGCCACTAGCTAGGCTAAAGGCAAGAAAAATCGAAACGTACTACCTTTACCAACTTGACTTGACACTGTAATTTGCCCACCCTGGAGTTCAACCAAATGGCGGGAAATTGCTAAACCAATACCAGTTCCGCCAGAATGGCTGCTGCGAGAGCGATCGGCTCTGAAGAAGCGCTCAAATACATGAGGTAAATCTTCTGGGGAAATACCAATACCTGTATCTCTAACTTCAATCCAAAGTTTACCAGGCTCACTTTTGGTGTGGACAGTAATTGAACCTGCGGGAGTATAACGCACTGCATTACCGATCAAATTGACTAATATCTGCTCTGTGCGATCGAGATCGGCTATTACTAGAGGTAGCTGGGGCGGACATTCTAGACGCAGGATCGGGCCTTCTTCTAAAATTTGGTCGGCAAATTTTTCTACTAATGACTCTAATAAGGGACGGAGATTGACTGGTTGCAAATTAATTGGTAAGTATCCAGCCTCTGCTTTAGAGAGTTCTTGCAAGTCGTTGACTAATCGTTCTAAGCGTTTGGTTTCCCTTGCCAGTCTTTGATAAATTTCAGGAGAAGGTTCGAGTTCCCTGTTGGCGAGTTCCTCCAAGTAACCGCGCATAACTGTTAGTGGTGTGCGCAACTCATGAGTGAGGTCGCTTACGAGTTCTCGTCGCCGTTGTTCCACCCCTTCTAAACTCGCAGCCATGCGATTGAAACTATTACTCAGGCGGTTAAGTTCGGGAATGTCGCTAGGAGGTAGGCGTGCATCTAGTTGACCTGTAGCAAACTTTTGCAAGATCTGTTCTATTTCGGCTAAACGTTGCGTAATTCGTTTGGAAACCCAGTAACTCAATACTCCAGCTGCGGATGTGCCGATCGCCAGCGACCAACCTGTACCGCGATACCAAGCAGATTCAAATCCCCTGACAAGTTCAGTCCGAGCAAAACGGAGATAGAAACCTCTACCTTCGAGTTGTTCCAGGTTGATGACAAAAAAGCGGGGAGAAGAGACTTTACCAATGATGACAAAACTGAGTACCCCTACAGTTGTTACCAGCAGGTGGGAGAGAAAAAGACGCGATCGCAAGTCTAGTCTAGCCACTTGTATTTTTAAAGCAGTTGGTCTTCAAACTTATAGCCAACGCCGACAACAGTCTTAATGAAAGTAGGATGTGCTGGATCGGGTTCAACTTTTTTCCGCAACCGCGCCACATGAGTATCTACTACTCGCTCATCCCCAAAGAAGTCACTACCCCAAAGTTTATCAATCAACTGCGTGCGATTCCACACTCGACCAGGATAGCTGACAAACGTGGTTAAAAGGTTAAATTCCAATGTGGTTAAGTCTAGAGTTTCTGGTGGCTTGGAATTATATTGAATGCTAGCAGTGCGTTGCTCCACATCGATCGCGAAATGCTGAGTCTGATAGACTTGATGTTGTCCAGCTTGGCGCAAGCTACGCCGCAATAACGCCCGGACTCTGGCGACTAATTCTCTGGGACTGAAGGGTTTGACCAGGTAATCATCGGCACCAGTAGATAGACCAATTACGCGATCGATTTCCTCGCCTTTAGCCGTCAGCATCAAAATGTAGGGATCTTTTGCACCAGGTTTTTGTCGTATTCTGGCGCACACTTCTAATCCATCCAAACCAGGTAGCATTAAATCAAGCACGATCAAGTCTGGATGTTGTGACTGAGCTACCCTCAGTGCAGCCAAACCATCATGGCAGATTTGACAGGAAAATCCTTCTTTTTCTAAAGTTAGCTGGATGAGTCTAGCAATTTCAGGTTCATCCTCAACAATCAAAATATCCATCTGATTCGATTTTAGATTTGGGATTCTTTGTAGAACTACTGGGTATCAGTGCATTTTTAGATTTGTCACCTCAGCTTTATCTCGGCTCCACATACAGGAAAAATAACGCTGCAAAGATATTAGTTGAGTTATACAGATAAAAACAAATTTTAGTTTGAGCAGTTAGGATTGCGATCGCGCGATCGCAACTATCTCTAAATTTATGTGAAATATTGCCCTGAGAATAGATCTGATGCGCTCAAAAAAGCGATCGCAACAAATAAAATTCCGTTATAGCAAGGTTTTGGGTATTGTTGCTACAGTTGCCTCTCTAGCCGGAATTGGCTACTGGTATGTCTTTATTGCTGGTGCGCCACAACTAGACCCGCCAGCAACAAATGTGCCAGATAGTGACATGACCTTTAATCTACAAAGTTTTGACACTAAAGCGATGGAGGGTTTTACGCTATCTCTACAAATACTTGAATCAGTTCTATAACTTTAAGGGTTTACACGCTGATAAAGAAAAATTCCGCCCGCGTTGTGAACCGCGTTATTTTGTCTATCCCAGCTTAGTAGCTTTACCAGAAGTTGTGGTGGCTTTGATTCGGGCTGACTCTGGCGATCGCTTGTTGGACGATCTCAAACCTGATACTCGATCAAAGAATTATCTCGATAGATCGATAAATTCTGGACTTTGATTACAGCACAATCTATAGGGAAAACGGCATATCTGTCACTAACCTAGCTTTCCTGTAATCAAAACTACTGTTGCTGCATGAATCTAAAGCGCCTTTCTCGATTCGCTTCACCTTTTTTGGGTTTACTCCTATTTGGAGTTTCCCTGTGGGCGATTAGTCACCAACTGCGACAGTATAACTATCGGGATATACTGCAAAGTCTAGCAGCAATTCCTAGAAACCAGCTGCTGTTAGCGCTGGGACTCACGTTTTTGAACTACTTGATGCTAACGGTATACGACACGCTGGGTGTCCGATATACTCGCCACAAATTACCATACGGCAAAACTGCGCTAGCTGCTGTAATTAGTTATGGTATCACCAACAGTGCAGGATTAGAGTTACTGACTGGGAGCGCAATCCGCTATCGGCTTTACTCGGCTTGGGGATTATCGGCAATCGATATTGCCAAGGTGATCGCTTTCTGCAATCTCAGTTTCTGGTTGGGGTTATTCGCAGTCAGTGGTGTAGTGTTGATTATGGAACCATTGGCAGTACCAACTTTACTGCACCTTCCTTTTAGTTCCGTACAGCCATTGGGAGTAATATTTCTGTTCTTAGTTGGGGGATATTTACTCTGGCATTATCGAAGTAAAAAATCTCTCAAAATTGGCAGGTGGGTAATTCCCCATCTCTCGTCCAGACTCGCCTTGTTCCAAGTTGTTACTGCTGCTCTAGACTGGTTAATAGCTGGTGGTGTTCTCTATGCGCTACTGCCAACATCTGCGCATATATCTTACCCCGGTTTTTTTGGGATTTATATATTGGGACAGTTGGCAGGAGTAATTAGCAACGTACCTGGTGGTTTGGGCGTGTTTGAGACAGTGCTTTTACTATCTTTTTCGCCCCAGATCCCATCTGCTACTCTCTTGGGCGTGCTTTTGGCATACAGGGGGGTGTACTATTTCCTACCATTGATAGTGGCGGTAGTGTTATTCGGCATTTATGAGTTCCGCCAGCGATTACGTTCTTTTCGCCGCAAGAATAATTATTTAACGAACCGCAGAGACGCGAAGGGGAGGACACCTCCGTGCGGGGGTTCCCCCCGTTGAGGAGAGTGTCCGTCGCGAAGAAAAAAATAGGTACTTTAAGACCAAGAAAGGAGTAGTAGGAACTCGGTGGAAGTTTTTGTGTTAACAGTAAGTGGCGATCGCGCAACGCTTGCTGCAACGCTTGATCCGAGGAGGGCGATCGCTTGATTAATCGTTTCTGGATGCTCAACCATGACCAAATCTCCAGCCTCAAGTATGTCTAAGTGTTTGCCTTGCGTAAAGTAGGCGGCTAAATCTGCCCCCATAAGACCTATAAACATTGGATCTTGCCCCCACTAACTACCAGTACGGGAAAGTCTGGCAGCCAATCAGTGGAGTGACGCTGAAAAAAGTTATAATTCCAAAAAATTTCCATAGCCTTATAAGGGTGTAACTCAATTGGTAGTGGGCTTTCGGCGAAAAAGCGCTGCATTGCTTCATGGCGGTGAGTGCTAGATAAAGCATTTATCAGGTGCGCCACTCCTGGTAAGCGATAGAAATGTCTACCGCCGCAAGCAAGAAACTTGATTAATGGGATTTCCCACATGGGAGTGAGATTATGAGTTCCGCCTGCAATTGCAACTAATGCACTAACTTGATGTCGCCTTGCCCACTCTAGACCGATAGGTACACCATAGCTGTGGCAGTATAATAATGGGGGACTGGATGTGGAAGTGACGCAGCAACGCCCGTTAAATCTCTGCAATGCCTTCCCACAGAGTAGCGGTTGTAGGGCTGAGATTGTTCGTGCCTAGCTAGATCGTAAACTAAAACCTCTCGCCCCTGAGATTGAAAAAATTTGTATTGCGATCGCCAATTAAATCGATTCCCAAATCCTCCATGCAAGAATACCAGGGCAGGAGTTTGACCGTGACTATGGCAAACCTGCAAATCTACACCACGACGCAGATTTATTTTTTCTCCTGCCAAAGGATCTTTAATAGCATTTAGATTGAGCGTCATTGCTAATTTATAATTTATAATTCACAATTCATAATTCATAATTTTCACCAGCTACTAACTGTTACGTGCAGAATTACGGAATTGTTTGCCCACAAACGTTAAAGAATCTGCTAAATGCTGTCGCCAGTAACGCCAACTGTGGGTTCCTGGAAAAAGAATGAAACACATTTTTGACTGGCGGTGTCAAACTTGAAGTTGACGGATTTTGAATTGAGGATTGTGCTGTTGGCGTTTGTTGGGACGCTACATTTTTATAACTTGAATTAACTAAGCCTAGCAACAAAGCAAAGCCAATTATTCTATATTGTTTGTAATTCATATTTTTAAGTTTATTACTCTTGCTTGTGGGATCTAAAAATACACAAATAAAAATCCCGATTCTTCTTCCAATAAGCGATAAATTATAATTTAACTTAAAAAAATAATATGTCTAAGCTGTGTCAATTGTGTTAAATTATTTCGCCACAACATTGCGATAACAACGCCACATCGCTGACACATTCATGAGTTAAGTTATTTTGTAATCACAACAATTAACCCCTCATATCCTGTATTCAATAATATACCCTCTGACATTGCCGCCAGAGGGTATATTATTGCTTCTAGTTCTTCAGCGATAACCGCTCTTCGCGCTCTTTGCGTCTTTGCGGTTCGATAATATTACTTCGTCGCCACCACCGCCAAATTCCAAGCAAACCGCTTCATCGCCGGAAACTTTTTCAAAATTACATCCAACTTTTCCAACCGTTGATATTCCGGCTGCAATCTCTCATGCTCAATAATAATCTTTTTCCAATAACGCTCTTGATTTGGATTGACTTTTTCAATCAAATAGAAGCGTAAGAAAATCCACAAACTCGCCAACCAAAAGGTATCATATGACGTTTGGGAAAAACACGACTTGACATAATTAATAATATTAATATCTAGAGGCGTTTCATCCTCCGTCCTCACCGAAGTCGCCATTCGACGGTAGACATTAATAACCGGATTATGTTTCAACGGGTCCCAAAAACAAGCCTTACCCCCAGGTTTAAGCACCCGATGCATTTCCAAAATAGCCGCACGGGGATCGGGTAAATGGTGCAATAAATTAGAAGCGTAAACAAAATCAAAATAGTTGTCAGGACAATCGAGCGCACTTGCATCCATTGTGCGTCCCTCAATTTTCACTCCATTGGCAGATGCCAACTGTAGCGCTACTTCCACCATGCCAGGAGAATAATCAGATGCTACACATAGCGCCCCTTGTTTGGCAAAATAAACGCTGTTTTCCCCAGCACCGCAGCCTAAATCTAACAGCAGCTTACCTCTGACATCGCCCATTTGTTTGAGGATGAAACGATTTTCAGGCGCAGTGCAAGCTTCGAAGTAGTCCGCCACGCGAATACCATCCACATCGATCGCAGCAGCCCAAGTATCATGAAAATTTCGCTCTCGTTCTAGGTATTCGTTTTGCATAGCCCATTTGATTTTGGATTTTGGAGCCACTGCGGTGGACGGGTTTCCAAGGCACTCCGTTGGACGGGTTCCCCGGCTTGAAGGAAGTGCCGTCGGCATAAAGCAAGTGGCGTGATTTTGGATTGTAGGGACGTAGCAATGCTACGTCTACAACATTTGGTTATCGCTGATACAATTAATTTTAATGGCGGGATGATACTACGATAGGATTGATGTCTATAGTACATCCATTAATTAAATCATTTTTGTTGTAGTTGAGTACATCAAGCAACAAATAAGCTGGATTTTTCCCAGCAATCGATAAACTAAACTGGGATGAATTTTGAGAAAATAATTTATTTTGTGTAGTAATAATTATCTCACCTTTGCGATCGATTATCTTTAAATTTAGAGATGCACTACAGCTTTTACCAAAACTTTTGATTCTGCCAGTGACAGCGACATTTTCTGACAACCTCCCCAAATAAAGGAAAGATATTGCCTGTGTTTTAGTCCGCTCAATCGGATAAGTCAATAAGCTATAGGTTCGAGCTGAATTCTTCACCACTAAGGAGTAGTTCCAACGCTGACTCAAACTCATCCAGTCTAGCTGGCCGCCTGGTCGTTCGCCAATTTGTTTCTGCATTGCTGTCAGTGTCTGCACAGCTATCTGCAAAGAAGTAGGACGAATTCGCTGGTAAATATTCACAGAGGCACCATCAGCCAAGGTAAATTTTACAGGTAAGCGTTTGAAATCTTGTGCTATTTGCCAATTTTGCTCAAAGGCATCTAAAACAACCTTGACCACATCAGATTCTTTCAATGGTAGCCACTCACCAACAGCGGGAAGCTTGGTGAAATCACGATCATAATCCGGCAGAGGGTTGGGAACAACTAGATATTGCGCCTGCAATAGTCTTTCCAAGGGATAAAAATCTTGCGAATCAACTTGGGGCGCTCCCAGCAAAAGTAGGATATCTTGTTTGTATCCATATAGTATCCGCTCGGCAGCTCTCACCGTGCTTCTATTCAAATGCAACCGTTGAGAACCGACAATATAAATAGATTCTTTGTTAGGGGCTAATTTACGCAGATATTCAACTAGGCGGGCGACTTCATCGTAGTCTGTACGTACCAGAGGCGGAGTATTCAGCGCGAATAAAGGACGCAAGGGAGAATCGAAACTGCCGATGGGAGTTATCCCTATAACTAAATTATAGACTAGATAGCAACCAGCCACACCCAGCATCAAAGTCCGAACTTTTCCAGTTAATTTCAGGTAAGTTGTCCAGATAAATGCTGCTAACCCCATTACTACTACTGGGGTGAGGTGCAAGCTGTAAAAAACATTGCCATAACGTAATACAATTAGCCACTCAATTAAGGAGAAGATCCCAAACAGCCAAATAAAGCTGAAACTAGGTAAAGATAGGACATGGGTAAGAACGCCAGCCGAAAACCCGATCGCTACCAATAATAAAGTTATCCAACCATAAAATGCAGCGTATAGTCTGAAAACGTTATCAAGAGGCAGACTCCAAGAAGCATAGAGATTTCTATAATCTGTGGTTATTGCCCGCTGGGTAAAACCACCCGCTACAGTCATTAATATGGCAAAGCAAATTGCAGTAATTAAACCAATCCGCACACCTACTAGTTGCAAATTCCGCCAATTAGAAACGTTGTATGGGTTGGTAGAGACGTTGTATACAACGTCTCTACTCTTTCGCATTTCGACAACGAAAAAAATTAATGTTTGGATGGTAACTGCACCGAGAAAAGCGATCGCACCATAGACGAAATGGCGACGCAATAGAATTGCAAATCCCAAGCAAAATCCAATTACAGGAATCCGCCACCACTGTTTGAGTTTGACATCCTTGAGATAAACAAAAGTTGCTAGTGCAATGAGTGCAGCCGATCCTGTATCCGGTATACCCAAAAAGGTGGCGATCCAAGTTACTGGAATCAGTAAGCTACTGTGGGCAGTTGACCAAAAAACAGCTACTGAATTAGCCTGGATTAACTGAGTAGCTACGGCTCCCATGCTAAGACTAAATGGTACTAGATAGACTAGAGCCAAGCTGATTTCATATACCAGGCGGGATTCACCAAATATAAGGATGAATGGTACTAATGGCAGGGTATAGATTTTATTGCGCTCATCCCCAAGAGACTGCAAAATGTTGTCTATACCTGCAAATGGGGAGATGCGAAAGGCAGTGGCTACTTCAATGGTTTTGTAATACCAGTCAATCCACCAATGAAAGTTATGCTCTTGGGATGTGTATAGTGCCGTAGTGGTTGTAGCGCTCAGCACTAACAAAGCAAACAAACCAATATTGACTACTTTCTGACGAAATTCTAGCCGAGAGCGGACAAATGGCATATGTGACAGTAGAGATGCTGATAATGCAGTAGGGTGAGCAATGCCCACCCTACTACAAAAACTATTGTCCACTCTACTGCTTAAGCGATCGCTTCTTGCTTACCCTGAGTCTGCAACGCTCCATAAAGCCGATTGAGAGCGTTTACATAAGCTTGGGCTGATGCAACGATGATGTCTGTATTGGCAGCATGACCCGAATATACTTTATCTTGATAGCGCAGTCGGATCGTCACCTCACCGATCGCATCAATTCCAGCAGTAACCGATTGAACAGAAAATTCAATCAGTTGATTTGGGACATTTACCACCCGATTAATTGCTTTATATACAGCATCAACAGGGCCAGTACCGATCGCCGCATCGGTCAATTCTTCCCCTTCTGGAGTCCGCAGAGTGACTGTTGCAGTCGGACGGGCGCGATCGCCACAAGAAACTTGCACATACTCAAGCCGGAAGATTTCTGGGGTGGATTGAATTTCGTCGTTGGCGATCGCTTCTAAATCCCAATCGGAAATTTCTTTTTTCTTATCCGCCAGATCTTTAAACCGCACGAATGCTTTATTCAAATCTGTGTCTGACAGTTCAAACCCTAATTCTTGTAAGCGAGTACGGAAGGCGTTGCGACCAGAATGTTTGCCCAATACAATCTGATTGTTTGTCAAGCCAATCGACTCGGCATCCATTATTTCATAGGTGAGCTTGTTCTTGAGGATGCCGTCCTGATGAATTCCAGATTCGTGGGCAAAAGCATTTGCACCTACAATAGCCTTATTTGGCTGCACCAACATTCCGGTTAAATTCGATACCAGGCGGGAAGTTCTGTAAATCTCCCTTGTATCAATATTGGTCAGTGGTGCTTCTGACTCAACCAAACGACCCAAATATGGGTTGAAATATTGCCGCCGCACGTGCAAAGCCATCACCAATTCTTCCAAGGCGGCGTTTCCGGCTCTTTCTCCGATGCCGTTGATCGTACATTCTAGCTGTCTTGCTCCATTCTTCACAGCTTCCAAGAAGCAAGCCACAGCCAAGCCGAGATCGTTATGTCCGTGAACGGAAATAATTGCGCGATCGATGTTGGGGACATTTTCTTTAATCCCGCGAATCAGATCGCCAAATTCGCTAGGTGTGGTGTAACCCACTGTGTCGGGTATATTAATTGTTGTTGCACCAGCTGCGATCGCCCGTTCTAGAACTTGATACAAATATTCTGGATCGGTTCGCCCTGCATCCATTGGTGAAAATTCCACATCGTCCATGAACGACTTGGCGTAGCCTACCATTTCCTCTGCGATCGCCAGCACCTCAGATCTTGATTTCTTCAGCTGGTATTTCAGGTGAATGTCTGAGGTTGAAATAAAGGTGTGAATTCTGGCTTTTGCTGCTGGTTTGATTGCTTCTGCGGCGGCTTTAATATCATCCTTGATTGCTCTTGCCAAACTACAGATGACAGGCCCGTTCTCTGTCCCAACTTCTCTTGCAATCTTATTAACCGCTTCAAAATCTCCAGGACTTGCAAAAGCGAACCCAGCTTCAATTACATCTACACCCAGACGTGCTAGCTGTCGGGCGATCGCCAGCTTCTCGTCTACATTTAACGTCGCCCCCGGACATTGTTCGCCATCTCGCAATGTTGTATCGAAAATAACGATCCCGTCTTGTTTCAATTGTTCTTCCATATGTTTAAGTTAAGTATTCTCCAGCTTTTTTATTTTTTAGTGTATCTACTACTTACATCGCCCCAACTTTGTTAATTCTTGTCCTTTGCTCCTTACTCCTCAACCCTCACTCTTGCCTTAGTAATCCATTTTTTCAATCGTTTCTCGAAGATCGTTTAAATCTATATATCTATCAGTAGCATTACGTAATTCTCTAGCAATCATTCCTTCCGTTGATACTACTGTAATGTGAGTATTTTTTGAGCGTAATAGTTCTATTGCTCTTTCAAAATCTCCGTCGCCGCTAAATAGAACTACGCGATCGTACTGCTCGACTGTATTAAACATATCTACCACAATCTCTATATCTAGATTTGCTTTTTGCGAGTAGCGACCAGACGTATCATCATAATATTCTTTCAGGATCTTAGTCCGTACTGTATATCCTAAACTAATCAATGCATCTCTAAAGCCGCGTTGGTCTTGCGGATCTTTTAGTCCAGTGTACCAAAAGGCATTGATTAATACTGTTTCTGCCTGTTCTTTTTTGAAGTATTCCAATACCCTTCTTGGATCGAAAAACCAACCATTTTTCTGTTGAGCGTAGAACATATTATTTCCGTCTACAAAAATAGACAGACGGTTCATTGGAGAGCCAGGCATATATACTAAATACCTAAAAATTACAAAAAAACAATATTAAACTGAATCTTCTATTATAAAGATTTCTAAAGCACTAATTTACTAATAATATGTTACAATCAATAGTCAATTTTTTATCTAACCTCCCTAAATATAGGTAATTATCTCGACACATAGAGTTAGAGTTGTTTGCTAAACCTTTACCAGATTAGCGTCAATACAAGCTAGCTGTTTCTAAAATCTACCTTTAAATTAACTTAATTGCAGCTAGCAAATATTCGTTTTGGGCTTGACTTGTCTCTACCTTTAGAGGTATTAGACCGTTGCAGTGTGCTGTAAGAGTAGAAATCGTAACATTAATTGTAAATTTTCTATGAATAGTAATTGTTTGAGAGCAATTTTTCAACTGTGAGGGAACACTAACTTATAGATACGGCCAACACTAAAGCTAAGGGAGACTCCTACTCAGAGTTAAAGAGAAGAACTAAAAAAAAAGTACCTTATAACTGGGTGCTATAACAACCCTGACCCTTAGTTTAGTCAAACTCAAATGCATCTGCATATTTTTATTTTTTATTTTTAGTCTGCAATGCTGGCATATACGAGCTAATTTTACTCAAGGCGTTTACAGTCAATGGTTTTAAAGATTAGTGGCGTGCCTTTGAGTACTAATTACAAGTAACAGAGTCAAAGATCGCAATCCTCTACCCAGAGTCTTCAACTAAGAAGCCTAGCCACTGAGTAAGTCCAAAGCAGAGTATGGAACCCAACCGCAAACCGCCTCAAACCCACCCAACGGGCGACACTGGCAAAGCATCATCACAAGTGAAAGCACGTCAGTCTTTGCGGCTCGATCGCTGTAGCCATATTCTCACAGGGGCTTGGGTAGTATTAGCATCAATGGCTACATCTGCCAATTTGGGACTAGTACAAATTGTAGAATCCCAAACGCAAAGCTTGTTTTTTGAACTTCGCGGTGCTGTCGCCCCACCAAATGACATTGCGATTTTGGCAATTGACGAGCAGTCTTTATCAGTCCCAGCGCAATATTATCGCACCAATCCCCAACAATATTCCGATCTCAAACCACTACAAGCTTGGCCTTGGCATCGCGGGGCCTATGCTCAAGCGATCGAAAGGTTAATGGCAGCAGGAGCGCGTTCTGTCGCCTTAGATGTTGTGTTTGCTGGACAAAGTGCATACGGAGCCGCAGACGATCGTGCCTTAGCTCAAGTGTTGCAGCGCTATTCAGGTAGAGTCACTCTAGCCGCAGAGTACGAACAGTTACAACTGCGCCAAGGCGGTTTAATTCAACTGACACAGCCACAGCGCCTATTTTGGACAAAGCCAATGTCAGTTGGCTTTGTTAATTTCCCCTTAGAAGCAGATGGTAAAATTCACAGATTTGCAAGTGAATTTCCCAAACTCTTAGCCCAGAAAAACCAAGCTCAGTTCGATAAGTTTGACAGTTTAAAAGTAGCGATCCCCTCCTTTGAACGGGCAGTGGTGACAGCTTCCCTTCTAGGGGAGACAAGGGGACAAGCGGACAAGCGGACAAGCGGACAAGGGGAAACTCGCCAGTACGGGCGCACAGCAGTGCGCCCCTACCCACTCGCTACTCAATCAAAAGGCAACCATATCTACTTTTATGGTCCAGGGGGGACGTTCGAGCAAATTCCTTTTTGGCACGTACTCGATTCGGATAATTGGAATACATACCTCCAGCAGGGAAAGTATTTCAAAGACAAGATTGTGATTATTGGCGCAACAGCTAAGTCGCTGCAAGACTTTCACAATGTACCGTTTTCTCAAAGCTGGTTTTATCCCGAACCGATGGCGGGAGTGGAAATTCAAGCGAACGCGATCGCTACTTTACTGCAAGAGCGGGCGATCTCCCAAGTAATTCCCAATGCGTCAGGGCGGGGTTTATTCGTGCTGCTGTTTGTGGCTGGATGTACAGTCTTTTTGACTTTTTCTAAACGCGCCATCACTCGCTTTGGCTTTAGCGTCGGCATTGCCATTGCTTGGGGAAGTATTAGTTATGTCTGCTTCATCCACCAACATTTGATTTTACCCACTGCTGTACCAATGATGGCGATCGCTGTGTGTGGTAGTACTTATTTGGTGACAGGAGCAATTGGCGATAATTTGAAAAAAATTCACTTACGGCGGACTTTGGAGCGTTACGCCTCTTCTCCAGTAGTACAAGAGATTATCAGTCAACAGGACGACTTCCAAGACCTACTGCAACAGCCAGAGCTATTAACAGTAGGGAAAATTTTGAGCAATCGCTATAAAATTGTTAAAGTTTTGAGTGCTGGTGGCTTCAGCGAAACTTATGTGGCAGAAGATCGCCAACGTCCGGGAAACCCGTTATGTGTTGTTAAGCAGCTTAAACCAGCTAGCGATCGACCGCAGCACTTACAAGTTGCCAGAAGGTTATTTCAACTAGAAGCTGAAACTCTCGAAAAACTTGGCAAACACGAGCAAATTCCGCAACTGCTTGCCTACTTTGAACAAGACGAAGAATTTTACCTAGTTCAAGAATACATTGTCGGGCATCCTCTGAGTTGGGAACTCAAAGCAGGTAAACCGATTGGTGAAACCGTTGCGATCGCAATTTTGCAGGATTTGCTGCAAATCCTGGCATTTGTCCACAGCCAAAATGTCATCCACCGTGATATTAAACCCAGTAATATCATGCGGCGGCATTCAGACCTCAAGCTTGTACTAATTGATTTTGGTGCCGTCAAACTAGTTAGTACACAATTGCCCCAATCGAATGGAAAAACCAGCCTTACCGTTAGCATCGGTACTCATGGTTATGCCCCAAGCGAACAAAACGCTGGTCATGCATTCTTCAGTAGCGATATTTATGCAGTGGGTATGACTGTCATCAAAGGTTTAACTGGACTAGCCCCTCACGAATTGCAACTAGATCCTGATACTGGAGAAATTCTCTGGAGCGATAAAGTACAAATTAGTTTGGAGTTAGCTGAAATCTTAAGCAAAATGGTGCGCTATGATTTCAGGCAGCGTTATATTTCCGCCATAGACGCATTGATTGCAGTGAATAATTTGCTAGTTTCTCCCACAAAATCTTTGGTTTGTGGCAACTTATTTAGCAATAGTGAATCCACAGAAGATTTAGACACTCCTACTGCTGTTTGGATATCCGAGTCTACAGAAATGCCTGATTCTACTACAAATCTAATGCCAGCATCACCGCTAAATTCCTTCGAGTAGAATCCAATTCTTTGTTTTAAGAGCGATTGTTAATTTCCTGAGTTGTTGGCACCACCATTACCATTACCATTGCCATTGCCAGTCCCAGAGTTGTTTACACCCCCACCGCCTACACCATCGCCGATCCCGTTGTTGCCATTGTTGCCATTGCTGGGATTATTTTCCTGGCCACCACCGACACCGTTACCGATCCCGTTGTTACTTTGGTTCGGTTGTTCAGTACTACTAGAGGAAGCACCAGTGTTAACTCCTGATTCATTTGTCGAACCATTATTAACTGCTGGTTGAGGATTAACTGTTGGTTCAAGCGGTTGGTTACTAATGGGCAAAACAGCGGCTGGGGGTTCGCTGTTGGAAGGAGAAGGTTTCTGGTTATTTAGATCGGAATTAGTTTCGCTGTTGTTGATAAATTCAGTTACAGAGTTGAAATTGCCGTCATTTTTTGCGTCTGAAATTGTCTGAACTGAACTTCGATCTGTGTCTGAACGGCGAACAAAAGTTGGATTAACGATCGCTTCTGCATCAGGTATGGGAGATTGTGCTGCCAAAGCTGCGCTAGTTTCAGCTTGCACTTGTGCGATCGCGCGATCAGTTGCTATGCCACTTTTTTTATTCAGATCGAGTCCTTGTACCAAATCGCTAGTTTCATAAAAGGTTTTCAGATCGAATTTGTATAGCGCCTCAATTCTGTCTTTGATAATCACTGCCATCTCACCAGCTTGCAGCACCTGACGTTGAGAAGCCCCTTGATTAGATACCTCAATGTTGCTATTTGTCAATGCTCCCACAACCGTAGTTGCAGTTTCGGGAATATAGCGCAGGAATAGTGCGGAACCACGAATTGCTGCTGTGGCGTTAGGTGTCCACACATCCGTTGTACCTCGACCGGGTGGAACTAACAACAATAAAGTCCCGTTTGAAAGTTTAAAGTTGCGTGTTTTTGGCATAAATCGAAATATTGCTTGTTCGCCAACTCTTGCCAAAGAGCCATCGTTGAAGCGCAACTCTGCTAGAGAAGAACGACCAGTAGACAATGCATCGCCTGGAGTCATCGTATCCGATACCCGCGCCGGATGGGCAGCATTATTTTGCCGTATTAGTTGCACGAGGTTGTTTAGCTTCTGAACAACAGCCCGATTCAAAGCCGTTTCAGCTCTAGCCTGCTGTGGCAAAGGCAATATAGCAGCACTCCACAAAATAGTTGCACTCAAAATAATGAATTGGCGATACATTTGGCTAATGGTTGATGGTTAATAGCTAGTTGTAACGAACAATTACCAATGAACAATTAACAATTTTAGTCTGTCCATTTAAAAGCTTTATTTGTACAAAAAATTTCTGCTGCACGAGCAAAGAAATTTAATCCGTCAATCGATTTTAGATTTACGATTTTGAATTAACCCCATAGCTAAAACTAGAAGTACAGGCTCTAGGAATATATCTTTTTTCTCCACAACTGAAGGCAAGTTGCTCTGATGAGGGATAATTTTAGATTCGCACGCTGCCATACCCTAATCTAAAATCTAAAATCTAAAATCTAAAATCTAAAATCGCTTCGGTCATTAGTGTTTATCCTGAATTATCAATTATCTCTGCGTTACATATACCCGTATTTTTGCGGTTAGAGAATTGCTACTTCTTCGATTAATCTATCTTGGCAGCAGGTAAATATAATCTATTTCTTAGCGTTGGGTAAAGTTTTGCAACTGTTTCAGTAAAATTATATATATTATTTATTGTGGCTAAAAATAACATTCAAGTTAATATTTCCAGCCAGAATCCCCAAAAATTGACTCAGAAGCATCACCAGATGCCACAGAGCGGTTGGAAATATCTTGTTTGGTTAATTTTATTTGCTGCTAGTGGTGGAATAGAGTTTTATTGTGGACACAATGCCGTAATTGCTGCCACTTCATCCCAAATTGTAGACAGGATTAAAAATAATAGTAGAAGTGATATCCACAGATGCAAAGGGGAAGGGCATGAAAGAACTAGTTCTTCAACCATCACAACAATACAAAAGAGTGTAACTGCTTCTGAGCTAAAGCCCAGATTTTCAGTTTGTACTCAAGTGGCTCAATCTATACCTACAACTAAGTTGGAGCCAGAAGAGAAGAAATTGGATGTAAAGCACGCAAATAGCGATGTAGAACTAGGTACTTTGAGAGTGCAAAAGCAAAAATTGCAATCTCCGCCTGCAAAGAAAATTGGGCATTTGATAGGCGGGGTCGGTTATTTCCAATCAAATAATATATTTTCGGGAGTCGATCCAGTAGATGATGGCTTAATTTCAACTGGTTTAACACTTTTAGTTGCACCCAAATTAGGCAAAAAAACTAGTTTGGTAACGGCAATTGATGGTAGGCTTATCCGTTACCTAGACCATAGAGATGTCAATTACAACCAGTTAAGATTTCGAGCAGATATTCGCCAGCAGTTAACGCCAAGAATGTATGGTGAAATCGGTTGGTATAATCAAAAATTATTTAGTGCTAAAGTAGGCGATCGCTTTTTGAATGAAAATGCCGTCCGCCTAGCACTCCAAAGAGAAGACAAAATTAACAATCTCTTGTCTCTCAGTTCAATGTACGAATTGCGTCTTGGTTTTGCCGATCCAGATAGCCGCAGTCGAATAATAAATTCTTTGTCAACCGATCTAACTTACCATATCCAACCCCATCTTAGAGTTGGTTTAGGATATCAGTTTGCCTTAGCGAATTTTACCCAACGCGATCGCAATGATAACTATCATTTAATCTTAGGCAGTTTAACTTACGAAACATCCCCGCGCAGCCAATTTAATCTTCAAACTGGCGTGAGCTTTGGCGGTTCTTCTGACCAAAATATTGATTTTGACAATCTCTTTTTAAGTGTTAGCTATAAAGTCGATATGGGTGATTTTTGATTAGCATAATGATGAATTATGAATGCTAAAAAATGCATCATTCATAATTCATCATTCATCATTTAAATAAGAACACCAATCGCTCCAACTGCCAGCATAAAGTTTACCAGTGTCAATCCCTGCTAGTTCCAAAGATAGTAAGTTGACGCAGGCGGTAACACCAGAACCGCAATAGACTAAAATTTCATCGGCTGGTTCTAGTTCTTCCCAGCGATCGCGTTGTTCGGATGCTGATTTGAGATAACCTGTAGCATCAGTCACCTCTTGCCAGGGATAGTTGATTGCACCTGGGATATGTCCGGCAATAGGATCGATTGGTTCTCTTATGCCTCGATAGCGATCGCTCTCGCGCGAATCGACTAACGCCACTTCTGGTAGGTCTTTCCTTGCTCTAACAACCTCTATATCCACTACCTGCAATGGTTGGAGATGCGGTACAAACTCACCTCGTCTTGGCTGCGGGATTATATCTGTGACTGGTAAACCTGCTTTTACCCAAGCTTGAAAACCGCCATCTAATACAGCTACGCGATCGTGTCCCATGTATCGCAGCAGCCACCACAAACGAGCAGCAAAGGCAAAGCGCGAGTCATCGTAGACGACAACCAATGTTTGGGAATTGATTCCCATAGCTGATAATTTTGCCGCTAACTCGTCAGGATTGGGTAAGGGGTGTCTTCCCCCATGTTTGCCAACTGGACTGGAAAGATCCTGATTTAAGTCTAAATAGTAAGCACTTGGAATGTGACTTTTTTGATACTGCTGTTGACCGAATTCCGGCTCTAATAAGGAAAAGCGACAATCCGCGATCGCCAAATTTGAATCTTCAAGGTGTTCAAAAAGCCATGCGGCAGATACGCTACTAGACATCTAGTTTTTCTCGTGAAGGTTGATAGGGAGATGGAAAAAATTATGAATGATAAATGATGAATTATGAATTTATCATTCAGCATTCATCATTACACTCGCCCCTAGCAAAAGCGCCCCTAGCCCCTAACTTTAGAATTTTTAACAAATTTTCTCATCAAATCAGACTAATGTAGCGATTTAGGTGCATTTTTTTATTTTGCTTTCAACCCTTGCTGGTGACAGTTAACTTTAAAACGTTGAGAAATTTAGCATGAGCAGCAATCTAGCAACTCTTTTGCGTGAGGGAACAAAAAAAGCCCACACGATGGCAGAAAACGTTGGTTTTGTCAAGTGCTTTTTAAAAGGAGTGGTTGAAAAGACCTCTTACCGTAAGCTTGTTGCCAACCTCTACTTCGTCTACTCAGCGATGGAAGAAGAAATGGAGCGGCATCGGCAGCACCCAATTTTATCAAAAATTTACTTCCAACAACTGAATCGCCAGCGGAGCTTGGAAACAGACCTGAAATATTACTTTGGTTCGCAATGGCGAGATGCGATCGCTCTTTCTCCCGCAGGTGAAGCCTACGTACAGCGGATTCGGGAAGTATCCAACAACGAACCCGAATTGTTGATTGCTCACTTGTATACTCGGTATTTAGGCGATCTATCTGGCGGTCAAATTCTCAAAGGTATTGCTCAAAGGGCGATGAACCTTTCAGATGGAGAAGGTACTGCTTTTTATGAATTTGAAGAAATTCCCGATGAAAAGCAGTTTAAAGCTACCTATCGGCAAGCTTTGGATGAATTGCCCATTGATGAAGCAACAGCTACTCGGATTGTCGATGAAGCCAATGCCGCTTTTGGTATGAACATGAAGTTATTCCAAGAGTTGGAAGGCAATTTAATTAAGGCGATCGGTGTAATGCTATATAACACAGTCACCCGTCGTCGGACTCGCGGTAGCACTGAATTAGCAACTGCTGAGTAAATTATCCCGTTTCTGGTGGAGTCCTGACTCCTAAATCGAATTAAAATACTTCTTACAATCCTGGGGGATTGGTGATAGTGCGGTCATCAACTCTTCAGGATTGTCAGCTTTTAGACGAGTGGCGAGTGATGAGTAAGGGCGGGTCTGATAATGGACTTGTGGTAAAGTAAAAAACCCAGCCGAATTACGAATTACACGCGAATGGCGACAAAAATTCCTGTTACAGTTATCACTGGATTTTTAGGTAGTGGTAAAACTACTTTGATTCGTCATGTCCTGCAAAACAACCAGGGACGACGCATTGCCGTTTTAGTGAATGAGTTCGGGGAATTAGGGATTGATGGGGAATTACTGCGTTCTTGTCAAATTTGCCCAGATGAGACGGAGGCTGAAGCTAATATCGTTGAATTGACGAATGGTTGTCTGTGCTGCACAGTGCAAGAAGAATTTCTGCCGACAATGCAGGAGTTGCTGAAGCGGCGAGATAGCCTAGATTGCATTTTGATTGAAACTTCTGGACTTGCTTTACCTAAACCACTGGTGCAGGCGTTTCGCTGGCATGAAATTCGCAATGCGGCTACAGTAGATGCTGTAATTACCGTAGTGGATTGTGCGGCGGTAGCAGCAGGGACGTTTGCTAGCGATCCAGAGGCGGTGTCAGCGCAGCGACAAGCAGATGAAAATTTGGAACACGAAACGCCTTTGCAGGAGTTGTTTGAAGATCAGTTGGCTTGTGCCGATATGGTGGTGTTGAATAAAACTGATTTAGTTGATGAGGCAACACAAACTCAAGTTGTGGAATTGATTCAACAAGAACTGCCAAGAGTGGTGAAGATGGTAACAAGCGATCGCGGGATGCTCGATCCATCTATATTATTAGGTTTTCAAGCCGCAGTCGAAGATAACTTATCCAGTCGTCCCAGCCATCACGATACTGAAGAAGAACACGATCACGACGATGAAATCACTTCAACTCATCTGATTTTGAATCGTACCTTTGAACCTACTGCTTTGGAAAAGCAATTGCAACTGCTAGCACACGAACAAGATATTTATCGGATTAAGGGATTTGTAGCTGTGCCTAACAAACCCATGCGTATGGTTTTGCAGGGTGTAGGAACGCGCTTCGATCGATTTTACGATCGCCCCTGGCAACCGAATGAACTCAAGCAAACACAGTTAGTATTTATTGGTCAAAATCTTAATCCTGAAGCGATCGAATCGCAGTTAGTATCTCTGCCAAGCTAGTAAGATGGGCTTGGGCCAGCAGAGGCACGATTATGCGATCGCGCGGCAGAATGTAACTTGATAGTGTGCGTCACGCTTGGTATTAGTGCTATTAGCCCTGAGCTACTATTGTTTGCAAATATGATATCCCAACTGTTTAATGTTGCTAATTTGTTTGTTTTACCCTTTTGGGCATTGATGATTCTGTTGCCGAACTGGGGAGTAACGCGGCGGGTAATGGAATCATATATTCCCTATGTGGTGTTGGCGAGTTTGTACTTGTATTTATTCGTTAGCAGCATTACCCCAGAAACCGCTCAAGCTTTGTCTAGTCCACAACTAGCGGATATTGCCCGCGCTTTTGGCGATGAAAAAGTGATGGCGGCGGGATGGATTCATTATCTGGTGATGGATTTGTTCGTCGGGCGCTGGATTTATTGGGAAGGACAGCGTAGGGGAATTTGGACAATTCACTCTCTTGGCTTGTGTTTGTTTGCAGGCCCTTTAGGGTTACTATCTCACATTTTGACTAGCTGGATTAGCCAGAAATTTTTTACCCGCGCCGAAGGTGAAGCAAAAACCGTTTCCAGCAGTACGCCATCGGTGTAGCACTAAGAGTGCAGGCGGGTAACGGCTTATTTTCAAACAACGTACCATCAAAAACCCAAAAAAGTATCAGAGTTGCTAATAATAAGGCATAACTAGGTAAACAATAGCCATAGCTGTACCTACATATACTGCTGACTCATGCAACCAATTCGTACATTCAACGTTTCTCCTTCCTTACCGTCACGACTGGAACCCATAAGACGGCTTGCCTATAACTTACATTGGGACTGGAACGTAGAAAGTAAAGACTTGTTTCGTCGTCTAGACCCCGATTTATGGGAATCTAGCCGCCATAACCCCGTGTTGATGCTGGGAAACATCAGTCAAGCACGGCTACGCGAAGTCGTAGAAGACGAAGGCTTTTTGGCGCAAATGGATAGAGCTGCTCGTCAGCTAGATCAATACTTGCAAGAGCGCACTTGGTATGATAAGCACCGGAAAAAGGCTGAAGGATTAAGTATAAAGAATGAAGTAAAAGAGGACTCTACCTCTTCACTTCAGCCTTCAGCCTCCAGAGTTCATACTTCAAATGAGTGTTATGCTTACTTCTCGGCTGAGTTTGGTTTGGTAGATTGCTTGCCGATCTACTCTGGCGGTTTGGGTGTGCTAGCAGGAGATCACCTCAAATCTGCCAGCGATTTAGGACTACCGCTAGTGGGTGTAGGATTACTCTATCAGCAAGGTTACTTTGCTCAGTATCTCAACGCTGATGGCTGGCAGCAAGAACGTTACCCGATTAACGACTTCTATAATATGCCGCTACACTTGGAGCGTAATTCGGACGGTTCTGAGTTGCGAATTGCTGTAGATTATCCCGGTCGCACTGTCTTCGCTAGAATTTGGCGGGTGCAGGTGGGAATGGTGCCGCTGTATATGCTCGACACCAACATCGAACCCAATAATACCTACGATCAGAACATCACAGACCAGCTTTATGGTGGCGATATTGATATGCGCATCCACCAAGAGATTATGCTGGGCATTGGTGGGGTGAAGATGCTGAAGGCGCTAGGATACAAGGTGAGTGCATACCACATGAACGAAGGACACTCCGCGTTTTTGGCACTGGAACGTATCCGGATGTTGATGCAGGAACAAGGTTTGAAATTTGTCGAAGCTAGGCAAGTAGTGGCGGCGAGTAATCTATTTACTACCCACACGCCAGTACCAGCTGGAATTGACTTATTTCCCCCAGATAAGATGTTGTACTACTTGGGACACTATGCAGAAGTTTTTGGTTTGTCCAGAGATGAATTCTTGGGGCTAGGACGCGAGAAAACAGGCGATTTATCCGCGCCTTTCAGTATGGCGGTGCTTGCACTGAAAATGGCGACATTTGCCAATGGTGTGGCTCAGCTGCACGGTGTTGTGTCGCGGGAAATGTTTCAGGATCTGTGGCAGAATTTGCCGGAACAGGAAGTACCAATTACGGCGATTACTAATGGTGTCCATGCGCGTAGTTGTGTGGCTAAATCGACTCAGGAGTTGTACGATCGCTACCTAGGGCCAAACTGGTCTTCCGTACCAAAAGAAAACCAGTTATGGGAACGGATGGATGCAATTCCAGATGAGGAATTGTGGCGCAATCACGAACGCTGTCGCTTAGACATGATTGTGTACGTGCGAGATCATTTGGTCAAGCATTTACGCGATCGCGGTGCTTCCCCAATGGAAATTACCGAAGCTCAAGAAGTCCTCGATCCCAACGCTTTAACTATTGGATTTGCGCGTCGCTTTGCTACATACAAGCGGGCGACTTTGTGGATGCGCGATGTCGAGCGAATTAAGCGGATTTTGGGCAATAGAGACCGCAAGGTGCAATTTGTCATTGCTGGTAAAGCTCATCCCAAAGACATTCCGGGTAAAGAACTAATCCGCGAAATTAATCGCTTCATTCGGGAACAAGGATTAGAAAAGCAAGTGGTGTTCGTTCCCAATTACGACATTCATGTAGCGCGGTTGCTAGTTGCTGGTTGCGATATCTGGCTAAATACACCTCGCCGTCCCCGCGAAGCTTCTGGTACGAGTGGAATGAAAGCAGCTATGAACGGGTTGCTGAATTTGAGCGTGTTAGATGGCTGGTGGGATGAGGCGGATTATGTCCGCACTGGTTGGGCTATCGGACATGGGGAAGTTTATGCCGACCCTAATTACCAAGATGAGATCGAGGCAAATGCCCTGTACGATCTGATCGAACAGGAAGTAATGTCTTTATTCTACGACCGGGATGTCGATAACTTACCCCGCCGTTGGATTGGCAAAATGAAGGATGCAATTCGGTTGAATTGTCCATTTTTCAATACATCCCGGATGGTGAGCGAGTACGCGCTGCGGGGCTATTTCCCGGCTAGCGATCGCTACCAAAATCTCACTGTTGACAAATATGCCCCAGCTAAAGAGTTAGCTCAATGGAAAGCGAATCTGGTTCAACACTGGAACTATATCAAGATTGAAGACATTGATATTTCTGAGCCAGCGGAAATTCAAGTTAATCAGAACATTACTGTCAAAGCCAAGATCGATCTGGCAACTCTCACCCCAGACGATGTGCAAGTAGAACTATATCAGGGTAATGTTGATACTGATGGCGAGATTGTTGGTGGCGTTCCAGTTGTGATGCAATGGGAAGGTAAAGACAACTCCGGCCACAGCATTTACACAGCTAGCATTTCCTACACGCATTCTGGTTTGCAAGGTTTGTCGTTGCGGGTGTTACCGAAACATCAAAACTTGTCTAGTTCCTATGAGCCAAGGTTAATTCTCTGGGCAAACGATCCCAGTGCTGTCAGAGTACATACTCTCGATGGGCAAGTTAGCCGGAATGACGATGTAGCCAGTGGTGCAGTTGCCCAACACCCAGTTACGCTCTAATCCCCAATACCACCAATGTGCAGCTACATAAGCACAGATCAGGCTGTCTAGTCGATCTTCGACTGCTTTAAGGGCTGCACCTTGAAGGATGAAGTGTGTTGGGTGAAGGATGAAGTGAATTGCTTGTGCTTCGCTTCTTTTTCCTTGCTCTTTTAAGTTCAAAGGTGGTTCGAGGGTGGGTAAAATATTCACGATAAACTGGTGGAGTTTTGTTAGTTCTAAATGACGCTCTGCCAGTTTTCCTTTTTTATATTTGAGAATTCGCTCTAGATTGAATAAGTTTACGATCGCCGGATGGGGAAATACTTCGATTTGGTATCTTCCCGGTTTTTGCGGTTCTATTTCTGGGGCGTGGGTGAAGCCGCGCGCTTCTAGTTCTAAGCCAAATTTTACGGTGCGCTCGGCAAAGGGTAGGCTGAGATTGGCAGGGTAACAACCAGCGTGATATTTACCAAAATATTTATGGGTGAGTTTGTCCGGTAGGCGCATCCCTCCTGCGTTGGGAATGAGGGTAGGCGCGTCTACGGCGATGATGGCTGGTTCGTCTGATTTGACGTGGGTATCAATCCAACTCAGGATATCTGCGATCGCTTCAATACGGTCTAGATCTAATAAGTCTAACTGTCTATCTTTGCACTCTAAGCAGCATAGCCCGCTTGGTTGCGATCGCCACCCAAAATCAATCCCTAAAAATTTCATTTTGCCGTTAGCTAAAAGTAATGTGCGATCACTTTTTTCAATCCACTCCTAATGTCAGCAAATCAGCTTTTCTATCTACTATTAACCGCCGCGTTTCCAACCAAGGTAAACCTAACAAAACTTCAGTAAATTGTCTCCCACCTAAAACAAGAATACTCAACTGTAAACCATCAAAGTAAACATGACCCTGGTAGAGATTAAACCTTACATCTCCTCGTGCTGTCCGCATATCTTGTTCTCGAACATACGACCATCCCAAACTATCTATATCTTCAATATCCATTGCTAGTCAGTCAGTAAATCCGGTGTCTAGCAAGGCGTTAACTGTAAATACTGAACCATCTACAGTTATCAAATCAATTTCAAAAAATAGTTCTCCCCTGTCGCCAAAATAGCCTTGAATCATATTCTGCCAACACACCCTGTTTCATTCAGGCGTTTTTCCATGATTCTTGCAGTGGGGTGCTTTTGACGGATTTTTTGAAAAGCAACTTCCGGATCGGGGTCAACAATATAATCTTCACTATCTGGCTCAATCATTATCGCCCAGTTGTAATGCTCTTTAACTAGTTTTGGGTAAACTCGCCGAAAAATCTCTCTGCAACGTTGGGCAAAAGCCTCATCTTTAGCATCACGTCTGGCTATCTCTTCTGGCGGCAGAGGTGGGCGATCTGGGAAAATAGGGCTACCAAATGGCACTTTTCTATGTTTTTTTTCACTCATACTCATAATTCACTGCTTTGGTGACTTGATTTATTTTAGTTTCTGCACCAAAAGCTACTTAGAAATTTCTTCTACTGGGCGCGTCGGTGAAAAAGCCCCAGTCCGAAACTTCACCATCCACTGGGTAGCATTGCAGCGATTGTCAGAGTAGTAAAGCTTTTAGGGGTAATCACTTCGGGTAGAGGAAGTGTTGATTTATACCTCAAATTATTGCTAATTTTTGTAAAGATAGTTTAATTTATATTAATGTTAATAACATAAATTGATACTGCGCCACTGTTAGCGATAAGCGCGGGTGGAAAAGAGGTATTTAAATACCTAAAAGCTAGTTGGTACCGACACACCAGATGCGAAAGTGGATGCAGCGATCGCATCTAGAAAATGTAAAACTAAGTAAATGAGTTTTTTGGAGCGATAGTAGCTCCTCTTTCACATAGTAAAGTTTATATTTATGGCGAGTCCGCGCGTTCTTTCTGGAATTCAATCAACTGGCAATCTACATCTTGGTAACTATTTAGGTGCAATTCGTAACTGGGTGGAAGGGCAGAGTCAGTACGAAAATTATCTCTTCGTGGCAGATTTACACTCTATTACAGTGCCACACGATCCAGCAACACTGGCAGCTAATACCCACACGCTTGCAGCTCTCTATTTAGCTTGCGGTCTAGATTTAAACTACTCGACAATTTTTGTCCAATCTCACGTTCCAGCTCACAGCGAACTAACTTGGTTGCTTAACTGCATCACCCCGCTCAACTGGCTAGAAGATATGATCCAGTTCAAGGAGAAAGCTATCAAGCAGGGCGAAAATGTTAGTGTTGGCTTGCTTGACTACCCAGTGCTAATGGCATCAGATATCTTGCTCTACCAGCCCGATAAAGTGCCTGTGGGCGAAGATCAAAAGCAACACCTGGAAATTACCCGTGATATTGCCGCTAGGTTTAATTATCAGTTTGCGCGGTTAAACCCTGTATTAAAATTACCAGAACCTCTGATTCGCAAGGAAGGGGCGCGGGTAATGAGTCTTACCGATGGTACGCGCAAAATGTCTAAGTCTGACCCCTCGGAGTTGAGCCGAATCAATTTGTTAGATACACCAGAGGAAATTAAACAAAAGATTAAACGCTGCAAAACCGATCCAATTCGAGGTTTGACATTTGACGATCCAGAGCGACCGGAGTGTAATAATTTATTAACCCTATATATGCTGCTGTCTGGCAAGACAAAGCACGAAGTAGCAGATGAATGTCGAGATATGGGTTGGGGACAGTTCAAACCGTTACTAACAGAAACTGTAATTTCTGCCCTCAAACCGATCCAAGATAAGTATCAAGCGGTGATGGCTGATAAAGGTTATCTTGAGTCAGTGCTGCGGGATGGTAGGGAAAAAGCAGAAGCGATCGCTAACGATACCTTAAGCAAAGTAAAAGCAGCTCTGGGTTTTTCACTACCGCTTTAAGTATAATCAGGTTTATTATGTTTTTATTTATACTTGAAATTTAACAACGACTAAAATAAAATGTATAATTTAACACCCTTAACCTCATTTCGGACTGCTGTCAAAGCTGGAGAGTTTTTAATTACTGCCGAGGTAGCACCGCCCAAAGGAAGCGATGCATCACATACGATCGCGATGGCACAAACGCTGAAAGGGCGAGTTCATGCTGTCAATATTACCGATGGCAGTCGGGCAGTACTACGGATGTGTCCCCTGGTAGTATCGATAATTTTGCTACAGCACGGAATAGAACCAATTTGTCAAGTTGCTTGTCGCGATCGCAATCGCATCGGGCTGCAAGCTGACTTGATGGGCGCTCATGCTCTTGGTGTCCGCAATGTCCTTGCTCTGACTGGCGATCCGGTCAAAGCAGGAGATCATGCCGATGCTAAAAGTGTGTTCGATCTCGAATCAGTACGGCTGCTAAAACTGATTCGCAAGATGAATCAGGGTTTTGACTGCAACGACCAACCGTTGACTGATGGTGCAACAGATTTATTTGTGGGTGCGGCGATCGATCCACAGTCTCCGAGTTGGTCAGGTTTGCAAAGCCGATTTGAACGCAAATTAGAGGCGGGAGCGCAATTTTTCCAAAGTCAGTTGATCACTGATTTTGAGCGCTTAGAAAAGTTTATGGATCAAATCGCCTCTGGCTGCAACAAGCCAGTTTTAGCAGGCATTTTTCTGCTCAAATCAGCTAAAAATGCCCAATTCATCAATCGTTGCGTTCCAGGGGTAAATATTCCCCAACACATTATTGACCGACTAGCACAAGCAAAAGATCCCCTGGAAGAGGGAGTAAAAATTGCAGCTGAGCAAGTCCAAATCGCACGCCAACTCTGTCACGGCGTGCATATGATGTCAGTCAAGCGCGAAGATTTGATTGCTCCAATTTTGGATTTAGCAGGTATTCCACCACTGGTTAAGTCGTAAGTAGTAAGTCGTAATTGATGAAAATTTATGGATTTATTGGTCGTCGCAATCTGTTAAAAATAGCAGGGATTGGATTGTTAGGTAGCATACTAGGATACGCTCAGTCAGTTGAAGCAGCTGAGTTAGAAGTCAGTGCTAATCAACAAAACTCTGAACCTGTTAGTCCTGATGCAGCGCTGAAAAGATTGCTGGATGGGAATAAACGCTTTATGCAGTTTCATCCTGAGTATCCCAATCACTCGCAAGCACGTTTGCAAGCAGTTGCAACAGCACAGCGTCCTTTTGCTACCCTGCTTAGCTGTGCTGATTCGCGCGTTCCGGCAGAAATAATCTTCGATCGCGGCATTGGGGATTTGTTCGACGTTCGCATTGCTGGAAATGTCGTCACCCCGGAAGCGCTTGGCAGTATTGAATATGCCGTAGCAGTATTGGGTAGTCCCTTAATTATGGTACTGGGACATGAAAGATGTGGCGCAGTCACAGCAGCGGTAAAGGGTGAGACACTCCCCGGTCAAATTGACACTTTTGTTAAGGCAATTAAACCTGCGATCGCTAATTTACACAGCAATTTGAACGAAGAAGTTGAGAATGCAGTCGTGGCAAATATTCAATATCAAGTTAATAAATTAAGGCAGTCAGATCTTCTAAATCAGTTGGTTTTAGGAGGTAAACTGAAAATTGTCGGAGGACGTTACGATCTTGATACTGGAAAAGTCACTATAATTCGTAATTCGTAATTAAGGGAACTTGGATAATATTAAGGTGGGCATTGGCACCATATTAGAACTTAACTAAAAACGAAACGCCAACAGCACCAAATAAGATATTTACTTGTAATTTGGTTTGCTCATTTACTGCTTTACCTTGGCTTGAAAAAAATCAATATACGCGAAAGTGGCGATAACTTTTTAGTAATTGTGAAAAGGGTAAATGAATACTTACGATTTATTTGCTCACCATAAATTATCCATTTGATATACGTAACTCTTTTCTTAACTTAAAAAGTATTAGTTCTCGATTAACAATAACTTTTTGGTTTGATTTGAGTTACTCAACTAAACTACATATTATTCTATATTTAATTTTTTAATAACAAAATTTTCACAGATATAAATCTCTAAACTGCATCCCATTGACAGGAACTAAATATCTCAATTTGTCGTCATGATATTAATTTTAAACTGAAGTTTATGTGTTTAAAATTACCAAATATACACGTGATTTTTGGCTTAATTTTGGTAGCGATCCCACTCAATTCCTCTCTCCACAACGATTTGGGGCGATCGGTTTTATATTTACTATTCATATATGTTTAATAGCAATTACTAATATTGAAAAAATGTTCGATAGGTATGCAAAACCATCAATGTGCAGTATCGTTACTACGGTGCCCACTTAGAGGTGCCCTGCCTGAATGCTAAGTATCATTTTTTTCAAGCAGGCTAATACTAAGGAGACAACCGAAATGCTTAAGAAATTTTTGACTGGTAGTGCTGTTTTCGCTTTATTGCTGTCATTTGGCTTGTCATCTGAAGCGAAACCTAAGACCGAAAGTTCCAGCACTGGAACTTCCAACAGCGAAACGAGCGGTAGCAACTCTACTAAGAAACCTCGTTCTACTACTGGCACTTCTTCCACCACTCCCAGCAGCACTACAACTACTACTCCAGGTGCTACTGGCGGTTCCGCAGGCTCGGCTGGTACTAGCTCCACCAGTAGCCCCAGCAGCAATTATCCAGGTACTGGCACCAGTAGCCCCAGCAGCACTTACCCAGGTACTGGCACCAGTAGCCCCAGCAGCACTTACCCAGG
>QQTW01000106.1_pt1 | contig 46261 bp, 37 predicted proteins | sample 1904831 | NCBI WGS metagenome assembly QQTW01 (sample SAMN09435610, study PRJNA476489) | Subsurface metagenome, whole genome shotgun sequencing project.
GAACTGGGGGAATCGAACTGGGGGAATCGAACTGGGGGAATCGAACTGGGGGAATCGAACTGGGGGAATCAAACCTGCGAGCATTCGAATCTATCAGCGTTTCGTTCAATCAACCTGCGAATCAACCTGCGAATCAGCATTTCGTTCGAATCAACCTGCGAAATAACCGGGGGAATTAAACCTGCGAGTCAACCAACGAATTAACCTACGGTATTTAGAATATATTAGGGTTCGAATCTATTCGAATGCTGAGGATATTCGAATGCTAGGGATATCGAATGCTGGGGAGAATATTCTAATGGGGTATGCACGGGCCGCAAAGCGTATCACATGAGGACAACTCTTTGCAATATTATTGGCTCGGTCTCGGAAAGTATTTCAGTATGATAAAGATGATAGCAGTCTGTCGTGAGCTATTCAATAATACTTACCCCCGATACCACAGTAATGCGGTAACATGACTTGAACAGGGAGACCGCCGAGATTCAAGAAGGATATACAAAAATGGATCAGAGGTATTTAGGCCAGGTATGCTACCCATCTGCAGATGAGTATGCGACAAAGCTTATCATCGCTTCCGAGAGACCATCGCTTGTAAGGTGGGCACGCTTTTCCGGTCAATGAGCCACTCATAACAATGCTCACACGAAAAAGGCTGCGGTGGCGTGGGAGGCCGGCAAAGACCTTACTATTGAGACTATCGAAGTTGAACCGCCTCGAGCCCACGAAGTTCGCATTCAGATATACTATACGGGTGTATGCCATACCGGTCAGACTCCACGCGTTATTTGAGACGTTAAGAAGCTGAATGTCGGACCGCGGCGCCAGATGCATATACTCTCTCAGGGAAGGACCCCGAGGGCGCATTCCCCGTTGTTCTTGGACACGAAGGCGCGGGCGTAGTCGAATCAGTTGGTGAAGGAGTGGTGTCCGTGAAGCCTGGGGATCACGTAGTGGCATTGTAGTAGGTCAACATCTCATATCCCCATGGCCAATTATTTCGGACAGCGCTGCTGAGACGATGGCTTCCTTGATAGTGTTCCAGAGTGTCGAGACTGCAAATTCTGTCGGTCTGGAAAAACGAACCTTTGTGGCAAGATACGCGCAACTCAGGGCAAGGGTGTTATGCCCGACGGTACTTCTCGTTTTCGATGCAAGGGCAAAGAGCTTCTCCACTTCATGGGAACATCCACTTTCGCTCAATATACTGTTGTTGCGGACATCTCTGTCGTCCCCGTCACTAAAGCAGCTCCTATGGACCGAACCTGTCTCTTAGGCTGCGGCATCACCACCGGGTACGGCGCCGCAATTATCAGTGCTGGCAAGAACGGAGTTGAGGAAGACTCCAACGTTGCCGTGTTTGGCGCCGGTTGCGTTGGATTGTCGGTCATACAAGGCTGCGTGAAGAATGGTGCAAGCAAGATCATCGCTGTGGATATCAACGACAGCAAGGAGGCGTGGGCACGAAAGTTTGGCGCAACAGACTTTATTAACCCAACCAAAATCGGTAGTCAGTCCATTCAAGAGAGATTAATCGAAATGACAGATGGGGGCTGTGATTTTACCTTCGACTGTACCGGTAACGTACACGTAATGAGGTCCGCGCTCGAGGCCTGCCACAAGGGCTGGGGAGAGAGCATAGTTATCGGAGTGGCAGCCGCCGGTCAGGAAATCTCAACCCGGCGTAAGTTGTATCTAGTCGACTCGAATTCGCTGAGCTAAACTGACTGTGTTCTTCTCAAGCCTTCCAGCTGGTGACAGGAAGAGTATGGAAAGGGTGTGCATTTGGAGGGGTCAAAGGTCGCACTCAGCTTCCAGATCTTGTGGATGATTATTTGGCGGGTCGGCTGAAAGTGGACGAGTTCATCACTCACAGGCAACGTCTGCTGAACATCAATGAAGCCTTCTCGGACATGCGAGCTGGCGATTGCATCCGATGTGTAGTTTCCATGAAGGATATCTAGATCTCAACTATCTACGGCATTACATAGATAAATGCGACGTAGCGGATTGTAGGTGTATCGCAAGGTTGGTGTGAGTGCCTGGGAATCACGAATATAGGACTGATAGAGACTATCTCCTCGTAATTTGCATGACCTACTATAAGTCATCACAATACGGAACGGACTATAGACCGTAAAGCCACGTGGGGAACGACTCTAAACAAGGGCTAATAGCTCACCGTCTCGATGAACGATGCGGCTCACCCCGAGATATTTCATCTATTGAGATATAACAGTGGAGATATCCATGCAGGTGCCTTGATTCCAAGTTAAGATATCGTAGAACAGAGGAGTAGTTTAGAAGAAGGGCGTAAGTACCTTTGTAGTCCTACTTGTGGGATGGATTTTTACGAGATACGTATGACTCGGGCGATGCTGTGTCTCTACTTCATGATCCATGACGGTCATATTCGATCTCCTATGCACACAGGATGCCTAGGTATGTTTAGAAAACTATATGAGTGCAACACAACTGATAATATACGGATCAGAGAAATCATAACAATCCAAGCGGGCCAATGCGGAAACAGTGGTGCGTCCTCGACCTAGAGTCATCCACGATGCCGGTTTCCCCTTGATGCAATACCTATTTCGGATTTTGTCACGCAAAATGGAAGCTTCTTTCTAAGCCACACAAATCGCTTACACAATGATGTGCAGTTGGAAGTCAGTTCTGGCAACAGCTCTGCCAAGAACATGGGATCAACCAAGACGGCAATCTTGAAGAATTCGCCACGGAGGGAGGCGATCGTAAAGATGTGTTCTTCTATCAGGTGAGTCCTAGGAGTATCGCGAAGATCAAACTTTCTATGCAATCAGCCTGATTGGAGGATATTAGTCCGATGATACTAGGTACATACCTCGAGCCATCCTGCTCGACCTTGAGCCACGAGTAAGACTTTCCCGGGCGGCGGAGATTTCGTCTTCGATATAGAGGTCATGTCATCTGACAGAATCTCAGGTCTTGAATGGGATTCAGTCAGGAGCCTACAAGAATATCTACAACCCTGAAAACTTCTACATCCACAGAGAAGGAACTGGCGCGGGAAACAATTGGGCTGCCGGCTATTCGATGGGTGAGCAAGTATACGAAGAGGTTATGGATATGATCGACCGGGAAGCGGACGGCAGTGATTCACTAGAGGTGCAGACTCGCTGATTCGGAGGTCAGATGGTCCTGGAATTGGACTAACGCCTTGGTAGGGTTTCATGCTATTACATTCAATCGCTGGGGGCACTGGCTCCGGATTGGGCAGCTTCCTCTTGGAACGATTGAACGATCGCTTTCCGAAAAAGCTCATCCAAACATACTCTGTTTTCCCAGACACTCAAACCGCCGGTGATGTAGTCGTGCAGCCGTATAATAGCTTGCTGGCTATGAGACGGTTGGCGGAGAACGCGGATTCTGTGGTTAGTTTACGATTGAGGTGGCTTATGACATCGACTGAGGTCTCGTACAGGTAGTCTTGGATAACGGCGCGCTGTCACGGATTGCTGCGGATAGGCTTCACGTGCAGGAGCCCTCTTTCCAACAAACAAACCAACTGGCAAGTGACTTTCCTATGTTTTCGTGTATTATGCTTACTCCTCAAAGGTGTCCACCGTAATGTCCGCCAGCACGACTACTCTGCGGTATCCCGGATACATGCACAACGACCTTGTCGGGATAGTGGCCTCTCTGATACCCACGCCTCGGTGCCACTTCTTGATGACCTCTTACACGCCCTTTACAGGCGACAACGTGGAACAGGCTAAGACAGTGCGAAAAACGACCGTGCTGGACGTCATGCGAAGGCTGTTGCAACCTAAGAACCGGATGGTGTCCACAAGTCCGAGCAAAAAAAGTTGCTACGTCTCTATATTGAACATTATTCAAGGGGAAGCGGATCCAACAGATGTGAGTCACGTCAACATAACATTTGACTGAGCCAGATCGTCAACCAGCGTACACTTCGAGCGTACTGAAACCGGAACAGGTGCATAAATCCCTCCTACGCATACGAGAGCGTCGTCTTGCGACTTTCATTCCGTGGGGCCCTGCCTCCATCCAAGTGGCACTGACACGCAAGTCACCCTACATAACCTCATCGCACCGTGTATCCGGGCTCATGCTGGCAAACCATACCGGCATAGCCACGCTTTTCAAGCGCATAGTATTTCAATACGACAGACTACGCAAGAGAAATGCATTTCTTGAGCAGTACAAGCGCGAAGCACCTTTTGCAGATGGGCTGGGTGAGTTTGACGATGCCAGAGAGGTTGTGACGGACCTGATTGGAGAATATGAAGAGGCGGAGGAGCCGGGCTATCTAAACAAACTCGCCAACGACAAGCAAGGAGGGGACCCGCTAACCTCTTCATGACGCTGATCCTAACATGCAGGCCGTTGATCTGGACCCTTGTCTTGGTTGGCGGTGGAGAACCTTTCAGTAGCTGGTTGCTGCTCCTAGATCATTCCACAAACGACAGCATTGCCCCGCCTTGGAGTGCAACTCGTTTTCAAACCTCAGCACTCAATGCGAAGGAGTACCTGGTAAGGTAAAATCTCAGATTCTTAGGCTCACATAAAGCAAAACCACGTTGCACCAACAAAGAGAGGGTCCTGTTACGAATAGGATGCGAAGCGGTACTTAGTGAGCAAAGCTCTCGATGTTCTAAACGACTAACCTTAGGTACAAGACGATGTGAGGCGCTTTAAGATACCCAGTCAAGAATGCCTTATGCGCCCAAGAAAGTCAGTAAGGATGTGATGACAAGATGGGGAAGTTGACCGGCAGAAGAGGCGAGAAATAGATGAAGGGGGCCCATGTGGGTAAATTGCAAAGCGCGGTTGGCCAATCCAATATGGGGTTGTACGTGGAACACGCAGCAAACGACTCTCAAGTAGAAAAAGCCAGGAGCGAATGCTCTAGGCAGAGCCGGAGTCTCTATGCCGATTTCGTGATGGTGCAGGGCTGAGATATCATCCATCACCACGACTCTAATCGCTCTTCCGCATTGATCGTGTAATACGTTTCGACGTAGATATTGATATGGCCGTTCCAGCCCACCCTCAACTCCATGCAGGTCGCCTACCCAGTCGGACCTGCCGATTCGGCTACCCCATTCAAGACGCCACGGTAGCCGTCCGCTGAGGCATTGCCAATGCCTGCGCCAAGGGTGGGACCTAGTGAAGCACCCATTGCCGCGTGCGGGCCATGACCATGTTCCCCCAGCCGGCCGGTTTCATCCTCCTCACCCATGCCATCAACATCAGGCCAGAAGCGCTCTTCAAGCCAACACACCTGACGGAAGATTTGCTCGCAGCGATGCATCTCCTCCTTACCATTCGAGGACGTGGTGCCGTTCGCAAGCTCATCAACAAGGGTCCGGCAGGCGTCCACGAACTTACTGAAGGAAGGAGCAGTCCAGTTGGGAATCAGAGACTGATGAAGAGCGACGATGTGTGACTCGGTAGAAGGTGTATTGAGCGACTGCGAGAAGTTGGCAGCGTAGACCCAGGCGGTACGCTTGCACTACAAGTGCCAGACAAGGTGGCATCAGCGAAAGTACCTTGGCAAGTGGGCAAAAAAGGATTCGCCGCAAAGCAGCTGACGTGGCAAGCCGGAGTGGAAGGAATATGAATCCACATACATGCTCGGTTGCCCAGAGAAGGACCATGCCTTCCAACAAGCTGGTGCCTGGACTGCTGGCGCTTACAAAAAGATCGAGATATGCGCGTGTTATATGGGTCGGGTCCTCCTCTCCCAGATGAAGTCCGTATTTGGTAGCGGTGATCTCAAAGAACTGCATCTCACGCCGAATGTTGTTGAGGGCAGAGATGAGCAAGTCTATGGTGCGATAGAGCGGGTGGAACTGTGAGTTCTGTAGAGACGGTAGCCTGACCTTGGCCAGTAGCTGTCCGATAAAGCGAACATAGCCACGGGCACAATGACCATCCTGCACCAACCATTGCGTGAGCGGCGCCGCGGAAAGCGTTCCACACCCCGCATGGGAGAGAAATGGCTGCTGCGTTGCAGCCGTGAAGAGGACTTGGCTGGTCTTGAGGAGATGAGCTGTCAGAGAGGGGACCGTAGACGCGGGTGTGGTAGGCACAGCCGGCGGTGCCATTGTCTGACCATCCCGGTTCCGCTTGTTCTGGTTGGGACCTCGACGATGGACCTGGAGGTTGGGATTCGGATGGGTTCCGTTAAGCATCGATCGTGTGGCGCCGTCCGAGATGGACGGATCAACTGAAGTGCCATCTCCATTTTGACCAAGGTGGACTGTCGCTTCAGCCGAACTCAGGTAAGCCTGGCACTCCTGCAGATGCTCGATCTGACGAGTGGTGTTCTTTGCGCGCACGTAACCACAATGGAGGCAGCGAACCTTGTTGCACTTTTGCACCCGCGGACAGTCACCGTCAGCCTGAAGAGCGATGGAAATTGTGAAGGCAAGTAGACAGATGCAGAACGTGAAGCAGCGCAGCGTTTAAAGGATGACACGCCCGTACCTTGGACGGCGTGTCTGCGTCCTGATATTCCACGAAAGCACGTCGGATGTCTGGGTTCGCATGGCGGCCCATGGTAACGTCTTGTTGCGAGAAAGGAATATTTATCGTCCTATTCCTGTTATTTTCACCTCGTTCCGATACTGTATCCGTTATTGAAGGCGGGGCGGGGTCGGGAGGGTTTTCCAAGGGGGTTATTACACGCCTGGGCACCTGGGCATCATGTTATGATCAGCCGCAGCGGCGGAGGCAGCCGTAGCATCGCTACTTTCGGCATAGTGTATGGGCCAAGCTCAAGTGCATACGCACATACGTACGGAGTACGGAGTACACTGCATATAGATATGTACCCACTAGTCAAACCACAGTACGGAGTGCTCGCTAGTACTCTTCAAATGTCTTATACGGGCTCCTCCGACTCTGTACTTCCTTCAGACAGCCCTGGAGATGATCTGGTCTCACCCCTGCCAGTGTTGCCAATTTCTTGCACCTCCCCTTACCTACGTGCTCCCACGGCGAGACTGTCTAATTGAGGTATTGGGCTATAAGTCTTAGCATTGGACATTACAGCGTGCAGGCCTTCCACATAATGATTTCATCACTACATTCGCAGTTTTCACGAGCTCAAAGCAGTATGAGCCATGAGCGTTACTTCCTTGTGTTCTGGATGGAACCTCAATTCCGTTGATCTTGCTACCTATATTGCGATAGGTAAGCTAATCTTTGCAACTGTAAATGCTAGGGTTGGTCCCAGAGCAAAAGTCTTTGCTTGATGACCGCGATGTTACGCAATCCGAAATATCTACGGCTGTGACCTCCTCGATTTCCGATGCCCACGGCGCGAGCCATCCATGGATCAGACCGATATCTGATCTCCTAAGCAGAGACATTGGTTCTTCAGGAATACGATTATCTATTTAGGCAATCTTCGCTGATGAATAGAAGCGTGATGCTGTTTCAACCGCATCAATATTGCACGACGGTGGCGTCCCAACTGGTCACATGCAAAGGTTGGGCACGAACGATTTCTGGAACCTATGAATCCCATACATATCTAATACCTCAATATGCTCGAAGTACACGTCCGCACTGTCGCAGTTTCGTTGACCTGAGCAATCATTCAGCAGCAGCTGCGGAGGTCTTGGTTACGATTTCACAATGATAGATTAGTTTTTCCATTTCTCTTGGGAACCGTAATGTCACGAGAAGACTAAAACCTCACAAAGCCAATTCTCTTGAAGCCAGAGACTTTCCGCTGGGCCACGAAATCCGTCGTGAGAACACCAATCTTCCATCTCCCGTGGAATACGGAGCAAATCGGGCCATTCTGTGCAGCCATTTTCGGCTTGCATCATAATGCCAGGTTTACCTGATCTATCTGATAAGTATATCGAAAGCGGCCCTTCATTGTAATAGGATAATCACAGTGTCGACTAATGAATCCGTTGCGTCTGATAAAGATCTTCCTTGTCTACAGGAGACTTTTCTACTGTTGTTTGATCCCTCGTCAGGGCCTGGCGTATTGCTCTCAGGGCGGAATATGTGCCCAATACGAAGCATCGATAGCGAAAGCTTCGACGAAGGGTGTCGTCTGAGACGCTTACATCACTCCCCTAGTTCACTAGCCCACTTTCGTGACTTGCCCTAGTTACATATCTTGGGACGTGAATTCTAAGTCTCTTTGGCCTAACATCCGCCCTTTTCCCACAGCCAGTATTCAGAAACCCACTTCCCGTCAGTGCTACGAAAACCTCGCGTGTACTAGAACAAGCAAGAAGATTGGCGGATCCCTAGGCTCTACAGTTCGCAGGTCAGAAGCCGCGTCCAGAGTGTACCAGAGTTTCCGCGCAATCATTGACCAAGCAGTCTGTTGAAGTTCGATCTAGCGAGAATGGTATTAATTGTGTGAAACGAAGACTACCCTGCATACTTCACACCGATACTCGTTTCGGCCGATGCATTGACCGCGTGCAAGGCGTCAAGGGGCACTTGAAGTGGGTAGGGTGTGCTCGGTCAAGAAGGGTAAGAGATGATAAAATCTTCAATTTGGGACGCCTCAATCCATTCGCGAAGGTAATATAAAGCTCCAAGACTCTATATGGTACAACCTCGTACCATTCTCGCTGATGTAGTACTAAACGACAAGAAGATTGTTTATCTTGAGCCCCTGACTATAAAAGTACCACCTGCGACTTATACCCACAGCTTTGGCCGTTTTGAGCATATCATATGCTCGCGCCCCGCCCCTGATCATGATCATCGGAATGGGATAGCGGCGAGGTATACCGGTAGGAGTAAGTTGGATCTGATCCAAGAACGGCTGTATCATAGGCTGGTCATGCCCATCATCTTCCGGAAAAAGATGCCTACTTGCGCCTGATGGTTCGTCGAACTGTAAGTCATGCTCGGTAAACGATATAATGACCACGAGCTGCAGGGCGGAGCTTGATGGTGCATAGCTTGGTATATTGCGGAGCTTCTCGCTGAAGCTGCATTGGCCACGCTTCATCACGATAATTTGATATTCCATTGGTACGGCCTTCGGTAGCTTTCGATCACACGTCTCGTCACTAAAGTAGAAGGTCGTCCACGGAAGAGCAACGTCTTTCGCTGTTGCTGGTACGTCAACATCCGGTAAGTGACCCGCACCAGGGCCCGCTGATAGTGCAGCTGGAATAGCCCTGCGAACGGAGGACGACTCGGTCCCACGACGTATGTGTAGGTCCTCGAACTGCGACATGGTTTCCCGAGCTGCGCCATTCCACGGAGAGCTCTTCCCACCGTGTTTCGTTGTAGACACGGTATCATTCGACCCCTGCAATCCTGCTACGTCGGTAGCATTCCCGTGCCTTGGAAGAGCCACAGCTTCGAGCGGGCTGATTTCTTGACAATCGACAACCAAATCAAGCAATCTCACATCCCGAATGCGTGTGAAGTGCGGATCAGCACCGTTCAATGCAATTGCAAGATTGCGAGTCATGAAAACGTGTTCGTCCCTTCCTAGCGCGACGTTGGCCACCGCGAATATGCGCACTGTATCCTCGAGACTATTTACCGGGTCGACATACTCGGGAGGCTCGCGAACGAGACGAAGCCGCAGCCCATTCAACGAATGAATCGTAATTCCGCCGTCCGTACGCTGGAATGCTGGGCTCGTCAAAATCAAGCTTTTGGGAATGGCGGGAAACGAGAGATCGAACGTGATTCTCAAAGCCATCTTGGAGCTTATTCCAAAAGGGGGAATAAGCTGGACGGGTAGTGTCCAGGGATAATACGTAAAGTTTGTCGGAGAAGAATGCAATTTCGTAGCAGATGTGCCAGCAGGGTCAGCGACAGACTCAAGGACGGAAGAGACAGCCCTAGGCGTTGGAGTGAGATACAAACGAGCTAGGCTGGCAGCATGAAAGATGTCAACCCGCGCTGCGGTGGCAGAGAAGCTGAGTGGCACGGCCGGCGGTGGCAAAGGGCACATGCTTGGCGGAGAAGAGTCATCGGGTGGTGACTTCGCCTTGGCTCTTTTCTGATGCCCTGGGGCGCGTGGGATTCCTCTTGCCCTCGGGATGATAAGCGGATGCCCCTCTGTAGTGAATACATACGGCGCGTCCAGGTTGTTGAGCGGATGAGCTGGATCGAAGAGCAGATACAAGTATTTGGCTGTTTCACCAAGGAAGAAGCTCTCCATGCGGTCGGTTTGCTCCCCGGTACGCACGTCTTGTAGGCCTGCCCACCCACAAGCGGTCCAACACCGGCGCTTAATGTCACGCACGACCATCTCCCCGACGTGCAAATACCATGGGTCTCGAGTTGCCCTATACAGGTACCACGTCGACTCGATAAATTCAGGTCGGCCTCCCCACCATCTGAGCTCGCTCTCAATGTTGCCAGTGGCGACCGACCAACGCTCAGGGAGCGCTGCGTACCTGCTCCACAACGCAGAGTAGAGCAAATGACTCTCAATGGCCTCCTCAAGTTCGCCAGCAATGGTCAAAAGCCCCGGATAATAGGCGCTCAAGCTATCCAGCCAGAGAGCGCGAGTTGCGCCGTTGTACAGGTCCGCTTGCACGTAATGAGGATGGTGATAGGCAGAGCTGCGGTAGACATGGCGCCGTATGCTAGCATGCGAGTCTCGCCAGACGGACAGGAACGCATCCGAGTTGTCCACGACGACGTGGCTGGTGTCATTTCCAATTCCGGACAGCAAGATGTAGGACTTGAACGCATACTCGAAGAAGCTGTCAATGCCCGCACCAATCTGATAACGCGGTTCAGTAATTTGGCCAACAAGCCTTCCTAGACAGAAAGACAACTCACGCCCGTGAACGGCGCAACCCATTCGCCCGTCTCAGCATCTATTCCAGCACCGATGAGCCCCGCATCGCTTCTGCGAGCCCAGACAGCCCAGAATGCTTCTGCGGCAACGTTCGCGAAACGGCTGTCGCCAGTCAGACTGCTGAGAGTAGACATCTCTAGCACGAGGCTGCCGGCGCCGGCGCTGCAAGTTTCCGTAACTTCTGGGGATTCGGTGTTCCACGCGTCACACTGACCGCCATCAGCATCACCATGGGAGAAGGACTTCGCGTAGAACGGTACTCCTGTCATCAGATTGACGCGTGGGTAGGGAAGCCCTGTGGGAGTCTGGAAGGCGGGGAGAAGCCGCTCTCCAAGATCATGAGCGAGACGAAGCAACTGTCCATCGTAGAGAACCCCATTCGGCCAGAGAATGCCTCTTCTCTTCTCTTCCTCGGTTTCCAGAGGGTTGTAACCATTTATGGGGAGTTCGCCAATTGCGAAGAGATGCGCACTAAGCAGACCGCCCAGACCGCGAATGACAGTCTCAAAAACTTGGACCTTGCTGTCGAGGTTGAAACCTCTAGCTCTCTTGCCATGGCCACTTGGGCCTTGTGTTCCGTCTCCATAATATTCGATGAGAACAGCCACACCATCTTGAAAGGCTTCCAACGCCTCATTCGATTCGTTGCTCGTAACTGGTGTTGACGCAATGATAGCGAGAGTGGAGAGGCTGTCAATGAGTGTGAGCGAGTAGTTTCCAAGTACATCGTTGAGCTCCACGTGTGCTTCGTTGTTGCGGTCACGTGTCAAGGGCTTGCAAGACAGTGGGCTCAGTTCGTCTTCGGGGAAAGCATGCTTTAGATAGTTGTTATAGCCGTGATAGAAGATCTCGCTCGTCTCTTGCCTGAAGATCAGCCAGTCAAGCTTGCGCCAAATGGTAGAAACATTTGCCCTCGCACCTCAGCCTTTGAATCGCTTCATCGCTCATGCAGAGTGCAGCAACGGCGGTGAGTACTATGGTAGTCAATATGAATTGCGTCAACGTCTCACTGAGCTTCACAGGCGATCTGTAAGCCCTGCAGAACCTCGGGTCAGAGAATGACATGCCCGCCTTGAACCAGCAAGTCAGGCATGGAAGGCGCCCCAATGACGACGGTTCCTGGAGCCGTGCGGACTTGTTGATAGGACAGACGAAGACGCCAACGTAACTGTGAGTGATAGGCTTCGAATATTGATGAGGTCGTCCCGCCCGGGGCCGAGGTCACCCGGGCACAAAAGTTGATCCGGCAGGTCCCTACCTACCTAGGTAGGTACCTAGGTACCCAGGTACATAGGAGGTACCCAAGTGGAAGCAGGCTGAAAATTACCATCAGGCTCTGGTTGCTCTACAACCTTGCAACCACCGAATGGCTTCTTCAGTCTGAACTGGCCGCGCTCCTAGTCGGCTTCCGTGATATGCTCTCCAGAGTCTTACTTCGACATACGCCCGGTTACGTAACGTCGGCAGTGGGCCCAGTGCCGACAGCGACAAGGTGGAACTGGGCCTCTCAAAGAACACTGCATCATGGCAAGAGACATATAAGTACTCGTTACTCATTAACATGTTGGAATGAGAAGAAGCGGACTACGGGCAATGCAGCGTGGTGTGGAAGGAAGAAGAGCACGTCCAGTCCTCGTCCTCCGTCGGGTGAGAGCTCTGTTGCATCGGAGTCACCTCAAGGCAGAGGGCAGCGTGTCGGTGGTGCAATCGCGAGTCAAACGGACCGCGGAAGGTCGCCATCACATGTACTGGGCACTGCAGCGACAGCTCATCAATCAAAACCTTTGGACGTGAAAAAGGATGGGTCGAACCCATCTGAAGAGATCCAGACCGAACATTGGTCGAACGCTGATACGGAAACTCTCCGGAGCGCTTCCGAAGGGATCGAAAATGTCGTTATCGGCCGCAGTGAGGTTCCTAAAATCCCAGATATAAGAGCTGGCATCCCATCGACGCATGGCCTTGAGTACAATGGTCAGCCTACCTCGACAGTGCCGGAGTCAAACGACCCCGTTCCACTCGGTTCTGCGATCGAGCCATCAACGCGTGGAGAACGTGATAATACGCGTAGCGGCGACTTGCCGCCGTCAGCTTACGAGACTTCCCAGGATAGACGGAGAAATCGATTTGCCAACTACATGTACGCTGCGTTAGGTCTCTTTGCTCTTGGCGGTGCAGCCTTCCTCGGACGAGAGTGGGATGATGAAGAGGAGAGAAGGAAGCATGCCGACATACCATCCGGGTGGGCGCTGGGCTCGATATACGGGCGAGCGAAGGCACGATTCAGCCGCCAAGTGCACGTATTCACCGAGCCTTCTTTTCCCAAACTTTTACCGGCTTTGGATCCCCCCACTCCTTATACACTGGTTGTCAGCCTCGAGGATCTACTCATACATAGCGAGTGGAGTCGAGAGCATGGATGGCGCATGGCCAAGCGGCCAGGCGTTGACTACTTCCTGCGATACCTCAGCCAGTACTACGAGCTGGTTGTATTCACAACTCTTCCTTTCGCCTCGGCCGATCCTATCATTCGCAAGCTCGATCCGTTCCGCGTAATCATGTGGCCTCTGGCTCGGGAAGCGACTCGCTACGAAAGAGGCGTTTACATCAAGGTGAGGACATGAAAGCACACAATCGCGCCTCCACTGACACGGCCAGGACTTATCCTACCTCAATCGTGACCTTTCTCGCGTTATCCTCCTTGACACTGACCCCGTTCACGCGAGTCGCCAACCTGAGAACGCCATAATCCTTAAACCATGGTCGGGAGATCCTAAGGACCGGGAGCTCGTATCCCTTATTCCGTTCTTAGAGCACATTGCCACCATGCGCATCGATGACACCCGAAAAGTCCTCCAATCGTTCGAGGGCAAGCACATTGCAACTGAATTCGCAGCCCGTGAGGCGCGTGCGCGAGAGCTTTTCAACCAAGAACTTGCCGAAGAACGAGCAAAGCGGCCGAAGCGCTCTGGGCTTGGCCTGCTGGCCTCGGCACTCGGGATCAAATCTACCAATGTGCTCGTCACTGGCGAGCCAACCGCGGCTCAAGGCTTTGAGCAGGGCAAGACGCTGAGTGACCAGATCAGGGAGAGGGGTCAGAGGCAATATGAGGCATTGGAGAAGGAGATTCGTGAAAACGGAGAATCATGGTTGAAGGAAATGGAAGCAGAGGAGAAACGCATGCAGGAAGAATCAATGAAAAGCATGAAAAGCGGCTTCGTAGGCTGGTTTGGCGTTGCTCCGATCGGGGGCCACAACAAATGAGAGCCACCGAAGCCAACTCAGAGTATCGCGCACCTCTTCGAGTGGGACCCCAGGTTCATGTGGCCGCAGAAGGGCGCCATGTAACTTCACACCACTCACAACTGTACAGTACTTTTAAACGGTGGTGCTTTTTGAACAAGGAAGTCATGTCGATTGGGATATTGCCACAAAAATCTCACATTGATGCATCACTTTGATTACAGTATGTCCTACCTTGGTAGGCTGTTGCGTTTGCAGTACAGTTAGAGATGTTGTCAAAATGACCTTGGAAGAGACATGAAGGACTTAGCAACACTTCCTTTCCACGTCGTCTCAACCCAGAACCCTAAAAGTATAGTCTAATTTAAGAAATCAGCATAGAGTTAAGCTGCAGGCGTTGCTAGATAGGTCACTCGACCTTTCTCAGACGGACGCGCACCTCGAGGTGGCAGCGCATCAGACTCCTCGTTTGCGGTCCCTTCCAATCAGCGATAGAAGTATTCCCATCGGTTTCAGCGTTGATCGTGTTGACTGAGTCTACCTTTCTTCATTTTGGACTAATGCGAACGGCGAGCTTTTGGGGCGCTGCTTTGCCTGAAACCCATAATCTATAGCGTACGTACATACGTAAATGCGGTCACTATCACGCACCGAAGGAGCAGTTTAGCTATCTGAAGAATGAAGATTATGCGACCAAATCTGAATGGTAACGATCGCTCTTGAAGCCAAAGAATTCAGTGAGCCAAGTGACTGGCATTAAGTCCTTTTCTTGCCCGGCTTCCTACCGAATGACATCGACTTCATTAGACTGGGCATACTGATGCCTCTCCTGGGACGGTCGGGCCGCTGCTCCAGCCAAGTTGTCGTGTTGTCTGCTACGGCGTGCATTTTTCCTTGTCTCTCCTCGGCCACGGTCAAGCCGATCAACGCCAATTGATCGATCAAGACATGATGCTCGATCAGGTCCTCCACGCGGATCTTGATTCCTTCGTGATCAAGCAACGAGGCAACCTGCGCGAGGCCAATAACATCACCACCGCATTCGAAGAAGGACGAATGAAGCTCCGGAACGATTGGACGGCCTTTCTCGTTGCGGAGGACACGTTGCCAAGCACTTCGAAGGATATCTGATAAGGTGAGAACTTCCTCTCGGTTGAGGCCGTGCAGTTCTGCGCTCATGGCCAGGCTCGTATCTTCCCTTGTCCGTTTGTCCGGGCTGTCGAGTGTCCATTTGGTCATGGCTGAGATCTCTGCTGGGGAGGGAAGTTGGTGGTGTAGGTTCGCGGAGAACGAGAAGAGCGTCTGGCAGAGCATCTGAAGGACGCTCTCAGCATAGTCGGGGGTGATGGCTCCATTGGACGAAAAAGTAAGACGGAGCTCCAGGCTACCATCTCGTTTGGGTGTAGACAGGATGGCCATATCAGCAGTATCCAGTTGAGATCCGATCGCGCCGAGCTTGTAGGCGTTGTTTCCAATGTGACATTTCTCATTCAGCTTGACGTTTTGGTGTTGAACCACGGTGGAGAAATTGGTCCAATCAGGCCAGTCGGTGCAGTGCTTGATCATTTCCCTGAAGCCCAGCGTCTCGAACGGCATATTATCAATCTGCTGACTTTGGATGAGGCGGCACAAGTCCAGAACTGTCCAATGCGACTCAAAAGGGACCCGGACGGGGACAGTGTTCAAGCACGGTCCAACGATGCTCGAAATGCCCGGCACGTTTGAGCTGCGGCCGCTGATGACGTGTCCGAAGATGACATCCGATGTAGCGGAGATCTTGGCCAGCACGAACGCCCACGCAGCTTTGATGAGACTCGCTGGCGTTATACTCGAGTCCGCGAAGCAGTTGACATCCACGTAAATCGTGTTCCGGAGAGTGATGGTCTCGCAATCGGATGTCTGGTAGTTTGGCCTTCTGTGTTTCACAATTTCAGTCATTCTCGAACCTCGGAGCAACTCCCTCCAGTAGTCATAGTGATCGTCTGTGACACGGCCGGCCGTGTCCCGTACATAGTTTGAGAAGCTTGGGGCAGACGGAACTGGCAAGCCTTCATATCCCTTTTGTAGTGCCTCTAGTATCATAGGCATACAGACACCATCATATTGGGCATGCGAGATGCGAATGAATATCCTGTGACGTTTTGTACCGGTCTTCTTGGCCACTCGGAACTGCACGAACGATTCTCCTAAGCGTGGGCCGTACAAGCGATCTCGGTGATGAAGCTGTTGAGTGAACTCATCAAGTTCTTTGTCGGTCTCCTGTACGATGAACTCTGGCTGGAGCTTGCGGAGAACCACTTGGAGAAATTGATCGCCGTACGGGACGAAAACCGTTCGTAGTATGTCAAAGGCCTGAATCAGACGGAAGGCGGACTTTCTGAGGCTCCTGAAGTCAAGGTCACCTTCTCCATCAAGATAAAAGTAGTTCAGCATCCATCTTGACTCCAGAAGAGCGCCTGTGATTGCCAAAGACTGGAAATCGGTGGTAGGCAGCACGTCTGCGATCCCTCCTCGGAAAACCTGTATCTTTGGTACAATACTCTCCTGGAGGAAAGATTCGACCGACTTTTCGGCATCATGGTTCCTGAGCAGGGAGAACGCACGATAGATGTCCTTACGCATCGACTGTCGTCGGGCAATGAGCACACCGTTATCGACAGGTGTCTTGGTCTCCCCGAGAAGTCCCTTGGAGGGAGCAGACAGGTCTGCTTTTCTGTTGATCTCGCTTAACTTCAGAGAACGGCCGTTGCCTTGTCTTTTTGCTTGCGGGAGATCCTCCACGAGATCATCGATGGAAGAAAGCTCGGTGCTGCCGCTACTCATGGAAGGAACTGGAGACGCGAAGGGAGTCGCAACTTGAGTTCTCTTGTTCGCTTTTTCCTCTGCTTGATTTAAAGTGTCCACGGGGAAAGTATTCTCATCCGGGCTGCCCTCGGTTGGTTGACAGACTCGTGCCATATCAGAGAAGTTGGGATTCTGAAAGACATCCGCGACATTCAAACTGAAGCCTTCTTCTCTTGCGGCGCCGACTAAGCGCATGGCCACAATGCTATCGCCTCCCAGTTTCTAGACCTGTAAGCATTCGTTTCGCGTCTTGGAGATGGCACCACTTACAAAAAAGTTATCATTTGCCTCGATATCCGCTTGCGAAAGGTCGAGCACCTCGCTCCATAGTGAGAGGAGCTTCTGAGCAACCCAGTCCGACCGGTTGCCACGACGGTCCCCGACTATACCCTTGTCTGATATGTATATGGACTGTTCGACTATGTCGGGAAGCCCACTGTGTGCATCAACCGCATGTATTTCTTTCGAGTCATTCATCGCGATGATTCGAGCGTTGCTCAGGATTTCCTGTCCATGGGCGTTACTTTTCGTGAATTCGGATAGATGAGCCTCAACGTCAGAGCCCCTGTCCGCCGCCAATGTCGACTGGGTTTGCAAAGCTTTGCTGACCGCATTCTGGACCATGCGATCGACGATCGAGTGAATCATACCACCCACATCCGTCGAGTCGGCCTGTTGATTCGAATTCATGGCAACAAGACGCTCCAGCTGGGACACCAAGGATTGTTGCGGACCGACTGAGTCCACTGCGTCGCATCCCCTCGAATTCCGTAGGTCTGGTACAGCACCAACTTCAAGAGTTTCTTTCATGATCTGCACCATCATAGCACCCAATTCGGCCACAGTAGCCTCCGGGATCAGGTTGGTCCAGTATCTGATCAGGACACCTTCGGATTTTGGTGCAGTCTCAATGTTAAGTGTGAGCGCAAACTGTAGCACTCGATGGTCAGATGATTTTTCCAGAATATCAAGTGAGTGCTGAGGAACTTACCTCGCTAGGATCATATCCTTCCATTTGCTCAAACAACAGGCCAGAACCTTCAGCTGTCTCTGCTCCGGCATGGTTCTGAATCGACACTGCGGTGTTGAAGAGGGACTCGCCGTGCAGTCCCAGGTCGTGTTGCACCTTGGCCAACGAGATATGCTGATGTGGCAGCGCATCGATGAAATCTTTCTGCACTTTCCGGAACACTCTTCGCATGCAGAAAGCCTGCTCAAAATGCACTCGACAGACGAGCATGTTGATGAATGCACCGACAGCATCCTGTACTGCTTCTATCGGTACATCCCGACCCGAAGCAAGATAACCAAATGCCACATCATCACTGTCGGTGTACGAAGCTAGAACTCTCGCCCATATAGCTTGCAACATGCTGGAAAGTGTTACTTTTTCGGCCTTGCAGATCTCGAGTAGCTCAGAATACTGATTGAAGTTAACCAGCAGAGTTCCTTGCTTCTTGGTTGCGCACTGATCCTTCGACACGGGGATGAGGCAGGGCTTTAGTCCTTGCAAATATTGTTTCCAGTACGAGACTCCATCTTTACTAGCTTCCTCGCGGATGTACCGAACATAATTGGAGTATAAAGGTCCAGAAACAGGAGGGAGCGAATCTTCGTATGCTGCTGCAACGTCTCGGAGTAAGATGGAGTGAGACGCCCCGTCGATGATAGCATGGTTCATCTCTAACTTGACGAAAGTGCGCTTGTCGTGGGTGGTGAGGATCGTCAGTTGATGCGGGGAAGCTGGTTTGGTAGTCGGCACCGTGGTATCCATCAACGCCGAAACTTCAAAGTGAGCTGCGTGTACCAGTTTGGTGGCGCAATCTAGTTTCTTCAGAACCACTTGGTCAAAAGTGCCTCCTCGACAGACACTACCGATGAAGATCGTCCTGAGTGCGGGGTGTCTGTCTGTGACGTTCTGCCATGCCATTGCCAGTTTCCGCGCATCAACCGGAAGAAGACGGCCTTCTCTCTTATATTTTATCTCGCACACCACCCGGAAGAAATAGGCTTTGCTATCTTTCGCTTGGGCAAGCAACATTCCCTCTTGCATTGGGACACAAGGGTAGATGTCTTCGACATCCGCGAGCGAGCGAATTCCCGCGGCAGGCAATGTTCTCTGCGTCAGCTTGTGGAGCCTGTCGTATGATTCCAAAGGTAACAGGGGGAAGTCAGCCAGTGTCGCTTCCGCAGTTGACAGTCGCTTCAACGACACAGCCATCTCTTCAAAAGTCCGCTCAAGCTCAACGAGCCATCGGCGAATGCCCTTCTGACGCTGCATGTTCCGGTTATGGATGAAAGAGAAATGTATTCGGCCGTGATTAACTGTAGCCGAGATCTCAAACAACGCAATTCGGCTCGATCGTCGTCCAACATCAGACATCTTCTCTTGGTCCCTGGGATCATTGAACTCCATTTGCTGGAACAGTGATTCGTCCCTTTCCAGCTGTTGCATTTTTCCAAGATAATTGAAAATGATTTCAACCGGAAATTCCTTTGCAATGTCCGCACGATCGCAGAGGAGCTTACTTGCAAAATCATCGCGTCCGTTGTCGCAGATTCCGCGCCGAAAGTCTTTCACGCGCTTTAAAGTTTCCATGACGTCTTCTTGCTCTTCCGAAATAGGAACCGAGATTGGGCAGAGGCTTGTGAACCATCCCACTGTTCGCGAAAGGTCCACATCGCTGCCGCTCAGTGGCTCTCGGCCATGGCTCTCATTGTAGACGACCGGGGTTGCGCGTGTCACGAATACCTTACTGAATGAATGGAGGATGGCGGCGATGAACAGGTCCACAGGTTCCGTTTTGAGAGCGGTGTTCCCGCTTAGAGCGTACCCGGAGACGGTTTCGCTCACCACGAATTCGTCAAAGTCAGTATCGCCGTAGGTATTGGGCTTGCCGTTCATGCCCCAAAATGCCAAATCTGGAAGTACAATGTCGAGCGGCACGGAGGCTCTTGGTTTGGAAGCCCGATCAGATTGAAGTCCGCACCAAATCGAGAAGGGCATTGGCCGCTCAGATAGTAGCGATCCCACCTGAATCCAGTCCTCCAGATCCTGTAAGATGATTCTCCACGACACCATATCCACAACGAGGTGGTGCGCAACCAGGAAGAGAACTTGAGTACCATCGGCAACGTTAAACAGCTCAGCGGAGAAGACGGGTCCGGCAGAGAAATCAAGGCTGGCTTGGGCTCGGGAAATCGCGTCGGCGATGTCAGATATAACTCTCACTTGGCAGGAGTGGAAGCGAAATGTGGAGTCTATTCTTCTCTCGACTTTCTGATGCCAAATACCCGATATCATCGTGAAGCGGGCTCGCAACATAGGATGATGGCTGACGACCTTTTGAACTGCTTCTTCGATAGCCTTGACGTCAATCTTCCGAGCAAGCTTAAGGGTAAAGCTCTGATTGAAGTGGGCTTGCTCAGACTGTTGTGGATTCAAGTGGAGGTAAAGTCGCTGAATTGGAGATAACAGGAACGGCTCATAACTCTCAACCATTCCAGTTGCAGCAGCTTCGCATTCCGTCCCAATCGACTGGGCAAGTTCTTCGATGGATTTGCAACGCAAAACCTGGTGCATGTTAAGGATGATCTTCTCTTTTCGACAGCGGGCCATCAATGCCATGGCAGAGATCGAGTCTCCGCCAAGATCGGTGAAGGACTGGGAGACATCAACGCTTTCCTGGGGAACGTGCAAAACCTGAGATAGGACTCGCTGGAGGGTCAGGGCACTGCTGTTGAGAGGATCTTTCACGCTGGTACGATGACCAAGACCCATGGCTGTGCGATACGTTTCTTTGTTCATTTGTTCAGCCCATGCCAGGACCTTCTTGCGGTCTAGCTTCCCAGACAACATTCTCGGAATTCCCTTAAGGGCTACCCACACGGAAGGAACCATGTATGCTGGCAGTCTCGCGGATAGTGTCTTGCGTGCGCTTGCGAGGACGGGACCCAAGCTAGATATGTCTTGGCTGCTGGCGATTTCGCACGAAAATGCCGGCCCCAAGCTTGCTGCCTGTTTGGAATCCTCGGAGGATACAACAGCAACCAGCCTCTTCTTACAGATGCCTTGCTTAGGGAAGACGACCAAAGCATCAAGCCCAGGACAGGCGTTCCCCAGATGGGCTTCAATTTCTCCGATCTCCAAACGTTGACCATTGATCTTGACTTGACTGTCCTTCCGGCTGGTGTAGACCAGGGAGCCGTCTGGCGAATATCGGACGAGGTCACCGGTCAGATACACTCGGCGGTCGTAAGGCAGATTTGCTATTTGCCTCATCCAGTCCGGTTCACTGAAGAATGCAGCTTTCGTTTTGCCCGGGTCGTTCAGATACCCTCTCGCAAGTATCGGCCCTTCGACGGCCAACTCTCCTGTGGCTCCAATTGGCGATAGCTTGTTGGGATTGTTCGGGTCGACTACCCATAATCGGCAGGATGGGAATGCATGGCCGATATTCGAGGGATCACGCTTTTTGGATACATCGACGTTGGCTGCGCAAGAGACGGTGGCCTCAGTAGGACCTGCAATGATCCGTCAGTCGTTCGATGCCGCGAATATTCCCAAGCGTGAGTTAGAGTACGGCGCTTACCATAGGCATTGACAAGGCAGGTTCTCCCAGTGGTCCATTTGGCAACTGTCTCCGCAGTCAACATCTCTCCTCCAACGACCAGAGTTTCCAAGGTTGGAACCGAATCAGCTGAGGCAATGATATTTGCCACGGAACTTGTCAGAAACGCCCATGTGACACGAAGTTGATTCATCGTGTGGGATATGTCGTTGAGTTTATCGGCATCGGAGGGAATGCATATGGTAGCACCGCAGCTCAGAGGCGTAAGGGTCTCCATTACTAACGGCAAAGATAAGCAGGGAACTGCATACGGAGACGTCAAGCGCTTACCAGAGGCGTCAAATACTAAGCTCGCGAAGTGGAAAGCTCTTGTACTTTCAGAGATGCGATAGGCTTGACACATTGCCGTTGCTGAGCTGCAGAAGCTGTGATGCTCAATGACGACCCCCTTGGGCCGACCGGTGCTTCCACTGGTGTAAATGACGTATAGAGGATCCTTTGGAGAAGGTCTGGAAGGTTTCGGAGTTGTGCTGCGACGGTACAGTGAGGGAAGGCTGGAAACAGTGCTTTCACCGACTTCAAAGAGAGTGATATTGTCAATGTTGGAATAGAGATCCTGATATCGTTTCGAGCACAGTACCACAGACGCTTGGACATCTTCAATGATCTCATGATGGCGGGAGACGGGATGCTTGGGATCCAAGGGGACATATGCGCCCCCAGCCATGATGATTCCAAGTATGGCGACCATCATCCATTTTGATCTTTCCAAGCATACTGGCACGAGTGTTCCCCGACTGACTCCCAACTTGCACAGATGATTACACACTTTTGAGGCCTCGGTGCTGAGCTCTGCGTATGTGAAGTCGCCGTCGTGAGAAGAAATCGCGATTGCCTTCGGACGTCGCGACACCTGAGCCCTGAAGACTGAGTTTAGCGTGCTCTCGATCACAACCGGCTCCGCTGCATTCCATTCTTTGATAGTCTTGACATCCTCGGCGCTGAAAGTATCCAGGTCTCCCAGCTTGGTTTCTGCAGCTTCCACCTCCGAAAGTTGTCCTAAAATAGTTTCGAGTTGCCATAGCATTCGCTGTATTTGAAAGCTTCCAATCACATTGGCATTGTAATGGGCCACGAAACTGACCGTGGATGATGCGGCTGTGCATTCAACAACCAGAGGATATGTGAAGAAAGTAGAGTTGGAGCCTTCGCGAACATGAGGGGTCCATAACTTGCTTTCGCCTTGATCATCTCCGGTCTGTATGACCAGGAGGTTTTGGAAGTCACATGCAGCCGAACAGTACTCATCAATATGTTTTATCTGGGCCAGCCCGTAATGTTGGTGCTCTATGGCGCTAAGCGTATTCTGGAATATCTCAGAAACGAAGTTCGAGACAGACTGGGTACGGTTGACATTGAAGCGCCTGGGGATTGTTGTCAATATTGGTCCAACGAGATGGGTGATGCCGTCCATGTCGATATCGCGTCCGGACAGTGTCTCGCCGAATACAACATCTTCCGTGTGAGTGTAGGCGGAAAGTAGGATTGCCCACGCTGCCCTGATCAAGGTAGGAGTCGTACTGCTAGACCCGGTAATCCTCGGGAGTGGACATGAGTGACAAAGCTCAAGGAAGTTTGGTTCCTCGTCCGGTCGAGGTTCAGATGGGAAATGACAAGGAATCACCTCGGAGAGCCTCGACCTCCAAAAATCACGAGACTTTAAAGGGTCGGTCTTCCCGAGATAGTCGATGAAGGACGCGAATGGCGGAGCTGGCAGGTGAGAAGCTCCTTCAAAGTAGATTTGCTCCAATCGATCCAGTATCAGAGGCATGCTCCAACCATCATAAACGGAATGATGAATTGTCCAAACAAAGAAGCGGTCACCAGAGATTGCCTCCTCGACGATTTCATACGCAGCCAGCTGTCCGCCGTTGTGAGCAGGGATGTCGAAAGCATATTCAGATAGCGAGTCAACGGTGTGGGAAGTGGTCCATTCAATCTCCTGTTCTTTCAGAACAACCTGAACAAAGGCACCGCTTCCCGTTTGGATGATGCGAGTGCGCAAAATGTCGAGGTTGTCAACCACCTGCTGCCAGGCGCGCTTCAGTCTAGGAATGTCGACCGAAGGCGCCAAGCGATATATGTTTTGCGCAACGTATGCCCCGGGTTGTTTCGTTGAGAGAGTGATGAAGGCTTCCTGAAGAGGACTGGCTGGATACGCGTCTTGAATGGCCTGTTCGTCTACACCGTATGAGTATAGACACTCCTCCAGAATCTGCTGGATGCCTTCATCGGTCTTCAAGAGAGAAAATGCTTCCAGGTGTCGCGGCGACGGCAGGCTGCCGGCAGAGTGAAGTCTGCTGGCCATATCCGACAGCTTCGGGTTTTTCATCACATCAGCCACGGAAATCACAATGCCCTCCTTTCGTGCGGCCGCAACAAGTCGCATACTTGACACAGAATCACCTCCAAGCCTGAACCAGGAGTCGTCGGCCCCGATGGAACTCAGTGGCAGACGGAGAACAGTTGACCAGGCGCGCTGGAGTGCCTCTTCGACATGGCCGGACGGCTGTCTTTTATGTGACATATCAGCCAGTCTGTAAGTAGAAAGGTTGCTGTGCGATATCCCGCCAATGAGACCCTTCAGGAGGTTTCTGTCAAGCTTTCCTGAAGCATTCCATGGTAGCCGGCGAAGGGGGACAAAGATAGTTGGAATCATGTATGATGGTAGAACCGAGGCCAGATCGGACTCGAGGGCCTTGACCATTGAGCGATGTGATTCGTTGAATCGAAGTAGAAGATCTGTACTATCAGCAATGGCATCAGTGCTCGACGTGGGCTTATGTGACGTGGAAGAGAAAAACAGGCAAAGAGCTTTCTCCGTGGCATTGAAGGGAGACACGATATCTATCGCGCTCAATACACCCTTTGGTAGGTTGGACCTGACATGATGCTCAATCTCGCCGACCTCGATCCGCTGGCCATTCAGCTTTACTTGGGTGTCTTTGCGCCCGATATACCTAACAAACAAGTGAGTCCAGGGTGCATGTGCATGGATAAAACGTGCACTCACATGATGGAGCCGTCGGAATTGTATCGGCAGAGGTCTCCGGTTCGATACATTCTATCAGAATCAAACTTCACCGATTCGAAAGACTTCCAGTTCATCCATATGGGTTGATCGAAGAATGCTGCAGTCGTCTTCTCGCTGTTGTTAACATAACCACGGGAAACAACTCGTCCTTCGACGACGAGCTCGCCGACACCGCCAATCGGGGCAAGTCTGTCGATGCTCCTAGGGTCGACTAGCCAATTGCGTCCTCCGATGGCAGTGCCAATCGTTGCACAGTCGGAGTTGATAAGCTGGCCGGTTGCGTCGGTCTTAATGCTGATTGTGGCGAGTACAGACGTCTCACTGGGACCTGTTCCAAGTCATCATCTGTAAGCTCTTGCATCATTGCCTTTCTTACCGTATGCATTGATGAGGCGACAGTGTTTGCTCCAAGTTGACAATATTGACGGAGTTTGAGCCTCACCACCGGTGACCAACGTCTTCAAGCATGGAACATCTTGCGGCTGTATCGTACTCGCCACCGATGGAGTCAATATTGCCCAGTTGACTCTCATTGACCGGATCGCACCGGATAGGTCATTCATGCGCTGTTCTGAGCTAGGCACGCAAACACACCCGCCCAGCATGAGGGTGGAGAATATCTCCATCAAGCAAGCATCAAAGGTATAATTCGCGAATTGGAGTACTCTAACCTCTGGGGAAATTCCCAGCGGAGATCCATGGTCTTTGACGCTTGTGCAGAAAGAGCCGTGCTCAATCATTGTTCCCTAGACACTATATTAGCTCACACCGGGAACGAGATGAAGCGCTCGTGGCACCAAGGGTAGGAAGATTCAAACCTTCGGTACACCTGTCGTTCCCGATGTGTAAATCATGTACGCGAGATTGGAGGGACCGACTCCAGTGAAGGGAAGTTTGCGTCTGTCAGGCAAGTTCCTCAGGCTGTGCTTGTCAACCACGATCGTATGACTGGCTAGCTTTCGTAACTTCTCCTCAAATCCATCCGAGCAAAGAACAAAATTCGTTCCAAGCTCAGAGATGAGCATTTGCAGCCGCGAATCAGGATGCGAGCCATCGATTGGCACGAAAGCACCGCCTGCTTTCAAGATCCCAAACATGGCCACAATTGCGTACGCTGATTTTTCAAAGCAGATAGGAACGGGCGTCTCAACTCCCACGCCCAACGACTGGAGCTTCCAAGCAAGATTGGTTGACATTGAATCCAATTCGGCATACGACAGATCCACGTCCCAAGCGCAAACAGCCGGCGCCGACGGCCGCAGTTGAATCTGTTCCGCAATGACGTCGTGAATGCACCTATCGGCGCGGTCGGGTAGTTTGATGTTCCACTCCTTGATTTGACCCAGTCCAAAATCTCCCATCAGTCGAATGGATTGCAAGGTTTGACCAAGGTCCGAGGTAATGATGCTCTGTACGATTTGTTGGTATGTTTCCGCAATATTCGTAGCCTGGGCCGGGCAGATTGTATCGGCCGCATAGGTCATGGAGACTCCAATTCGCGAGTCGGAAACTTCCGCGTTGAGAGTGATGGCATATTCAGTTGGGTCCATTGCGTCCAATATTTCGAAGCGAAGTCCTTCAGCGCCGGTGTGCTGTGTTGATTGCCGTTGGAGCGTGAAAGCTGTGTTGAAGAGAGCCTGTTGCTGATTCTCATGCTGAACATCGGCAAGGGAGCCTCGTTGGTGGCCCATTGCGTTGATGAAGTCGTTCTGCACGCTTTGCAAACCAGCAAGTACGGACATGTCGTCGCTGATGTCTACCTTGCAAACCATCATTCGAACGAAGCATCCTAAGGCTTGGCCGACTCCTTGCAATGGTATGTCTCTGCCTGATGTGATATATCCAAATGCAACCTGGTCTGTTCCAACATAGGCTCTCAGCAGCACCGCCCAGGCAAGTTGAAGGAGCGATGAGACGGTGACTGCGTGTTCCTTGCAGAACTGGTGAACAGGCGCCGAATTTTCCAGTACGATCTCAATACATTTCTGGGTAGTTGCTCCTTGAGTCCCGTCCGTCAGAGTTGGAAAGATACACGGGGTCGCATCTCGGAGATAGTTCCTCCAGTAGGCGAGGTCGGTCTCTCTCTCGGCGGAATAGAAATATTGGACGTATTCACTGAAACGTAGAGCAGGTTCCAATGTAGACAGCGCGCCCTCATACGCTGAAGCCAATTCCTCAAGGAGGACGCCCATCGACGAGCCATCGGATATCGCATGACTCATCTCAAGCATGCAGACTACTCGAGATGCGTTTGTTTCAGCGATGGAAAATGAATGAGGTGGAACGGGATCACGACAATTGAGACGTCGATATTGCTGAAAGATATCCGGAACGCTGGAATCAGAGCATTCGAATGTCGAGATCGAAGGTACATATTCTTTAAGAACACACTGGTCCATCAGACCTTGCTCTGCCGAACTCTCGATAAAAAAAGTTCTCAGGGCCTGGTGGCGGGCCACGACGGCCGACCACGCAGATTTGAGCCTCGAAACGTCAATCCTCTGATCTTTGTGACCTGGTAAGACCTCGAAAATGAAACGTAGAACGTAGTGTTCGGCTTTCCGTATTTGGCTGAGCAATATTCCTTGCTGCATCGGCGTCGAAGGAAAGACGTCTTCCAAAGCAGCTGCCGACGGGATCCCATTCTGTGAGAGCTTCTGATCGAGCTTCGCAGTCCCTTTGTAGGCAAGGGGAAGAAGAGGGAACCGGGCGACCTCAGCTTCCGGTTTGCACCTTATCAATCCATCAATGGCTTGCTGTAGACAGAGCTTGCATTCCGATAGCCACACCTGGATCCTCTCCTGGTGTCTCATATTGCTGGGGTAATTGAAGGTGAAGGAGACGCAACCGCGGTGGATGGAGGCAGATATCTCGAAAACAGCGAAGCGGGGAACTTTAACGCTTACGTCCGGCGCCGTTGGGATGTCTGGAACAGGCTTCAAGAGAGCGTCTTTCCGATCGTACTGCTGCATCTTTCCCAAGTAGTTGAAGGCAATCTCCATGGGAAGGTGTTCACGAAATGGGTTATCGGCTGCACCTCGAAGCGTGGAATAGGCAAAGTATGGCCGGCCGGATTGTGGCACTCGAGCACGGAACTCTTGAACCCAGCGAATGGTACTCAATATGTCAGTGTCTTCGCCAGGATCAACAGCCACGTAAATTGGAAGCATGGTGGTGAACCACCCGACGGTCCGCGACAGGTCTTCATTGACGGAAAGCGGCTCCCGCCCGTGACCTTCGTTGAAAATCGGGGGGATGTTTCTGTCCGGGAAAGCTCTGCCAAACGACTCCAAGAGTGAAGCAATAAAAATGTCCAACGCCTCTGTATTCAAAGCCTCATGCGCACCGAGTAACAGAAGGGAGTGGGTCGGTTCGAGCTCGAACGATTGGCTCGTCACGAGTCCGCTCAGATTCGATGACTGTGAAACGCCCCAGTATTGCAGGTCCGGCTTGGGGCACCCCATGAAAGGGTAGACGGTAGAGGAAAAGTCTCCGAGCGCCTGAACCTCTTGTCTTTCGGACCAAACCTGGAATGGTAGACTTGGAGCAAGTTTTTGCCCATTAGTAAGAAGACCTTCGAGATCCTCCAAAATAACACCCCAGGAAACGATGTCGATGACGAGATGGTGTGCCACAAGAAATAGGAGCTGACAATTGTCCTCGGCGACATCAAAGACATTGACAGACCATAGAGGACCTCTCTCAATGTCTAGAGAGGCCTGTGATTCTTCAGTTCGAGCGGTAACCTGGCGAGAGTTCTCGATCTGGCATGACCGGAACCGGTACGATCCAGAGACATCATCTGTGATCCTCTGAAACCAAATTTGGTCGTGCGTCCTCTCAAACCTAGCACGCAGCATCGAATGAGCCTGTGTGATTGAACAAGCGGCCCTCTCGATATCCTCCTGCGAAAATCGACGGGACAGACGCAATATTGGCCCGCTTTGGTTGAACTGACTGAATTCATCGCCAACCGTATCGAAGAAGAGTTTCTGGATTGGTGAAAGGGCAAATCTCTTTTCTGTCGCTTCAGCCTTGGGGGTTACTACTTGAATGGAAGATACTTTGGAGGCAAGCTGCTCGATGGACTTTGCCCGTATGATATCTTGAACCGTTACACCAAGTCCTGCAGCTTTGCAGCGAGCTTGGACCTGCAGTGCCGACATGGAGTCGCCACCAAGATGGAGGAAGGATTTGGTCCTTCCGATCTTGCTTTCAGGAAGGTTAAGAACTTGGCCAAAGATGGTCTGGAACTGGCGCTCGACTTCGGAGAGATCTAGATTGTGGGCCTCCTCTTCTGCAATGGAAATTTTACGGTAAGTGTCGTCGTCCATGGCTTCCAAAGTCTTCAGGACGCGTATTCGGTCAAGTTTTCCCGACGGGAGCAGAGGGAGAGCGCGGAACACAATCCACGAGCTCGGGACAATGTTTGACGGTAAACGTTGGTATAGCCTGTCGCGGACACATGATATGTCTGCGGTCCGCCGAAGATCTATTGCAAGTGGCTCTTCGGCTTGATTGCCTGCAGAATCGTCAGTACATGACTTCAAGCGCACGGTTTTGAGTATTAAGTGAAAAGATCCCCGAGAGAAGGCCGCGACCTCGTTGTGTGTTTTAGAACACCGAAGGCCCGTAAAGCAACGCGAAAGCCTTTCTGCCCTCATAATCAAGTAGGTGCCAACCGTGCAGGAGAAGGAGACGACGTCGTAGTATGCAGTCCAAGCGGAGTGAAAAGTATGACTTACCAGAAGCGCCGTTAAGACACAGTGCAGCTGTCAAACGTTTGGCACAAGGTCCAGAAGTTGGAACCGCCGCGACGACATGTTTGACCAAGGGGTCCTGGCTTAAATTCTGCTCGACCTCGCCCAGTTCCAAGCGTTGACCGCGCACTTTTACCTGTGCATCCTTTCGACCAACGAACGAGAAGCTGCCATCTTCGTTGTATTTGACGAGATCACCAGTTTTATAGAATCTTCGCGGGAAGGGGTCAGTCCGAACCTGCGCTTGCTGTGCCCAGACGGGCGTGGTGAAGAAAACTTCTGCCGTTTTGTCGGGGTTGTTCAAGTATTCACGCGCTAGGGTTGGCCCTTCAATCAAGAGCTCTCCAATTGCCCCTATCGGTTGGAGCCGGTCGCGATTCTTCCTGTCCACGATCCAACAGCGACCCCCGACGGCGAAACCGATATTGGAGGGGTCGCTGGTCCTAGTCACCTGGCTGTTTGCCGTTGCGCATACACTGGCTTCTGTTGGGCCGTATGCGTTCACCAAGCGTACGTGTGGCGCCCAGGTGGAAACGTGGTGGAGGCTCATGGCCTCGCCGGCTAACACTAACGTCTTCAGGTGAGTTACCGATGCAGGCTGCAGCGTTTGGGCCACGGTCGGCGTCAGACAAGCCCAGTCAATCTTGTTCTTCTGGATATATGATGTGAGATTGGTAAGCCGATCCTCGCCGGCAGGAACGAAGACACAGCAGCCTTGGATGAGCGGAGTCAAAGTCTCAATCAGAGATGCGTCGAATACATAGGAAGCGAACTGGAGAACTCGAGACCCAGGATTGATGCGCAGATGATTGGCAGATGGACCTGCGTTCGAAACAAAGGCGTAATGTTGGATCACGGTGCCTTTAGGCATCCCGGTCGAGCCGCTGGTGTATAGGCAGTACGCCGCCTGGTCGGGTGACACCGAAGGTAGAAGCGTCGACGGACTCCGCTCTTGGCTCATGTTAGGCTCTATGGTTAGGACCGAGATACCCATAGTCTCTGACAATGATTTCTGCTGAGGAGAGCAGACCATCGTTTTTGCGTTCACACCCCCGATCAAGTCGCGGAGCCGACCTTCAGGGGCTTCTGGATCCAAAGGAACGAATGCGGCGCCGCTCTTAAGCACAGCGAGCATGGCTACCACGTATAGTGCGCCCTTCTCAAAGCAAAGAGGCACAAAGTCCCCTGATTTGACTCCTAGACGAACGAGCCGCCTGGCTACCTCTGAAGTCTGACTGTCAAGTTGGGAAAACGTGAAGGAGGCATCCCATGAGTGTACCGCGGGTGACGAACCCCAGGTATTGCTGAATATGGCTTCCTGAATAGTCTTGCGGGTAGTGCATAGTGGGTGATTGTTCCAAGTGCTGATCTGCTGCTGGTCCGCGGCGTTCAAGATTAGCAAGTCCCCAACCTTTACCCTTTGCATTGCTGGCGAGGTAACAAGATTGAGCATATGTTCGAACTGATCGAGAATCCGTTCGGCGAGCCATGGGGCTAGCACCTGCGGATCATATTTGGCTTCGATCCTGACCTTGCCTTCACTCAACGTGCAGGAAACCACCAGTGGGTAGGTGAAGAAGTTATTTCCAACGGCACCAGTGCTTCGGAGGTTCCACATTCCGCTGTCTGTGACCGACCCTGATTCGCTTGTGATCGCCAACATGTTCTGAAATCCGCACGCTGCAGCAGTATCATCGTTAAGCTGACTGATATGTTGAAGGCCAGCATGTTGAAAGGGCATCCGTTCGGCAGAGAGACTCTGTACTTCGGAGAGAAATTCACCGAGTGGCAGATCCCGGCCGACGTCCAGTAACACCGGAACGGTTGCAATGGTTGGACCTAGCACGTGGCCGATGCCAACTACATCCGCGTCCCGGCCGTTTACCGTCAGACCGAAGACGACTTGCTCTGAACTTGTGTAAGTTGATATCAATGCTGCCCAGGCCGACTGGACGATGGATGCCATAGTGACGCTACATTGTGGCGGTAGACTCGCAGAAACTTCGCGAGCAGCACTGCTCGATGCTTTCGCTCGATACCCGGATCTGGGAAGAGGCGGAAAGACAGGGGCCGCCACCTCGGAGAGACGAGCTATCCAGAACCTGTCGGCAGCAGCGGAATCGGTATCGGACACAAATTTAATGAAATGACGGTACTGCGCGGCTTCCTCACTCCGCCTTTGCTCATTTCTATATGCTTCTTCCACTCGGGACAGTAGCACGTCAAGGCTCCAGCCATCTATGCGCTTTCAGCTGCGTCCTGCATTATGGGGTCGCTCTACTTACCGTAAATGGAATGATGAGCCGTCCAAACGAAATGCGGAGACGGTCTCTCGGTGATGGCAAAAGTGCAAAGGGCGCCGCCTGGATTCTTGGGCAAGTGCCTGTTCCCTTCTTCAAAGCTTTCTGGTCTATCCACACGGTTCCACTCGATTTTCTGCTTGAACACGGCTTGGAGGAAGCCGTATTCTTCTGTGTAGACGATCCGCGTTCGAAGGATCGGTTCAGCTTCGAAGACCGCGTCCCACGCATTGCAAAACCTTTCGATGTTGATGCCCGCTGGGAGTTTGTATACTGTCTGCGCGGTATATGCTCCGGGCTCCTGCATGCTCAAAGCGATCAAGCCCTCCTGCAGCTTTGTGCAAGGGTAGACATCCTCGATTGAGCTGACATCCATCTCGCACTCCTTGGCCATGCGCCTGATGACGCCATCTCTCATATTCCTCGGAATCATCGAGAATGGTTCCAATGCCGGAGGTGATGACTTAGCTTCGGCGTCGACGGCCGGGGCAGGAACGCCTGCGATCGCCATTCTTGACAGAGTAGGAGCTCGGAACATGGCTGAGACAGATAGGTGTATTCCATGTTCTCGAGCCTTCATTGACAAGCGCAAGGCTGCAGCGCTATCACCACCGAGTTGGAAGAATCCGGAGTCTTTTCCAACCGTCCCTGCTTTGAGCTTCAAAGTGTCTTCCCACAACCGAGCCAGCGCCAGTTCTGATGAGGTAGACGGAGGGGCACCTCCGTCTTCGGATAAGCGATATTGGCTGCTTTCATTTTCCAGCAGGGCATTCGCTAAATCCCGAAGATGTCGTCGATCAAGTTTTCCAGAGGTGGTCATGCGCATCTTCAGAATGGGGAAGAAAAGCTTCGGCACGTAGTAAGACGGCAACGCACTCAGGAGAGAACCCTCGATATCCTTGACAAGCGCCTTGAAAGACTCCGTCATGCTCAACAGGGCACCCACCTCGGATGGGGCTCGCTCTTCCATGGTGGGGAGTTGAATGAACGCGGCAAGAGCCTTCTTCTCGTCGGTTGCAACCAGTTCGACGGCTGACTGCGACCCCTGGGGCAGGTTAAGCTTCAGGTGGTGTTCTATCTCCCCTAACTCGATTCGCTGGCCGTTGAGTTTGACTTGGGTGTCAATCCGACCGTGGTATCTCAAATCGCCGTTGGCATCATATGACACTAGGTCTCCGGTACGGTAGAAACGGCGTGTAAGCCCTTCCGGTTTACAGGCCCACGTCGGGTTGCATATGAATGCCTTTTGGGTATGTTCCCGGTTGCCCAGATAGCCCCTGGCTAAGATCGGACCTTCAATCAAAAGTTCGCCTTTGCAGCCGATTGGCTGCAGGCAATCGGCATTATCTGGATCGACGATCCAGGTGTGGCTACCGATTGCTCGACCAATATTGTTTGGTTCCGTGTCGATGTCATTCGTAAACTCTTTCCAGGAACAGTTGACTGTCAGACTTGTTAGCAAACGTTTGGCATCTGAGAAAAAGACCTCGAGCATACTTGACGCTTCCGACGGACCGTAAAATCCGTGCAGTCGAACCCGTCTACACCATTTGTCTATCACGGGTCTGGTTAGCGGCTCCCCACCCATGGCTAAACCTTTGATCGTAGGTACTGCTTCCGGCTCGATCATGCTTGCAACGGTTGGAGTAAGATCCATGAAGTTTGCCTCCAGCTCGTTGATTGCACCAACAACATCGCTCATGCGTTGCTCCTCGGAGGGAATGCAACAGCAACCACCGCTGATCAGAGTTGTGAACATTTCCTCAAGAGACACATCAAATGGGTACGAGGCAAATTGCAGGAAACGTGTTCCTTGACCTATACCCAGCTTTGGCCCATGCGCGAACATTGACGTGACGACAGAGCGATGCTCCAGAACAACTCCCTTTGGCTTGCCAGTACTACCGGAGGTAAAGATAACAAACGCCGGGTTGCCGGGTCCGACAGAGCTCGTGACAGGCTTCGATGAAATTGGGAGGCGTCTGAGGAGATCCTTTGACATGCAGACAACGTTGGGGACCAGATCCTCGAACATTTCGGCTTTCCCAGCTGTCGTCAGAACCAAGCTGGCGGTTGTATCCAGTATTCTGGTTCTCAAGGCCTCTCTCGGATGATTCGCATCAAGAGCTACGCAGGCACCTCCAGCTTTCAGGACCCCCATCATGGCCACGACGGTGAGCGAAGACTTCTCAAAACAACATGGGACGAAGATCTCAGGTCCAATGCCCAGCTCCATCAGATATTGAGCAAGACGGTCCGAGTACGAGTCCAGTTCTGCGTAGGTAAAGTTTCCGTCGAAAGCGCGAATAGCCAATGCATTCGGATGCATGCGAGCCTGTTCGGAGAATACGTGGTGAAGGCAATCATCCTGTGTCTCCAGGGGGGTCTTGTTCCACTCCAAAATCTGCTGGACGTGTTTTGGGCCGGTCCGAGTCAGCTCCCCTAGGGTTGTGTCGGCATGATCTAGCAGAGTTTCTAGACAGTGCGCGAAGGTTGATGCAACGTTCTCAGCATGAGAATCGGCGATATAATCAGTCCAGTACTCAAGATCAAGCGCAACAACACTATCGTAAACCTCGATGTTGATACCGATGGGGTATTCTGTTGGATCGTAATAGGGGCCATTTTCGAGGAAGGTCAAGCTTTCCCCTCCACTACTGCGCTTCGTGGCATTCACACGGCGGAAGGATACCACGGAATTGAACAGCGCAGAGCCGTGCAACTCCAAAGAGTTCTGAACCAAGCCCAAGGGAAGCAAGCGGTGTTCGAAGCTATCCAAGTAGTCCTGCTGAACATCATCGAGAATGTCTTTCACCGTCCGGTTTCTGCACAGCTTGACACGACACGTCAAGGTGTTGATCAGAGGACCGATCATGTCCTCGATCCCCTCCACGGGAGCATCGCGACCGCTCGTAAGATAACCGAAGCATACATCCTCAGACCCTGTATAGTAGCTCAACGTGACGGCCCACGCGACGTGGAAGACGTTGGTCATAGTGACGCTGTTTGCTGAGCTGAAGTCGCGAACCCTCTGAGGATTGACGGCGTCGGACTCGAGTCGAATAGAACGAAGCTGTCGCTCTTGCTTGCAATTGCTGTCTTTTAACTTAGGGAAATACGTCGGCTGCGCGTCTCGAAGGTAGTTCTTCCAGAACCGCGTACCGGAAACAGTATCCATTTTCTGCAAGTGGTGTACGTATCCGCTGAAAACCGGGGTTGATGCACCCAGACGCTGGTCATACGCGTTTGTTAGGTCCTGAAGGATCACGCTGATAGATTCGCCGTCCATGATTGCATGCGATAACTCGAGCATACAGAACACAGAGGATGTCTTTGCCCTCACAATGGTGAATCTGTGGGGTGGAGTTCTTCCATCGTCAAAGTCGTCCGAACGTTTCGACTTCAGAAGCCGGACGGCTTCGGCATCGCTTTCTGCAGCGAGCTGGACGACCTTCGCGCTATGCTGTTTTAAAACCAGTTGATCGTAAGCGCTGTCAACGTTGGAGAAGCTCTCGAGGAAGATGGTCCGAAGGATAGGGTGACGGCGAACCACATGCTGCCAGGCATTCGCCAAGCGTTGAGCATCAGCGTGACCATTGAAGCACCGCACTTCATACGAGATTGATGCTGAATAATGTCCCGAGTCCCTGGAGCGGCTCAAGAGTATGCCATCTTGGATCCCTGTGCATGGATAAGCGGCCTCCAAGTCTGATATATTGAGGCCCAGCGGTGGAAGAATCTTGTTGAAGCACAACTCGCGGTCTTCTGCGGTCATCCTAAGCAAAGAAAATTGATCTGCCGGGATTTCAGGTGTCTGCTGCGACATGTCTTCAACGACCGCTACTAAAGACTTCTCTGAGGTAGAAATCCACTCCCGTATCATCTCCTGGCGCTTCATAGACTTATGGAAGGTGAACGAAAATCGGAGCTTCTTCTGCACGATGACAGCCGAGATCTCGAACAGACCGAATCGAGGAGCGTCAAATCCGACGTCCGCAATCCCGCCGGCTCCGCGGGCTTCACCCGCCAGGTTGTCGACAGAGCAGAGCAACGCTCCCGGCCTCTCAAGCTGCTGATATTGTCCCAGATAGTTGAAAGACACCTCCCAGCGAGTGTGGCTTCTGAAATACTCTTGTCCGACACTGGTGAGACATCGGCGGGCAAAGTACGGCCGCCCGTTGCCGGGCACAAGCTTGCGGTATTCGTTGACGTGCCCGATTACATCAGTCAGTTCGTCATGGGCGGCTACGGCGACTTGAACAGGGAACACGGTTGTGAACCAGCCGACAGTGCGAGATAAGTCGAGAGACGAGTCCCAAGGTTCGCGTCCATGTCCCTCTGGAACGCAAGTTCAGCAGTCATCCAGTTGAGTGTCTAGGACTACCTACCATTGTAGATGGGAGGAATCTCTCTATCTTTAAATACTTTGGACCATGAATATATCAACGTGGCCAATAACATGTCGATCGGATCTTTCATGCTTCTCTCTGCAACAGAGAGTAACCGTGAAGTGACTTCATGATCCAGCTCGAACCCTTGGGATGTCGCATTTCCATAAGTATTCTCGGTTTCCGATATATCCCAATAGGCGAAGTTGCCCATAGAAACATCAGCCTGGGGCAGAACTTCATTGAGCTTCAGGGTTGGAGCTTGCTCGGCTTGTAGCCTGCACCAGCTCGAAAACGGAACGGTTGTGGGAAGGAGCTTCGCTTGTGGATTTTCCAATAGCTCCTCGAGATCCTGGAGAATAGTGCGCCAGGATACGAGGTCAATCACCAAGTGATGACCAACGGCAAACAATAGTTGCTTTCCGTCGCGTAAATTAAACAGCTCCGCGCCGAAAAGAGGGCCGTTATACGGATCGAGCAATTGCTGGCATTCGTTCACAGCAGCCGTGGCGTCATTCTTCTCATTGATTGTGTGGGCTCGAAACCAATAGGAATCCGAGACATCTTCGGTCACTCTTTGTTGCCATACACCGTGGCCAATGTCATCGAATCGAGCCCGAAGCATCGAATGCCTTGAAACGACAGCTTCCACCGCTCTCCGGGCGTTGTCTTCCGACACAGGCCGTGTGACGTGAAGAAAGAAGCTTTGATTGAAGTGAGCCTTTCCTTGCTTTGGAAGTTGGAACCACAGGCGCTGGATTGGAGAGAGATCGAATTGCTCTCCAACCCTTTCCTCCTGATAAGATTGGGCTTTTTTCTCATGGACGGAGGCGGCCAGCTGCCTTATAGACTTGCTCTTCAATATTGTCTGAACGGTAATGGCCATGCCCTCTTTCTGACACAAGCTCACCATCTGCATTGCGCTGATTGAATCGCCCTGAGAGGCCGTTTAGTAATTCCACCAGCGCTAATCGAGGATATTCAACTCACCCCTATTGCCAGAAACGATCGATTCAAAGTGACTTGGCTGTCAGGTAGGTTCAGGACATGACAAATAATCTTTCGAAGCTTCTCCTCGGCACCAGTCACGACTGTCTTCTCAATCACGTCAGGGGAGACCGGGTTTACGAGTTGACAAATGCTTTCGTCCAGATTCAGCAGCCAGTGCGACATTGTTTTACGGTCCAGCTTGCCAGAAACAAGTTTGGGGATTTCTTCAAAAACAGCCCATGTTGAAGGGATCATGTAAGCAGGAATCTGAGATGCCAGCGATTCGCGAGTCTCGGAGATGATTCGATCCGCGGCTTTCTTCTCCTGGCCAGTCAAGAGAGTCGGTCCAGCCGCTGCAGGGCTGACGTTGAACCCCACTAGCGAAACCATTGCCACTAGGCGGCCTTGAAGATGCCCAGATTTCGGAAGCATGACAAGGACATGCTTGACGCGACTGTGACGCTTGATGTTGTTTTCGATCTCTCCCAGTTCAATTCGCTGGCCATGATATTTCTAGACTTCATAAGCGAAGATCACTTCAGGTGCGCTGGGGGTGTGCTTTTAAAGGGTATGGGTTGGGGGAACGTACGATCTGGGTGTCTTTTCGTCCGACAAAGTTCAAGGATCCCTCAGGGGACTGACGAACTAGATCTCCTGTGAGATATCCACGAAGCTTGAAGCGTTCCCCGTGCGAGTCCACAGCCCATTCGGGTTCGTGAACGAAAACCTCATTGGTCTTTTCATGGTCGTTGAGATAACAACGAGCTAAAGTCGGACCCTCAGCAAGCAACTCACCCACACAACCGATCGGCACGAGTTTATTGTGATCCTGAGGATCTACGACCCACGCTCTAATTCCGACAGGGTACCCGATATCACTGGGCTCATCATCAATCTTAACATGAGAGTTGATACAAGCAGACACGGAACATTCGCTGGGGCCGTATCCATTCACGAGGTTCTAAAACAAATTAGCAGGAACTCGTATGAAGTGGATGTACAAGATTACTATCTGCGACCATTGGTCTAGATCGGTTTGACTCATCGCCTCTCCGACGAGCACGATCGTCCGGAAACCTGGAACCATCCTAGGCTCTAGAAATCGCACGACTGTTGGTGTCACACTGGCCCAATTCACGCGCAGGTCGTTTATTGCGCCGGCAAGATTATTAAGCCGCTTTTCTTCGTCTGGGATGCAAATGCATCCTCCAACCATCAGGACGGTCAGCGTCTCCACAAGAGATGCATCAAATGCATGTGAGCTAAAGGCCAGACCACGAAGATCCGGAGCATCCGACATGTGGAGCGCCGGGGCATGACATCGCGCACTGGAACAACTGGAGGTCTCATCAGCGATGGCACCGAGTTGAATGCCAAGGAGGGTGTCTCGTACTAGGCGGCATGCTCAATGACCGTGCCTTTAGGCATGCCAGTCGACCCAGAAGTGAAGATGACGTAGGCCGCATTTTCTGGAGAAGAGCTCTTGCATTCGGGCTTCCCTTGATTCACCGAGCTCGACAACGTCTGTTCATCGATAGCCAGCACGATGTTGGTGACAGAAGCCATGACCTGCGCGTGGTCACGTGAGCAGAGCATGATCCTTGCGTTGACGGCTTGAGCAAGGAGTTGGAGACGAGCGACTGGATGGGCTGGGTCCAAGGGAAGGACTGATTTCAGTTAACGTGCTGTTTCGACCGAGCGCAAATCCTTCTTCATGACCAAGGCCACCACGCCAAAAGAACGATTGATACTTACAGGCGCCACCAGCTTTCAGGACTCCCAACATTGCGACTATGTACCACTTGGATTTCGAAAATGCAAGAGGCACGAATACTTCCGGTCCCACGCCCATGTCGCGCAAATGAAGGGCCAGGATCGAGGACGCGCGGTCGAGAGATTCGAACGTCATACTGCCATCCCACGAGTGAATGGCTTCGGCACCCGGTCTGCTCGTCACCTGGTCCGATATGACCTCGTGTATTGTACGCTCGACCCGCTCCGGAGCTGTGCTGTTCCATCTCATAATCTGCGCCTTATCATGCAGGCTGAGGTAGGATATATTTTCAATATGACGGCTCGGATGGAGCACAATCTGATTGAGCACGATGCTAAAGGTTGACGCGACGCTCCTTCCATAGCTTGATGACACGGCTCCGGTCCAGTGATCCAGGAATATCCGGAAGCCGCCTCTGAACAACTTTACGTGCAGTCGTAGGTGGCACTGGATTTGGTCAATCAGCGTTGTCACCGTGGAATGATCGCTCGGAGTCTTACCTTGGAAGAGACCACGGTTTTAGTGGGCCTCTGTAACTCTGCGGTCCCGGTCACTTTCCGAATCAGCACCGCCGAATTGACTTTTGTCCAAATATCTTCACCGGCAGCAACAGTCGTTTCTTCTCGGTCCAGCAAGTTCGCGATGCTCTCAGAAGCCCTGATATCCATGACATGCAAAGAAACTCCGGATCCACCCGGGCTGATCTCCTCCTCATAAACAAAACTCACAGTATCAATCCCAGTGTAGCATCTAAGTACAAGTGCCCAACAAACACGCAGAATTCCATTGAAACGTGCACGATCATTGACGAAAACATCTTCAAGCGCCCCCAAGCTAGTGTAGTCTATCTCCAGGGACGACGAGCGCTGTACTTTCTCCACTTCTTTTACACGAAGCTGGGGGAAGCTGCAGGCTGTGATATCCACGTATTGCGTAGACATGGTGGGTCTGAAGTTAGCAAACTGGGTGGGTATATACCTTGATTGAATAGACGTCAAATAGCGACAATCAGCGCCGAACAGACAACAACGATACTGGTGAGCAGGTCTTGCAGTCTATTTGCCACAGTAGATACGGTTTGAGACTGAGAGGGCAAGAATGCCTCAAAAACAGTGCGGATCGATAGGATTCGGTAACAAGTATTGTCAATTCGACTGGACCACGATGTTGAGCGTTGCTACAGGCAATAGTAGACGTAGATGAGGAGTATAAGATATCAGAAAGACTAGACAGATGTCAAATGACTGAGCGCAGTCAATGCAACGACGAGGCACAGGAACGATGCAGTGGCAGCCTCAGATCCGCTGTGTGAGTCAAGGAAAGTAATGAGATCAAGAAGACCGGTGTGAGTTCAAGACGTGAATCGCGATGTTCACTCGATGAAACTCAGCTCATGTGTTGTAATAGCTTTGCAGCTATTTTAGGTGATCTGATGCCTGCTTTACTAGGGAAGTTCCAAGGTGCCATGAGCTTGGAGCTGGGTTGCTGCTACGACAAACTTATTCACTCCTATTTCAAGGACCTGCTCGTCCAAATGCTTGCTTCAGCTTGGTTGCACCATCCTCAGCCTCCGTCTGTCTTACGGCATTTGCAGGTGTGATCTGCTAGCCGGTGGGGATGCGAAGATGAACCAGTTGCTTCTCGTGTGCATCGTGGAAGCGTCTTTAGCGCACTGCGTCCCTGCTCTGGAACCTCTAGAGCAGAGCACAGACCTTTCCCATCATCTGGAGGGCTTTCATGTCAGGCACGGCGATATAGAGTCGGGCCGCCGTTTGATCTGCAGCACATCTGCAGCCAGTCATTGTACTACAACTGAGACAAAAGTGGGCTTACTCTCCTAGCCTCACTTCCTTCCAGCCCTACCTAGCGTGACTAGGTAGTGGTTCGTATCTGGCAACTATGTATCAAAGCGGTCCACGGTATAAGGATTTTTGGTAGGCGGCATATGTTTTGCAAGCTTTAGGTCCATTCCCATTTAGGCCTCGAGCGGAGCGGCTATGCCATTCATTGACTAGTTTTGCTGCAACCTGCAGTGTTGCGGCTGGCTCGTTTGCAAATAGACCGGTTTATTCTGATGACTTCCAAGGTTCCTGACAACCTTGGAACCTAGTAGGGCTAATAATATAAGCACGCGCAGAACGTTCTATTCTGAGCTTCGGTCAAACATAACGTATTACTATTCACGGAGTATTCCGTACTTGTGCATCAGCCAGTTTCGCTATCCACGTTCTAGGCCGAGAAACATTAGCCCGATTTCCGTATGTATGGTACCCTCTTAGATACCCTTCTGTTTCGTCGTACTGGCAACCTCATGCTAAACATATGGAGTAGCATATCCATCACATAGGTCGATGTCGGCACCTAGCTAGCGCCGCTCGCATACAGTTCATGTGTTGTATACGGGGCACTGTCCATATCTGTCGCTTTTCAGAAGCGTATCATACATCGTGTAAGAGACCTATGGATTCTCCTGGACGCTGATTAGGTTTCTACCGGATAGGTATACTTTATATGGAAACTCTCGACGAAATTGCTTCCCTACTTGTCAAACCCCATTAAACGATTGTCGTTCGATATTCGTTGAAGCTGAAAGGCAGGAAGCGATTCTGTAGGTAAGAGAGCTTCTTCTCTACGAAGAGGAGCAGGAAGCTGGCGCGCCCAGCTGTATTCGCCTCGAAAAGCTTGTACCTTAGCTTTGTAGGCTCAGGTATCTTCTGAAAGTGTTGCGGCGGACAGAAAACAAGCCTCTGTACATACAGCTTCATGGCTGCTGTAGTGCAATGCTTCAGCCGCAGTTGCTTCCTTTCGAGCGAATCGAAGCGAATGCTACTCCACCTTGTTCGGACAGAGTTTCCGGCTGAGAATGAATCTCACTAGCAAGGGAGGCTAATCCATTATGCTAACGGGGCTGATTTTGCCCATTATGGAAGTGTCGAAGCGATCGAAGGCTGCAACCCGGTGGTTGTTCTGGCGTCGGACCTCTAATTATAGGACCATGTCGGCTGTCTGGAGATGGAATGCAGTCAGACGTGTCAATACGTCTTGACTGTATTCTCCGGAACTCTTGCTGCTCAAATACTGCCTTCGTCGTGCTCTGTCTCATTTCTTTGCGAGTTGATTCTCATTCCTTGTTAGCATGGCGAACAGCACTGACTGCACGGTCATCGACCGGTCTTTCGGTCCATACGCTCAACACTGTCGAGGGGGATTTGATTTCACTGTCCTTTTTGAAGAAAGTGTTTTGACACTTGCGCCGATGGCTCTTATCACTCTGATATCTCCTTTTCGCATCCTTCATCTCCTTCGGCGCGAGAAAAAGGTTGGCCCGAGTGCTCTTGGCATATTCAAACTGGTAAGTCAAGAATGTCACGTTGGATTTGGAGGAATACTTCATAGCGAGTGCATCACGAGAGATCTAACGAATTGCACACAGGTTACGTCCATTCTCTATGCTGGGTTGCAGATTGCGTTGCTGGCCGCATTGGTTACTCAATCGTTCAGAACACAGTTCACGATACCATCTGCAGCGTTGTTAATGGTTGGCTCTGTCTTGTTATGCCTTTTGTCTTACTATGAGCATGAGCGGACGGTCAAATCTTCAATCATGCTAGTCGTGTATCTTCTTGTCTCTCTGTTTTTTGACGCGGCCCGTTGCCGCACGTTCTGGCTGCATGATCGTAGCCAGTCTTTATCTGGCCTGTTCAGCGCCAACGTTGCCCTCAAGTTCGCATTTCTCAATCTGGAACTTAACGGCAAAAGACACATTCTGCTCCCCAAGTTTGCAAAATATCCCCCCGAGGCTACCAGTAGCGACCTGAACCGATGGTTCTTCTGGTGGCAAAATTCATTGTTCCTTCAAGGCTTCACCAAGAACCTATCAATCGATGACCTCTTCCACCTTGACAAGCAGTTCGCCTCGGAAAGACTCCAGAAGCTCTTTTTGTCGTCTTGGACGCAGAGTAAGCCGTTGTTCAACCCAGACTTGCGTCTGGCATCGTGCTGATGACAAACGTCTAGTGGTAGAAAAATCTCCCCACTCGTTGTTCTTCATGGTCTTGAACAAGCTCAAAGGACCGATTATCGCCACAATGCTTCCTCGGGTCGCACTTACGGCTTTCAACTTCTGTCAGCCATTCTTGGTTGAGCGTGCGGTCCTGCTTTCTCAAGAACCTGTGACACCATTATCAAGAAACATCGGGTATGGCATGATTGGGGCATACTTCATTGTTTACCTCGGAATTGCAATTTCCATGGGACAGTACCAGGTAGGTCGATTGAGAAAACTCTATCTCTGAGGCTAAGATCATTCGATAGCACCTATCTTATCGTGCGATTGTCATGATTCGTGGCGCCATGATCTCACTGTTATTCAACAAAGCGGGAAGCACATCGCTCTTGAACATTGATCCTTCATCATCAGTCACTCTGATGAGTGCTGACATCGAGAGGATCGTGCTCGGAATGCAGTCCATACATGAGCTTTGGTCAAACTCGATCGAGATCGGTGTAGCCATATACTTACTGAAACGCCAACTCGGCATGGCATGCTTGATTCCCGTCGGGGTCGCAATAGGTGAGCAACCTTGCGAAGGCGTCAGTCACTGGTTGCATATTCTAACCAAATCGGTAGTGTCCCTTGCTGGCTCGGGCGTCATAATGGGCTTTGTAATGAAACGTCAAGAAGCTTGGCTGAAAGCCATTGAAAAGCGGATCGCAGCAACGACCGCAATGCTCGGTTCTATGAAAGGCGTCAAGATGTGCGGTCTCACAGAAGTTCTTCGAGCCAACCTTCATGACCTACGCGTGCAGGAGTTGGAAATTTCCAAGGGGTTCCGTAAACTACTCATTTTCAACATGGGCTTTGGTAAGTGCTGCGCATGACTCGCTCCAGACATCTTTCTCACCTCATCTCAGCTTACCTATCGCCCGTCTTCGCTCCAATATTGACGTTCGCCGTCTTCTCTGTTCTAAGTAAAAACTCCGATGAGAACGGCACCCTCAACACCGCACGTGCCTTTACGTCTCTCTCACTCTTTGCTCTATTGACCGAACCACTGCAGTCTCTCATGATGTCCTTGGCGATGTTCATGGGCGCAGTCGGTTGCTTCAAGCGTATACAAGAGTTTCTGGATACTGCACCGCGCGCAGACACCAGACGCAAGCCTGCTTACTTGGAAGAGTCTCTTGACCTGGAATCCGAGATATCCTCTCGACGTACCAGTCTTTCCACTCCTTCCCGAAGTTCCAAGAAAGCCTCAGATATTTCGCTCTCGGATCGAACAAATGACTCGAACTGTGCGCTCTCAGGGCCAAGACCGGGCCAGTCATTGGAAAAGCTCACCCTGGCGAACTACTACCAGTTCTCGTGTGCGGAGGCCATCACAATCATGAACGGGAAGTTTGGCTGGGACGAAGAGAAAGAGCCGCTCCTTAATGGCATCAACATCAAGGTTCCTCGAACTAAGTTGACTATGATTGTCGGTCCCGTCGGCTCGGGGAAGTCAACTCTCCTCAAAGGCATGCTCGGCGAGCTACCGCTTACTCGTGGGGTGGTCGAGCTCTCATCCTTGCGGTTGGCCTTTTGTGATCAAACTCCCTGGCACATGAATGGGACAATTCGCGAAAGCATCGTCGGGGCGTCCAAATTTGACGAGAGGTGGTATAAGAGCGTACTTCGAGGATGCGCATTGAACGAGGATCTCCGGCAGGTGGCCAATGGCGATCAAACGAAGATTGGAAGCAAAGGGATAACCCTGAGCGGGGGACAAAGCCAGCGAATCGTACGGTTTAATCCTTTCCCTACTTATTCGCGTGGGATCCTACCGTCTTGCACTGCTAACTTGACACAGGCTCTTGCCCGAGCCGTCTACGCCCGGAAAGACATCGTCATAATCGACGATGCGCTGAGTGGCTTAGATGCAGAGACCGAGAATCACGTTTGGAATAGTCTCCTGGGAAGAGACGGTCTCCTACGCCGTTTTCATTCGACGGCGGTCCTCGCCTCATCGTCGGCGAAACGACTCCCATACGCCGACCACATCGTCGTACTCAGCAAGAACGGTACTATCGCTGAACAGGGTACATTCGAACAGCTGAATAGGGCCGGTGGCTACGTGTCGACATTCACCTTGCCCCCTCCCACCTGGGATTATGTCGCCGGGAGTTCAAGCGACGTCGACTTGGCCAGCTACGCCAGCAACAAGCCCCAACAAGAGCTTACCGAGGATTCTCTTGTGGAAGATGCTGCCAGGAGAACCGGTGATGTTGCTGTTTATCTCCACTATGTTCGATCGGTGGGATGGGCGGCCACCTGGATCTTCATCATCTCAATTACCATATTTGTCTTCTGCAACACGTTTCCACGTAAGCACGTGCCGATAGAGATCAAGGAGTAAATACTTACAGTCTGGCAGACATGTGGCTCAAGTGGTGGGCAGCCGAAAATGCAGTGTCTCCAAACAGCCGACTCGGTTACTGGCTCGGTATATACTGCATGCTTGGGGGTATCGCCATCCTCTTCTTGCTGATTAGCTGCTGGTAAAAGCTCCCTATGACCCAGATGCGCCTGCGTCACTGGCTGACTGTCCTAGGCAACTCATCATCACCATGGTGCCCAAATGCGGTGTGGTATTCCACGGAAGTTTGCTTCACACTGTCCTCAGCGCCCCTATGAAGTTTTTTGCGACCACAGATACCGGCGTAACTCTCAATCGCTTCAGCCAGGATCTCAGTTTGATCGGTAAGCCAATCCTTTGCTTCACTTTGCACATTTGCGCCGCTAACTGGCCGAAGACATGGAGCTTCCCGTAGCTTGTCTCAACACCTTTGCCACATTCGTCCTCTGTCTTGCGCAGCTGATCCTGATCGGCGTCGCTTCTTCCTGGGCCTCCCTATCATTCCCGGTTATTCTGTCAGCGCTGTACTTCATCCAGAAATTCTACCTTCGAACGTCGAGGCAGATCCGCTTTCTAGACCTCGAAGCTAAGTCACCTCTTTACACCCAATTTGTGGAGATGCTGTCCGGAGTGGCTACCGTACGCGCTTTCGGATGGCAGACATTTCTCGAGGAGAGAACCAAGATGCTGCTGGACCGCTCGCAACGCCCTTTTTACATGATGTACTCCATCCAGCGATGGCTTACCGTCGTCTTGGATCTGGTTGTCGCCGCGGTGGCGGTCCTTCTCATGACTCTTGTTGTCACATTGCGCGGCAAGATGGATGCCGGCTCGGTCGGTGTCGCACTGGTCAACGTCATTCTGTTCGGCCAGAGTGTCAAGCTGTTGGTGCACTTCTGGACCACGCTCGAGACGCAGATAGGAAGCATTGCCCGTATCAAGTCCTTTACGACAGAGGTCGCACCCGAAGACTTAGGTTGTGAGACCGATGTCCCTCCACCTGCCTGGCCGGAGAACGGTAGAATTGATTTCCATGCCATCAACGCCGGATACAAGTAAGATCATGGATCAGTCTCTACC